>Ga0169931_10004745_pt1 | contig 21035 bp, 17 predicted proteins | sample Kivu_15m_20L_FD_129675 | JGI IMG/M metagenome (GOLD analysis project Ga0169931, IMG submission 129675) | Freshwater microbial communities from Lake Kivu, Western Province, Rwanda to study Microbial Dark Matter (Phase II) - Kivu_15m_20L... | ecosystem: Environmental > Aquatic > Freshwater > Lake... | reverse complement strand
GGGCCGGCTGAATTGCAGTCCCGGGGCTTTCCCTGTTTTGCGCGAAGTTGATGTCGGCAAAGCGACGCGGGCGCATTAAACTTAGTGGTAATTCAAACAAAGGTCGCGCCGCTTGGCCACCGATCAATCGAGGAGACTCTCAGATGGATTCAACACGTCGTCAGGTGATTGCTAGAGCCGGTGCTCTTTCAACCTTGCCCGCTGTACCAGCGGTTTTCGCTCAGTCGGCGCCGCTCATCAAAGTCGCCACCTTCGTGCCAGAGCAGTCGGTAGGTGTGTCCAGAGTCATCCGGCCCTGGATGAACGCTGCCCAGCAGGAAGTTGGCGCACAAGCCCGCTTCCAGGGCTTCTGGGGCGGCTCGCTTGGCAAGGACGCGTTCAAGCAGTTTGACCTGGTGCGTGCGGGCGTCGCGGATGTCGCATGGATTCTGCCTGGATACCACGGACGCCAGTTCGAAGATATGCAGCTGTTCGAACTTCCTTTTCTCTTCGAAAATGCACGGGAGGCAGCCCTGGTAGGCTGGCAGCTCTGCGAAAAGAAGCTGCTACGGGGCATTGAGGATGTGCACCTGGTCGGCTTTTTCGCGACTGAAGTATCGAATCTCTGGATGGCCAACCCCCTGAAGTCGCTCGAGGAGTTGAAAGGTAAGAAAGTCCGCTCTGTCGGTGCGGTTCACGCTGAATGGCTGAAGGCGATGGGGGCCAGCGCCGAGACAATGGACAGTCCAGAGATGAACGAAGGCCTTCAGCGACGCACCCTAGACGGGGTCATCCAGAGCTGGTCGGGCATGCGCACCTTCAAGACCTTCCCGCTGGTTCGACAGAATCAGCTTGCCCCGATAGGCGTAATCCCATTTTTATTACTGATGAACCGCAAGTCCTTCGACGGGCTTCCCAAAGAGGTTCAGGATGCGGTCATGAAGCATGGGGGCGCAGCCTTCGCACGTAATGCAGGCGCGGCTTACGAAGACGTGGCGCAGGAAATTCGCGCCAATGTTGAGAAGGAAGGCAGAATCCAGCTCACCGAACTGTCAGCTGCAGAAAAAAAACACTATGCAGAACGTGCACAGGTGGTGCACAGATGGTGGATCCAGAAGTCGCCCAACGGCGAAAGAATCTACGCAGAGGCTCTGTCGCTACTAAAGAAAATTCGCGGCTGAGCGCTATTCTGTGCCGGCTTTCCTGTTCAGCAGTTTCGCCAGGCTAACCGACCGCCTCGCACTGCTCGGTTTTTCCGGGTTGTGCGTCGCGGCAACCCTAACGACCTACGAAGGGGCAGCCCGTTACCTTGGCTGGCCGCGCCTGCCAGGTTTAACCGACATCCTTAGCCTTGTGATGGCGGTCATCATTGCATCGTCTTTTCCATCGGGTCTGATCATCCAGTCCAATGTGACGATTCGCTTTCTTGGCAAAGCGCTTCCGCGATCCGGCTACCGGTTGCTTGAGATCTTTGGCAACACCGTGACACTTGTGTTTTTCACGCTGGTCACGTGGCAGTTCCTGCTGTTCGTAATCGATCAGCATGGACGCGGTGCATCCACCCGGACGATCGAGGTACCTGTCGCGCCAGCCTGGCTGCTTGTGACGCTGGTGCTTGCGGTGACGGTTCCCGCTCAGATTCTCGTCATCGCGCGCTGGGTGCAGGCGTTTCGCGGCAAAGCCGAAGATCCCGAGCACTGAGTACTCATGGAGCCGCTTCTTACCGGCCTGGCGGGCCTTGGTCTCATGTTCGCGCTCATTGCCCTGCATGTGCCTATCGGCGTGGCCATGGGTATGTCGGGGCTCATCGGTTGCGGCCTGATTCTAGGTTGGGGGCCGGCGCTGTCACTGCTGTCCACCGAGCCCTCCAGTGCGCTCGGGAGTCTGGCTCTGGCCGTGATTCCGCTGTTTTTGCTGATGGGCAACTTCGCGCACGCCGGGGGCCTTTCCACGGAACTCTACCGTGTAGCAGGTTCTTTCCTCGGCCATCGTCCTGGTGGACTGGCGATTTCGACGGTTCTCGGCTGCGCCGGGTTCGGCGCCGTATGCGGGTCGTCCGTTGCAACAGCGGCGACGATGTCGCGCATTGCGCTTCCGGAAATGATCGCGCACCGCTATGGCGAAGGCTTTGCCGCAGCGACGATCGCGACCGGCGGCACGTTGGGCATCATTATTCCGCCGTCGGTCATTTTGGTGCTCTACGGGGTGCTTACTGAAAATTCAATCACGGCGCTGTTCGTGGCTTCAGTAATCCCGGGATTATTGACCGTCGTGATCTATATGTTTGCCGTAGCCATTTACGCGCGAGTTGCGCCGGAACACGCTCCAGTGGGTCCGAGAAGCGATTGGGCAACCCGACTCGCCACCGTCAGGGAGTGCTGGGCGGTGATGCTGCTTGCGATTGCCGTGGGAGTAGGAATTTACTCGGGGGTTTTCACCGTAACCGAAGCAGCGTCAGTCGGAGCGAGCTTTGCATTCTTTATTGCGCTCGCCCGGGGCCGAATGACGATGACACGCTTCATCGAATCGATTCGCGACACTGCCACCTCCACCGCATTGATTTTCGTCATTATTATCGGTGCCTCGGTGTTCAGCTATTTCGTAACACTGTCGGGGCTTCCGCAGGCCGTTATCCAGGGTATTGAGTCGCTCGGGGTCGCGCCGCTTCTCGTCATCGTGATGCTTCAGGTGATGTATCTGATCGCGGGGGCGATCTTCGATGAGATCGCCGCAATGGTCATCACGCTTCCGTTTGTTTATCCGCTGATCATCGGGCTTGGCTACGATCCGCTCTGGTGGGGTGTGGTCAACGTAATACTGATCAGCATGGGTATGATCATTCCGCCAATAGGAATCAACGTCTTTGTTGTTCAGTCAATGGCGCCCCATATTCCTCTTTCAAGAATTTATCTGGGTATTACGCCGTATGTGTTTGCTGATATTGCACGGCTTGCGCTGATCACGCTCTTCCCGGCGCTCTGCACCTGGCTTCCTAAAGCGGCAGGGTGGTCTTGACAGGGCGCCGTCGGCTGGTCACGCACTAAATTGCCAAATTGACATAGAACCGCACCGCTCGCATCTGCCGCATTGCCACCATCCATCGGAGCTACCCCATGCCTGCCAATCAATTCACTGCCAGCTTCCGCCGAGTGACCCGCTCGGCCGGCGTTGCAATCGCACTCGCCCTTGTCTCGCAAACCGGTGTGGCCAACCCCTCCGAAAAAGCCGCTGAGCTTGCCAACGCCGTATGCGCGGCCTGTCACGGTAACAACGGCCTCAGCATCAGCGACACCATTCCCAATCTTACAGGCCAGCGTGCCACCTACCTTGAAAATCAGTTGCGCGCGCTGCGCGATGGCAGCCGAAAGAGCGGCGTCATGAACGCAATTGCAACGCAGATTCCTGAGGCTGAGCTTCGCGGCTTGGCCGCCCACTACGCAGCCATGCCTGGCGCGCAGGTTGGGTCGGGGCGCTCCACCCCGCTCGCGACGCTGGCCGGCAGCAAGATGGCATTTCCATCAGACTATCGCGAAAAATTTCAGCACTATCTGACAATGAATTTCCCAGCAACCCGTCAGGTCCGCAAATTTTTTGCGAGCCCCTCTCTGCTTGAAAACATTGCTGCGGGACAGACCCCCGCCGAGGGTGCTGCGGTGCTCGTCGAAGTGTACGCCGCGCAACTTGATGACAAGCGTCAACCCGTAATGGGCACCGACGGGTTCTTTCAGGCCGAGAAACTGCTGTTTTACACCGGCATGGCGGTTGGAAAGGGCTGGGGCGAATCGATTCCCGCCATGCTCAGAAACGGCGATTGGCAATATGCGGTCTTCGGACAGGACCGGTCGCCACGACAGGGCTTTAGCCAGGGCGAGTGCCTGGCGTGCCACAAGCCGCTCGAATCAACGCACTACCTTTTCACCCAAAAGTCGCTGGCTGAAACACGAGCCAAACGTCTCTGACGCAGATCCTTACGGCAAGTCCATGAGCAACACCCCTTCCAAGTCGCTGCGGGCGTCACACACCGCCGTTTTCGCCATCACCATATTTATCAGCGCATTCCTGCTCTTTCAGGTCCAGCCTATGGTGAGCAAGGCAATCCTCCCCTGGTTCGGAGGTGGGCCTGCGGTCTGGACCGCGGCAATGCTTTTCTTTCAATGCGCACTCTTTGGCGGCTATCTGTATGCGCACGCTTTGGCATCCATCGACTCCGCACGACGGCAGGCCCTCATCCATGTGCTGCTCCTGCTGGCTGCCGCGCTGCTTGCGCAATCTGCGGTGCCCGATCAGAGCCTGCGACCGCAGGGTGCGCAATCACCCGTCACGCAAATCCTCTGGATCCTGACCTTGAGCGTGGGTCTTCCCTACTTCTGCCTTGCGAGCACCGGGCCTCTGTTACAGCACTGGTTCGCTCGCGCACAGGTGTCAGGCGCTGTCTACCGACTCTTCGCGCTGTCCAATCTGGGCTCACTGCTCGCCCTGCTTTCCTTTCCCTATCTGTTTGAGCCGTGGTTTGAGTTGCCGCTGATCGGCAAGGGTTGGACCTGGGGATTCTGGCTATTTGCGATCGCCTGCGCCGCCGTCGCGGTTTTTCAGGCGCGAGCCGTCGATATACGAGAGCGAGCCGAGGCCCGGAGCGCGCAAGGTCTGCCTCTCGGCTCGCAACCGGCCCAACGCCCCAATAGCCCGGTAGCTTCCGAAACAGAAGGCAATCGTCCCGCAGGTAACGCCCCCTCCCAATCGAAGCGACCCCGCGCTGCCGAGGTTGCTGCATGGGTGCTGCTGCCCGCGCTCGCGTCAATGCTTTTTATTGCCACAACCGACCAGGCGAGCCACAACATCGCCCCTGAGCCGCGGCTGTGGATCCTCACGCTGTCAATCTACCTGCTGTCATTCATCGTCAGTTTCGACCACCCACGCTGGTATCGTCCCGGTCTGATCGCAGCGGCAGGGCTGATGGCGGTGCTGATTGTTGCCGGGCGCTACACGATCCCCGACTTTTTTGGTTGGGACTGGGGGCTGGGCGCAACCGAGCTGCGCTACCTCTTTGCCACCATGCTCTTCCTGGTGTGTCTGGTCTGTCATGGCGAGCTCTATCGTCGCCGGCCGTCGAATCCCTCGCAGCTCACCACCTACTATCTCTGCATGTCCTTCGGTGGCGCCTGCGGTGGACTCTTTATCGCGCTGATTGCGACGCATCTCTTTAATGATTTTCATGAATGGCCGCTTGGCCTCGCTGCAGCGGCCGCGCTCTGCGTGATGGTCATGGCCCGGGAACTCGGCGGGAGCAGCCCCGCAAGCCCCACGAAACGTTCCCGAGCGGCAGTGGTGTGGGTTGCAGTATTGGTCTGCTCGGCGCTCGCCTTCTGGTGGGATAACCCGATGCGAAGCCGGATCACGTCCATGGCGAACGCGGCGGAGTCAACCCTCGATCAGTCACGCAACTTCTATGGCGTGGTCGCAGTCGTTGAGCGCCGATTCGCAGCTGACCCATCAAAAGACCATCGGGTGTTTTTCAGCGGGCAGGTCACTCACGGTATTCAGCTCATATCCCCTGGGGTCGAGCAGAAGCCCGTGAGCTACTACGATCCGAAAAGCGGAATCGGCGAGACGCTCAACTATCTCAAGTCCAAGAAGCCCGAGATCGATGTGGCGATTACCGGCCTGGGTGCAGGGACTGTCGCGGCTTACGCGCGTCCAACCGACCGCTACGATTTCTTTGAGATCAACCCGGAGGCCGAGCGAATCGCGCGCGACTGGTTCAGTTTTTTGTCGGGCTCGCCCGCGAAGGAGGTGCGGGTTCTGATCGGCGACGCGCGCCTCACCTTTGCCCAGCTTCCTGAGGACAAGCGCTACGACATGATTCTGCTCGCGGCATTCAGTGGTGGATCCGTCCCTGTACATCTGCTGACTCGCGAGGCATTCGCAGCGTATGAGGCACATCTGAAGCAGGACGGTTTTCTGGTGGTGAACATCACTAACGCCTATCTGAATCTTTACCCGGTGATCAAGCGTCAGGCGGAAGCCCTGGGGTTGATGGTACGAAGCCGGTTTCAGGAGAAAGAGCCCGAGCGCTTCATTCGCGAGAACCACTACATGATTCTGACCCGGGACGCCGAGTACATTCGGTCGTTCCCTTCGGTGGATCGTCCGATTCGCGATGCCCAGGGAAAGGTGATCGGCACCTGGCAGTACGACATCCCGGGAGTCGGACTGTGGACCGACAATTTCAGCAGCATCACGCCGCTGGAGTGGCGCTAGGGATTGAAGACGTACTCGCCACTGGCATTGCAGCAACTCGCCGCCAGGCGCAAACTTCCAGCGCCCAAGCTTTAAGGAAATTCAATGTCCTGGTTTGTAAAGCGCAGAGATCTGCTGGCGGCAGCGTTCGCCTCGGTCGCAGTCAGCCGCGTCATCGGTCAGCCCGAATTTCCATCGCGCCCGTTGCGACTGATCATCCCGTTTCCCGGGGGATTCACCGACATGCTGGCAAGGCTTGTCGCTCAACCACTCGGAGCTGCGCTTGGCCAAACGGTGGTGGTCGAGCAGAAGCCAGGTGGCAGCGGCCAGATCGCAGCCAGTGATCTGCTTCGTGCGCCTGCCGACGGCCATACGCTGATGCTGATCCATATCGGCACGCACGCGCTGAATCAGGCACTGCTGCCGAAGCTCTCGTATGACGCAGCGGCCGACTTCACGCCACTATCCGAGTTAGTGCGCCTGCCCAACCTATTGATTGCGAGCCCGTCTCTGGGCGTCAGCTCGGTGCGCGAACTGGTTGAACTGGCGCGCTCCAAGCCCGATTCGCTGTTGTTTGCTTCGCCCGGCAACGGCTCCAGCGGTCACCTGGCGGGCGAGCTGTTTCGCGCTCGCGCCGCGATTCGGGTGGGGCATGTTCCCTACAAGGGTGCCGCCGATTCGATCCTCGATTTGTCGGCGGGTCGGGTTCATTTCAGCTTCGATACCCTCGCCCAGGGTAGCGAACTGTCGCGTGCCGGCAAGGTGAAAGCGTTGGCCGTTACCAGTCTCGAGCGGCATCCGGCCTTCCCCGACATCCCCACGATGAGCGAATCCGGGTTTCCAGGATGGGAGACCGGACCGTGGTTTGGCCTCGCGGTGCGCGCGGGCACGCCAGAGCCGATCGTTGCTCGCCTTGCCGGCGACATCCGCGCGGCGCTCGCTCGCACCGACGTCAGAGACCGTTTGATCGCGCTCGGCGCAACCCCTATCGGGAGCGCGCCTCAGGCGTTCCGCGACCACATCGCCGCTGAGCAGACGCGCTGGGGTGAGCTGATCCGCACACTGGGCATCCGCGCGCAATGAGGCTGTTCTCCTACCGCAATCGGCCGGTTCATCTGGGGCCGTTTCCGCTCGAGCGTCTGCGCCGCACCGATACGCTTCCGGACATGTCGGCCCTGCCCCCAATGCAGGGGCTGCCGTTTGACGACCCGAATCCGGAATCGCTGACACATGCCATGGCACGCTTCATTGGCATGTTCGATGTGATTCGCGACGGAACTGTTGCGCCACACGCGTCTGATCTGCCCAACGATCTCCTCGAACGCGCGCGCCACCTGAAGGCGGCCGCGTATTACTTCGATGCGTCAATGGCAGCCACCTGCCGGCTGTCATCGGAATGTCGGCTTGAGCAGCCCATCACCAATCCAATGGTGAGCAGACTCGCCGCTGAACTCGAAGGCAGTCAGCCAAAAAGCTTTGCGGCCGGTATCGACATGATTCTTGCGGACGTGCTTGACTCCGCGCGAACCCGGCATCACCCCATCGATGATCACAGCCACGCGCTGGTCATCCTGGTTGACTATCAGCGCGAGCCCCGCGCCGATGAGCCGGGGTGTGACTGGATTCGCGGTACTCAGGCCCAGCGCGCTGCAACACTGGCCGCGCAGACTGCCGTGCTGCTTGCCACCTATCTGCGAATGTTGGGTCACTCGGCGCGCTCGCACACCGCCACCTGCTCCGATGTCGACCTGGCCCGACTGGCTGTGGTCAGCGGTCTGGCCACCCTCGAGCACGAAGGCGAAACCGCGCGGGCGGTGAACCCTTACCGTGGCACACACTACGCGCTCGCTGCGGTAACCACCACCCTTGCCCTGGCGGCGGACCAACCCGTTGCCGCCCAACGCTGGCACGACCCCCTTCGCTCGCACGGGCCCGCCTGGTGGCTGGGCGTGGGCACCGGGCGCAGCGCCCTCAATCGTGACCCGTACCGAAAACGCGAATTCCGGAGCGGCCCTCTGCCGTTCGAGACCATCCGACGACGCGACGATCCCACCACGTTCATCGATCATGCACGCGTCCCGCGCTTTCCGAAGCGCGCTGACTTCTTCGCTCGAATCCTGTTCGGCGATATGGGCCGCAAGATCCAGGAAGAGGCCAAGAACGCGCACTACGTCATGAAAAGTCCAATCGGTGCATGTGCCCGGCGAGCGCTCGGCGCCCTGCTGCTGCTGCAGTTCGGCGAGGCACGCGGGCCGGTTGCCGACAGCACGACCGACCCCACGCGCAACGCCGATAACCTCAAGGCAGCGTCCTACTACCTGGGCTGCGATGCGGTCGGACTTTGCGCCGTACCCGAGTGGGCCTGGTATTCACACGATGCTGGCGGGCAACCCATGGCGGCCTATCACCGCAATGCCCTCAACATGCTGATCGATCAGGGTCACGAGACGATGGAGGGCGCATCTGGTGATGACTGGATTTCCGTCGCACAAAGCATGCGTGCCTATCTTCGGTTTTCAATGATAGGCGGCATTCTCGCCGAGCAGATTCGGCGGCTGGGTTGGGGCGCGCGGGTGCATTCGGTCATCGATGGCGATGTATTACAACCCCCTTTGCTGCTGTTATCGGGGCTGGGCGAAGTCAGCCGCATTGGCGAAGTCATTCTGAATCCCTTCCTGGGTCCTCGATTGAAGTCGGGAACCGTGACCACTGACATGCCCATGGCCGCCGACAAGCCGATCGATTTCGGCCTGCAGCGTTTCTGCGAGCAGTGCAACAAGTGCGCGCGCGAGTGCCCCTCCGGCGCAATCACGGCTGGCCCCAAGCTGATGTACAACGGCTACGAGATCTGGAAGTCTGACGCTGAAAAATGCGCGCGCTACCGGATCACCAATCAGGGCGGCGGCATGTGCGGGCGCTGCATGAAAACCTGCCCCTGGAATCTGGAGGGACTGTTTGCAGAGTCTGGGGTTCGCAGGATCGCCATGAATTTTCCGGGTGCCGCGCCGATGCTGGCAGCACTTGACGATCATCTTGGCCGCGGCTCAATTAACCCGGTCAAGAAGTGGTGGTGGGATCTGGAACTTGACCGCGCAAGCGGTCGTTACATTCACGCACGGCAGGTGCACCGTCGCGAACTCAACCGCGAGCTGAAACTTCGTTACGAAGATCAAACGCTCGCGGTCTACCCCGCCGACCAGATGCCGCCTCCCTATCCTGTCGCGTACCCGATCAATCGAGAAAAGGGAATCGAACGCTACCGATCGTTACTGACCCCTGCCGAGTACCGGGCTCGGCTCAAATCGGGCGATACCACCGGTCTGGTCCCACCGTTTCGAATGCCTGATGGCCCCCCGCCAGTCTTTCCCGTTGTTCTCAAGCGTCGCACCGACATGGCCCGCGACATCGCCCGCTTCGAGTTCGAGTCACCCGACGGCAAGCCGCTCCCAGCATTTGAAGCGGGCGCGCATATCGATGTCGTGATCGCGCCTGAGTATCGGCGGTCTTACAGCCTTGCGGGTGACCCGGCCAACGCCAATCAATACATCCTGGGCGTATTGCGTGAGCCGCGTGGCAAAGGCGGATCCATCTTGATGCACCGGGCCTTCCGAGAAGGCAAACGAGTCTTCGTCACCCCACCGGTGAATCACTTCCCGCTGTTACCCGGCTCGCGCAAAACGCTTCTGTTTGCGGGGGGCATCGGTGTCACGCCGCTGATCGCGATGGCACACGCACTTCATCGACAGGGCGCCGATTTCGCACTGCATTACAGCGCTGCGAGCAAATCGAACGCTGGATTCATTCAGGAACTTCGCACGTCTGGGTGGGCGTCCCGCGTTCACACTTATTTCAAGGACGAAGCACAGCGTGCTGACCTGGAGAGCCTCATTCCCGAGTGGCATTCGGGAATGCAGCTTTACACCTGCGGCTCGCCTCGCTACATGGATGCGGTTTTTTCAGTGGCGACCCTGCGGGGATGGCCCGACGATTCGCTGCATCGCGAGTTATTCGTGGTGCCAGAAGCCCCGGAACGTGCAAATTACCCGTTCATGCTGAAGCTTGCGAACAGCAACATAACCTTATCGGTTGACGCTGACCAGTCGGCTGCCGAAACGCTTCAAGCAGCGGGCGTACCCGTGGACATCAAGTGCTCAGATGGCATTTGCGGTGTCTGTTCGGCCACCGTGATGGCTGGCGAGGTTGATCACCGGGACCACGTGCTGAGCGCGCGCGAGCGGACGACGAAAATGTTGCTCTGCTGCTCGCGCGCTGCGCAGCCTGGCGGCGAACTGACGATCGCGATTTAATTCGGCGCGTTTACCGCCTTCTGCTTCGCGCGCTCCGGCGGACGCTGCAGGTCGCGAGTGAGCTGCCGGGCATCCTGTCTGCCGGCGGGCTCCTCCAATGTTCGTCAGCCAGCCCGGCAGTCAGGTGTTCGAATCATTTTCGAGGCTCACGCTTTGGAAGTGCGCAGGGCTCGACTTGTAGATGGCAATGGGGTTTGCCCCCTCATCGCGCAGCCTTTGAACGAGGTCTTTGAAGTCACCGCGAACCAGCGGTTGCTTGTTGTTCAAGGATTTCTCTGAACAGTCGGGTTGATAAAGATTGCCGATGCCGTTTTGATCGATGACCACGATCGGTCGATCAAATAACGCGGCGGCAACGGGCAACGAATAGAACGTTCCCCAGCCGTCCTGATCTGGCTTGGCAACATTGAAGCCTCTCGCGCGACGGCGAATGTCGAAAAAGCGCCTGAACCATGACTGAAGAGCACGCATACGATTACCCCGACTGACAACCCGCCGACACGACAGGTTTATACCTTGATAACGCATGATCATCCGATCGTCATTTAGCCGCAATCGGTGTCGCGAGAATGTGAACCCCGTTCGGGTAGTCGCCGTACACCGGCCACCGCTGCGAAGCGGGTCGTTTTGCCGCACACCTGCTTGACAAGAATTCTGTCTGCGCTAACTATTTCCGGAACACGATTCCGAAATATTTATGCGATCCGCTGTCGACCGAATTTTTGATCTTCTTCAGGCGCTCATCGACGAGTCACGGGGGCTGTCGCTCGTAGACCTTGCGCGTTCGGCTCAGCTCGCCCGGCCAACCGCACACCGCCTGCTTGCAGACCTGATTCGACGAGGGCTGGTGCGCCAGGAATCGGGCGGAAACTACTTCATCAGCCTGACGCTGGCGCTCATGGGCCTTGAGCAACTCGCTCAACGGGGCTTCGTCGACCTCTGTCAGCCCACACTGGATACGCTTGCCGAACAATGCGGGGAACTCGTGCGCGTTGCGTGGCTGGAAGGCGAGCGCCTGGTATTTGTTGCGGAGGCGCAAGGCTCGGGCCCAGGACTGCGCTATGACGCGAACCTGGGCCGCCAGGCAATTTTTCACGTCACAGCGGTTGGCAAGTGTTATCTCGCGCAGATGCCTTTTTCCGAGGCCACCCGCCATGTGGACGATCAATCAATGCTGCGGGATGCGCATCTTGGGCCGCGGGCGCTGCGCAGCATGACCGCGCTGAAACTTGAACTGAGCCGGGTCAGACGGCAGGGCTACGCCGTTGCAGTGGATGAAGCTGAAGTCGGTGCTGCGGCGGTTGCGGTGCCCATCACAGACACCCTTGGCAGATTTCTTGGCAGCCTTGCAATTGTTGGCCCGTCAGCTCGGCTTGACCGAAGCAAACTTACCCGCTGGGTTCCGCACCTTCTTGAATCATCAGGCGCACTTGCCAAATTGGCGCCTCTCGAGCGCTACTCCCGCAAGACCGAAACAGCTGCGCGTCGGAGAATGGCGGTATGACACAGGCGGTCAAACGCGACGTCTTGCGCGCACTGCTGATGCGGCTCGGCCTTGCGGTCATCAGCGCGGCAATCGTTTTCGGAGTCTGGGAACTGATTGCAAGGGGGCTCAAGATTCCGGCCTATCTGTTACCGGCGCCCTCACTTGTTTTCGCCGAACTCGGCCAACGGCTTCCGCGAATTCTCGAACATGCAACAGTGACCACCACAAGCATGCTGCTGGGGTATGTGCTGGGTATCGTCATTGCGCTGCCTCTTGCCATGGCGCTTGCCTACTCGCGGCTATTCGAGGCTACTGTTTATCCGGCGGTCGTGTTCCTGCAGATCCTGCCGAAGATCGCGATTGCGCCGCTCTTCATCATCTGGTTTGGCTTCGGGATGCTTCCCAAAGTGCTGCTGGTTTTCCTGCTGACGTTCTTCCCAATAGTGGTCAGCGCAGTGGCGGGGTTTAAATCCTGTGATCCGGACATCATTGAACTTGCACGGGCCACTGGAACCAGTCGCCTGCGGCTCTTTCTCAAGATTCGATTTCCAAGCGCGCTGCCCGAAATTTTCACCGGGCTGAAGGTTGCCGCAGCGCTCGCATCGACAGCGGCAGTCGTCGCAGAGTTTGTCTCGTCCGATGCGGGGTTGGGTTATCTGCTGCTTACCTTTAACGGTGAGCTTCTTACTTCAATGGTATTCGGCACCATCGTCATCCTTGGCGTCATCGGTCTCGGCCTTTACTACCTTGTCGAAGGGCTCGAGCGCCTGATCATTCCATGGCATGTCGCTGCGCGAGGAGAACAAAGCATCGACAAACTGTTCTGATTCATTCATCGACACTCTAAATAATCATTGAGGAGACCGACATCATGTTGACACGCCTGACCAAGCGGCTGGCGCTTTGCGCTGCATTAGCACTGGCCACTCCATTAGCCGCCGCGCAGGAAGCGGCATCCCTTCGACTTAACTGGCAGCTTCTGGGCTTTCACGCACCGTTCTACCTGGGCGTTGAACGCGGTTTCTACCGAGAGGCAGGCATCAACCTCACCATCAACGAGGGCCGGGGGGGCGCGGTCACAGCGCAGGCGGTTGGCGCAAAGAGCGATCAGTTTGGAATCGTGGATGGCGGCACGACCATCGTCAGCGCCGTACGTGGCGTTCCGATTCGTACCGTCATGTCGCTCATGAACAGTGGAATTTTCGCGGTCGTTGCGCGCGCCGACGCCAACATCCGCAGCGCGAAAGACCTGGAAGGCAAAGCCATCGCGATCACCGCAGGCGATGCCCTGACGCAACTCTGGCCTGCTGTTGTCAAGGTGAACAAGCTTGACTCGTCAAAGATCAGGCTGGTCAACGTTGACCCGGCTGGCAAGGTCATTGCAACGCTCGAGAAGCGAACCGACGCGCTTCTGGGCAGCATCGACGCGCAGTCATTCCAGATCGAAGCCAAGGGCGTCAAGACCTCAATGCTCAGCTATGACGACCTGGGGGTCCGGCTGGTCGGCCTTACCGTGGTTGCACACGAAGACACCATCAAGGGCAATCCTGACCTGATCCGCAGGTTCGTTCTTGCGACAAGAAAGTCATTTCAGGCCGCAATTGCGGATCCCCAGGCGGCGGTTCGGGCGGCCGTCAAGGTCAAGCCGGAACTTGACCCCAACTCGGTGCTGTTACAGATGCAGGCGTCGCTTTCGAAGTTTTCCTCGCCGAACACCGCAGGCCTTCCGATCGGCGTCGCGGCAGAGCCCGACTGGAAATCTACGCTTGATCTGCTGAATGAATTCCAGGGCATCAAAACCGATCGGCCCGCCAGTTCCTTCTTCACTAACGACTTCGCGCGATAGGCTGGGCAGCCCCTCGGAGCCATGTAATGGGTACACAGATAATTCGGCTGCTGGGGGTCGAAAAGCATTTCGCTCGCGCCGGTAAGCGTACTCACGCACTCACCGACATCAATCTGACGATTGACGCCGGTGAGTTCGTGGCGGTGGTGGGTCCGTCTGGCTGTGGCAAAAGTACGCTCTTGAGGCTCGTTGCAGGCCTGATGCCCGCCAGCGCAGGGACGGTTCACTATGACGATGAATTAGTCCGTGAGCCTCGAAAGAACACCGGCATTGTTTTTCAAAAGGCGAATCTCGTTCAGTGGCGTAACGCGATCGACAATGTGCTGTTGCAGATTGATCTTCGCAGTCTTGACGTATCTGAATATCGAGCCCGCGCGGAGTCCCTGCTGAATTCACTCGGCCTGTCCGATTTTCTCGACCGGTATCCGCATGAACTCTCCGGTGGAATGCAGCAGCGCGCATCCATCGCGCGCGCGCTGGTGCATCGCCCCGATGTCCTGCTGATGGACGAACCCTTTGGCGCGCTTGATGCGCTCACCCGCGAGCAGGTACGGGTCGACCTCGAGGCGCTTTGGCTTCGTGACCGCATGACGGTCATGTTCATCACCCACAGCATTGACGAGGCGGTTCTGTTGGCTGATCGGGTGGTGGTGATGAGCGCAAGGCCAGGGCGGATCGATCGGGTTCTCAAGGTCGACCTGCCAAGACCTCGGGCTCTGGGCGCGAGAAAAGCGCCCGCCTTCATAGAACTCGTGGATACGATCACACAGGAGTTCCTGGCGCGCGGCGTTCTGGATGACCACCGTACACAGGGGCTACTGGGGTAAGGAGTTTCCGTTGAGTACCGACGCCCATCACTCAGGCTTGATTGTGATCTGGAACGATATCGTTCCAGAGTGCCGAGACAACTTTCTTGAATGGCATTCCCGCGAACATATCCCCGAGCGCGTTGCGATTCCCGGGTTCTTACGAGGTCAGCGCTGGTTTGGTGAATCCGCATCGCCGCAATACCTCACGATCTACTCAACCGCAGACGCCTCGGTCCTCACGAGCGCAGCCTATCTGGCCAGGCTCAACAGCCCAACGCCGTGGACGCAGCGAAGCGTCGCCGATTTTCGAAACACTTCAAGAGCGGCGGGCTCGCTTGTGTGGGGGTCGTCTGGCGCTACAGGCGGCGTCATCCTGTCTGCGCGGTTTGACATTGCGTCGGATCGCGCTGCCGCGCTCGCCCAACAATGGGCCAGCGGGCCGCTCGCGTCATTGGCCCAGAAGCCAGGGATTGCGCGGGTCCGGGTTGCGGTATCAGCTGCCTCAGCAAGTCAGTTGCAGACCGCTGAGCGCGCGGTACGATCGGGAGATATCAAAGAACCTTCCCTGATTGTGCTGGTTGAGGGATTTGACGATATCCAAAGCGTTCAGGGCGCCTTCGCTTCGGTCGACCTGACCCCCGATACGCCCGTCGCGGCGAGGCTGGACTGCTATCAGCTTCAATTTGATCTGGCGTCACCACAACCTGCAGCGTCGTGAAACTGCAGCCAGGAACCGACGATGGAAAGTACACCCATGCCGACCCGCTATGAGGGTCCGCTATCGCTCGAGACAGCACTCTCGCAGCTTGCGCTCACGGATACCGCTACGCCCTTTCATCGCGATGGACCGCTGGCCGACATCGAGTCGCGCGATCTTGGATTGGCGGCTGCAACGGGTGGGCGAATCGGCGCCAGACATCTGCGCGCCATCGCGCCATTCGAAAAGCCCACCGGGTGGCATTGGCATGACATGACCGCGCACATCAATATTGTGCTGCGTGGATGGATACGCTTTCGCTACGCAGGTGTCACCCAAGACGTTACCGTCAATGCCGGGGAGTGTCTGTCGCAACCTGCGGGCGTTCCGCATAACGTGGTGGGCCGCTCCGACGATCTCGAACTGATCGAAATCAACATGCCCGCCAGCTACGCCACCGTTGATCTTGGCGGCCCGCTGGATGCCGCACAACCTCCCTCACCCATGCGCTGAGCGGTCGGTGCTTATGAGGCACAGCTGATCCGCCTCTCAGTCGGTGAGGGTGAGACAGGGGATTCCGGTGCATCGACTCGCCCCTATAATCGATTCAGTCAAAGCATTAAGGAGTCATCAGTGGCGCACAAACAGGTCGTGCATGTTCCCGGCATCACAGAAGGCCTCGTGGCCAAGCAGGTACCCATTTCAGCAGCGGTGAAGGCGAACGGCTTCGTGTTCGTTTCCGGCATGCCGCCGATGGATCCTAAGACTGGAAAGATCAGTAACGGTGATATTGAATCGCAGGCGAGACAGGCACTTGATACCGTCAAGCACTGTCTGGAAAGCGCAGGCTCGTCCATGGATAAGGTGGTCAGCGTACGGGTTTACATTACCAATGCTGCGCACTTCAACCGCGTGAACGAGGTATACAAAGCCTACTTCGGAGCCAACCCCCCTACACGCACCTTCGTGAACGTGGGCTCGTGGCCGATGGACTTCGACATCGAGATCGAATGCGTCGCAGTCGAGTAGTCGACCAATGAAGCACTTCACGGTCCTGGGCGCCGGAATCGTCGGCGTATGCACTGCCCTCGCACTACAGCGCGAAGGCTGGCGCGTTACGCTTATCGACCGGGACGCTCCAGGGCAGGGCTGCTCTTTCGGCAATGCGGGCATCCTGCACTCGGGCGGCGTCCTGCCTTTCGCACGCCCTGGCATCGTTGGCATGGTGCCGCGCATGCTGTTCGACCGGGAAAGCGCGCTGGTGCTGAACTGGCGATACCTGGGCAGCCTTGCACCCTGGTTCGCCCGTTTTTTGTGGGCCTCGCGCCCGAGCCATGTCGAGCGTGCGTCTCGCGCGCTGGCACCGCTTGCGCTGGGCGCACGCGCTGCCTACGAGCCACTACTGCGCGATGCGCGCGCACAGGATCTTCTTCGCCCCCGCGGCGAGTTGTACGCCTATCGAACGCGGGAGGGCTTCGAGGCTGAGCGAGCCGACATGAATGCCCGGCGAGCCCTCGGTCTGCCCGTGGAAGAGTTAGACCAGGCGGCATTGCGTGACCTCGAGCCCGCGATCGCACCGGACTACCGCTATGCGTGGTACCAGCCGGCAAGCGCGTCTATCGCCAACCCGGGTCGCCTTGTACAGCGGCTGGTTGCACTATTCACGGAACGGGGCGGCGAATTCCGCAACCTCGATGTTCGCAGCGTCTCCTCCACCAGTATCTTCACCGACCAAGGCAGCCTGGAAGTAGAGAATCTGGTTATCTGCGCTGGCGCACACTCGCAGGCTTTTGCTGCAGCCCTGGGCTGCAACGCGCCGCTTCAAACCTGGCGTGGTTACCACATCATGGTTCCCAGCGACAGCGTACCGTTGAATGGGTTGCTGGTTGACGGCGAGATGCACTTCGCCATGACGCCCATGGAGGACGGCATCCGTGTGGCTGGCCTGGTGGAGTTCGCGAGCCTCGATGCGCCGCCAAATTACGATCGCGCCGATCTTTTTCTCAAGCTTGGTCGAATGCTGCTGCCCGACTTCCCGCGCGAGGCTCAATCACGCTGGATGGGACACCGGCCGGGCATGCCCGATTCGGTACCTGTCATCGGCCGCAGTCCGGTACATCCAAACGTCTATTTTAATTTTGGGCATGGCACGCTTGGGCTCACCTTCGGCCCGATCACCGGCGGTCTGCTAGCCGAGGTGGCCGCCGACCGGCGCGGCGCAATCGATCCAGCGCCCTACGACCCTGCGCGGTATGTCGCCTGATGCGTCAATTGATGCGCCGCTAAAAAGTCCAGCGCGTTTTATTTATTTCTGCATCTGCAGTTCCCGACCCTCAAGTCGAAATTCGGAAACGCCAAGGGGCTCAAGATAATGCTGCAGGTAAGCGGGTCGATCGGCCCCAATAGCCGAACGCAGATCACGCCTGCGAGATGATGTCTTTTCCTCGTCGACCCTGCCACCCTCAATTGCCACACCGTACACGTCAAACGCATACGCTGCGGTGATCCGTTCTTCGCGCACATCGTCCAGAACTCGAATAGGCTCGCGCTCAAGCGGGTCGCCGACGCCAGCGCCACCGGCCCCAAGGTGTTCAAACACCTCTTCCCTGCGCACGCTAACTGGGCCCATGGGGTTTTGGGGCAGCACGCGCTGTCCAGCAGCCGACTTCACCAGGTGGAACGACGGCGTGCCGGGCTGACCGCCCTCAAGTGCCCAGGGCAGGAAGCGCTGGCGGTCAGCGCGCATGACGATCACGATCTCTTCGCCGAGCACCCGATAGCGGCGAAGGATGCCGGGCGCGCCACGGCGCCGGCCTGGACCGCCGCTGTTCGGAATCATGCCGTAGGCCTGGATCTCGATCGGATACAGCGACTCGATCATCTCCACCGGCTGGTTGGTGAGGTTGCCGCCGGGGTTTGGAATACCGAACATGCCATCTGCCTGGCGCATGGCGCCAAAGCTTCCGGCCAGGGTCTCGGCGAGTACAAAGCGGCGGCCCTTGTGCCAGCCGCTGAACGCAGGGAAGGTAACGCCACCCTCGCCCGCCGCGCCCACGCGGTCAGGGACGATCTGTGCGAACACGCCCATCAGCGTGTCGATTGCCCGCCAACCAATGATGGCGCGCGCCGCGCAGGCTGCCGGCTGCGTGGGGTTTACGATCGTACCTTCGGGCAACACAATGGTAAGCGGTCGCAACGCGCCCTCGAAGTTGGGAATCTCCTGCTGCGCCGCGCACTTGAGGATGAGATGCACCGCTGATTTGACGAAGGGCGAGGGACAGTTGATCGCACCCTTCACCTGCGGCGAAGACCCTGTCCAGTCAACCGTCATCTGGTCATCTTCGATGGTGACCGTCGCCTTCAACGCAATGGGCTGCGGGTTTTCGCCAAGCCCATCGATGTAGTCGGTAAAGCTCCATGTCCCGTTCGGAAGCGCGCGGATCTCTGCGCGTGCGAGGCGCTCGGCATAGTCATGCAGTTCGTCCAGCATCGCTCGAAAGCCATCCGAGCCGTAGCGTTCGACCAGCGCTGTAAAGGCACGGTCCGCGCTGTTGCAGGCAGCGATCTGCGCCCGCATGTCACCCGCCAGCTTGTCGGGTATGCGGGTGTTGAGATGCATCAACTTGAAGAAAGTCTCGTTGGGGACTCCCCCCTGCATCATCTTGATCGGCGGGATACGCAGACCTTCCTGAAAGATCTCGTGTGAGTACACTGCGGTCGAACCAGGTGCGATCCCACCCATATCAATCTGGTGAACCAGCGTGCAGCAAAAACCTTCCACTTCGCCCGCTACAACGACAGGCTTGACGATATAGACATCGGGCAGATGCATGCCGCCTGCCACGTAGGGGTCATTGAAAACGAATACATCGCCCTCCTTCAGGTCGTCACCGTAGTCACGCAGCAATGCCCGCATGGCATCCGGGAACGCGCCCAGATGCAGCGCCATGGTGAGGCCATGGGCGATTACCCGGCCATGTCGGTCGCAAAGGCCAGTGGAGTAATCCATCGAGTCGCGCACGATCGAGCTGTACGCGGTGCGCAGGATGACGAGCGCCATTTCGTCCGCAATCGACGAGAGAGCATTCTTCAGAACTTCCAGAGTGATCGGGTCAGTCTTCACAACAGGCTTATCCTTCAACGGTCCAGCACCAGGTTTCCCTCGTCGTCGAGCTTTGCGCGCCAGCCAGGTGGCACGACGCAGGTGGCGTCGTATTCCTCCACGATCAGCGGCCCATCCAGAGCCCCCGCAGCCAGATCGCCGCGGCCCACAACCAGCACATCGTGCTCCCCGGCCTTGGGCCCGAAGTAGGCGCTGCGCCGGTCCGAGCCACCACCCACGAGACGCGAGCGGGCCGGCAGCACGTCGGACGGGATGCGCGCTGTGACACGCAGCGCAACGCACTCGACTTCTTCGCGCTCGGCCTGGTGTCCATAGGTGCGTTCGTGCTCGTCTCCGAATGCGGCAGCAAGCGCCTGCAAGTCGATGGAGCCCAGATCACTGGCAATGGTGATCTCGTGCGCCTGACCGGAATAGCGCAGGTCAGCATGACGCTCCAGTTCGAAACCGGCAACGCCCTCTGTCTCCATACGGCTGCGCAGATCCGCCTCAATCGCCTGGAAGCGGCGCTCGAGTTCGCCTGGCTCAAGTTCGGACAGGCGCGCCAGGTAGCCTCGCACCACCTCATGCGCCACCTGCGCATGGAACAGGCCATAGGCACTGAAAACGCCCGGATGCGGCGGCACCAGCACGCGCTTCATATCAAGAAGATCCGCCACCAGAGCCGCCACCAGAGGGCCGTTGCCGCCAAAAGCGTACAGAGCGAAGTCGCGCGGATCACGGCCGCGATAGGTGGAGACTGCTTTTACCGCGCGGACCATCGTGCTGGCCGCTACCTGCAACACACCATACGCGGCCTCGCGCTCGGCCACAGCCAGCGGCGTCGCCACCTGCTCGCGAAGCGCCTCCTTTGCAAGCGCGGCCTTGAGCTGCAGGCCACCCCCGGCGATAGCCCTGGGATTGAGCCAGCCAAGCACCAGCGCGGCGTCGGTAAACGTAGCCTGCCTGCCACCGCGCCCGTAGCACACGGGGCCTGGCGAGGATCCAGCGCTCTGCGGCCCCACACGGAGCAGCCCCCCCGCATCGATTGACACCAGGCTACCGCCGCCCGCCCCGACTTCCGAGATATCGATCACCGGCAGTTTCAGGGCATAGCCACCGCCCATCACCAGCTTGGAACTGAGATTGATTCCGGCACCCACTTCATAGTCGCCGGTATGCTGAATTCGCCCGCCCTCCACCAGTGATACCTTGGCGGTGGTGCCTCCCATATCGAAGGTGATCGCGTCCCCGGAAACAAGCCGCGCTGCGGCACCGATCACGCCCGCTGCCGGGCCCGACTCAACGATGTAGGCAGGCCGCTCGGCCGCGGCGCGAATCGACATGACGCCGCCATCGGATTTCATGACCAGGATAGGCGCGCGCACGCCGATGGCGGCGAGGTGCTTCTCAAGGGATCCGAAGTAGCGTGCCGCTGTGGGTCCCAGGAACGCATTGATGACGGTCGTGCTGGTGCGCTCATACTCGCGGATCACTGGCAGGACGTCCGAGGAGCAGGAGACGAAGACGCCGGGCAGCGTTTCGCGCAATACCCGCTCGGCCGCCTTTTCGTGG
>Ga0169931_10004744_pt1 | contig 21037 bp, 16 predicted proteins | sample Kivu_15m_20L_FD_129675 | JGI IMG/M metagenome (GOLD analysis project Ga0169931, IMG submission 129675) | Freshwater microbial communities from Lake Kivu, Western Province, Rwanda to study Microbial Dark Matter (Phase II) - Kivu_15m_20L... | ecosystem: Environmental > Aquatic > Freshwater > Lake... | reverse complement strand
CAAAATCATCATTTTTCTTCCAGAAAAGGCCTCATAAAGCTTTTAGGAGTGATGGCTGGGAATGAGAGTATCGTCTTCGCCATGGAGAAAACAAATATGTTTGGCAGGAGTAGCTCTATCTATTGGCTACATATTGATGCTGTTGATCCCCTACATATTATTTTAATGAATAGGGTGCTTACTCTTCTAAATCTACTTATTACTAGATTTGCCCTTATCGTTAACTGTGCTCTTATTGCTGTGTTTGTTTGGATTGTTTTGTTTGCCGAGATGGCCTACTATGTCCATCTGGTCGATATCTAATCCTGAAAGTTTATGCACTTTGTGACTGATACAGGCGAATACGCAGGGAAACAAACAGTGGAAGCAACAACAGCAGGCTCTGGGCACGAACTGTGAGCTCAATTATTTGCACAGGTTTGTCAAGTTAGAGTAGGCTGAGTCTGCCACCATTATGTCGCACTCAGAACTAGTCAGCAAACTGGCTGCTCCCATGCTTCTGCCCCACCCTATCACCCGATGACCTTTGCTCTTGAGGAACCTGGCTGCGATGTCTACCTAGTTGCTGACACATTTACTTCTTTGCTTTCGTGCTGTCCGAGAGTGATGAACTCGTCCTACCTATTGCCGCAACCACTGAAGTCGAAACAAGCCAGTCCTACGCCTGGTGGTAGACTGGTCAGGAAGAGCGTGCCTTCGAAGCGGCTAGAACCATTACCATGCAGATAGAGCACTACGTAGCGCATGTTAATTTGCGAGTAGAGGGTCAGCTCGAAGGGAATCGAGAAGGTCTCCATGGTGAAACGTTTATTCTTGCGGGAAGGCTCCAGTATGTCAGAGTTGTAGATGAAGCGAGGCGGACGAATCAGCATAAAGGTCAGTTACTACATGATACCATCAGTGGGGTAGGCCTTCATCTAAAAGAAAGTAGGTTTATGTTTTTTGGGGGCAGGTGGTTGTCTACCTTAGGGCTCGGTAGTGGCTGGCTGAGGAGACTGATCACGTAGAGTTATCTTCATCTTTAAATTATAACTTTCTTTATCTTAAATCTGTACTTGGTCATCTACATTCGCCATGATCGATACGAGCTATTAGATATTGCAACTTGCACACTTTCAATCAAACAGTATGAATCAACCTTTCGATCGTAGGTTGTGAATGCGAAATATCTGGTTTTCTATTACTTATCGCTGTTTTTAGTGATTTCTATCATCTGTTAGAGTATAACAATTGAGTTGTTTGTGCTTATTTGTTACTGGTGATGGCTATAATAGCCTAGTGCTTAATCGAGAATATATAGTTATTTAAATCAGGAAATCATCCGAAAATGCCCCTAGCTTCACCCAACAACAAGTTTCATTCGCTTCCCAAGGAACGCACTAAGCCACGAGGTTAACCTCTCCTCCTGGTTCCTTCCCTTCTCTCGCCGCCTCAGCTCTCTCCCACTAAACTCTACTCGCCCAGATATAAAAGCTAGTACAAACGCCCAGCTAATGGTCTCTTTCGGAAAGCTCGAGAAGTCAACCAAAACGACCCACGTGAAACTTTTTTACCAGCTAGTTCTAAGAGAAGCGACCTTACCAACCACCTTAGAAGCAGGCCGCCTCGCATTCAGGATAACAAACATAGTCCAACCGAAAACTGCGAACAGCCCCCGATTACTCCACGCGCATAGCCACTTGCTATCCAACGTCCTGGTCCTCTGCCGATGAGCAGTTTGTCAAAAATAATATTTTTCGGCAGCGACTCAGCCCTTTCATAGATAAGACTGGAGAAAAATTAGATTTCGTGTGAAGGCAAGTAGCATGTGTAGAGCCTGATGGAAGTGATTTCCTCTTAAGGGTCAGTGCAGGCTCAGTGATGATATGTAATATTCTTGCAATAATGAAACTTATCGTTAATGTTTATGAGTTGTCATCCCCATAAATAACATATCTAATCCTTTCAACTAACACATCTTTGACTATTATTGAATGGTATATAGAAAAATATTCTTTAGACTATCTAAGAAGTGCTTTTCATCAACTATGATGCCCTTTCTAAGATAGCATGTGTGTTGCGTGTGCTACTGTATTCATATTTGCTACGATGTGGTATTATTATGGGCGCATTTATCGATAGCCTATCCGGCAGGCACTAGACCAACCTGCCTGCTTTCTTCACCAACAATTCCCTCACCCGTCTTCGCGAGCTCTACTCCTCCTTCAGGGCTACTTCCTAAACCTACTCAATCGACAACTAGGAGTTCAGTCAGCTATTTGGCTCCAAGTACGACGACATCTTCGAGCTCATGGACTCCGATGACAACTTGCTTATTGATGGCCTCTAACTGTTTTGCGCCATGGCTCTACTTTCGAACAGCTTAACATCAAGGGAGAAGGTGGCTTTCTTATCCGACCTCTTCGACTTCAATCGACTGCGCAGTCTTCCCCACATTGATCTGTAGTTCCTGGTGAGCAGTTGTTGTTCGTCATTAGCAAAGGCAGTGGGAAGTGGATTGAGTGAACCTTAGGGAGTGTAAGAATTCATAAGGGAATAGTTTACTGGAGACTAAAGAATCAGCATAAGCCAGTTAGTCAGATGGTGCCAGTATTCGTATATAGTAAAATTTTTTTTTGAACTTATCGAATAGTACACGCTTGTTCCAGTCAGTCTGCTTGGCTTGAAGATTCATTTAGCACTATAACACAGCAATAAATAGACTCATATGCCTATCATATCTTCTGCCCAGCTGAAACTGATGCATAGCACTAGCAGAATGTTCGAAGAATAGCAGGGCAACTAAGGCTACAGTGGAAGTGAACTTTTAGTTTATCCTGAGTGGGTATATGGTATTCGCTACAAGGACGTAAAGCAATTTATTCTGTGGCTGTAAGAGTAGTAGAAAGTTATCTATTTTGCAGGTAGAATAGTCGTAGTGCTCTAGCTCAAGGCTCGCACTCAGACCCACTACAGCAGCCACACCCAGCCCATCATTAGCCTTACTAACTAGGGCAGACTTTGCGCCAGCGGATAGTATGCGGCCCGACCACTCATCCACGTGTGGGACTACAAGACCAAGCAGACTATTAGCATTCTCTCCGGACACAGGGCAGGCGTATCCTTAATGAAGTTCATCAGTGGGTAGTTGCTAGTGAGCTGTGGATGCGCACAGTAAAGCCCTATTCTTATTTTCAATGTGACCAAGGCTTAGTTAGTATACTCAACGCACTGCAACTATCCAGCAGTCGATTTGTGCGTTTTAAACAATTTCACAAAGAAAGGCAGCAAAAAGTTTATGGTGGCCTCCCTCTACGATCTACTTGTCTTCTAATGGCAATAAAGATTCATAGTTTCTGTTTCAAACGACCAACCTGAAATAAAATAGCTTACTCAACAATAATCTTCCAATAAACAGCAATAATCCCCCACTAGCAGACAATAGTATCCTTTGTTTGTTGTTTCTAAGCTGGTTTTGGAGGATAGGCCAGGGGCGAAAATAACTGCCTGCTGCTTCTACCGCATCAATCAGTAACTGAGCTACCTCCAGTAGTATGACAGACAGGTCGAGGAGCGTATAGTCGTCGGATACTAGGACGGAACCCTCAAGGTGCTTTTTAATGATCTCAACTAGCCCACCACTACATAAAAATAAGATTTGGTCTAGGCTTTAGCGAGTCTTGGAGCTTAGATAATTGGACTACATGTGTCTCAGCTGTACTTGTGTGTGAGTACGCACTCCAGTTTAATCCACTTCTTTCAAGTGCGACTAAAAGATAGATAGAAGCTGAGGACTGTTGATTTGACGCAAATGGTATCCTAGCTTCGGAGCTACGACATGCAGGAGTGCAGGATAGGCTAACGCAAATCGCTAGTAGTAAGCGACAGGGGTGAAGTGGCTCTGGTATAATTCTAAAAGCAGTAAAGACCGTTGTTGGGGCATTTTAGTCACCACAACTACCAATCTAGCCTGGTAGGGCTAGTGGTATAGATGGGAGCAGTAGGACAACACAAATTAGTGCGAACGGACAAATAGGAACTATTATACTGGTCCAGGGATACCAGTATACTGTTTCTAGACACTAACAGCCACTCCCTCTTAGGAGAGTGGAACGTGGGCTAGCAACTGATTTGTTTCGACGCCCAGTGGATTAGAGGACTTGGAGTAGTAGTGGTAGCAGCCACTGCCCACACTATTCATTCCTACTGCAACTTCATAGAAAATATACACAAAAAACCAATCGAAGAAGGTGTCATATCAATTCTACTGTGCGTTTAGTACAACCCTCCCTTAGTATTAGTGGCCCACCACAATCTCATTCGCAAGTACCTATTCAATAAAAACACCTTGGTCGAAAATGGAGTAGCCGAGTGTGAAGGCAAAGGGCCACAACTGAGTCCATTCGCTGATAACAAAATACTGTTATCCTGCCTCGACAACTCCCTCATGGTGCTACTCATTAGAGAAATGCATGCTCAAGATCTGCTTCAGATGGGCTATAAATCTGATCTAAACTACCTTAAATTATACCACCACGCATCGATGGAGAACGCCAGAGTGCCCATGGGAGCTATTGTGGGACCAAACCTCAAGTGTATGGCCAGCAGTCACCACAACTAGCTTCATTTGTGGAACAATTACTAATCTATACGAAATTGCACTCCTCAGGTGCTTAGGGCTCACCTATCATCTCTTGCCGATTTGGCCATGAGTCACAATCACTGTCGACTGCTCACAAGTGGTCGTTATGATGCAATGACTGTCCAGTGGGCCCTCAAATATCACACTTAAACCGATAACGCAGTCAGGCCCACCAAACTGCAGGATTAGTCTGTCTAGAACAACGTAAAGTAGTTGTGGGTCAGGAGGTAGAAGTTCTGCAGATCAGACAATAGCATGCTGTAGTAGCTATACGATCAGCACTTAGGAGTGGAAGGCATTAACTCAGAAACAGTGCGCAGACTGTTCAGATGCAATCTAAACGAGTGGAAAAGACAGAACTTCTAGAAGATGTAAGAAACCTATGCATCGCTTAAACTGGATTTCGTTTTCGGGTGCTAGACTTTCCACAAGAACAATACCGTAATAGGGCTTTAAAACCCAAAGCGCATGGTGTACTTCGTTTCCAAGGTTGTAGTAGTGTACGACCCAGCAGCCAACTCCCAACAGTTCTACCGTGCACACAAGGCCAAAATCACAGCCATAGTGCTAGTAAATACAATAAACAGCTCAGCTAATATGCCTGCCTCAAACAAGTCTAATGCACCTCTTTTAGCTACAGGCGAGTCTTCCTTCCATCCTCGGATACATATCTGGAGTGCTGATACTCTTTAAACTGTGCGTATTCTTGCTAATGGCCATCACTGGGGTGTTATCTAGCTGGCAGCCTCTAATGACTATATTCTTTCCTACGGCTTCCATTACAACAAGTAAGAACTGCTAGAGTAAAGGTAGAGTCAGCAATAAAACAACATATATCGATATGAACTTACCTCGTTGAGCACTGGACGGCAAGTGGCTTATAAACTATAAAAAAACTACATCTACGCCATGGCCCTCTAGCCCAGTGATCCTCTAGCGTTTGCTACATGCTCTGAGGGCAGAGTCACCTTCTGGAAAGCTTATTTTGGCTCCATTCAGAAGAGAAGAGTGGTACTGTTAAACGAAGACACTCCCACCTGCTGTTTGTTCTACTGTCCGGGCAGAGGCTAAGCCGATCTACTAGTGGGCACTCGATCAGGCAGCATTGGTGTGGTTTCACGCAGGGCCAAGTATACAATGCTATTCAAAGGGGGCAAGTAAGCGAAATAGATTAACTGTCTAGCTTTAGTTGAGTTAGGCTAGCCTTTGCTGGCAGTAGCATCCTAGGACAACTTGTTCCGTCTCTTCGACCTTAATTTCCAGTAGCGCTATCGTTAGAACATGGCCAAAATAGAAATGCTGTAGTAGCAGGGCAACAAGTGCAGGGAAATCAAAATAGACAAAACAGACCATGACTGCTCCATACAGTCCATGTGTCTAATGCGCGGATAGTGCCTATAAATCCTGGCTGGCACCCGAAACGGTGAGATAATGTGTTTAGTGGGGGTAAGGGACAATCGCAAGACAATCACTTTCAGAGCAGTGCTATACCTTAAATTCAATATCTCCCAGGGACTTGCCGAGACCAATAAAACTCTTGTTGCCCTGAGTCCCAAACAGGAAATCATGGTGACGGTAGGTTGGGATCAGCAACTCATTTTTTGGGACTACTAACGCAAAAGACTGCTGTACACCTTCGACTTGGGGCAGGACAGAAAGGCTCGTTATCCGACAGCTATGAAGTTCACAGTAAACGGTTAGTACTTGATCGTGGGGTTTTCAGATGGAATATTTATCTACTTATAAGCCAAAATATCCAAAAGCATTCCTGGAAAACTCGATGACAAATTTTCGCAGCCTAACCTAGGCAAGATACGATACGGTAACGGCAGCGGAAACGGAAATAATAATGGTAATGGTAATGGTAACGAAAAAGGTTATGTTAATGAAAAAGGTTATGGGAACGAAAAAGCTAATGAGAATTAGAATGGAAACTAAAAAGGTAATGATAAAAAGAAGAGTGATTAAGGACATGCAGTGGTGGGCCTTTAGATATCTGAGAACAACGAATACTTGGCAGTGAGCTTCCACAAACTCACCCCAAACAACTCGAGCAGCTACATCAAAATCTATGTCAATAAGTTTAAGGAACGCAACAAAAACAGCAACAAGCCCGATACTGACAATATATTCGAGTTCTACGGCCGAATACCCTGTCCGCACTCTCAAACATCCTTCACCACAGAACGACTCTTTTATGGCTACGCTGCATATTCGATGGCTTTCGCCGAAAGTGAGGGCAAACAGTATTTCCTGATCTACTACCAGCTCATAGACCAACACCAGAACAGAATAGCTATCGAAGATAAAGACGAGGAAGAACGCTACTATAAGATCTGGGACGTGGCCAGCTCCACTGACATTGCCAACGTTGCCCTCATCGAGTCCATTTGCTGGAAAAAACTATATTTCCACAGCAGTCTCACCACCAAGTATCTCTTCCATCGCAAGTAGCTCACAGCTTCCCCTTCCCTTGAGTCTGCCCCTTCCAACAACAATCTGTTATTGCCTTAGCTGTCCGATATGTGCTTGTTTGGGAGCTACTTGGCAGCAGCTTCCTTCAACGGCGATCTGCATTTGGTAGGGCTGGGCACTCTCGAGGGAGGATAAGGGATGGTGGGCAAGACAGTTACTGGTCACTCCTGCCGCATTCACCAGTTGGAGGTGAGCCATAACAGGGGGAGTTTGTTCAGCAGTGGAGTGGGAGACTAGTGCGTGTTCAAGTGGAATATCGACGAGTCCCACTCTCCTGCCCGCAGTCACTAGCACGACAAATAAAGCAGGGATCTGTTCGCCTAGGTGTCTTTGCAAGAGTAGCTATCTGCCCAGCTGAGTTTTTATAGGTAGAAGCTAGGTTATGTAGGTAGAAATCTAAAATCGCCAGACCACAAGGCCTGAATTCCTCCTTCTTGCCCTGTTTTAGGGTGGCCAACATTATGGGTCGCAGCGCAGACCAGAATAGAAACAACATGAAGATAGCTCATGATAAGATAGTTTATGCTTCTGGGTGTGCTGTGGTGTTACAGTCAGGCAGGAATAGATAGTTCCTTTACTTGCGCTAGTCTAGTTTCTAGGATCTCCAGGAGGTCACTGGACTGTTGACGGCAGATAGTGGCAGACTGTTGTTGGTGAGTATGGCTGGTAGCAGGGCAGGGGTAGTCGTATGGCGAGTAGATTCCAAACAGTTGCTAAAAAAACTATATTTTGTCTAGTTGGTTAGGATACTATACATGGCGGTGTCTTATGACTGTCAGCGCATGGTAGTATACGGTCTTAATGCTTAGTCAGTGGGTCAACTATGCATGGTAGATCTCTAGAACTAGTAGTTGTTAGCTGCTGCCACATACACACACAAACAGGCCTGGTTTATTAAGGGCATATCATTTGTGCCACATTCGCACTAAACATTTATGACTTGCGGAGTGTAGCACACTAAGATATGGTAGTACATGTCTGGACAACTGGTCTACAACAACTTCACATCCAATGATCCCTCTCGAATTAACACCTGCATTGGATTCGTAGAAGACACACTGCTGACTGCCAATGACTACGGCTAAGTCATGCTGTGGACTAATAACTCATAGGCCAAAGTGTACCGCTAGCACTCTTTGGTGGTAAACTGCATGGACATATAAGGACATACTGTGGTGACTGGGGGATTAGGCTAAGATAAAGGTCCTCAGGTGGTGGTGTGGAAGTACGAAGCACGAATGCTGTAGGTGCAACACAAAATAACAGTACAGTCCTTATTATCATTTCCACCACTTGTTACTTCGAAAAGTGTAGCAACCACAGCTTAGTCCCATCCAGAAATACAATCAGTAAGTGCAAAGAATGGAGCAGTTTTGATAGGAACAACCAGAGGAGATGTTTATCAATACGGTAAAAAAGGAGATTAGTCTCATAAAGAAGACAGTAAGGGGATATAAGGCAATAAGGGTACATTTGGCAATAAAAGTAAATAGGGCAATAAGAATGCATTTAAGGTTAATCAAATTAAACAGGATGCAAATGAAGTAATGCAGCTGGTGGCTGTGCTTGACAACGATCCCCAGCGCGCTATGTTCTTTACGCCCTAGGGAGAGTAGCTAGTGACCATCAGCCACAACGGATATTTGCAAGTACTATCAGTGCCTGCTTTAGGCTTGCGTTGGGCGTGGAACTTCAACACTCCAACTATAGGCATGGTGCATTCTAGTCCTCAGCAACTAACAGTAATTGCCTTCAAGGACCAGGTGCGAGCCTTCCTGTGGGTGGACGAGTAGAAAAGGGACTGCCTTACAGAGCTATAGGAAATAAGCATGCAGTTCTACTACGTGACTCATTTGATGATGAGCAGCAACCAAAAGATGATCGCCCTGGGTATATAGCGCAACAGCGACCACGTCAACCTTATATAACTCTACGATATTTCAAACAAAACGTTCAAGTTTCAACTGCGCTTCGAAAGAGATACACCAGTGCTGTTTATTGATTTCAACACTGACACCTCCACCTAAGCCTTTATCATGATCAAAACTGCCCAGGAACTAGAGGTCTTCGATCTATGGAACTAAACACCCTACCATCAAGCCAACACAGTGGGGTGGACCAACCAGGGTCAGCTGCACTCTTCACGCACCCAAACACTCAGAAACAACCACCAGGAAGGTTTTGGAGGATAAATAGGGTTTATAGTGGAGGTGAGGGAAGGCTTTATAGTGTTGTAGCTTCGGGGAGGCATATACTGGTACAAAGAGAGTTGTTTTGAGGGAGGTTGTATGATGAATATGAGCAGTATGGACACCTTCGCTCTGAGTGGGTGTCAGCAGTGGCTGGCAGTGAGCTCAGGAGTAGACAGGAACCTAGTGCTGCTTTAGCTTTAGAAAGTGTAGACTTAAGAGTGATATGTTAGCCTTGTTCTTTGAAAATGCGAATAAAAGATAAAAGGATAGCTAGGGTGCTCCTATATAAAGTGCGATTTTCTTGATAGACTTTTGTAAGAGTGATGATCTGAAGGTGTATATTATAAGAAGGGGATGTTGTGTATGGGAAAGGGAGGTTGTGTTTTGGCGGGGGCAGCTGGTATTATAATTTTGATATGAATGTGCGTGAATTAGGGCTGCCTCCAGGTAGTCGCAAAATCAGCTACGAAATCACCCACGAGGGCGACGTCTCCGTGGTTCAGCGCGAAGGATAGCGCAGATAAAGCCTGCTGGGAGGTATACTGGGCAGGTGGGAGGGATGTCGTATTGAGCTGGGTGCTCTGAACTCTATCCAGCTGAGCCGGAACAGTCGTCTGAAGGACATGCTCAAGGACAACCCTTTTGTGAGTATACAATCGCCAGCCCCACGCGGATAGTAGTAGGTTAAGAAGACCAGATGTAACTGTAAAAAGTCTAAGTGTCTCAAACTCTACTGCGAGTGCTTCGCCAACAAGTTGTTCTGCAGCGCTGAGTGCGAGTGCCTCAACTGCGCCAACACTGCCCTCAACTCTAAGCGCCTGTGTTAGTTGCACCAGGAGTCTTCCTGCCGTAGGGTGGAGGATAGAGGATGCCGATGCACTAAATCTAACTGTTTAAAAAAATACTGTTAATGTTTTGCGCGGGGAGTGCGTTGTGGGTAGTACTGTTCGTGTCGCAACTGTAAGAACTGCGAGGAGTGTGAATGATGGTGTTTTGTGTGACTACTTGAATGAATCACATATGTATGGTATCATATATATAAACTGCACTAAAGTATTCATGTGTTATATACTTATATTGAACATATTTATCATATGCTTTTATTAGAGCTATTTATGATACATAATTTGATAATCCCAATTATTAATAAACGCCTATTTCAGGTCAAATATTTATGCTTACTCTTCCTTTACTTACATGCAGGTTATATATTTATACTTTAATCACAACAATACACAATCTCATTCATAAAGATTAATATTATCAAATAGAATATCACTGATAACAATTACTATTATCAAATAGAATAATATCAGTGATACAGGTTGATACATAGAATATCACTGATAAAAATTACTATTATCAAATAGAATATCAGTGATACAGGTTGATACAATCAAAGGGTGATCCTCGCACACTACCCCTCAACCACCACTGTCTATCACTACCATCTCCCCACTTAACACTTGATTGCCTGGGTTTGGAAGTAGAGCGTCGTGACTACTTGCTCTGTTCGAGTGCCCTGTTCATAGCATCCAACCTTCTTTCCAGAGGCACATGCCTGAGCCTGTTATAGGTCTGCTGCTTATGCTTGGAGCTTTCCCTCACTCTATTTTAGTTGTGTGTCGAGCCTTTATTTACTAGTGCTTATGTCTAGTTGCCCTAACTAAAGACCGTCTGCTGATTGTTGAGCGAGTGTGTTTGCTTAAACTGTTTTAAATCTTGAGTTTGTCTAAACTACTTTACTGATCCATTTTGTCTAAAATACTTTAGCTACTCAGCATGGTTGAGGTTCACTAGGCTCTGGATAGGCGTGTCGATGCGCTGGTGGGTCGGCTGGTGGCAATTTTAAGATTTGTGGTAATGATTTGGTGGTTGGTACTAGAAGGGAGAGGATAGTTAAATGGGAATACAATCTTGTATTGTTTTGGCTGTTTGTTCTTTGATTTAAATGCTTAGTTTGTATTTTTCAATCTCTTTCCTTATGCTTTCAGTCCTTCTTTCCCTCTCTTATAGCTGCTGTGCAGGGGTATAGTTTGCATAATCAGAAGTAGGCTGGGGTGTGGCTTTGATGTCAGCGACAGAGGTAGTTATCCACTTGGGCTATAATGTAATGCTTGTTGACTCTTCTTTGATGTATTTGATCTAAATATTAGTTTGTTTGGCATCCTTGTTAGTATTATTGGTATTATTGTTGTTGCCTGTATCGCATGTGCCGATGTTGCCTGTATCATATGTGTTGATATTGTGGGTGAGTTATTGGAATACATTTCTGATGGTGTTGGGCTGATGGAAGACAGGAGTGGGTAGTCTTAGTTACTTTGGGGGCTGAAGGGACGCTGCCCTATGTCTCTGCTGCTTGCTAACTAACATTATAATCATAAATCTAGTATTATAATGTAATTGTTAGCAGATATAGTGATAATATTTCAAAGAAAATACTACTATAGCCTTTAATAGTCTTAATGCTTTGTAGGTCATAGATGGTGACATGTGAGAAGTGATCAGTGGTTGCGTTGTTAGTGCAAGGGAAGGCAGTTCTTGTTGGCCCTTTGCGCATACTTATTGGGCGTTTTCATGTCTGAAGTGTTGCGTCGCTGCTACTGCCAGCTACCTGAACTGTTAGACGTACACTTATTACCCTACTGGCTACTGGGAGGCCACTTACTATGCCCCTACTGGCTACTGGGAGTGAACTTATACGACTCTAAAATATTGGGCATGCCCTTATACGACTATATACTATTTATTGATTGCGTGAATTGACTACTAGTTGATTGTATTAGTTTGCCTTCAGTGTTGCCTGTTGTTTTGTCTCCCTGCATGCTCTATATTTTAGCAACTAAGAATTTTATTTTATTTTTCAATTAGTGAGTTTAGTGAGTTTAGTGGGTGTGCCTAGTAGTGGATGCATTTTATAGTTACAGCTTGAGCCTAGCTATATGTTCCCTCTGTGCCTATGCATTACGTCTTAGTATCTGCACTTACTGCTGTAGTATTTGTTTTTATTGGTGCAATTGTTATATTTCTTACTGTAGTGCTTGTATGTGATGTTGCTATTTCTATATTTCCGCTAGGTAGTATTATTCCATTTCCTGGGCCACTGCTGCACAACTATCTAGCTTTTTCTATAGCTTTTCTTTCTCCAAGAGTGCTTTTTTCTATCTGTCTTCTAGAGTGAGCACTAGTTATGGCGAAAAGGCCTATCTTTTCAGCATTTATATTTATTTCTCATGTAGACTGCTCGCTTTCTCGTTTAGTTTGCGCAACTATCCGTTACTGTACTTCAGGTCCTATATTTTCTAGAGGTGGTTATGATTGGCAGTGGTTAGTTGTTGGTTGGTGGTGGTGAGTTGTTACATTTGTGCTTGTAGTTCGTGGTTGTTGGTGGTGAGTTAGTGGCAGTGTTCTTCTAGTTGTGCGTGGGAGGTAGCGAGTTGTTGCATGATGGCTAGTTCCTTGCGTAGGTTATTTTATTGGTATAGTTTGTCTTACAGTTCTGAGGTGAGTAGGTTGTGCTGGGTGCGGAGGGTGAAGTAGAGCTGCCTGTAGTCATTCTCCTGGTTCATTCTGTTACTAGTAATCAAATAAACGTTAGCATAATCAATAAACATTCGCATACTATTTTAAACACAACAACTTACTTTCTAATATCATAATACCTAATAACTATAGACACTTAACAGCCTTTTTTATCATTAATACTATCTTTATTACAAATCCATACATTTAACATAATTCAAGTGTTTGGCATAACATAAATAATAACTATCTATGGTTATGCTAATTGCAATTATAGCTCAACCTTATGAATAAGGCTCTCCTAAAACGCATGCTCAATGTACTACCCTTCATCAGCCAAACATCCCGCAACACCAAGGGACAGAATGGACGCATCGCAGTAGTGGGCGGCTCCTACTAGTTCACGGGTGCCCCCTACTACTCGGCCATCTCTGCCCTCAAAATAGGAGCAGACATCGCCCACATCTTCTGCTCCAAGTTCTCCTCTCCAGCCATACGCGCCTACTCGCCATAAATAACAGTACATCCCCTCTTCGTATCTTATTAATAGTGCCGCCTAAATCCATCGTAACTGCATGCTACTCTTCAGGTAAGCCTAGACATATCCAGGCGTGGCTATAGGCTATCACTGACTGGAAACAATACATGCACGTATGGATACTAGGTCCTGGTCTAGGCAGGGATCCCTACATGCGCCAGTTCTTCCCCCTACTCGTACAAAACATACCCGACGGCTGCCTAGTAGTCTTCGACGCAGATGGCATCCACTATCTCTGCCAACACCCCTACCTGCTTCAGTAACTAAAACGATTCAAGTGCCTCCTCACCCCCAACTACAAAGAACTAGCACTAATTAGTAAACACTTCAACCTGGATCTCTAGGGCTCAGTGCGTCCCTTCCTGAACAAGGACGAAGAAATATCATAGATTCCCTCTTTCGGGTACAACTTGGACTTCAGTCTGCTCATCAAGGGACAGTACGATGTAGTATTGGGGAGGGAGAAGTGTTTCGTAGTGCGCACAGAGGGCGGCAAGAAGCGTTGTGGAGGAATAGGGGATATTGTGGCGGGAGTGGCTGCTGCGTGTGCGTACTGGGACTTCACGTTTGGGCCAGTGATGGCTTCTAAGATAGTGAGGGAAGCGACTAGGGCTGCTTTTGAGAAGGAGGGACGAGGACTAACAGCACCCTACATCGTAAAAGAACTACCCCAAACAGTGCTATCAATTTAAAGGAAGTACAGATTGTAGACTGAACTGTGAATACAAATAAACCAGATTAGTGATGTATGGAGGCATTATAACTTAATAGTGATGATTGGCGGAACATAAGTAATAATATGAAGTAAAATAGTAGATGTAAGACAGTGAGTAAGTTATATGAATGTTTGGATTGCTTGTTGAAGTATAAAAGTCATTTAATTGTCAATTATGTGATTTGATTAGTATAATTGTAGTGTATTTAATGATTGTATATTGATGTATTTGGGTATAGTATATGATGATATGTCCTATTGCAAATAGATAGCTCTAGTAGCTCAATGGTAGAGCATTGGTCCGATTAGCCAAAGATCGTAGGTTCGATTCCTTCCTAGAGTCTTTTTTATTATCATCAATTATTATTAACATCTAACATGCTCTTCCTCTTGTCATCACTTATTTAGCCTGTTTTTGCAAAAGAAACAGCAGTTTGATAATGGCTTTACAAAAGCACTATTTATACGTAACCATTCTACTATGGGTTGATTTAAGTATTGATTCTTGATGTATTAAGGGTAGTGTATGTGTTGGTTGGTGTGATGTTGTTAGGGATACTCGGGTAGCTCAGTTGGTTAGAGCGTCGGTCTTATGAGCCGAAGGTCGTGGGTTCGACCCCCACCCTGAGTATTTTTATCATACTCACATACAATTACACATACATATACACATACATATACAGATACATATACACATACACATACAGATACACATACACATACACATACACATACAGATACACATACATATACATATACAGATACAGATACACATACATATACACATACATACTTTACTATACTTACTTTACTTAATATAATCTAGACTTTTTTAATTTATTCTTTTATAATTATCATCTATACTATTAAAAAACAGCATATTCCCCTACACATCATAATATTTTGATCATTTTCATATATACTAATTTACAATATAATCTAATGTTATAGACTAATCTAAACTGTATTATAACTACATTTCACTAAAACTATATTATCACTCTGCTTCAAATGTACTGAGTGTGCGCATCGGGCTCAAACTTACCCTTTTATTTAGACTTAGGCTTAGTCTTAGATGAAAAATTGCTTTAGTTCTTAAGCATCGCCCCTCTAACAGGCTATCCACTCACTGGTTCAAACCTGTGCACTCTGCGATTGTATTACTCGTAGGGTTGCTCCTCTATCTGTCTCTGTGATCGATATCTGTCCACTATTTCCCTCCTTTACTCCACCATATCCAACTACCTCGACGATTTGGGGTATATTTTGCTGGTCTTCGAGTGGGCTATGATAGGTCGACCTAGACCATTTTGGTGCTACCGGTCAGATCGCATTCTTTCCTGGTCGTTAGGGCCATAGTTGTAAGTTTGATTGGACATACGTGGTTTAGCTGGTCGTGTATGTACACTATGCTGCTATGAAATATGGCTTAACTATTATTTATTGTGTTTGCCCTCTTTGCTCACCCTACTTCTGCCTTCTCCTTTTCTTAAGTATCCTCCCTTGTATTATGTTTCCCTGAACCCTCTGACTGAACTCTTGGGGTTCCCTTCTTCATTTTTAAGCATATTTTTGGAAGTAGCTGGATCCACCATATCTTCCTTGCCTTTCTTGGAGTCCCCCGACTAGTTCTAGTACTTGATTGCTCTCCTCCTTCTCACGCACACTATGATTACTACTACAAGCACTAGGAGAGCCAGCACTGCTCCTCCTATGATGATGTAAATGTAGAAGTTGTTGCTGGTCGACTAGGGAGGAGCAGTTTATGGCGTAAAACCCAAGGCAGTGGCCGATGATTGACCTAGAGTGAATCCGCTGAGAGTAGTGGTTTGCTGGAGAGTGTTAGTTATTTGATTGTAGATTGGCAGTGGTTGTTCGGAAGGGTCTATGCCTGCATTGGCAGTCACCACTACTGATCCATTACGAATAGACTCAATAGTCAACAAGTAAGGGTTGGCCACTATATGTCTACCTAATAGTTTAACAATCGAAACAAATAGCTAGGGATACTTCTCCATTACGTTTTGATAGAGAGAATCGCTACTCGATATGAGCGTTAGTACTAGGGAGACATTGGTCAAGGAATAGCAAATATAGTTTTTTAAGTAATATCCTTAATGACAGCTAATACAGTTCTAGGGCAACTAGTAACAGCTCAAACAGTAAGATAAACAACGCAAACACTGCCCCACATTATAAGTATCTCCATTAGAGTTTAACAACTTAGTCTACAGGAAATGGCCTTGCTTGCACTTGTAGCAGTGCGTAGACGAAAGGCAAAGCAAACAGTTTGAAGCACAGTTCAAACACTGATTGCTAACACCCAAGTAGAAACCATTAGAACACAAAGAGCAGGTGAGATACTGTTTGTAGTTGGCAGAACCATTGATCTGGTAGCCAGGATCAGGGGGAACAATAATACAGCTCTGACAGTGAGTCTGACATTGATGGCACCTGCCCTGATATGCGAAGTAGTTGAGAGCACAAACCTAGCACGATGTTAAAGCAGTGCAACTGAAATCAGGCTGGCATCTGTCCGACACCAGCACATACCCCAGCAAGCAACGAGAACACAACTTAGTATTATTGGCTAACGAACATGCTAGACATGGTAGATCGCAGTCAGGCAGACAACTAGCACCACTGAGGTAGTAAAATTAGCGGCACTATAAGCAATTTCTAGCAGAAGAACAAACAGCGCATCCTATAGGGCAATCCAAACAAGTCTTAGTTTGTGCTTAGGCTAGAAAAGTACCAAGAGTGCAGCCGATACAATCGTAGGGTGGCTTATTTTGACATGAAGAACAACCATTCATACATCTTACGCAGGTAGTCTAGTTTATCTGAGTATAGCCCAAACTGCAACTGTCCACATCGCATGTCCCAGGACCCTACTGGTCACAGAAATCACAGTTACTAGCACAGGGCAGACAGTTGCCCTGGGAGTTAGGAGCAAAGGCCACTGCGCAAAGCAAACAAAAATGCACATTGTAGTCACATCTCATACAAACAGGCTGCCTGCACTTCAGGCAGCTGCTCTACGATACAGACCCATTAGCCTACACCAAAGCGTATCCAGAAAAACACTAATGACATACCAATCTTGATCTATTATTAGCCCCCTCTGCTGATTGAGAAGTATTCGAGCACATTTTGCAGTTACTAACACATCTTCGGCAACTGTTTTCAGCCAAGTAAAAGCCATAGTTGCAGGAAAGGCAGCGGTTTAGCTGGCAACTGCGACAACCCATCCCGCATAGTCTGAACTGACCAATATATAGCTATAAGCCCACCTACTCGACTACAGTATGACCTGTCAACGAACACTGAGCTCCATTGCTAGAGTAGCCATCCTGGCAATAGTGGCAGACTATACTATCGCAAAGCTGGCAATTAGAGGTACAAGGCAGACAGGTATCAGCTGAGAGGTAGTAGCCTGGCAGGCATTTTATGCATATGCCATTAGAACATGTAATACAGTTGTTGCTGCATGACAAGCACTGATTGTTAGAAAAATAGGAGAGGAAAGGGCAGGTGCACTACATGCCGTTGAATGAACGAGGAGCAAGGCACTAAGGAACGCTACAGGTTCTCTAGGGCGAAAGCAGGAAGGCAGTAAGACACTGCTGGCACTTGGAGTTGTCGAGAGCAAGGCAGGTTTGGCAGTTGGGGACGAGGCAGTCTGATTTACACTGTTTGTTGTCAGTACTGTAGTAGCCCTACTCGCAGTCAGTACACTAGAACTAGTTGCAAGCTACACAGTTAGAATATCTCTATGAACATGGTCTGCACTGTCCTAGTTCATTTAGAATAAACCCAGTAAAACACGACAGACAAGAAAAGGCAATGGTCAGCTGACACGTCAGACACTGCTACATTCTGCTAGAACATAGCACGCAACTGCTCAAGGATACATAGTACTGGCTCATACACTTCAGACACACCAGTCCAGAACTATTGTTGTTGTTATGAGTGCATGTTTCGCAGCTGTTGGGAGGAAAGGCTGCTGAGGCGAAGGGCGAAAAGGTGCAGGAGTAGCATATGCTATCAGTGGCGTTAAGATAGAAGCCACTCACACACGATGCGCACTGCCCTCTGTTGGTGGCGAAATCGAAATTACAGGTAGCGCAGTTTGTCCTTACTACGCTGCAAAGTATGCATATAGAGGGATTCACTGACAAGTAGTATCCAGGGGCACAGGCAGAGCACACTATTGATTATCCATTCCCTACTGCACTGCAATTCATGCAGCCCTCCTGTAGTTTAAAACATTCTTGACATATGTTAGCCTATCTGTTCAAATAATACCCTCCAATGCAGCTGAGACAAACAGTAGTATTGCTGCTCAGACTCACCAAAGAACACCGAGCACACAGGGTAAGACCAGCCCTAGTACAGTTGACTGCGCAGATGTTGTTTTCCAAGAAGAGGAGGGGACTGTCGCAGGATGAACAAATCAGTCTACGGTTCTGGTCAAACAAACAAGAAGCGCAGTAAGTTATGTTCGAAGCGCATGATAGGCAGCTATTGGCTTGTAGGTAGAAACGAGAGGCGCAGGCAGTGCAGGTGAAGGTGAGGTCAGAGTTAGCACGACACGAGGCGCAGTTTAGGATCTGGCAAGGCACGCACTGAGTTTGTGCATTGTAAAGTACTAGTCCAGGGTTGCAAGCAGTGCATTGTAGGTTGTTGGTGTTGAGGGAGCAAGATTGGCAGCCCACTATGCTTGAACAGTTGCGGCACTAATTATTGAGCAGCCCGAAGTTGTTTATGCAGAGCGAGCAGTCGGGTCGGTTGGCTGAATTGAGTTCGCAGAACAGACAGTTGGGCAAGGTAGAGCTGCATGCCACACAAGTCTGGCTGACGAGGTAGAATCCGTTAAGACATTTCTGACATACGATTACGTTATTGTTATTGTTGCAAGTGGCGCAGTTGGGGATGAGCTGTGCGCCAGTGGGACAGCTTACTGCCAGGGTGGCCACTATGAAGATAGCCAACAGCAATGTTCTGAGCATGACCATTATATTTGAAACTGGCTTATAAACTATACTCACAAACAATCTAACAAAAGCAATCAAAAGCATAATTTAATTACTTTAGTATTTAGCCATCCAGTCGTTGACGATAAAGAAACAAAAAAATATTATCAAAATGATTTTGGTTGTAAACATTAAAAAATATACTTGGGCATCATACTAAACATACTAAAAGATAGTATATATATCTCTATTGTTACTCAATCGGTCGACTATATTTGTTAGTTAAGCACTCTAAGCTGTTCCTACACCTTCCCTCTCCCTCCCACCTTGCGACTCTCCCTCCTTAACTGCATCTTTCCCACCATTTCGAAGTAGTTGCCGTCGTTCATCTTGCTGTGTCTGCGCTGCTTAAGAGTGGTAAATTTCTTCTTCTGTTGATTGTACATCTCCTCAAAAGTCATGCTCCCACTCGCCTTCTCTTCCTTCTTGCCAGTTATAGTGGAGGTTTGCGGGTTGGGCAGTCGGTTACTGGTTCGTGAGTACTGTTTAAGAACTTCGATGCGCCACTTGAGCTGGGCCATTTCATCAGTAAAATCTACCTGGGTATTAGTGTTCTGCATCATCTTGCGAATGGAAAGTTTTCTTTTTTCTATGTAAATCAATGGCTACATGTTTATTTTAGAAGGTTATCCAGATCGCCCTATGAATGATCTCGTTGCAAGACATCATAGTTGGAGGAGGGCTAGTTGGTGGTGGAGAGGTTAAGTTTGTTGTATATTTTGTGTTTAAGCTATTAACGATTTCTTTTGAGGAACTTGCTCATAATAAATATATGCTAATACTATCTTCTCAAACAAGTTGTATTAAATTATCTTTTTAAATAGATAAATATTTGCTTTATACTATTTTCTCAAACATCTTTATAGTATCTTTATAAACATACCTACGGTAAGATCAAATTAAAGCGTTGAATAAAAATATATATATAAAAAATAAAATATGTGATAGTTTCTATGTATTAGTACAAATGAATTCACTCACTCTAGTAATAACTTCAAACAATATTGATAAGTGTGTAATGTACAATATATTAATATCACTGCACTGGCATGGTCCACATTCTCGAGTGAGCAGCTGCACTCATGTTCATCACTCCCATCTTCTTCCCCCTCACCACCACTCGCCTGCTGCTTGCCTGTACAGTGCACTCAACTGGCTGGTTCAGCCTTTTCAGACGGTTTTTTTCTCGCTGTTGCAACAAATAAGAACAGATGTTGTGGGAATACTTGCTCATCGCTGTCTTTTTCTCTGTTTTCTGCTCTCTCGCACAATGCAGGGGCCTTTGTTACATACTTTAAGTTTGTTATTGATGCTGATTTTGTTTTTGTTGCACGAAAAGCATGAAATCCCCAGTCATTTGAGTTGAGTGTGTGCTATTCTTGACCAGCGTGATAAGCTCCTTCTAGTACCCAGGAATGATCTTGGGCTGGGTGGCACTACGCATACTCTGCACCAGCACTGATTTCGGCAAGGACTTAGCCTTGAAATAGCACACTTGGTGCGATAAAGTATGTGGTTCAGTGAGCGTCTTTAACTGCTTATTGAAAACCCATTTCTACTACATGTCCTTAAATACAGTCACAGGGGGCTCATCAATATTTTTTCTGATCTAGCGAGTAGTGTGATGACTACTTGGACGGTAGGGGTGGGTGCTCGGCTTATAACGTCTGCCGATTCCTTCACTAATGGCCCTATTTTTATGCTACTGCCTTGAGAAAGGTTTCGGAGTTCTTTAGTTTTTAAACAAAGCACATGTTTTTTGTTAGTTCTTTGGGGAGAACGATTGTTCTTTGAAGCCTTGAGATTGATAGAGGAGTGAGAGTTTAAGTGCATCTACGGCTGGCTACTTATGATTCGATTGAGATTGTCGTTAGCTCTAGGCTTTGGGGGGAAACATATACAAATATGCTAATAATGTAGAACGGTCTTATCATATAT
>Ga0169931_10004743_pt1 | contig 21037 bp, 15 predicted proteins | sample Kivu_15m_20L_FD_129675 | JGI IMG/M metagenome (GOLD analysis project Ga0169931, IMG submission 129675) | Freshwater microbial communities from Lake Kivu, Western Province, Rwanda to study Microbial Dark Matter (Phase II) - Kivu_15m_20L... | ecosystem: Environmental > Aquatic > Freshwater > Lake... | reverse complement strand
AACCCCAACCCCTGCTCGATCATAAAATAAAAGAACATAAAAATAGAAAAAGAAGAATATATAAAATTAGATGATTTATAAATATAAACACCAAATTTATTTTAATTGTAGCTAGTCATATTTAGTTCTAATTCATGACCGTTTTGGGTATTTCATCAATATTAGGATACTCGCGTCCGCAGTTGGGATATATCAGCTTTCCCTCGATGAAAATCTTAAAAACATGCATTTCGAGATGAATGGTCGATAAAATACAGCAATGTAGATCTTCTTAGAAAATTGGGCAACTGATGAAGCGAGTGTAGCTTTAAAATCAGCAGAGGAAGGTTGTTTGTGGTGCTATTAATTATTCTAGAGGTATTGATGATAATTGAAGTAGCTGTTATCATCATATTATTGTTTAATTGAGAGATGATTTAGCCTAAAATCTAGTTTGTAACAAGCTCGCCTCTGCTTCTGCCCTTGCCTGAGCAGCTGGACAAAATGGCAGTCGATGGATCGCTGGTTGCTTTCTACAAACAGCTCAGGAAGGACCATCCAATCAACTATGGACAAATGGTTCACACCGCCAAAAGTCTTAAAACTCTCCCCGAATAAATAAAAAAAACTGCCATAAGCTACTTCAGGAGACAGGACAACGACTCAGAGTAAGATTCTTAGTCTATGAGCCCAAATGACAATAAAAATTTACTGGACGAAATGCGGGAAAGGATTCAGCAGATGGACTATCAGGGGGCTCATGATAAAAGTGGACTCAAAAAAAGGTGGTGGACTCCAGACGAAGATGAAAAACTTAAGCATTTAGTCGAGGAGTTTGGAGCTAGAAATTGGAAGAGAATAGCTGCGTTTTTTGATGATCGAACTGATGTGCAGTGTTTGCATAGATGGCAGAAAGTTTTGAACCCGAAGCTAGTAAAAGGACCATGGGTAAGTTTCAGACTACATAGACAAAGTAAGAAGATGACTTGGTTGTGAAATTAGTCATGGAATACGGACCTAAAAACTGGAGTTTTATCGCTAAAAATTTGCCCGGAAGGATTGGTAAGCAGTGCAGATAAAGATGGCATAATCATCTGAACCCTGACATTCGTAAGGAGAGATGGACATAACAAGAGGATCAAGCTATCATTTAGGCTCATAAAAAGTAGGCTTTAGATGATTTAGGGTGGGCAACAAATGGGCGCTTATCGCTAGATGGCTACCCGGAAGGACAGATAATGCCATTAAGAATCACTGGAACTCTACAATTAAGCGAAGACTCAGATTGGCTGGCACCTACTCCGAAGATTCATAAGATGGAATCGCACAAAGATTGTTCCCCACGCCATAAAGACCCAACATAAGCGAATGGAAAGCAGGTTCTCCTGACGAATAAGGCAGGTCCTCGTTCGATCAAAACTAAGAAGGTAGGCTTATATTGATGATGCCTTTCTTCGAGCGCAATGTGGAGATGAATTCAGAGTAGATACTTGAGTGTATTTTCAATCTGCTCAAAACGTGATTTCAATAAATGATTAAGGGGCAGATCGATATTGTTCGATGAATTTAGTGCATGTAAGAAATCTTCTGTCCATAAGGAAAGAAGTAATTCTTTTGATGTTGGCTGTCGCATTGATCAGACAGGCATGTCTCGGCCTGACCAACCTAATAAACAGCCGTATTATCTTCCACAATATTTAATTATTATTAAGTTTAATAGAGCGCACTGTCTAATATGATTTCTTTAGTGGTATTTAATCATAGTGCTCAAATAAAAAAATCATTTTTTATTTAAGGCCTATCTGTACTTAGAGAATAGGCCACTAATACTGTTGTATTATCGATAAGGCCTTCTTAGCTGCCTCATATACAGTTTTTCTTGGATCAGCTTTCCTTTTACTTTTACAGCCCATAGTACTGGGTCGCATCTCACATTAAAGTCCTTTTAAAGTTCATTTTGAGATGGTAGCTAGTACTCCTTTAAATCGTTAAAATTAGCCTTAAAGATGTTCTCGTTGTGACAAATTGGATTATTTTTCATATCTTTATGTATATTTTCATACTAATCGATTTGAGTTGAGGTGCCGTAACTTTAGCAAGTGCCCTTGAGTTCACGATCAGGTTGTTTTCTTGTTTAAATAGATGTTACACAAATTCAATTTTTCTAACGCTGGCAGTTCAAATTGCTGAAGAATCTACAATGAAATGATTCTGTTGCGGACTGCATGATGCAAAGTAAACTTGCGATAAGAATTGTTAAATTTTGGAACTTGATATGACTGAGTTCTCGCAGGATGGAAGGACAATCGTTATGCCCTATATGATTTTTAAACTACAAATATAGAATTCTTTAGCTTAAATGGCTTATATTTCAGGAGCATCATGGTCCCAACCGTTTCGATGGAAATCTCCCCAATCTACATAGAAAAGATTTTACCAATAGTGATTCTTTTCTAGTAACCATTGGCTGCCTCAGCCTTGGAATTAGAGAGAGTATGATTTGATTTGAAAGTTATTAGACCAAACTTTTTTTTGCTTACGGCCTGTGTTTCTAGCTACATTTTAGTATCAGACTATGTATCTAATTAACAATCTAAAGTTTAATATTCAAAAGAAAAATTAGAGTGTTTATTTTTTCGCTTAAGAAACACTTTCAAGCTGAATATTTAATAGATAGAAGGTCAATATTAAAATATTTGTAATCATGGTGCGACCTGTTTTTTTTGCAAAACCATCTCACGAGCCATTCTGCTCACTCTTTTCGGTAGAGGACCGTTCTTTATGTCCTAAACAAAGCATCTAAAATAGATGTAAAAGGCTTAAATTTTGCCGATGTTTGAATTTTATTCCATGAATTTCTTTGAGATCTGATCGGCTTGATCAGCAACTTCCATTCGTAGAAATTCTTGTCCCAGCTCGATCTATTCTTCAGAGAAATGCTTCCTTATTCTATTAAAAGCTCCATCTTATCTTGAGGATTTCTTAATCTTGCTCAATTCTTTCTTGTTTTAAGAAATTCCGAACACAAAATTCAAAATTTTTTTGTTGTTGGATTCGCAGTGGATGAAAGCCTGCCAGAGGATCTAGGCGACGATCTAATTGTCTTTTCTTGCAGTTTTTTGCCACTAGATGCTGATAAATTTCCTCAGGAAGGCTATGAGATGCTTTTGGAAGTTATGGAAGATGGATTTCTATCGCCTTGGTTTGACAGTTTAGGCTCTAAGATTTTCCTGGGAAGTGTTATTTTCCTCTATGGTTTCAGTAGAGATGTTTCTAGCTAGCGCCTTTTGCTAGTGTTTGAAGAGGGCATCTTAACATAAATAGAGTTCAACGATGTCCATGTCCCCGCGGGTATCCGAATAGGTAGGAGTCAAGACATAGTCCTAAGAGTAATGAGTTTTGTTTTGTGCAAGGTTGTGCATTTTCTATATGGAATATGACGTTTGAAACTATTATAATGCTAGCAGCTAGATAGAGAATTAATAATTCAGATTAGTTGTACTGTGTAATAAAGAATTAAAAAGTATAGTTCGGTTAATTAAAGATAGATTTCATTTTTTGACATATCATTTTCTTAATAGAGGTACATTTAAGTGTAAGGAAGGTAACCAACCGATAAGATTAACACATAAGATAAAATTAATTTGAGATTTTGGCAAAGGTTAGAATTGATTCTACAAGAAAAAGAATGTTTAAGAGATAAAAATATGACAAAATATATGAATTATTTATATAATTTTTCTAGGATTTATTAAGAAAATCAATCTTATTTCATCATTTTTGTAGATTGTCAACAATATTCTTATATGTGTAATGCAGCAATTAAATAATTCCAACAACTAAAACGCGTCCATAGAAGCCAATCGATCTCTCAAAGACGATTCTCCTCTTCGATAGTAGAATCACTAAACGAACTGGGGCTACTTTATCTTATTCTCTTACTCATACTTTCTTCAGGGTATCATCAATGGGATTGGCTCGACCATGCCCTACATATACGCCTAGCTGCCAAGTATTGACACCATGACCATCTTCAACGCTAACGCGCTTCCTTTCTCGTTTAAATTCTTAGTGGGTAAAGAAATAATAATTTAGCTCCTTTCTTGTAGAAGTTCAGTTGCATCGAATATGGTAAAAGAAAAACATGGATGATGATAGGTTATCTAGGAGGAACGGCAACTCTATTCGTGTCTGCATTTTTCACTGACATGAAGTACGCTAATCTATTTGCCATTCTGGCTTTTCTCACGCAATCCTGGATGGTGTTATTAGACGTGTCTACACACGCACTCATGGTAAAAGAGCTCAATTCTGTGGCTAAATCAAGCATAATTTTGTGTTTCGCTCAAACAGCCGGAGGCGTGTTCTCGGGTCTTATTATCCTAAAACTCACCTCAAAAGAATTCGCTGAAATTTTAGGATTAGAAAACGCAATTAGTAGTCCTAAAGTTATCATCATTTGTTTTGCTTTATTTAACATCATCCCTCTTCTTTACATGAATTTCAGATTAAAAGAAACTGTTCTTCAAAGTGAAAGGTAAGGTAGCAAATTTTCTTTTTTCTAAATGATTTACGAATACAAAGTATTTTTGAAACCATCTAGTAGATATTTCAGACTTTGCATATATTTTCTGATCTATTTACAGGGATTCAATTTTTTCGATAGTCTTTATGCCTACAAACTGGTATAGAAAGGTTTTTCAAGAGATGTTTCAAACACAATAAGCAACATAGTATTAATTCCAGTCATATTCTTTACTTTTCAGTTTCCAATGTGGACTGACTGTATGCGAGGTAAGGCCAACACAATCATGTTAACGTTTATCGTGACGATATTAAGCGACATCGTGATACTTATATGGTTTCCTTTGTAAGTTTGGATTATCGCTACAAGTGTATTTATCAGCACAGTCGTCAGCAGCTGGTACTTTTTCATTGCAGTCTCTTTTATCAACGAGTTTCCAGTTCATGCTCTCACTGGAATGTTCATAGCTATGACTGCCAGCATATCCAATCTCGGTCAGAATACTAGTCTACACACTTAAATCGTTGGAAAATTAGGTTGGTAGCTGTGCGCTTGGATCGGCATGGGCTACCAGGTGCTCATTGTAGTATTTCAGCATAAAATCGTTGATTGGATCTATTAGGGAGATACGCATCTGTCACCAGAGTTGGAAGAACATAATATGCAACTTAAATAGAAATAGCAGCTTGACGAGGGAGAACATCATTGAAATTGTGATCAATAGACTTAGATTAAAAATTATAATATAATATAACTTTATATTAAATGAAATATATAATTACTATAAGATGCTATAGAATGCTATATGATTTATTATAATAAGATGTTAGGAGACAGTTTGAAAGTCATCTCGAAAAAAAGATAAAAACTATAACTTTAATTCAGACTCTAAAGCCAATAGGAACAGACTTTAGAGCTCACATTGAAAAATTGGAGCACATATCAATGTCATAGCTTGATCATAGATAGAGCCTATCTGTAGTCGCAAGCTGATATGTCAAGTTTTTTCACATAACCGCAGGAACTCATGTACACAATGATCGAAGTATTTGATGAGCTAATGATATAGCCAGAAGGTCAGATTGAACTATGTGTAAGTCTGAGTGCTCTAAAAATAAATAAGCAGAAGTATTATCAGTTCAATTTACAGTTTGTAAACAATGGTCAGGAAAAAATGATCAACAGTCTTATTTAAAGTATAAGAGAACAGTGTAAAATTTAAATAAAAAATACTAAAATGTAGTGCATTAGATAGATATAAAATTTAAAGGACGAACTTAAGACGGACTCTCAGAAAGTATAGGACGACTGTTACAACAGAATAATGCTAAAAGACAAGTAGATTTAGCAAAAAAATCAAGAAATTTAATTGTTGACTTCTTAACTAAGATAGTTTCGTTTATAAGGTTCTAGCAGTAAAGCAGCAATAGATCAACTTAAATCTAACATGAAAGACTTTGAGGATTAGATAACTACCCTTAAAGAAAAGTTGCGTATGTAGGAAGATAAAAACAGCTAGCTCAAGAAAGTAAACTAGGAACTTTGTAAAGTAATATAATAGTTACGACAAACGATCACGATGAGTCATTAACTGTAGCAAAAAAGATGCAACTTTTTGCTATAATAAAACCCTCATTTGACTTCTTTCTACTATCAGATTGATTCTAAGGCCATAACTGTATCCAAAAAAACAGATAACGGCTGGACAAACTTTATCAGTATGTGGTCTATTCCTTTAAGAGAAATCACTAAATTCACAATACAGCCCATCTGTATGCGAGACGGTCTGCTAGCTATTGGCGTGGCTACTTAGTTTATCATAGGCACTAATGGTCCTCAGCATCAATAAATGGTTTCTTACACTTGCAGAGATGGCAGAATCAGTGAAAGAGGACTACTCAAGGCGACTAATACTTGTCTAAACGCACAAGAAATCATGACTATGTAGGTCGATAGAATTTAGCAAAAAATAGTATGGAAACGATCTTAGTAAGTTTTAGGATGGGCTTAGCTACCTGCTCTAATGAAATAGAGACGACTTTTCTTTACAGTAAAAGTCTTCTGGAAAAACGACGCCTTTAGACTGTTGTTCTGATTATAGCTTGGATGACTGCTTGATGTGTATTGATAATTATTTAAAATGCTTGGAGAGGTCATGTACCAGTAATAGTTACTGTACAATATTCAGTGTGAGCTGTGGAACATAGGTCCTTTGAATCCGTCAGAGTTCGTTTAACAACTGCTTCAAGCTCCTATTCTGGGAATGGACGACAAGATAATGTTTGCTTTGAGGCAGGCAGTGCACTAGTTTCAAAATTAGCGCGCCATCATAAAGTATGTCTATATTGCTGACAAACTCACAAAAATACCAGAATTTCGACAAGCAGTTCACAATACCATTGTAGATATATACGTAGATTGTGTGTATTTCTTACACATGCAAAAATGCAGCAGTTAAATAGAGGAGCTTAAACTGGTCAGAAAATATTGGGTTGGTAGAGTGCACCCTAATTTGCTATGGGAAATGAAAAAAAATATTATGGAAAAAACAGGAATCAATGTAGATGCAGGATTCAAGGGAGAAAGACTCAAAAGTTTGAAGACTTACTATGCTAAGCTAGGACTCAGTCAGCAGTAAATTGATCATCATTTATCGGAAAATTTTGATAATACTTTCAGTAACGGTAGTCAAAAGCAAAATGTAGCAGTACAACCTGCATATGGAGTGATCCCTGCTGCCGTATACAATAGAGGTAATCAATTTTATCCAGCTACAAATCCCTACAACATCCAAAATATACAAAATGTGCAAAACTTGCAAAATAGTAACATCTACGAACAAAATAGGCTTCATGCTTTATAGCAAGCAAGACTGTAGCAAAGCAGATTAGCTGCATTCTAGCAAACCAAATTGAATGCCATATAACAAAACAGGCTTAATGTCATCTAGCAGAACAGACTGAAAGCAATCTAGCAAACAAGGCTTAATGCGCTGGAGCAAAGTAGACTAAATGCAATAGAACAAAGCAGAATGAATGCAATCAACATAAGAAAATCTTCTTTTGATAGCAATAACGCATATCGTGGTTAACCTTTTTCGTCTTATGAGACAGCTTCTAGCGCGTCTTCTCAGCATACTAGTATTGCGGTGACTCAGTCTGTGGGTATACCTGTGATGCGTGGCGATAGTGAGCCGAGACAATCTTTGTCAGTTGGAGAAGGAGCTGAATTGAAGCGTAAGCGATGTGGTTCGTAATAGGCAGGATAGCTGAACCGTGCTGAGGGGCGTAAGTTGCTAAAGGGAGAGCCATTGAGCCAGGTGATTATTGATTATGAGTTTATGCTATCTAACTTAAAGCAGATGAATGCCTACGAGTGCAGAGAATGCGGCATACGCTTCATCAACAGCCAAGAGCTCCACCAGCATCAACAACAGCACTTTCTCTAAAAACTAAATAAACTCGAAAACCAAAAAACTTCTATCGCAGCCCTCCCGTCTCCTGAAGACTGGATTGCAGGATAATAGCTAACATTTGCTTTCGATGATTTTGTTATGGAGGTTGAGAAATAAGCTGTTGGCTTGAGCAAGTGTGCATTTTGTGGTGAGGAACTGACTATGGTGATGCGTGGTAATCGTTGGATTTATGCCAATACTACAGGAGTCAAGCTTAACGGAGTTAATGTTCTTATGCACAAGAGCTGTTAGAGCGCTCTAAAAAACTGATTTCACTAAATGTCCTAATATTGCCCAATAGCAGTTTCAATAGAAATTTATTTATACTATAGAAATGACGATTGATGGACATTGATAATTTTATTACCTACAGAAATCGATGGACCCACTCGCTTATCACTACCTTCCCAGGTATCCCACTTACCATCATGATCTTCTCTCCACAATAGAGCTACTTTAGCACGAACGAAAACATGAAGAACATATCAGAATAGCTGCCATCGAATCACATCTTCACCACAGAGCTAATCTTCCATTTTATTTGTAAGGCTAGGCTGAATACCTAAGGTAGAGTTAGTTAAGGTACCTTCGAGAAGCTGAAGATATAAGAAGGAATCGAGAAATCATATATGGCAAAGATTCTTCTTACGAAAATGATTTGAATAGAAGAAAGGGCTCTGAATAGTTAGTAGATGATATACTTGTAGAAAAATACGCCAATGGAGAAAGACTTAATGACTATAAAAAAGAGCTCTAGGACCAATATGCCAAAAGTCACATAAATCAATAAGACAAACAAAACAAACATGCGAGAAGGAACCACATAGATTAGTTTACTCCTGTCAAAGCTATTATTGAATAAGGAAAAAAACATGATAAATAAAGGTAGTCAAGTAACTACGGAACTCCACTTAAGGCTCCAACTTTCAAATAATTAGACGACTAAAGAGAGGATTCTTTGAACAAATTTTCAAGAACTACCTACCTTCCGAAGACTGAGCAGACTCCTAACGGAGCTCGTAAGCAAAAAGGATAAAATTCAACAATCAGTCAAAAGAAAGCCCACAGAACTATTGATGCATCTGCAAAAGATAATAGTCTGAGAAAGCTAGGTTCAAGTAGCAACGGTCAACTGATCTATGAGAATCTAAAGGCCAAAAGTCACAAAAAGCACTAGAAAGGGAAGAAAGCAAAAACTCAAGGAAAATAGGGCTTGTCGAATAGTGCTTTGCAGCGTAAAATTTCTTTTTATATAGGCATAAACAACCGTCTCAAAGTTTCTGCAGTAGTATACAAAGACTCCTAACATCGTAACATAAAGCACGAACTGGAACACATTTTCGGCACATTTAACAACGAGCTAAGAGTCCGTTAGGAACTAAAAAGAAAAATAAACGATTATCCGTCAGTGCAGCAAAAAAACGGTATGGTGGTCAGCAAATGAGATATGATTGGATCATGAAATATCATTTTTTCTTTGGTCTCAAATCCTTTTTCTTTTGTTTCTGGTGTTGCTATTTTTCGATGAAATCCTGGGCCTTTTGACGTAATTATTCGAAGGTCAATATCTTGTCGTATTCTTAATTGTCTTCAAAGTCCTAGAAAGTGAGAATGGTAGGCTGACCTGGGGTACCTTTAGCTCCATTACCTGCTGATAGCATATTTGCATTCGATAATTTGTTGAATCGATCTACTATTTTACTGGCTTTTTCCTCAATAACTGCTAAGAATATGAGTAAATTTGTCTCAGAAATTGTTTTAGATCCTCCAATTTCCTTTACTATTTATCGGTCACATTCGATAGTTTCAAAGAGTCTTTAGACAAGGCCCATGATAGATTTGGCTTACTTTTGACAGGACTTGTAGTTAGTCTATGTCTCTTGCAAAGTGTGAGACAGAGCAGTCAGACTATTTTCCATATCTTGAAGATACTAATCCTTTTGATTAGCCGGTTGAATATTGCCTTGCTGCGATTAATCTCGAAGCTGGCCCACTTCGTATTAGAGCTATTAGATTTCGTTACTTTGAAGGTTAACAAACTTGAACATTTGGAAGTTTTTTTCTTAATTTTTGCCAAAAATGCGCAAAAGTTCTTAGAAATTATTGATTTAAGTTGCTGCTTCTATCTTAGCGAAGTCTTAACGATATTTCTGTATTTTTTCCATCTGTTCTGAACTCTTTTTTGTTTGTCTGTATATCGATAAATTTACTTAGCTATTTTATGCTCAGAGGGCTGTAGTTCTTAGAACTGAGAGTGATAGCGAGAGTTGTCTTGGGGGTTGTTGCCGTTGCTGGGCGTTCTTCTTGCATACTGTGAAAGTTTTATTTTTTATAACAAGTGACTGACTTCTCTTATTTATTTTTCAAAGTCCACTGCCTATTTCTTGGCTTGTTGCTTGAGTGCGTTAATCTGATTATTGGCCTTGTCTCTATCTTCATATGCATTGTTGGCCTTCTCAATTATATCAGCCATTTTCTTTCTTTTTTCCTGTAGTTAGCTCTAGAGCTTTTTATATAGATTGTCGAAGATTACTCTTTCTTTTCTGAGACTATCAATCACCAGCTTGAGTTCCTTGTTAATCGCGATTGTTTCATTAAACTTTTGATTAGCCTTGTCGAGTCTATTTTCAAGTATTTTTATTTGTTTCTGCAAGTTACTTTAGCTTTAGGCCCCAGTGTTCATTCCTAAACAATTTTTCTTTTTTTCGATTATTTTTTTTTGAAAGTTAGCGATATGAAGCTGTATGTTTTTCTGAGTCTACTTTTACTCCTGAATCGCATTGCCTACCTAAGCTAAATATTCCTTGAAATCCTGCTGAGGATTAGCGCTTGTTTCTGAACGCTCGTTGTTGACTTTGGCCTGAATAAATAAATAATTACAACAAGTTCTTTAAGGGCTTCGTTTTACTTTTTCATTTTTTCGATGGTCATTTTCTGTTTTTTAATGTAGTTTATCGTCTACTCCGCAAACATTTTCTTGTCAGTTTAGAGATGTCTGAATTTCTTCTGCTGTTCGAACAATTTTTATTGTTTTTGCTTTAGTTCCTATTGTTCTATTAGCTCGTCTCCTAACATTTTCTATTTCAATAATTATATTCAAACTTAATAAAAAGCAAGCATTCTACTAATCAAATTATATTGTCATAAATTAGCCATATTGCTTAAGATACGATATAATTATTTAATAGACCTATTAGATCAGCAGATCATTCATGCACTTTTTTGCTTAGCTAGCCCCATCTAGTTCTGCATTCAATCAAGTGGTTCTTGATCTCTTCTGTGTCCCCAGTCTAGTTGATTCTTTCTTCCACTGCACCTGCTAACTGCGAAATGGCATCATCTTTATCTTCGATGACTGATTTTTGTCTCACAAAGAACAGGTAAGTTTCAAGTATGTCAAGGAAGAGTCCAAGATGAATGAGTGACTGACTGATAGAATTGTTGGCCAGCTTGGCGCATCTCTTCAGCACTTAGTGAATGCGATTGGCATCAGCCTGTGTCAAAAAATATTTACTTGTGCGTTAGTAAATAGGAAACAACAGCTTAGCAAAATCTGGCACTGTTCGTTTTTCTTCATAATTTTTGAGCAGAAAGTGATAATGTTTGTGACCAGAGTATCGTAATTTTAGTCAGAAAGACAGCTCAATCGCATGCAAGTGTTGATAATTAGCTCTAATATGACTTTCTTTAGTTTTGCGTCAGTGATTTGCTATTAATAAAGAGTCAAGCATTCGACCGCAGCTTACTATATAAATAGTTAAATACATAAGTGTACTCGTCAAAGAACTTGGTCTAGTCAACTACATTGATAAGCGACAGCAGCTATAGATAAAGCTTGATAGATAACACTGGGAAGCTGGTTAATCGCGAGATGAGTCCTCGAGTTGTATCAAAGAAGCGCTTATAAACTTTAGGTTCTGTGGTCTCATCACGACTGTTGAAAATTTCGATACAAAGTCTCATGATTCTGAAGATAGTTGAGGGCACTGTGAACTTCATACGTTCGTCGCCTCCTGCGACAAATTTGTCGATGAATTTTTTAAGAATAGCCCAGTTTACTGCAGGATCTTATGAATTGATCTGGAAAACTATCTTTGCGACCTGAATAAAATACTTTATACTTGTGTTTGTTCGTCTTTAAAGAGGTTTTCACTGACTTCTTAGTAGTCGGGCAGTTTGACTAATAAAGGCTAAATGAATGTGATTACTTGATTAACCATGTTCTCATCTGTCAGATCAATATTTCCTTTGATGATAGCCTTTGTGATGTGCTTACCAACTTCTCTCTTCTTCTTGAATCGCAAATATTTGATAAGCTTAGGATACTCGTTCATAGTTAAAATGATGTTCGCCATGGTCTCCAGAGGGTGGGTCAGGAACTTTGTTATGTAGTTTTGGCACTCGTCATCGATAGAAGTTTCATGAGCTGCACAATATGCTGAAGCGTCTCCCAGAATGTCATTAACATATTGATGCTTATCAGGGTAGCATTTAAGGGTAAATTGAAGGAAGGCGGCATATAGGTTGAGAGTGCTTTTCAGTTGGCTTGCCTCTGAATGACTGACTAGTTCTTTGATGTTGGTTGAAAAAAGTTCATAAACACTGAAGCCATTTTAAATGTTTTCAATGACGTTTCCTGAGTCACTAAGGTAGCTGGAGAGACGATTCATGAGTGCGATGAAAATAGATTTCATGTCAACTTCTTTTTCACATTCGCGAGCACAAGTATTGAGAAGTTCTGGCAGTGTGTTGATGTGGAACTCTTCAGGGAAACCTTGAATCATACAATCGAGCAAGTATTCCTGAGCCATACTGTCTTTACAGTCACGAATAAGCTAAAGCATTTTCGGTAACACTACCTGCTTGTATACATTAATGTTGACACCTTCCAGACTGCTTACACGCATAACATTTTCACCCACTAACATTTTCAAGTCATTTCTCTCTTTAAGCTTTTTAGCTTTGTCACGGCCACTTCCGATTCTGATCCACAAATAAGTAGATTCACGCAAGTTGATATGGATAGTATCAATAGCTTCCTTAACGCCTCTGCCTTCTGACTCGTACTGACTTCCAGTGTCGGGCAGTCGATCTTTGCACATTTTTAGGAAATAGTATCTAAGAAAAAGTCCTCTCAAAGGATTCTGGACTGCCTATATAGGGAAAGAACTACCTTCATCATTGAGATGATATCATCAAGAATCTTATCGGCTCCGGTCTCATGACTCTGAATATACACGCTTCCGGCAGTGATAAGAAGATAGAGTCTGGGGATGATTTATGGAGCATGCTGAACTGCTTCATAAACATCGACCATTTTTCTCCCCCTTCGAGTGTCATCCTTGAAATAAATCTACAGTTCTGAATTGGGAAAAGAGCTACCTCTGATGTAGTCGAAGATGGCCATGAATAGGATGTAATAGTTCCTAGGGGAAAGCACTGAAGTCTTGAGCTAAGTGAGCATCAACGAACAGTGCTTGAGTCCGGTACGCAGGTCAGCATTGTCTAAAGCTTTACGCATAAAGTAGGCTTGTTCCTTTGCCGCTTTCTTGGCGTCCTACAGCAACTTTTCTTGCTCGTCAATCATACAACAAATATATCATATTCATCACTCTTACAACAAATCTGTATCTATTGCAATAAATTTTCCGCAAACAAAAAATATCTAAATTTTCATCATAAATTTTCTTTTAATTCTAAATATTTTTTTTTGAAAAGTCCCTCAAAGAATCTTATTTACCTTTGGGATGATATATGAGGCAAGTTTCACATTTAAATAATAATGGCAAGCAAGTAGGCAGAGAACAAGTAAGCCAAAGTTGACGAGGATGTCATAGTGCGTCCAGGAATTCCCAAGGACTGGGTATCACCTAATCTTCAGATTTCTGTCGATATCAAGTTCTGTGACATGAAAGTGGAAATGAAAGATTATGCTTTGGCCTTGACCGAGTACATTTACGTTCAGATGGTCAAGAACGAAATCGCATATCTTAAGGACGCAGCCGAATATATTAAAAAATATTTTGAAGAGTTTTTTAAGGGATGCTGGCATGTAGTAGTTGGAGTCAACTTCGGATCGTATTTTAACTACGAAAGCAAGGCATGCATACTTCTTTATCGCAATCACGTAGGCTTCCTCATCTGGAAGTACGGATGATACAAAATTATTGTCATATCTTCTCTTAATCTCATACATAAATTCTTCTCATACTCATCATGCTGACTAATCAAATGTTGTCAATATAGATATCACTAGATAAACTTGCACTTTATACAAAGTTAGATTCAATCAAACTGCGCCTAAGCTGTCCTCCATGTGAATGGATTCCGAACTGCTTATTGAAACCTCTTCTAAAAGTGGCTCTGGTAGAGATTCTTTGAGCTCTGCTATTGTGGGCTTGTCGTGCTGTTTTTCTTTTTTGGGCGTATCTTTGGCCTTCTTTTATTTGCGCATCAGTTTTCGGTCTTTTTCTTTTTCAGCTATTTCTTAAGGAAATTCTTATCGATATTTGTCCATCTTTTCCCTGTAAATTCTTCGCTATTCATCACATAGTTTAACATAAGGCTGTTTTTCTTAAGCGTTCAGCTAGTTCCAGCATTTGGCGGCTACTTTCGTTAGTTCGGTCACTCCATAGTTCGGATAACTTTTGGCTATTTAAGCCTGGTGGTCTTTGAAAAACAACAAAAAACTAGAAGCTGGTGCTTTAGGTTTGTGACTAATCTTTTTGGGTTTCTTTCGAGTCACCTATATCAATCCAGTAGTCGTAGTACTATACACATCTTTGCGTATTTTTTTGGATTTGACTTCTCTCGGGGGTGAGGGAGAAGGACTATCGATTTATTCGAATTCAGCTGCTTCATTATTATCGATTTGTATCCCGTTTTGGATTGGCTATTCAAAAGATGATTGATTAATGTTTGGAGGCATAGTATGGACGAGTGTCTGTTAGCATAGCGCTTCAATTTACTTAAAGGTAGTAGCAAACTTGAGCATGATTTTTTGAAACTAAATATATTGTTGTTTACTAGTCGTACATACTGAGGTGTGTCCATGTTTGTTAAGTAATTTATAAGCCAAAAAGCGAATACATCATATCAATACTCAAATCTATCATTTCCCGCCATTCTGAGCTCCATGTAGTAGCAATCGTCCTGAAGATCCTCCACTCAGCAAAATATCTGAAGACAACCATTACACATCTAATACTTTTTGTTCTGCTCCAAGCATGTTCTGGAGGGGAAAACCACAACGAGTGTCCCACACTTTGACTGTCTGGTCGTATGAACTCGAAGCAAACACGAAAGAAGATGCGTTGAATTTAACCGAAGAGGCCCATTTTGAGTGAGTTTTAAATGTCGAAGCAGGGCGGCTTGACTGCCGACGGTCCCAGAGTCGGATCTGACCGTCTTCGTGAGCTGAGAGGATGCTATTTCCAGCTGAATCAATGGAGGTAACCACTGAATCTCTGGTGAGTATCTGTTCGTCTGAGGTCATTTTAGTGATGTTTGTAATCTGCATTTTATGGTTGCTTTGACCAGTTATGACTTCTTCGTTGCTGAGCCAGCTCAAGCATTCTATTGATCCTTAAATCTGATAAGAATTCAGCAGAGGTATTTCTTTCTTTAACACTTCTTTCTTCTTTTTGCCTGATTTGACTAGATTGCTGCCTTGATCGAAGCCCTACTGTATCTGCCAAAGTTTTAAAATACCGCTTTCTCCTCCACTGATCACATGGCCGTCGACTCCCGGGCTTACTCCAATAGCTGATACACTTCCATCGTGCATACTGCTACCAATCTAAACAGTTTGGCATTTTCCATTATTTAATTCGACAAGCCATACAGAAAGAGTTTAGCCAAGTCCTCCGCTAAGACAATAATAGGTGTTTTATTTTGAGGCAGGCATGAACTAAACAGCTTTGAGAGGGTGCTCATCTGTTTGGAAGGTGTGAATTTTTTGTAGTTGTGGAGTGAAAAGGGAGACTTTTCCACTGTATAATGCAGTCGCGATATGAGGCAGTCCGTTTGGTATTGGTAGTGTGGCTATGGCAGCGATCCAGTCATCATCTTGCACTTGTGCTTGTTCATTCAAAGAAGGAAAGCCAAGCAGATACTAAATGTCGAGAGTTTGTTATGCGGTGAGTTGATGTCGGAGAATGTGCGACTTAAGCTTGCCTCTGAGCATGTGTCCTGCAGCTAAAAATTCGAAAAATGGCAAGTCTTGTCTTCCAAGTAGTTCAGCGAGCAACTGAATGAGAAAAGCATTACTTAATTGAGAGCTGACTGGTCTAGTTCTGAGGAGACTTGCAGCTACGTTTATGCAAGCGGATATTAGGTAGAGTGAGAGTATATGCGCACCATAAGTTGTTGCGGAATTTGACTATAGAGGTTCTATAGCTCTTAAAGCTCAGCTTCCATTGTTGAATCGTTATAATATATTGGTCAAAAGAGAAAACTTTCTTTATTATAAATACTAAAAATATATAGAAAAGGTAAGGATAAATTCTACATGATAGATGATTCTATTATTGTTTTGATCATATTTTGCGTGTGACTAGCCTGTTAACGATGTCAGCAGTGACCAGCAAGATGTGCACAAGAAGGTAAAAGTTGACCAACTGGTGTATAGTACCTGAGCTTTAAGAGATACAGCTCACGAATAGCAAGAGGAATATAACGTCTACTACTCCTTTCTTGGCTTTCATCGCGCTACCTGACCTGAAATAGGGATCAAAGCTTAGCTGCCAAGCGGCCAATAATAGCAACGAAATAGTGGTTGGCTGACGAGTGTTGAATGTGTCTAGTAGCATATAGAACTTGATCATCGAGACCATTATTCCTTAACGTTGCCCCACTAAAATCAGCTGAGCTAGCAAAAGCTTTGTTGTCGTAAAAGGCAGAGGCACATGGCTAAAGAATTATCTGGACATGAAATCGAATAGCAAAGGCAGAAAATAAAAAATAGAGGCGTAGCTTCCACAGATGTTTACATGCGTACTTATCTTGCTTAGAGCCAGCATGACAACTTCGATGGATGTAATAAGAGAAGTGATGACCATGCTTTAAAAAAGATACAGATGACCCATAAGATAGGTCAATAAAGCGAGATTAATAAGAAACTGAGTATAGTAGCGACCCAGAGTGCCCTTACCCAGAACTTGACTGCTGAAGATGGTGAGCAAAATAACATTTCGAATGATATTCCAGTTAAAAGTGAACCATTCTCCGTACACATTGTAGTCCTACACTTACACATAGCAACTCCTTTCACCCCAGCCCATCAGCTACTTTATATGCGAGTTTTTGCCCAAATGTCCCAAAATTGGCCACCATCCTTAGCAACTTTCAATCAAAACAGTTTCGCTTATACTGCTGGCATGGACTAGCGATCTAGTCTAAGTCTAGAGAAAGATGCTGTGGAAGGGAGCGTCGACTGGATCACGCACATCAGTTAAGATCATTTTTACATCTCCACTCGTACTCACACACAGGATTTAGTTAAGTTGTCTTAGGTTAGTGACCTTTCCTATCCAAGTTTAATTAGACGAGGTCAAAGCGAGCTTTTATCCGTTTTGCCCGATAAGCTGAAAAGGTTGTTGAGAATAGAAGAGGAGTGCCGCGGAGTTGAAGCGGTAGCGTTGTCGAATCATCAATCTTGTACAGTTGGTTTTCAACTCCAGATGAGCGCCGTCTGAACTATGTCCTAGCACACTTACTTAGAGTCTACAGAGGTAATGCCAAGCAACCAGACCTTAAACTTCGCACTCGCTAGGCGCCCATCTTATCACCACCGATATCGCCCCAGCGCAGCCAGTACTACATCTGCTTTATATTTAGCGATTATTTGCTGTCTTACTTGATTAACCCTGCAAGTGAGCGAAGAAAACCAGGATGCCTGAAGTATTCACCTTTTTCTATGTAGCTTTAGACACAGTGCATAGCTTTTGTGGATAGAGTTAGCGTGCTGTTGAGCTGATAAAGATCACCTTTTTGATCTTTAAGACTGAACAAGAAGAAGTCCTGAACTTGTGGCTGATACGGGTAGACAGTTCTAAAGGAGTTTAACATAACAATGCGCAGACTGTGAAAATCTCTGAGTCTTTGAGCATTCATAAGTATGTTTTTTTGCATTTGGTCAGAAATAGACTCAAGGTTGTTCTGGAAGAGTTTATGCTGAGGATGAAGAGTGTTGACAAGAATTACTTTGTCGATGCGTTGCACGATTTGACGGTTCGATGATGAAAGGGCCATTAAGGTCATGAGAGCACCTTACTCATAAGCAATTATGGTGAGTTTTTTTATGTTTTGTCTCTAGATACAGTTGGCCAGCATGTGTCTAAATGTGCGAATGTGCACTTAGAGGCTGCCCCTGTCATAAAAATTATGCTTGCTGAGCTGCCGCATCAGATACAGGGGCATACCGAGTTAAGTCTTCCAGAGTTGTTCTATCAACTTCCAATGCTAGGGCTCCATCCACTCACAAGTTACCAGCATTACAGCAGACGAAGAAGAGAAAGTTCTTAGCTTGTCGATTACCTCGACTAGCTAGATTTCCTAGAGACTTAGTAATGGTATACTTACTGTTGGGCCAAGTTGTGTAAGGGAATCGTTGTAAGAGTTGATTGGTTGGTCTAGGGCTAAGGCGGCAAAGCATAGAAGGAAGGAGGCTGAGGGGCGGCAACGATGAGGACAAACCAGATGGTGGGCAACACTATAACGAGAAAGGTAATCACGATGTTGAGCTTAGCGCACACACCCATCACTAATACAATATACATATCTTTTAATACTGAATCAAATTTTCTAATTGCGAGGCATAGTTGTTTATTCAAAACGTTTATCAATCATACTGAAAATTAAAATATTATTCTTCTGATATTAAAAGACTGTTCTGGGCTACTTTATAACTGCAATAATGCCAAGCCCTAAGCCTCAATAAAAAAACACAGAGACCGATACTTCTCTAAATCCCAATAAAATAGGCTTTTATGAACCTTCTATACCTTCTATTACAATCAGTTGCCCTCCTGTTCTTCAGCAAGACACCACTAATATTTTCAGCTCGATAACCGAGACTGCCATACAGCAGCACTCGCTCATCAAAAATATCTTAGAAAAGAGTAATAATGTGTTTAAACAGCTAGGCAAGATTGCGTGAAGCATCAGGAAAAAATCATTTCTCCAGGAAGCAAACTGTACCGTTAATAGCGTTATAGAATGTACACTTAGCCTTAATAAAACTCTAAAGAGCTTCACAAAAATAGATAATGTAATCAAAAGCTAAGATAGTTCGTAAAATATACTTATCTTTGATCTAGGATGAAGCCCCTTGGAAAAAAATACAAGAAAGCAATACAAAAAGAAAGAGAAAAGCTTCTTCTAGCACAGCTCAAGTCTAATCCAAAATTTTTTAATATAACAAAAAAGTATCTTAAGAGCACAAAAAACGAGCAAAAATGCGTATTAACACCTCTTATGAGGCTAAAAATAGCAAAAGAGTCTCACTTTCTGCACTTACTACATACAACTTTACGTCTATTAAAGCCCGACACCGCTTAGCTTTTGACCCTCATGCAGCATAAAAAACAGTCGAGCGCAGTCTAACTTAGGCTAAGGAACAGTCAGAAGCTGCTTAAAAGCGTAACTTACTTCTGCACATGAAGACTGATCCAGTACAAGCAACAATATGGCAGCAAATGGGTCAAGCAATCAGTCATAAATACAAAAAGCTAGAAACAAAAAATTACTTAAAAGGTCTGCAAAAGTGGAAGCAAAGCAACAGAAACATTTATGGTCAAAAATAGAAGTATATTTGTTCCATCACAGCGCTCATGCAGCTTGATTAAGACCAATAAGATGCAGAATTTCTAGTTAAAGAAGCTACAGTAAATATCAAATAAAAATTAAGCAAAAAAGGTAAATTGAAGAGACGAGCTCAATCACGTAATTAATAGAAAGAGTTTTAATCTAGAAGGGTGCCATCTAGTATTCATAGAGTTATGGTGCCAGACACATAGGAAGAGTCTTGATAGAGTTTTTAAGATTTTTAAAAGCTTTTAAATTCATATACTATTGATGAGAGCTGTGAGTTTGTTTGTTTCACTTTTTGAATGATTTATAACAACCACAATGAGGTAATAAGAGCAGAGCCCCATAGTGGTGGCTCCCATAATATCTTAGTAAAAACAGAGCGAACTCATTAGTAATATTTTTCAGACTGTCCTGGGCTTCAATAAACACATCACAGATTCTCCTCTTAAGATCGTATGGTCGATATTGATCTGTCTAACTACTTTTCTAATCCCTCTTTTAGTCCCCAACGTGTATGTGGCCATCATCGTTCCAGTTACCGTAAACATTATTGGAACCATAATAGTTGATTGCATCGCTAAGTAAGAATCTATTGGAATCGGATAATTAATAATCAAACAAATCATTGTGGGAGTGCACAGTATGCTTTGGAGCAGTCATATATACTGTCTTGCAACATATCCTTCGTCATAAATAGCTCTCTTTGTACTTTCTGCCTACTGCATCATCACTTCTACTCTAACAGTTGCAGTTAGTCCAGTCAAATAATTTTCAGCTAATGGAATCGACAACGCTCAAATATCTTTGGGCTCAACACTTTATATGCGCTGCTTTATCTCGATTCCTACACTTTTGGCTGAGTTTATTATATATCATAATGGCACTAACACTACAAGTCCCGCTCTTTACCCTCTGAGACTTATAAATTCGCTTATTTTTATCATCTGGACGATGGGATGGCTACCTTCGCTCGGAAACACTCTATATTTCTTATTTAATAAAATAGGTATGGTGGTCCTCGGAAATTAATCGCAGCCTGGACTTACTTCCTCGATTATTGGCTTGATCGTCAGTATGCTGCCCATAGCTGCTTACGAGATTAGTTACTACATGACAGGTAAAGTATACCTACAACCCCTTATAATAGGAGCTACTTTGAGTGCTATTTTTACTTTTTTACGCTACAATTTAAATCTCGATAAGATAAACAGCAAAGGAAGCAATATTCGACCTTTGATTCTTATCTCAGTTTAATTACTGGTATGTTT
>Ga0169931_10004742_pt1 | contig 21040 bp, 26 predicted proteins | sample Kivu_15m_20L_FD_129675 | JGI IMG/M metagenome (GOLD analysis project Ga0169931, IMG submission 129675) | Freshwater microbial communities from Lake Kivu, Western Province, Rwanda to study Microbial Dark Matter (Phase II) - Kivu_15m_20L... | ecosystem: Environmental > Aquatic > Freshwater > Lake... | reverse complement strand
GAGGTCCTACTCCTCCACCATTTGGATCTTTTGGTGGACCATCAGGAGGTCCTACTCCTCCACCATTTGGTTCTTTTGGTGGACCATCAGGAGGTCCTACTTCTGAAAAAGCTAAAACAAAAAAAGCTAAAAAAAACAATGAATATGAAGCCGCAAATTTTATATTTAAACAATTCTTTGTAAATGCTAAAGATTTAACAGATGATGATTTTACAGCAGCACGTGAAAATTCTATAGAATCTTATAATAAAATTAAAGGGAAACTCATGGGTAACATAAAATTTGAAGAAAAAGATTTTAAGACAAATTTTAATAAAGCAATAATTAAAATACATCCTGATAAAATTGAAATGAATATAAAAGATATCATGAAAAATATTATAGATAAAAAAAATATTACAGAAAATGTTTTAATAGAAGGTGCTGCTATAGCAAGAAGTGTTTTAACAGAATTAAATAATCCTAAAGTTGTTACTGGTGGTAAAATATCATTATATAAAAAAGTTTATATAAAAGAAATTTTAGGTAAAAGTAGAGCTATATATAAAATTAGTGGGTCAAATAAAGAATATGTTAAAAATAAGGGGCACTATATATTGGCAACAGAATATAAAAAATCAAAAAAATAAATATAATATATATTTTTAACTAGTAATTTGTTTAATTTTTTTTTACTTTTTTTGTATTTAATATTGTGTAATTCATTTTAATTAAAATATTTATAGTTTGCTAACCTTCAGGAGATACAGATTTTTTATATCCATTTTTAATTAACCATTTCTTGAATATTTTCTGCGCCTTAATCATATCTTGTGTTTTATGAGGATGATATTCTGCTCTATAGTACATAGTAATAACTATTTGCATTTGCTTAATTTTATCTAGGTTCTCTATTATTTTTAATGTATTAATAGCTTTTTCTTCATTTTTGAATCCTGTATTTTTTATACTTTTAGATGGATTTTTATTATAATTATATAATGTGTTCATTATAATTTATATTATTAATTTATAATATCTATAAGATAATTAATATTATATATAAAAAAATGATTTATTACTTATTAATTTATTAAAATGCTCAATGTCATTGAAATTATTACCTTAGAATACTCAATAGGAGAATTGATATTATGCTTTAATAATAATGTTAAAACTACATATAAACTAAGTATAGTTTGTAAAAATTTTAATGAAATAGTTAAAAATGAAATGGAATATAATTATGATAAATATATTACTCAAACACTATTAAAAAATTTTCATATTATAATTACTAATAAAATGAATTTAATTAGCAATGATTATCATTGTATTAATTGTAAAAAAGAAATTGAAGAATATAATAAAGAATTATATGTTTTATCTAAAAAAATAAATATAAAAATATATGATAATATTATTTTAAATCTAAAAAAAGTTTATTATGAATATATTTTTGAAGAATCTATATCAAATTCTTGTTTTGAAACATATTTATTTGTAATAATTAAAAAGGAATATTTAAAGTTAATTAATTATTTAGAAAATAATGAAGAAATAATTTAATATATATATATATAATTAAAATATTTATAAATTATTATGTATATTTTTTTATTGATTATATAATGCTTTATGTATAATAGAAAGAGCACTTATAGGATATTTTTTAGGTAGTTTTTTTAACATATGCAATTTTTTCTTAGTTTTAGGAATATTACTAATATTATCATAAGATAATATTATTGGAATATCTTTAATATCTTTAATCATAAGATTTATATAGAATATAATAAATTATAAAAATAAATCATTTTTTGTAATATTAATCATATTTAATAAGTTTATCTAAAAAGTTTTGTGAAGCTTCATTCGTTAATTTATAATTTTTTAATATATATAAAATAGTTCTACATTCTACTTTTGTAATAGTACCTCCATCAAATATTTTAGTAAGTAATTTGTTTGAATCATCTATTGATATTCTTCCGTCACCTTGACCTTTTATTAAATTATCTGCCATATTTAATAATCCAGCATCAAAATTTAATCCATCAATTATTTTATAATAATTAATTTTGTTTTCCATTTATACTTATAAATAAAGAAAAATATTAATTTGTTATAAATTTATTATTTTAATTATATCTAAATTAACTTATATCTTTTTAATTTTTTAATTAAATCTTTTTTAGTAAGATATATTTTTTTTTCATTCTGTATTTTTGTAATTTTTATTTTATTTTTAATAGAAATATCTTTTAATTCTTTGATTGTATATTTATTTTCATCTTTTTTTCCACCTTTTTTTTTATATGGTTCGTAACGTGTACTTATTGTAGTAGAAACTCTAGTACTTCTAGAAACCTTAGATGTATTATTATTTTTTTCTCTTAACACTATATTATTGAGTATTTTTTCAGCTCTTTTTATAAAATTAATACCAAGTTTTAATTGTTTTTCTGGACCACTCATTACTATTTCTAATGGTTCATCTTCTAGATTGTCATTCTGACTAATTTCTTCTCTCAATGATTGAAAACCTTTAAAAGAAAAACCGAGATTATTATATATATTATTTTTAATTTTAGAAGAATTTTTACTATCATCATCTAAAATAACATATTCCGTATTTTTATGTTTATTTTTTAAATAACATATACTATAAATAAAAATTAATGTTCCTAACCCTTGTCCTTCATAATTTTCGATTGTGTTTACCCATGTTATATTAAAAACCATCTCATCTATATAGTTTGCATAAGCATTTCTTGTAACTCCTTTTATTACTTGATCTTCTGAATAATAACATGTTAATTCAGTTACTATTTTATCACCATGTAAAATATTAAAATCATATTTTATTACCGTATTGTCATCTTGAGACTTTAGGTATTTTTCTTTAATATTAAAACCTTTTTTTTTTATTATTAATTTAACTTTACTAAGCAAATTAGTATATACATCTTGTGTAATATTTTTTTTAGCCATATTTTTATCTATATATATATTATATAATTATTAAAATACTAAAGGAAATTATTAAAAAAAATTTCAGCATTTTTTGTAATAGGCGTATTTGTAAAAAATTCGTTAAAAGCAAAATATGTAATAGCGAGCATAGCAATTCTACCATTATTTAATTCTTTAAGTTCGAGTTTAACCTTAGATACAACATCACGATCTTTATACAAATTAAGAGGATCAAAACCCAAATCCCCTGTAATGCTATCTTTATCGTATTTTTTGTTAATATAAGGAAATTCCAATACAGAAGCAAATATAATTATAGCCATAAAAAATGTAGGATTAATTTTATCAATACCGCCATTTAAAATAGAAGGAACCTTTCCATTTTCAGAAAGTAAATTTGGCATATTATACATCTTAGATAAATAAGGGTGGTATATCTCTGCTAAAGGCCAACCTACAGATGCTAGCATAGCAAGACGCCCGTGTTTAGTTTCTGCTTCTCTATATTTTTTTAGTGTATTAATATTTGTTGAACAATTTAAAGGGTCAAAGCCTTTATTTCCAAGAATAATTGAGGCTTCTCCGTCTGATAATATTGAATTTTTTGCCAATAATCCAAAATTTATAGCATTTCTAACAAATAGATTGCCCCCGTTTTTATTACCAAATTTTTTAATATTTTTTAATCTTTCAAATTCTAAATAATCAAGTTCTTCGTCTTTATTTAAATCTGCAATATCCATATAATTAATTTTTCCGTAATACAATTCTAATTCTGTTTTATCCAATTTTCCAGATTTATCAATATCAATATCGTTAAAGCTGTCTTCTTTCATTGAACAAAAATTTCTTAAATTGCGATGTTTTACATTAGTCATAGTTGTAATTCCGTTATTGATATTAACAAAACAATTGCTTTTATAAAATAAGAATATCAATAGAATATATCTTAACATTCTCATTTTTTTATATTATAATGGTGTTATATTCTTATATATATTAAAATTTATATTAAAGAATAAAGAATAAAAAGTAAAATGTAATAAATTATTTAAAATAATTTTGCATATTTTGGTGTAAAATTTTTACAATTAGGATTTCCTAATATAAATGTGATTAATGAAAAATCATCTCCATATTCTAAGTATTTTTCAAAAGAATATATAACAAATCCTGTAAAGCCAAAAAATATTACAAATATAAATAAAATATTTTGAACTAATTTATATTTTCTATATTCTTCATCATTATTTTCTTCTAATTTTTTCTTTGCTATTGAATTTAATACATATATTATTGTTAATAATAATATAATTATTACCATAAATATTATAGATGTTCTTGTTGTAATTATAAATATTAAGTATGTTAATAAAGTAAATCCAAATGATTGTAATAATTCAACATCAGCATTTTTTGGATCAATTAAAACAACTAGAAAAAATAATAATAAAAATGTAATTAAATGTTTTAAATACATATTATTATCCAATGCTGTTTGTAATTTACACCCTAATGTTTCTTTTGTAAAATTGCAGAAAATAAGTAAATATAAACCAAATAATGGTATTCCTAATTCAGATATTTTATCTAATTGTTCCAATGCCATATTAATATTCTATTTATATAATCAGATAATTTTACATATAAAATATTTATAATATATATATTAGATCATGAAAAAAAAAGGAGGGTATAATTATTTTCAACAAGGATATCAACCACAAGGATATCAACCTCAAGGATATAATCAAAGAGGATATCAACAACAAGGCTTTTTTGGAAATGCTATAAGTGATATAAATAATAATAAAGAAACTCTAGCGCCAATATATGAGACTACAGCTTCTATAGGTATAATATATAATATATTTACTACTATTCTCGTTATTGTAATATGTGGTGTAATGATATATATCGGATTTTCGTTGAAAAATATGAATTCTAACAAATCAGATAGCGTATCAGGTAAATATACAAACGTTAAATGTACAAATGAAATTATCGAAGATACTAATAAAAATAAAAATACAATAGTAAATTGTACTGCTGATGTTATATATAAGGTTGATGAAGTTGAATATAAGAAATATGTACAAACATCGCATACTATAAATGACGAACAGCCTGTTAATGTAAATTACGATCCTTCAAATCCTGACGATTTTAATACAGATAATAATTATTATTATTTTGGAATAGGTATGATAGTTATAGGAATTTTAGCAATTTTTATTTCCTTATTCTGGTTAATATTATCACTAATATATAAACCTGTAGCAGCAGCTTCAGGTGTAGGAGCTTTAGGTGATGCTATGATGTAATTAAATATACTTAATAATTATACTTAATAATTATACCTAATAATATTTATTTAATTATATATGGTTTATTATTTATTAAAACATCATTTTTATTTAATTTTTTTTTACATATATTTTTAATAATAGGCATCATTAATTTTAATATTTTATTAAAATTATATTTTTCTTTATTTTTTAACATATCTCTAATATTATTTTTAATATCTATTACCATATTTATAAATTTTGATTTTTTTAAATGTATATTCCAACCTCCTTCATTTTCTGGAATAAATGCGTGAATTATTCTATAAAAATCTATAAAATAAAAACGAGAATTTAGTAATTTAGGTTTACGTGTTATTCCAAAATCATATAACATAAAATTATAAGGACATGCTTTTAAATAAAATATATCATTATTGTATATATATTTATAATATCCTTTTTCAGTATTTTTTTGATACAAAAAATTACCATAATGACAATCATTATGAATGCGTTTTGAATATTCTTGATATGTAGCTATTGATATAAATAGCTGAAATAATATATTATTTAATATTTTTTCATTTTCTTTATAAATTTGCGTATCATCTAAAAGCATTTTTAAATCGCCATTACATAATTCGTTTACACTTAAAAGAGATTTCATATCATTAATATTTTTTTTTATACAAGAATGATTACTATATATTAATGGAAAATGCTTCGTTTTTTCTGTTATTACAAGATTTTCAATTAAATCATTCATAATATTTATTTCTTTTAAATTAGTTTTATCTCTATTATTTACTTTTGATACTACAAATAAATCAGGAACATTTTTAATAGTTGATAAATATATAGAACCATTCTCGCTTTCTGTTCCTATTCTTTTATCTAAAAATAGTTTATTAGAAAGTGTCATTAATTTAATATTATTTACCTTAATATTTTTTAAACATTCATTTTTATCAATTTTATTTAAGTAAAATTTAGTTTTATAATATAGTCTCAATCTATTTTTAAGAGTATACTGATTTTTAGTAATAGGGCCATCTATATAAATAGAAGAAGACTTCTTTTTATTTATAGATGATTTTTCTATACTTATTCTAATTTTATCATCTAACACTTTTTTGGATTTTTTACTATATTTTTTCTCTATGTTCATACTATTATTATGTATATAATAAATTATATATTATAATAAAAACATTATTATTTATACTACATTAATCTTTTTCTCAAGAAGTTTCAATAAGAATTCTTTAGATTTTCCTCGTAAATAATAAGAAGAATATCCCAAATTTTCAAGAATTTTTTGTAAATTACTCAAATCGATATTTTTAATATCATAAAATGATTTCTTCATTTCTTTTTTTTTAGATATTGATCTATAGCTATTATCTTCACTATCTAAATTATTATTATTATTATTATTATCTTCACCATTTACTTTAACATAAATAAAAGTTCTGGGACCTTTATTAAAAGAGTATAAAAATTCATTATCAGCAATTTTATTTTTTTTATTGACTTTTTTAATTTTACAATTATTATAATCGAAATAAAATTCATCATCTTTATTTATATTCCAATCATAATTATAAAATCCACATGGGTTTTTTATTTTATTTTTTTCATTAAATGAATTATAAATATATCGTTTATTATTACAAGTTATACCAAGAATAACATGTCTAACACCTGTTTTATTATAGTTTGTAATAATACATGCGTCTAATTTATATTTATATCCTTTATATTCGATATAATTATTTGAATTATTAGTAAAATTATTTTTGAAATTATTTTTGAAATCTTTTGAAGTATATTTATATAGATCCGCATCAGATATACCGAAAGCTAAGAAACTTAATGTATTTGGTAGTATAACAATAACTTCAGGTATTTTATTTTTATAATTAGGTTTTATAAGTTTATTATTTAATTCCCAATTAATACCACTTACTTCAATCCGTGATTTTATTGAATATGAATACATTTCTCTATTAATTTTTGTTTTTTTAACATTTAAATTAAAGTTTTTATAAAAATCTACCAAATATGTATCATTATCTAATATAATTACATCAAGACAACTTATTTTAATTTTTTTGAAAAAAGTAATAATATAATTTAAATCATAATATACTAATGATTCAGTATTGTTATAATAGTAATGCACCATTGTTCTCATTATTTTAATTAAGTTTTTATCAAAATAATTTAAATATTTAAATAATATATAATCTATTTTCTCTTTGATAAACATCTTTTTAATTTTACTATCATTTGAATATGAATATTTAAGAATAGTCTTTATAAACTTAAAAAAACTATTAGATTTATCCCAGTATTTACTTTTAGTAATCATTAAATTCTTTAAGTTTTCTGAATAGCAGCATGCTGTTATTATTACATTAAACCAACAAGTTCCATTGTATTGAGGAATAACTGGATAATTATCACACATATATTATCTATTATATTGTATGCAATTAAAAATAATGACTAAATGTTTTAGTAATTTATCATATAAACTTACAAATATTTTTTTGAAGGATATTAAAAAATAATGTAATATATGAAAAAATAGAAAATTTAAAAAACTAAAAATAAGGTTGTCATAATCACCTCTATACCTATATTACAAATAATAAATTTTCATAGCATTATTTATATTGAATAGATATAATTATATTATCATATTATTACGTATATCAACAGGCTCTTCCAAAAAATCGTTAATCATATATTCTGTAATTATAGTACTACTTTTTGCTGATCGTATATAATTCATCAATTCATGATATCTTTTATTTTCCCCTAATCTATTTCTAATAGGGTCATTTATATTTATTTTCATAATATTATCAAATTCATCAATTGATAGATTGAAATGATTAGCAATGCGAGCATTTAATAAATGGATTTCTATATAATTTTTGATATGACATTTCTTACAAAATTTATATATATAAAATAATTTTATAGGTTTAATAATTTTACACTTACTACATTGTCTAATAGGTTCGTTATCATCCATTATATATAATATAAATCTATATTATCTTATATTATTTTTGTGCTATTTTACACCTTTAAGATGTAAATAGATTAAAAATATAATATCAAAATATTAAATTTTTATATTATATTACTCTTTTTTTATTTTATAGTACAATTAAAAATTGATATACTTATATAAAATAATTAAACTTATTAATAATAATGGCTAAATGTTTTAGTGATTTATCATATAAACTTACGAATAATTTTTCAAAGGATATTAAAAAAAATAATGGAATATATTTTACTCCTCCTGATACAGTTAATAATACTATAAATATAATTCAAGAATATTTTAATTATACTAATGAATGGTCTGGAAATATTTTAGAACCTTCTTGTGGTTCATGTGAATATGTAATTGAATTATGTAAAAGATTTCCCAAATCTCAAATAAAAGCAATTGAATATAATAATGTAATATATGAAAATATAAAAAATTTAAAAACGGAAAATAAAGATTTACGTATTATAAATGCTGATTTTCTAAAATATAAAGAAGATAAAAAATATGATTTAATTATTGGAAATCCTCCATTTTATGTAATGAAAAAAAGTGAAGTAGATGAAGATTATTATAAATATTTTGAAGGAAGACCTAATATATTTATAATATTTATTATTAAATCTCTTAAATTATTAAAAACAAATGGTATATTAAGTTTTATATTACCATTAAACTTTCTAAATTGTTTATATTATGACAAAACAAGAGCATATATTTCAAAACATTTTAAAATTATTAGTATTACTATTTGTAATGATAAATATATAGAAACACAACAAGAAACTATATTATTTATTATTGAAAAATTAGATAGTATTCAGGAAAAAGACCATATACATAATAGTAAATATATTATTAAAATTAAAGAATATACTATATTTGGTATTAAAGATAATATATATGCGTTAAAACAATTGTATAAAAATTCATATAGTTTGGCTGATATAGGTTTTAAAGTAAATGTAGGAACTATTGTTTGGAACCAATGTAAAGATATATTAACTGATGACAAAAGTAAGACGCGTTTAATATATAGTAGTGATATTAAATATAATAAATTAATTTATAAAAAATATTCTAACAATCAAAAGAAAAATCATATATTTAAAGAAGGTATTAAAGAGCCTATCCTTATTATTAATAGAGGTTATGGTGTAGGAAATTATAATTTTGAATATTGTCTTATTTCAAATGATTTATATGATAATTGTGAAGAATATTTGATTGAAAATCATTTAATATGTATTAGACATATTTCTGAAACTAATAAAGAGTTACTTATTAAAAAATATGAAAAAATTATTGATTCATTAAATGACAATAGAACAAAACAATTTATTAAATTATATTTTGGAAATAATGCTATAAATACAACAGAACTTAACTACATATTGCCTATATATAATGAGGAATTATCATAATATTCATAATATTCATGATATTTGAAATGCTGGAAAAGCTATTCCATTTCCATTCTTCCAACGAAGCAATATATCAATATGTTTTCCAGAAGCTGAATATGCTACATATTTAAATTTTTCTGGATATTTTTCATATCTTACTAATTCATAATCATCGATATTAATAATTTGTTTATGAAATTTATTAAATTTATATAACATATATATTTTATTTTTTTGTGTTTCTTTTAAATATGATGAAAGAGCATTAATATTAAGTTCTGAAATATTGATAAAATTTTCTCTACTAAGTTTATCAATGGAATTAGATAGATTATAAAATTCAATAGAATTTTTATCTCCAGTATATTTACTACTTTTAATACATCCTTGATAGTAAATATTTTGAAAATATTCCATACATTTTGGCTTATTTCCATGTATCTCTGTTATATATTGAGTTCTATTTGGATATTTTACATTATCAGGCGATATAAGTTTTGGCAAATAATTATCATAGTAATATTCTTCATATGATTGTGATAAATACTTGCTTGTTTTTACTGGAGATACTATTTGAGGTGTATCATCAATATTTTCAGCATTAAATTTAAGTTCGATGTTATATTCTATATTATTTACCATGATAGTAAAATCGTAATTATATTTACGACCACCACGATGTATCAAAGATATAGAATAGATATTTTTATGTCCTATCAAATCATAAATATAATCTTCTATGTTTTTTTTTAGATTATTCCATCTTCTCGAGTATTTATAATATTCAATAGGGATTTTATTATTTATTATAGCTCCTATAATATTTTCTCGAGTTTTATTATTTACATCATTATACTTCTTATCAGATATTACAAAAGCATTAATATCCTTGTATATTATCTTAAGTAATTGATTTTTTATTTGATAATTAATACAAGGTAAATTATTCAATTTATTCAAATATTTCTTAAACATAATATATTTGATATGTATATTAATATTTATCTCATATCATTTTTTAGTATCGTCTATAAATAATAGCTCAAATATAAAAAAATATATTAAACATATATTAAATATTACTTATCATATAACTAATGTTTTTAGAAATAACATAATTCTGTAAATATGCTATTTGCCAAATCTTCAGGTATATTATCTGGCAAAATTTTTTTAAAATAGGAAGAATACATCATTTGTGTTTTAGTATATTCTTCATAAAATTCAAGTTCTTCATCAATGTAATATATTTCTTTTTCAATTAAATCGGAAATCAATTCAGGTTCTATCATAACTACTTTTTCGATGTAATACATACTATTTTTTATATGTTCATTAGTTGATATATTGTAGGACATGGTAGGATAATTACTCATATATGTATCTTCACAATCATAGTTATCATTAATATAAATATTTTTCCAAATAGTTAGTTTTTTAATACAATAACCATTATCTATCTCAACTAACTTTGATGTGTCATAAGTCAAGAAGATACTTATAATATATATTTTATAAAGTATAGGATATTTTTTCATATTTTCTTCTGTAATAACTAAGAGAGGACCTCCTTCTAGGTTATTATAATTATTATTTAAATTTACATATACGTTAATAATATCTTTTTCTTTTACAAATATAACAGTATTTGTAATACGATTGCTGTGAAAATTGTAGCATGTGAAAAGCATTTTAACTATTTATATGTTACTTTATTAAGATTGTTTTGCAAGTTTTGCTAAGCGTTAAAGTGTTTAGTTTTTCGGGCGGCTCTATGTATTTAGATTACTAGGGCGATAAATTAAATTATTCTGCATATCATTTTTTATAATTATATATTTTTAATAGAACATATTATAAATTATATAATGTTTTATTACTAATAATATATATACTTATGTATTTATGAAATTAGCATTATTATTATTTGGAAATTCACTAGAAATAAATAAATATTGGCAATATGGCACATTATATTCTATAGATTATAACAATAGTTATGAAAATTATCAGAAATATATTTTTGAATATTTTAAAAATAAGGGATATGAAATAGATGTCTATATAAGCACTAATATTTTACCAGATATAAATAAACAAGATTTATTAAATAAATATAAACCAATAAAGAGCAATTTTATAGAAACAATTGAAAACGATATACAACAATCAAAAAATAATAAAATGAATGATGTTATAAATTTATGTATAACTGAAGGAATAGAATATGATATAATACTAATTACAAGATTTGATATATTATTTCAAAAAGGATTTGATAGTTGTAACATAAGTTTCGATAAATTTAATATAGTTAATATTTTAGAAGAACCTGATTATATATGTGATAAATTCTTCCTATTTCCTTATAAATATCTTTCTAAATTTTCTAAAATTATTAAATATGAAAACTACTTTATTAAAAAACACTTGGAAAACATAGGATGCCCTATTAATTATATTTTAACAGAGCATTCTAATAATTTAGATTTATCATTTTATAAAAACATAATAACGCCATATATATAGAATTAAAAATGAGTACATAATTTTATTTTTCTTAAAGTTTCATAAGTTTTTATAAATTTCTAAATTTTTTTTAATTATGTACTCATTTTTTATAATTATATTTTTCGATTATTAGTAATAATTAAAATTACAATATTACCATCTCGGTTTCCATGAAGGTAAAAAACCTTCTATATCATCATCTGTTAATCTTCTCTTAGATCTAATACAGCATAATTTATCATATACTTCAAAATTGTTTTTATCTTCTCTTATAGGGTCTGTAGGTCTTGCTTGAAAAGAAGCTTTATTTCTTTTATTAGCGTCCTTTCTATTTTCTGAAACATAATATATAGCGATACTTTTACGACTATTTCCAAGAGGACATTTTATAGGTTCTGGCATACCATGCCAACTTACATCTGAAGTACGAAATAATATTGCTTGATTATATTTTGGAGATATACTATGGATAGGACCTTTTGTCATAGTATCATTATTTCCTTCCCATAATTCTAAATTACCTCCCCAATCATCATTCCAATCTTTATTCATATAAATTAGTAAATTTAGTCTTCTCTCTTTTCCTGTTATTGGATGGATAGAATAATCTAAATGCATCTCTAATTTTCCACCCGGAGGATGACAATGTAATCCTGCTCCATGTCTATAAGGGTCTTTTTCAAGATTTTCTATACCTGTAATATTAGATATTGTTTCTATAAAATCGGCTGATTCAAGAGTTTCCCACATATTTGATAATATTTCTCCATAATTATTCATTATTTTATAATCATCAATTGTTAGCTTTCCTTCAATTGGATTATCATATATATGCCATCCTTGATTTTTCCATAAATTTTTATCACTACCTTCTATTTTTGGAAAAGAGTTATATATTTCATCCGCTACATTTGTTTTAAAAAAATTAGGAATTATTACAAATGGAAATGGATAAGAATTATTAAATTTATTTTTCATTTCAAGTAATGTTTCATTATTTGTACTCCATTCATTTAATAATGATAACATATTTACATTTAATATTTAATTAATTCTTATATTAAATAAAAAAAATAAATTTTACTGAGCTATATATTATTATATCTAATAAATATTTAGTTTTTTAGTATTATATATTATGTATTATTTTTAACTAATATCAATTTAAAAATTGATTATAGTATATGTTTATTAACTATACTAATTAAGACTAATAGTAAATTCTGAAGAAACCTTAATATACCTTAATATTATAACTAAATACTAAACCTGTTTCACATTCTAAAGAGTATTATTAAAATGAACATTATATATTATGATGATATTTTTGAATATATTATAAGTCACATATATATAAGTGATTATGATAATCTTAAAAAGGTTTCTGTAAATTTTAGAAGAATATTCGATATTAATTCTAAGGATTATAAAGATTTAATATGTATTCAAGGATGTGATATTAAAACTATAATGAATATAGTAAAAAAACGTGCTTTTAATAAATATAATTTGAATAAATCTTATCTAATAAATATATCATAATTTAACGATGATTGGTTCAATAGTGAACATCATAATCACTTTATTACAAGATATTATAATAAAATCATTAGGGCAGATTGTGGTATATATATTGAATATTTAATGGCTTTATTATATAATTGTGAATATAAAAAACATAAAAATATCATAGATATATTTGATGATGTTTCTAAAAATCTTGTTCTATTTCCAATTATTACAAAAAAAATAAAAATAAATATAATTAGAATAATTAAATTGTGTTCTATAATTTTAATTTTACAAAATAAACGTGAAAATAGAAGTAAACATACTATTAGATATATAGTATATAACATAAATATATGTATATATGTAAATATTTTGATTAAAGCTATAAAAATAAATATATACACTTATGAAATAAGCATTAGACAAAGCTTGGATAATTTATTCTATTTAGCAGAAAAAGAACAAGAATATTATAAAAATAATATAAATGATAATCCTAAATATAATAAAATATTTCCAAAATATTATTTAAAATATATTATTGATATAATAGAAAAAAATATAATATAAATACATATTAGTAATTATCACATATATATTATTATATATTTTTTAAATTTTTAAGGATATAATATAAATAGAACAAGAATGTATATGAATTGTAATTATAGATTTATAGCAAAGGATTGAAAGAAGGAGTTACAATTTTTTTCCTATCCATATTAATTTCAGCACCCTTAATAGTTTTTGAACAATTCATATTTGTTACTTCTGAATCTTTTGAAATTCTAATACGAACAGGAATAACAACTCTTGAAGTATTTTTAGCATACTTAAATGTGCTTGCGGTAGAAGAAGTAGAAGCACTATGACCATATCCTACTCTACCCGCTACACTATCATTAATACCTCTTGTTACATCACCACCACGAGTAGCACCACAGCCGCGAGTAGCACCAGCACTTCGCGTATTACAACTACGTGTAAGTTCTCTTTGTTGAACAATTTCTTTTTCTTTACTAAGAACCATAAATGTCATATACAATAGACCGGTGGATTCAGAAGTTTTTTCAATACCAATTTCTTTTTCATCTTCAGTAAGTTCTACATTACTATCCTTAGCACGCGATGTATTCCATTGATATTTTGCCTTTCCATTTTGATAAAATGTATTATTATAATGATTAGTTGCTTCCCAAGGTTCTTTAACAGGAATAGACCACAATACACCATCTCTTTCAATATTAAATGGAGAATAATGTTCGTTACTAAAATATTCAGGTTCTTCGAAATCTACAGCAAAACCAAGAGCATAATCATATTTTTCGTTATTATATCTCGAATAAATATCAAGATTATCAATCTTAATTAATAGAGGTCCTTCATCCGCAATAATATAATAAGCCTTTGTATCATTATTTTCCAATGTATCTACATTGTATTTCTTAGTAAATTGTTTCAGCTCTTTTTCATCTTTGTATTCAAGAGCATCTTTTCCTTTTCCAAAGATAATATTGAAACTAACATTAACTTTATCAGTTGTAAATACTACATTTTCATCATAAGCATTGTAAGATACAGGAATATTATCTGTAATCTTAGAAGTAAATGAAGAAGTAGCATTGGCAGCATCGGCATTGTAATTAGCTTTAGTTTCAGAAGATGAATTCTTAGACATAGTAAGTGTATAATATATATTTATTGATACATAATCAATTTTTATAAAAATCTGTACAAATTATTATATAATTTAAAATTTCAATAATTATATAATAATTAACATGTATTATATAATAATATTATGAATATTATGAATATTATAAGATACATAAAAAATTATTCATATATTAAAGAAATATATAAAGCACTTTTTAGTTTAACTGATAGAAAAGATGTTAGTAATTTGCCAAAAAAAAATAAACTAATACTTGGTATAACTTCTTTATGGGTTACAATACCATTGACACATGGTATATTCAAATGGATACAATATGAAATAGGAGTAGGACAAAAATCATTAATTATTATATTATCTTGTACATGTTTTTCCTCACTTATTTTCTGGTTTGACGCAAGAAGTGGAATATTGTTTCATAAATTAGATAAAATATGTGCCGTCAATTATGTAGCTTGTATGATAATAACAAGTATTTTTTCTAATAATAATAGTATTTTATCTATAGATATATGTATTCTTTTATTATTATCATTAATAATACTTTTTTTATTAGGAGATTTATGTTTCAAAATAAATAAATATGATTATCAACTAATTTTTCATATACTATTTAGATATATAGGATATTGGTGGGGTCATTTATTATTAGTTCTTGAAGAGAAAAATTTTGCTTCTGCGATAGCAATTTTATCTGTTGGTTATTTTGGACATATTATAGTTTTTAACGAATTAATACGTAGGAAACATCTTATTATAACAAAAAATATGTATTGGAAATCTTGTGTTATTCTTGGAATATGGATTATAATTTGCGGTAAAGTGCATTTATTAGTATGTTATTCTATAAATTTTAACTATTACACAAAATTTATTATGATAAAAAATTAATATATTATATCAAATTATAATATATAAGATATAAGAAATATAAATATATATCTGTAATAATGAATGACGATAATAATAATGTATTTTTAAATGATTGTTGGAGTTTATATTTTCACGATCCTTATGATATAAATTGGGATGATAAAAGTTATAAAATGTTAGGACAGATTTCAACATTAACAGATTATATTTATTATTTTAAAGGTTATAAAGAACTTTTTAAAAAAGGAATGTTTTTTATAATGCGTGCTGATATTATACCGAGATATGAAGATAATTTAAATATAAATGGCGGATGTCTATCATTTAAAATATCTCCTGAAGATTTTGAAAATAAATTTTTTGAATTATGTGCAAATATATTGGGAGAAAATATAGGTATTGATGATGATGTTTCTAATAATATTAATGGTGTTTCAATAAGTCCAAAAAAATTATATTATATAGCAAGAATATGGATAAAAAATAATAAATATGCATGCAAAGACTATTATAATATAGATATTCCTAAATATACAACATTAATGTATAAAAATCATATATAATAATATTTAATAATATATGTGTTAATATTAATTTTTATTAAATATTTATAATATAATAATATAATTTAATGAAAGATATATTGAATATAATAAAAACTATACTTTTATATATATTTGTTCCATTTCGTGTAATTTTCCTATTTTTATTACTTTTATTTTCAAATGTTATTATTCATTATATTAAAGATGATAGTAGTATATCATCTATATTTTTAATTTTTGGAAAATTAATTATGTTTGTATTATCTTTAACTATTGATATATCAAATGAAGATTATATTAAATATATGACATATCTATATAGTAATAAAAAATTAATTTGCGTTTTTAATCATACAACTATGGCTGATGGTTTTGTATTGGCAAGTGCGTTTCCTCGTTCTTGTTTTGTTGTTTTAAAAACAATTTTATTTACAATATTTGGATATACAGATAAAAATAATGATAAATGTGGTAGTTTATTATATGTAGAAAAAGGGAAAACTAGTAAAAAAATAAAGGATAGTATAGATAATAGAAAATCAGGAGATCCAGTTTTATTTATAGCACCAGGTAGTGGAAATATTCCTAAAATACCAGGAAATATTACAGAATTTAATGGAAAAGGTGCTTTTATAGAAAAATGTGCTATAATGCCAATAGTTATGAAATATGAAGATAATTCACTTGATCATAATGCTGATAATGGAGAATCAATTTTACATTCAAGTTTAAAACTATTTTTGGTTAATAATTATAAAATTAAAATTAAAGTTTGTGATATTATAGAAGCTAATGATGATGAATCAATAGAGGAATATAGAGATAGAGTATATAATTTTATGAATGATCAATATAAGAATATGTAAATATAAATATATATATGGAATTACGCGCTTCCCATTATTATATATCATCTAACACAAATCCTAATATAAATAACAAATATGTTTTTCAAAATAGAACAAATAGTCTAAATATTAATGAATATAAAAAAGATGAACCTGAAAAATCTATAATAACCGAAATATTTATATCTTCTTTTATTTATGTAACTATTAGAGGAGCATATATATTATATACATTATTACAATGGTAATATATATAAAAAAATAAATTGAATTAATTATAATTGAATATATGGAACATATTGAACAAATTGAAAATAATAGAACAAAAGATATAAATATTATTGTAGCTACAAGTACAAATTATGGAATAGGTTATGATAATAATATGTGTTGGAATATTCCAGAAGAACTTAAAAATTTTAAAAAAATTACATGTAATGTAAATGATAAAACAAAAAAAAATTGTGTAATTATGGGTAAAAATACATGGGATTCTCTTCAAAAAAAACCTTTAGTAAATAGAATTAATATCATAATTAGCAAAAATAATTATGATATAATGAATAATGAATATAATAATAACGAAGATATTAAAATATTTAATAATTTAGATGATGTATTTGAATATGTAAATAAATCAGATATAATAGAAAGTTCTTTTATTATAGGAGGAGCATTATTATATAACGAATGTCTTGAAAATCATATAGAAAAAATTAAATTTGTTTATATGTCAATTATATATGATAAAAAATATGAATGTAATAAATTTATAGCAGCAAATATAATATTCAACAATTTTAAATTTGAAAAAAAAGATGTATATAATAGTGAATTAAAATATATATCTATGAAAGGCTATAATAAAGGAATATCCTTTCCTAGAGATGAACCAGTAGATTAAAATAATAATTTATATAAAACCATTTCAATATGTATAGGCTCTTTTGATTTATTAGTTTGAGATAAAATATAATCAGCTTCCATTCCTATATTAATAATTTTCATTTTTTCATATTTTTTTATTTCTTCAAGTTTTTTCTTTGGCAATTTTGAATATTTTATTTTAAGATAATAGTCGCCATAATCTACTAAATTAATAAAATCTTCAACAATATTATCTATAGTAACATTAAATTGACAACATTTATTAGAAATATATCTAATTTCTTCCATATTATTTTTATTAAATGTCTTTATAAAATCTACAAACGGAGGATAATTATATTTTATAAAATCATTTGTTAGTATTTCATCTTTACTAGGACTACATTCTATCTCTGCTATAAATAATGCTTTTATAATATTTCGCGATTTTGTATTTGCGAATTCATCATTCATAGAAATATTTAAATAATTTACAAATATATTATTTATTTCATCAAATGTAAATAGAGGAATTCTAAAACTATTAAATCTACTTTTAATAGGTAAATCTATTTTAGACATATAATGAGAAGTACACATAAAAGTAATATTATGTGAATATTTTTCAAGTAATATTCTAAAATCATAAAATAGTTTTGATAATAAATCTATATTTTTAATAATAATAAAATGTTTATTAGAACCTATATTTTTATTTTTTATAATGTGAAGAATAAATTGTGTTATTTTATCTATATTTTTTGAATTTTCAGGGTTCATTATATCTAATTCTAAAAAACAATTATTTTCATTATATATTAAATTTTTTTCCCACACATGTTCTTTTCTATATATTTTATTTTGCAAATTAAATTTTTTTTTAATTATTAAATCAACTAATAAATCAATTGGAAATCCTATAGGAGAAAATAATAATGTATTATTTTGTGATAATAATATTCTATTTAATAATATATTATATTCATAATTATCTGTTATAATTTTATCAAATTTTTGTTCAAAATTATTCCAATTATTCATATAAATTATATCTTAATATCTTAATATCTAAATATCTTAATATCTTAATATCTTAATATAAAGATTAAATTACGAATATTATTTAACAAATATTTAATAAAAATAATGTATATAGAAGCTTTGTCTTTAGATATTAATAATATTTCTAAATATACAAAAGATGAAATTAAAAATATATATAAAAAAATTGCTTTAGAATGTCACCCAGATAAACTTATTAATATAAAAGATATTAATGAAAAAAAATTAAAAATAGATAAATTTAAAAAAGCATCAACCGCTTATCATAAAGCTCTAGATGATTTTGAAAAATACGGAGAACTTAGAATAATTAATGATTTTGATAATGAAGATATAATATCTGCTTATGATTTTTTTAATGATAATGATATAAATTTTTGGGATAATATGTATAATAATTATTTTAATGATAAAGAAGCAATTAAATCTACATTTATAAATTTTGCTAATATTTTTTTAAAGAAAAATAATTATAATAATACTAATCCATCAACAAAGATAATTAGACATAGTATAATTTTACCTGTTAGTTATTATGATTTATATACAGATAAAAATAAAAAAATAAGGATTTTTTTGAAAGGTGTCAAGAAACCTTTTAATATAAGTATATTATGTAAAAAAGAATATCCATGTTTTACAAGACAATATATAGATAAATACAATAATGAGCATGATATAGAGATAAAATTGGCAATTACTAATACTTATACATATTCTTCATCTTCAAATGATAGTGAAGATGAAGAATTAGATTATAATAAATATAAATTAAATAATAATAAAATTGAATATAAACATAAAATAATAAATGATAAAATAGATTTATTTATAGATTTATATATTAGTTTAAAGGATTATCTTGTTGGAGCAAATAAATTAATTAAATATATAGATGGTAGTTATATAAATATTGATATACCTCCATTTACACTAAATAATATATTTATATATAATAAAGGTTTATTAGGTGGTAAATTAATAGTAAACATAATATTATTAAATATATCAAAAATAAATTGGGATAGTATAGATTTAAAAAATAAAGAAGATTTTTTAAAAATTATTGATAATATTTATAAAAATTGATTAAAATATATAAGAATTAACTACTATATTAATGTAATAATATCGCGAGATATTAAGTATCCTGTATAAGGATATATACAGCATATCTAAAGTATTATTAATTTAATATTTTAAAGTATTAGTATCCTGTATAGGGTATGCGCAGCAAATTACACTTATAAACTATTATTATAATATTTTCGAATATTAGTATCCTGTATAGGGTATGCGCAGCAAACTACACTTATAAACTATTATTATAATATTTTCGAATATTAGTATCCTGTATAGGGTATACACAGCAAACTACACTTATAAGCTATTATAATATTTTCGAATATTAGTATCCTGTAT
>Ga0169931_10004741_pt1 | contig 21044 bp, 7 predicted proteins | sample Kivu_15m_20L_FD_129675 | JGI IMG/M metagenome (GOLD analysis project Ga0169931, IMG submission 129675) | Freshwater microbial communities from Lake Kivu, Western Province, Rwanda to study Microbial Dark Matter (Phase II) - Kivu_15m_20L... | ecosystem: Environmental > Aquatic > Freshwater > Lake ... | reverse complement strand
TAGCTTAATCAGCTGGAATTATTTATCCCTCAGATTAATTTTTGACAGGTTCAGTAGATTGTTTAGCTTTTTCTTAAAAAGCGCTATTTATCTGACAAATATTGATGATTTTGCTTGTTTGTGGAAAAGCGCTGACGATTATAAAACTATAATTTTTATTCGTTTTAATGATGTTCGATATTTGACTCGCAAAGTATGGTTCTAGCTAACTTGGTGATACTATCACCCACACTTTTTGATTTAAAGAGCTACTCTAAAATTTAATGTATTTATTGATTTTCTATTTTATATCAAAAAGTGGCGGTTTTTAGTTCAGAGAGGCATCAAAACAAACAGGAATAGATGATTTTTTTGTCTTGTTAGGTCCTTTTGGCTGCTTAAAAGCAAGGTTTTTCCTGATTACATAGATATCTTTTTAGATTAATTGATGAGAAATGTAATCAGCAAGCTGATAAGTTTGTTCGATTTCCAACCAACTTGGTCTTTTACCATTTTATTTAACAAAAATATTTGAAATCGATACATTAGCAGCTAACTAAATTTGTGATTGTCGTGCTGAATGAGCAGCTAGCTATTACCTCCACTCCTGACTATGGAGCGGCTCATGGCCGAACCGATAAACTAAGGGAAGTATAGCTATAGCTATTCCTACAAGAGCGACTATGAGTTTAATGAGTCCATTTAGAACTGCGCTAAAAGTGCTCATACGGATATATTACAAGTAAATATCTTTAAAAGATTCTTTATTATAAATATATGTTTAATTTTTTATCAGTAAACTATTATTTGTATAAATAATGATCATTTGCCTTCTCTTTCGTATCTTTTTATCGCCCGATCTAAAGAATCTATAGTGTCTTATACATCTTTAGTTACTAAATATGCTTAGTATATTCCTTTAAGAAGCTAAGGCTTGCAATTTGCAACTTTTTACCATGATAACTATCCTCCTTTGATAACTTCTTTAAGAGTCACATGGCAATGTTTAGCGTCAATATCAGCCAAATAAGTGCCAAAAGACTAAATAAATTATAAGTTTTATCCACTTTTATCTAAGGCTTCAAGCATATGGGTAATAGTGGGCTCTTCAAGATTGATGCATTCGAATAAAATCTATTTCTTTTTGAAATCTCTGAAACGGGCTAAAATTAGCTGATCTAAGAAGTTGCATCTTGCCTTCTTTTTTTATCTGCTTTCAACCTAAGCAATATTTTATCCCTGTTTTATGTAGTCTAACTCTTACTTTTTTATGTGACTCAACTCAATCATTTTACCTATAAACTACTTATCTGTCAAATCCTGAGATCTATAGAGATTAAGCAGAGACAAATCTCCAGCCCTGATAAACTTTTATAAAGATATTCTGGCTTCTCCTGAAGCAATAAATCCTTCATACAAAAAAAGTATTATCAGTTGTTTTTATATTTCAACTGTAAATTGCTAGACTTAAGCATGATCTATCTAGTAAACTTCATGCAGATAGTAGTTGTAGTCTATGGCATAGAGAGTGTCAACAAGTTCTTATATATTTCTATCAAGAAGATATAATTCGAAAGCCCCTAAAACATTCAAATCTGACCATGTATACAAATAGAACGCTATTTTAAGCTGCTTTTTATTGATAAGTCTAAGTTTGTATAGATAGTAAAGAAGTCCGTTAAATACCTATAGCTTAGTAATCTTGATATGCAACTCGTCATCTATGACTGTTCTTTATCTTATCTAATCGAAACGACTTTAAACTTATCTTAGATACTTTCTAAATTAAATCAAATATACTTGACTATTTTTGATGATAATTTTTCTCCTTTTTTCGCCCCTTAATGTTTGGGAAGAAAACTTTACATGATGAATGCATCGTGTTTATTGATTAGATCTAAAATACCAGCTTTTTATGGCTAATCGTAATCTTTTCCGAATTAAATATTTTTGAAGAGTTGTCTATTTACAGGAGAAAGTTGTTCTCTGTGAAACAGATTAGCGATTTATGTATGTTATGTCTTTTTCTGTTGATTTAGCCTAAAAGGACTCGATAATTCACTAGATGGAGAAGATTGCTAGTGATCGTTTCCGCAGTTCAACAATTTGATTGAAAATCCCATTTTATTCTTATCAGTATTCTTAGCTATCATCGAATATTGTATATCTTTACTGTTATTAGTTCCAGCTGAAAATTACGATTGCTTTCTTATATTAAAATCACCAGGAACAGTAGCTTCTTGCAACTTTATTTATTTGGCTTATTATCTCAGCTAATCCTTTGTGTCTTGTACTAGTTCGCTCTCTATCTTTTTCATCTACATAAATTTAAACTAAGGAGGCGATTCTAACTTTTACTTCGATAACTATATTGATATTTTTTTATGAGTGTTTTCAATAAATTAAGTAATATTTCCAAATTTATGAAGCTTTAATAGCCCTGTATAGACATAACTTTTTCTGTTCTATTGATTATCTTACACAAATTTAAGTTGTTAAGCACTAAACTTAGAAAATTTATCGTCAATAAATTCTCTCAAAAATACCTTAATAATAAAATATTTACACGCACAAGCTTGATGTTAAGTTTTTCACTCTATTTGTTTTTTAGAGAAAGTCCATTGAGAAAAGTCGAAAGTGTTTGATCACCGCTTTTTATCAAAGATGAAAGAATAGATTTTTATAATCTATTCAAAGCATCGCCTTAGAAAAACCATTAGGGCTGATATAAATCGTTTTCAAAAGATATTTAATTAGTAATTTGAGATCTTATCGGACTTTCTTGTGGAGGAATGTTTTGAAATATTTTTTTAGATTCGATGTTAGGGCTCACAGACTTTGTCTTTATTAGCTCTGCGGTTCGACTAGGTTTTCCCCCAAAATCAGATAATTTTTACGGAGAACTTTATAGTTTATGATCAAAAGATCTTTGCTCTTGCACTTTGATTAAATTTTTAGGTTTTTTGTGCTCCTTAGTTTGTTTGTTAAAATCTAGAAGACCAGTTTTAGTCAAATTTTGAATATAACTAAGAATTTAATCGGCTGCTGTGATCTGCTAGGGAAACTATCTCTGATGTATCATATTTTTTCCTCTAAATAAAGTAAACATGAGCAAGTCACCCTTAGTAAACAAATATTTACCAGTAGAGCTGAAGAAGTATGCATTTTGATCGGATGAAGGGCATAAAAGAATTATATTTTGTCGAATTAAAAGATAAGTTATCTTAGTATTTTTTTACCTAAAAAGGAAGCTTTCTTTTTGCTGTTAAAAAAGACGATTCCAAACAAACGATTTTCTTTTTAACCGCTTACTTCTGACATGAAAAATTGAAAGTCATCGACATAAAATTTGCTATCAAGTAGTTCATTCTCGCTTGGTGGATTTTTTCTGCCAGAAACTCGACTCATAGCTCTCTGACTGCAGACTTAACTTTTAGGCTTTTCTTCTGAGCTTTCATCATCAAGGACTACATCATAGTTACCCGAACGAGCCTGCTCTATGATTTATTATATGGTAGTTTTACTTCCATCCTGGCTCTTAAGATACTTGATTTAATTGGTTAAATGAAGTGCTTTTTTGGCAAGTTTCCGTAAGGTGTGAGGCTTGGTTTTGGTGGAGACAACAAAATCTTTGCGAATGTTGCGATGTTAAAGTCGTATGGATATCTACATTAGATAAATTTGATATCTATATTTGATAAATTTTATTAACGGAATGTCTGAAGCACGACCAGGCTAATTTCTCATCCATAAACTCAGAAGCTAAAGTCATCTCGATCTCCCATCTACCCTACACGCCCTTTCTGAAGAGCAGCTCACCTCTCCTCTTCATCCCGACTTTCTTAAATACATTCTCTACCTCGTCCCATTCCTGTTCGCAGTCATCACCTTCATACTCCTTTTCAAACAAAACAGAAGGACTTCTCAAAATTTCTTAGTGAAGTCCTACCCAAAATTCGAAATATTACTAGTGGTTGAGATTTTAGGACTACTTGGTCTGGGAGTCATCGGAGGAATCGCAGTGTTCAAAGACACCTGGAACACCAGAGAATGGATTCTTTATGCCTCTATTCTTTTCGGACTAGGCATCATCTCGATCCTTTATGCTCTTGATAGCAAGGCTACCCTTGTCATCACTATTTTTGTCTTTTTAGGCATAATAGTGCTGACTCAGTGGCTTTTTATAGAATTCAGGCCTGAAGCAAAAGTTAATACAAATTCAACGAAGTATGCATAAGCTCATGCCAAAAACATCATCTCACAAAGTCATTTACTTTCCAGGCACTTTGCTGAAACAAAGTCAGGATTTTCAGCTTTTGTCGATGACACTGTATAAAGAATCGATAGAATCTTTTTGGGCTTCAGTTATGCGCTCTTCATTTACTTGGCTGTGCAAGTTCTTGGTCAAATATTGGTTCATGTCGTGGGAGTCAGTGAAAAGGGAGAACTAATTTTCTTCTGGATTGTTGCCCCTCTCGCAATCATTGGAGTGTTCGTCTGGAATCTATTAGTTCACGCAAACGTGCTTGAACTGTCAGGCTACATCTTGGCATCAGTTCTGCTTTTCCTGGCGAGCATTCTCAGACTCATTTTCTTTTCAGATGATGTTAAGGAAGTGAAAAAATGATCCCCCTGTTCCCCCATTCATCCATTTTAAACTTTGAATATTTAAAATCTCATACATATATTTTTTTATCATTCAAATCACAGCAAATTATAGTTATTTATAGCATAGTATGAGTCGAACAAGTTTAGGCCAGCGGCAGCAGAACTAAGCAAGTAGTCTGAGACAATTAGCCAGCGTTCGACGCATGAATTATCAATAGTAGTTCACTCAAACTCGCATCAACATGATCGAAGAAGTTTAGTTTTTCCTTCATATGAAAGAAAAATGTAGTTATGTTTAAACATAGACCTTAAGCTTTAAAAGTAGAGCAAATTTATGAATTTCTAGAGCAATCAAGCATAAAGCTTTAGTACAATCAAAGATGGATTCGGTATCAATGTGCTGAGTAACGGAGATAGGTACATGGGATATTGGTAAAATAACATGATGCAAGGAATGGGTATATATCTGTTCAGAAATCTAGAAAATAAAGATCGAATAGCCTATTTGGGAGAATTTCACTAATGTAGATTTAACGGACTCGGAAAATTAATTAGAATGGAAGACTAAGTAAACGGTGAAATCATCTATAATGGTTCATGGAGCTACGGAGAAAAAAGTAACAATGGCTTGTATTTTTACCAAAATCCAAATATCTATTATCAGGGCAATTGGGTCAAAGATTAAAGAAGCGGAGAAGGTAAAATGATTTTTCCTAACGGAGAATATGTAGGCCAATGGCTTAATAATGTTAAACACGGCCAAGGAAAATTAAGGAAGAATGAGAAAAATGTTATAGTTACTTATGAAGGTTTTTGGACTAGCGATAACCTTAATGAAGGTGATATTACATATTCTGATGCCAGCGGATCTGAGTTTGGTAGGTACAGAGGACAAATTTTAAATGGTAAAAGACATGGATTGGGAAAATATACGATAAAAACATCTAGCTATTAAGGAAATTTCTAATAAGATAGAATCAAAGGAGACGGCACAATACAAGGCCCCAATTTTAGCATCAACGGATTTTTCTATCCCAAAGGAGATCTTATCGAAAGTGCTCAAAATCTGAAAGCTCTGATAAACTACTCAAATAAGGATATTTTTGATGGTATCGTTGCCATAAACAAAGGAAAAGTCGTTAGAGAAAAGGGACTATACAAATTTTTAAACGGAGATTCAGCCTAGGGTGTCTTTATAGATAATGATGAAGGAAAACTTCAAGGAAACTATAGGTACAGATGGCGCAACGGCTAAGAAAAGAATTTTTGATGATTAATTCTATATCATAATCATAAACTTACGATCAGAATTAATCATTATATTTAAGATGTATTTGACAACTCTCACAATATTTTTGCTCCTAGTAGTAGGACAAAGTATTGATGCTAAGCAAACTTGTGATTAGCTGATAGCTTAGATAATCGCCAGTATTTCAAGTGGTGATATAAGCAAGTTGCCGATACCTTCAGTCATGTACTCAGGAATCACAACTAACAACCCTGGACAAAAATATTAGTGCGAAAATACTGCAAATAAGGCGAAAATAAATTACAACTACTACTTAGTAGACTGGAAAAATAGTACTACTAACTTATAAGTTTACACTGGCTTATGTGTGCCAGAACAGTGTAGCAAAGATGATATTCAAAGAGCACTTCAACTGTTGCCTATCAAAAACAGCAACGTTTATGACTACGAGGACTCAGTTGATCCATTAATGATAGTCTGTGTAGTTCTAGTTGGCATATGGGTCGCCATTGTAGCTGGCAGGTCTATTTTCCTGTCCTTTACAGCCCCTATGTAAAACTAATATCTGAAAAAGCATGATTAATAAAGATAAAAACCAATAAATGCTTCAGGCCAGGCTGTATAATAGCTTTAAGCGGAATAGATCGTTAACAAAAAAGAAGATTTTAAGCTATTTAATTTTTACTAAGGATACTCTCGTATTTTCAAAAGAAACAAATAAAAAAATTATCAAATACCTTTTCTATTTTTTGGGGCACTAATCATTGTTATATCAACTTAATTCAGTTACAGACAGACCATTTCAGCTAACGAACTTAAAGCCATGAAGTGGTTCAATTCGTTTACTGGGGTTCTTTTTTGCAATATTTAAATTGCCTATAGTCTGATCATGTTCATCCTGGGTTTCAAGCTAGTCTCTGGTCTGTTTAAACTTTAAAATTTGCATTAAATTGGCAGATTTTACTTTGATCAAATAATCGTTAAATGGGGCATTCTGTTCTTGACAAGTATGGGTGCATATTTTTTGCTATCGCTTACTGACTAGCCTTTGAACCAAATTTGGATTAAAAATTATGGAAAAGATTGCAGTTCAACCATATATCAGATGTGGTTTTTATTCAGAAGCTTACAAATCGACTGTAAAGCCTGCTTAACCTGGTTCTGGGTGCTAGAAGTTGACCTTTTACTTTCAATCGTTGCTGCGCCTTTTTTCGTCATATATCGCAGCAATAAAATGTTTGGAAAAATTCTATTTGCAGTAGCTTTGATTATTTCTATCGTAAGCGGTGTGACTATTCTTCAGTCTCAAAGCATTCTGTTCGAACCTTATAAGTTGTTCAATATGGTCAAGTAATTTACTATCAACTATCAAACCAATCCTATTGTTAGAGTAAGTCCATACTTCCTCGGTTTCATAGGTGGTCTCTTCATAAAATAAAGTCTTGATAACGAATAAGATGCGTCTTAGGGAAGCGGCAAAAGATTAATAAATCGAGTAAGAAGAAGTTAAAAACTGCAAAAAGGATTACATATTTTTGGAGCAATTTTGATGATTGCTATGCTTCTATTGATAATTCCTTACCTTCCTTTGGCCTAAAAAAATTAGCAAAGACCTTCTGCAATTTTCTATCTGGTTTTGGCTCCTTTCTTTTTCTTATGTGGTTTATTGATGTTTATTCTGCCTTGCTACTGGCAAGGACAGAGCAGATTAACTGTTTTGCTATCTCGAGCTTTGTCTTCTAATTTTTGGAAAAGTCTATAAAACATGTCTGTAGGTTTCCTTTTAATCGGCCCAGTAGTGATAGGATTTACGACTTACAGCATGCAGAACAGCATTTACTTTGATTTCTAAACAGTTTTAGTCTATTTTTTGGGCGATTGTGTCATCATTTACATCCTGACTTTATTGTCAACTTCAGCTATCGACAATCAGTTGCATTTCTTATCGAACTATCTTCAAGCTAAAACTATGGGAAATTAGTCAAAACGCAGCGTCGTGATTGTTCAATAGTGATCTAATCTATAAATATTTAATATCAAAAAAATAAATATTATTTTTATTTATCATATGCTATATTCAGTCAAAAATCAAGCCTTATGTGAAAAGTTGATACATTTTCTAAGCAAATCTTACAAAGAAAATCGAATGCAAGGACTCCAAATCTATTTTGAGAGCTACTGTATCTTTAACGATATCTATAGTTTAAAGTCCTAAATATACACTACTACAAAAATAACCCTTAATATTTCCGATTCCCATCATTTTATCAGCAATAGCTTCACTTGATCGATATTTCATTCCTCCTTTGACTATCAAATAGAGCGCTTTAACCTCAATAATTTACTATCCTGTCTAATATGTCTAAACTTTACAGATACTATTTAAAACCTACCATTATGAACCTATTTCTAAAAGATCTTAACTTTGTTAGTATTATTTGTTTTTGTAACGTTTTAAATTAGCTACGAAAGAGTTTTCTTTTACTTTTTTGAGTAAATCTTCATTTTTGCAAAAAAATTATTGACTCAGTTGCTACCAACCATGATAGAAATAGTTATTTGAATCAGTCTGATACATCACCATGCAGCCGCCTTGACTTTAAATAAAATTAGTATTTTTTATAGTATCCCCAGCAAAATATATTTTTTGATTGCTATCTGTGAGATATCCTTTTAAAGCATAAAAAACTCTTCCTTTTGCATTGAATTTTTAGTTATTTTTCAATTATTTTTTGATGAGTCGGCCATGCTGATCTGATTCTTTGAACTATATAGATGGCTGTTAAATTCTTTTTTGAATTTGTGATTTAGCAAACTAATGAACTTCGACGGTAGCAATTTATTGTGTTTTATTAAGTGTCATAAAATATTTGTTATTGTACTTTCTAGAAACTCTATTGAAGATTATTTTTTTACGGTAAGCCATCGGTATCTGCTAGAGCTTCTTTTTGATGTTTTCCTCAATTTAGTAAAGTATTAACAAATTTAAAGCCGGTTCTTTGACGATTTCTTAGGGAAATATATCAAGCAAGCCAGGGTATAGACGTATTTTCTGTAACCCAAACACTATTTACCAATATACAGTTTAATTCACTTTGTTTTTCTTCACACTAAAATCTATTCCACAAAAAGAATGCGTCTCTGAATGGTATAAAATGTACTCATCTACTAACGAATTATTTTTCCTTTTAGCTTAGAACGAATCATTTACGCAGACATGCAGGCATAGTCGTGCAGCCTGTTCTTTAGTTTTAAGTAAACTTCTTACTATGTTATCACAGTTACTGTTGGCAATTTGAGCATTAGTTCGAAAATATTAAGGCTCCAAGCAGAAGTTAAAAGCACTCCTCGAATAGCACTAAGGGGCAATCCGTATAGCTAAAATACTCTAGCTATGTTTTAGCCGGGATCAACGACAATGATATCTGATTCATGCAGTAAAAGAAGAGTTCTTCCCTATTCGCATACAATACATTTTAGTAACTATTTATTCTGATTGAATCCCCAACCAAAAGGTTATTTAGCTAGGATATTTTTATCCCTCTTTGCCTATATCTAAGCAGTAAGAGCCTAAAAAAGAACTTATTCTTTAAGGTCATGTTGAGCCAGAAGCTACCATTTTATTCTTTGCAATTAATTGTATCCTTTTTTCTACAATAATCCTTATACTCTCTTTCTAGTGTAATTATCTTCTATGATTATTTGCTCGCATCCAAGAATTTACAAAATCTAAGTTAATTCAAGCTTACTGATAGTTGCCACATATACAGGTTTAGCTCCATATTATAGAAAAGAGACGGTAATATAACAAATTCTACTTTCAGTTTTTTCAACGCAGATTTATCTTGGAAAAGTGTATTGGTCAGTCCGAAAAGATATTTTCGACCGTTTTGCTTGAAGTAAAGACTTAATTAACAGAAACTTACCAGTTATGAATCAGAGAAATTACTTACATTTACAAGATATTAATAATAACACTAAAAATTTACTTTTATTAAGTGAATCGATATCTAATTTTTTTCCACCTTTAAATCAAAAAATGATAAAAATATTTTGCCAAATGTCTTTAACTTATCATGTGAGTATATTTTTTTCTTTTACAGGTTATATTAGATTATAATCTTATTCGTCTAAAGCATGAAACAAACTGGTGAGGATCATTAGATGCAATTACTAGATAAAAATCGCTACTAAACATAATAAAATGCGGTTTTCTTAGATCTAAACAAAGAGCAAATAATAAAAAACATTTAAACGTTTGACAGTCTGAACTACTACTATAAATTGGCCCTCTGTAAAAATTTAGACTCAATCAAAAACATCATAGGATCTTAGAATTAATATCAAAAGCTTATAATGTCTATAGTAAAAGTAGTGTAATTTAGGCAAGCAATAACGAATAAATTCAAAACTAACTACGATCGTATCTATAAATTTCGTACAAAAGACTTTCTTAGATGGACAATCTGGACAAACAATTAGTTTAACCTTTGATGATGCTAATCAAAAACGGTTACCTGCAGGTATTTTTATACTAAAAAGACCAAAGAAGACAGCGTTAAACTACTGGCACAAATCTTACATTAGACCAAATTTGAAGCAAGCAGAAAAATTAAAGCCTTCACCTTAGAACTTATGGAGAAATAATAAGACTGCAGGCTAGCTGCTATTTAACTTTTGGGTCTGTTGTGTCAAGATATGCCACAAAAAGAAGTAGAATAGCACTTCAATAAAAACTTCATAGGAATGTTCAAACACGGTAATATGCGAATAAAAAAAAAGGTTATTAGTTGCACTCCTAGCATCGCCAATTTCTGTAGCTAAGAGTTTAGAAAAAAAGAAATAATATAAAAATTTGTAATAGTAAACTGCAAAGAGTCTAATTGGGGGCTCAGACGATCCAGCGCTGAAATTCTAGCTAATCTTTTATAAATATCTCTAGAATCTAAATAAATTTTGGCCGATGCACTGATTAATCTGACTCATGATTCACATAAAATGGTTAAGCTAGAGGCTCTTAAAATAGTTCCTATGTTTATCGCTAAATATCAGTCCCCTAACGTTTCCGATAAACTAATAGATATTTTTGTAAAACTGACTCATTTTTAATAGGCTTCTTCAAATCAGAATTAAATTGCTTCAAAACAGGCATTTTATTTTCCTGGAATCCTTCATGTTTTGGGTCCAAAGAAATGGACAGTGCTTCGAAATGTTTTCAGGAAACTACTACGAATCAAACCGAGTGTAAAAATATATTTAATTAGGAAATAAAATTGCCTCTAGCATCTAGCCTGCACTAAATATTTTCGATACTAGCTGGGGATCCTGAGTGCGAAAATGAAATAATAAGTGCAATGATATGTCTTTTGTAAGATGAATAAAACTGCGATTCTGTAAAATTAGAAGCGATTTCGCATTTTACATAGTTCGTTAAGCCTTTTTCCTAATAAAAGCGCGGGCAGCTCCTAGATAATCTAATGAACATAGAAAGAGAGACTAAAAAATGGCGAATCAGGTACTAAATAGCTAGACAATTAACCAATATCTCACGCATTTACAAACCTTAAATCATTTTTAGGTATATTTTTCCCATCTGTCTTAAATATTGCAACGATACTATCGCTGAAGTTCGTTGTGAGGCCACCAGACACATACATAGCATCATATAAGGAGTCAAGGATACGTAGTTTCAAAATATAATAGTTACTACTGTCAAAGGATTCGGGTTGAGTAAAAAAGCAGTTCAAAGGTAAACTTTTGCAAAGATAATCAGATATATTTATGTATAGCCCTGCTTCAAACACTAAGTGCACGAGTTAATGATATGCTTAGCCAAGGATAAGATTCTTAATGTCAAGATAGCTATGGCTCGTACGGTTTCTAAATTAGTAAAATAGCATCCTGAAACTAAAGAACTCTTTGAAAATATAGCATAAATATTAAGGCAAGATTAAGATGATGTGAGCTAATACTTTTTATGATTGTTAATGTCGTGATATGATAGAGATTTAGATCATTCCCACATATCCTTCTGAGCGTTGTATTAAAGATGTTTCTTTCCAGGCGAACAGCGTCTTGGTCTTGCTGGTAGATAATCAGCTGCACAATGCTGTTTTGCCTCCACATTGTAAGCTTGATATTCCTACATATACAAATTTTTACCTCCTGGTATCTAGATTGTCCTACAAAAGGCACTTTTTTAGGCTCATAGCTCAACTGCTGTCTTACTATTTATGATTGAATCTGCATAGGCTTATAGTCTCTAGCATAGCTACTTTGTCCTTAAAACGGAATTCTGTTGGGACTATACTATAGATTATTTATCGGCGATTGTTTTTGCACGTTTTTATAGCCATACTCATTCGCATACGTAGTAGTCCCCTCGAACTTTACTTTTTATGGTATATATTTGTAAGTTTCGGTGGGTTTTTATGCCTGTAAATTGTAAGGAGTATAGCTTTTTGAGTACTCTGTTTAGGAACTTAGTTGTCCTCTCTTGGGAATGTACTAATAAGATTCTTTAAAATTATCGTTCTTCATGATAGGTTGTGGAGTGTAAGTGGCTTGATAGCTAGTTTTGAGGACATTTGGATCATAATGCTGCCTCTCTGGCTGATAAGAACTGGTCTGTATTCTTTATGGCGTGATCTTGTATGGTTTGAATTAACGTTGATGAGTAGTCTATCCTGCAAAAGGCACTGATTCCTATGGACAGCTGTGTTGACCTTTGTAAGATAACTGATACCGCACGTGCATATTTAACAGACACATTTCTGATCACATTTTCGAGATAACTTCATGTACTAAGGGTTCTATACAAGTCGTCTATTAGGAGTCTGCATAAATAAAATAATAAACTGTTTATTAATGTCATAGTAATAGCTAATCCTTTTTATGGTCATAGACTGAATCAATAATTAAATTAAGTTATATAGTTATTATTGATTAAAGCTTATCAGTATATTTTAAATGGAAAAATAAATAATCAATTCTTAACGGTATGCTGCCTTTTATTTTTGATTTTCAACACTTTTAAGTGTTTTTTCGTCTGATGTGAGGAAACCATTCGTGGACCTAATAACTTAAAAATCATTTCGCAATTATTAGGCAAAGGAGTCGCTTAGCGATTTTATTATTTAAATGTTGTTTTTTAGAGTATTTTCTTACTCTAGATTTCACTCAATTTTCTACGAATACTACAAACAGATTTATTAGGCTGTAATCTGATAATCTTAGGCAGTCGACATAAGTCATTAATAACTCTTGGTCTCACAGCCTACCGACTATTGCTTTCTTATTCAAGCAAAATACCGCTTTCAGTGAGATTCAGATTGTTTCTAAGTACAAAAGAAGATATTCTTTAATGCTATTTTCTGATTGGAGCCTACTTGCGTTGATGTTTGCACATTTTGCATATGGTTGTTGCAGAAGGACGTATACCCGGATTAATCTGAATCATAAACGAAATTAAATCTTTAAGCTAAATAGAGTAATTTTCTTTGATTTTAGTGTATTGACATTTCGATATTTTCTTGAAAATTTCCTACATGTTTGATCCTTAAAAAGGTTTTTTAAGACAAACTAACTCATAAAGCAGACACCCAAAGGACCAAATATCTGATTTGCTATTATAGGCATCGCCTTTCCATATTTAAGGGCTCGCACAGCATAAAGTACCTGTACGAGTGTAGTTAAGTCCATCTGAGACTTTGCTTACATTAAAGTCGCTAATTTTCAATGTACCATCTTTGAACAATAAAACATTATTTGTCTATATTTTAAGGAATTTACCTTAATATCTCGGTGAAGCAAGTTATTGCTGTGCATAAATTCTAAACCTCTAGCGATCTGTAAAATGAACTACCATATCTGCTGCTAACTAAAATGAGTGTTATTATCGATGTTATTTCTTATGGCATAGCTGAGGTCTCCGTTATCAGCTAGTTCGAGAATAAGACTGTATAGACAAAGTATTACCAGAGGCAGTCGATGAACTAATCGTAAAAGGACTATACAAGAGTGACTATGTTAGGATGTTTGATGGAGTTCAGTAATCGGACTTACGTAAGACAGTTTTTTTTCTGCCTAACGTTCATCTCTCGAACTTACATCTTCTTAAGCGCAAACACAGCTCCATCTGATAAGCGACGAACTTTGTATACAGTTGAAAATTTGCCAGCACCGATTTTAGTCAAAATTTAGTAGTCCTATAGAGGCATCAGGTTTTAATATACAATTATTATGAACCATCATTACAATTATTCGTCTCAATACAAATATTTTATTGAAATATAAAATTTTGTATGTTAACGTCTTCTTGATTGCGTTTTGATGTTTAGTGGTCTAAAATAATAATAATAACGAGCTATCATGGAAGCGTTTCCCAAAAATACACCAAAACAGGTATTAATTTTCAAAAAATTCCCAAGGAGACGATAGTTTAGTCGCAGCGATAACTGCAAAAACAAATACATTCTTTAAGGAGAGACTAGAGAAATCGTTCATGTCATCTAGCAAAAAAAAGTAGATATGTAATAACTTAGGGCAACAACATGAGCACAGTCACTTTCAAATTCAACGAACAAAAATAGTAATCATATTTTCATTCAGAAGATAATCATAGCCTGTCAGTAGTCGCAAAACTGAAAAAATTGATAAGAATAACCGAAAAACCATCAACCGAGACATCTACCTTCACGCCATAAGACCACTAATCAGCAACTTATCTAGTCTTAGAATCGCCTCTTGCGAAGTAAGGAAGCTTTAAAGCTAAATCTGCTCAAGAAAGACCACTTTTAAATAAACTTTTGATGAGTTCAAAGGACTGTAGATTCAAGGTATCCCTAAAAATTATGACAATTTCATGAGTCAGTCTAAATACCAAAAAAATGTTCTCTAAAAAGAAAGTTTTGTAAGATCAAACACTAGCAATTTTAGAGTTAGATCAAGCACTAAGGCCGAACCAGGAGGTCCTTCTGCAGACATAGTAGAACTTTTGAGAAAACCCACAGTTCGTAAGGATTATTTTGTATTCGGCCTTTCAGATAAAAATGACTCACCATAAAGTATTTGTTTATCTACTCAGCTAAAATTTAAAACTATCGTGACTTTTTATGGAAAATTAATTACTCTCACGGACTATTTGTTGTGACACCTTCAGATAATTCGCCTAATTATAAGGTGTGTATAGGTCCAGGGAACAACAGTGTGATGGTAAGAGGCATCATCAAAAGGAGACCCTGGTGGGCGATTGTTGAACGCTAGCAAGACGCTAATTTTGTATGGACCCAGCTAAAAATTGTCAACTATCATTAAATGCAAAGTCAACAAGCTCTTTTGCAATTTTAAAATATTTATAGCTAAAAAAACATTAAAAGAATGTAATAATAAATAGGTCAAAATGGTAGTCCTGAAGATGAATACAGCAGAATATTCAATCCAATAGATCGATACAACTGGTAGGAACACTGTCGCAAAAATAGAAAAACTTAGTAAAAGATAGGATAGTTGACATACGTAAAGAGAGTCGGTTTGCTTACTCGAAAAAAACTCAACAAAATATAAAATCCTTATGGCCTCATTTTACACAACCATCTAAGCGAAAACTACTATATTGGTAATAAAAAAGCGATGTTTTATAATTTAAAAAGATACTGTTAATTTACTGGACAGCATGTCTTTGATTATGTACCATTAACATTTCACATCACAAAAGGCGTCTAAGACCCTAAGTATAAATTATTTTTGGCTGCTTTTCAAGATTTCGACAATCAACGCAAAACTAACAAAACTTTAAAAAATATTTGGATAATGAAGCCAGGAGAAAACACCAATAGAGGTAACGGAATCAGTGTTTGCTTTGGATTAGATGATATAAACTATCGACTCAAGAGTAAAGAAAGAAACAAAGATGGATCTTACAGAACATTTATTTTGCAAAAATACATGTAATAACCCCTACTTTACCACAATAGAAAATTTGATATAAGGCATTATATGCTGATTACTTGTTTCGGGGGAAATATTAAAGGTTACTGGTACGATGGTGGCTATGTCAGAACTTCTTCTTCAGGATTTAGTCTCAGCAACCGCAAAGATATGTTTGTACACTTGACTAATGATGCTATTCAAAAACACTCAGCTGGTTATGGAAAATATTAGAGCGGCAATAAACTTTCATATTAAGACCTAGAAAAATACATAGCTAAAAATTCTCCTAAATAAAGAAAGGCTGACACTGTTAGCTTTAACAAAGACATTCTACCTAAAATGAAAAATATTGCGTTAATGTCTGTGAAATCTACATATCATTTGCTGGATAAAAGCAGAAAGCTGCACAATTTTTAGCTTCTAGGACTTGATTTCATGATAGATTCGCATTACAAACCCTATCTGATAGAAGTTAATACGAACCCATGTCTGGAACTAAGTTGCCCACTTTTGAGCAGTATTATTCCAGAACTTATCTAACAAACTACAAGGTAATTGTTTTAAAATGTAGGATATGCGTGGACCCATTTTTTCCACCTCCCGAAAACAGTCTAAACAATCGTAGATTAAATTTTGTCTCATAAAACATGCTCCAGGAAAATAAATTCAACCTTTTTTTTGACTAGTTAATGGATGGACCTCAGCTTAGATAGCTTTTCGCGAATACACAGCAGCTTGAGATAGATTTGGGGAAAATAGAAGAAGATTCTTAAATATTCGAAAATGATGGAGATTAAAACTGGTAGTAGAAACCCAAAGAATGAAAAAAACAACTTAAAAGATGTTTGTATCAATCATAATTTTTTTTTCTTAACTAAGATGCTTAAAAATCTATATTTATTTTTTAAAAGTTGATCAAGTTTTTTTATTTCATTTATAATAAACAGTCGTATGCTTCATTTTATTGATAAAACTTTGTCTTTTGTTTTCAAAAATAACTTTTCTCTAAATTCTTGCATCCATCGACTATTTAGCTTCTTTTTTCATCAGAATAACCTCTTTTTCCTTTTCTTTCTCTTAAATTTTCTGAATAAACTATTTCTATTTATGCTCAATCTTGATCTAAAGATCACGTTTTTACTCTTTAAAAACGACCTAATTATGGTTCTTTTATTTGGTCAATTAGTTTAACTGTTTTTGAAGATCTTACGTTTTTCGTTAGTAGCTTTCTTATATACGCTGCAATTATTTAATAATTTGTTCTATTTGCTGATTTTTTTAGCTTAGAATCTTAGAATACTTTATCTAAGTGTTTTTTACATCATTAGCCGTGTCTTTTTGAATCTATCTTGTCTTCAATTTGCTTTATAATTACATAGTATAAGCGTTTATTTGTTATTGTTTTTTAGCAAAGTACTCACGCTAAAATTACAACTCAACTCTTGATTTTTATATTTAATCAAAAAGCCTTTACTTTTAGGCGTAGTTTTCTAGTTACAGCTGTTTCAAGGCTTATTACCTTCGTTTTATTCTATTTTATAGTTACTATTTGTGTCTAGTGGACTATCTAAGTATAGCTTCTTTTGATTGTCTCTAGTTTCGAGCTAATGCCAGAGCATCTTACAATAGCATAGGATGGACATACTGAGCTTTGTGTTGAACTATTACTAAATTTTTCTATAGTTCATCCTTAAGTATACTGTTTTCTTTTAAGAGTTTATTAAACTTATATTCATGGTTTTTATTAAGAATTTCTATCTACCTATGAGTGGCAACCAACTGATCAGTCAACTGCAATACCTTTATTCCTGATTACTTTTATCTCTACTTTAATCTTTATTGCAGAGCCAATGTATCTCCATATAGTCCTTATAGCTGACTTTTGCTAAAGCTAATATCATTGAATTGTTTGATCAAAAAAGCGATTCTGATGTTAGATGTTTCTACTTCTTTTTTTGATTGTTCAATCTCATTTAAGATCGAAGTCTGCTTATCTTATTGAAGCACACAAACTGCATGCATTTTAGAATTCTTTCTTTTTTATTCTTAGACCTATGCTTACAAATTCTTTTTTACGACTTATAACTGATTCTGAAGTCTTTTAAGATCCATATCAGCATCGTACTTGAAATAAAGAGCCTGTTTCAACTAAAGTTAAAGATTCAATTTCTGATTATTTATGGAATCAAATCGTAGGGTAAGCTGTTAATTTTTTTTATGTTGAAAAATAAGCTACTGCTCCATTTGTTAATTAGATCTTTTCATTTCTTGAATATTGCGATTGGTATCTTGTTATAATTGTTTTTTCATTGCTAAGTCAGCCTTTAGAAACTGAATATCAATGTCTTTTTGCTTGATTGTTTACTATAACTAATTTATTGATCTATTTTTCTTTAGCATCATTTCTTCCAATTTCGATATTTTTGAATTCAAAGGCTATAGCTATTTCTTAAGAGCTGAGCCCTACATACTTAATCGATTAATTTGATTCAAAAGTTAATTGATTCTTTAAAGCTGTCTGATTTTTGTTTCTCTGAGCCCTATATTTTACTCGGACAAAATTTTAAATTAGACGTGACCACTAGTTACTGTTTGCTTGAGCATATTTATCATGATGTTTGCTGATTATATTTTATGCTAGAGAGAAACAATAGCCTTTTACTGTTATTTACGTATAATAATTTCATCTCTGGCTTGGGTCAGTTACTTCTGAACTTTTTCTGCCCTTTCTTTTTAATTCATCTAAAATCCCTCGATAAGATTATTTTTCTAGTTTACAATTTTGCTTAGTCGTTTTAGTTCTTCTTCGAGTCTTTAGCCATGAAATTTAGCCTTGATAAAGTTACTTTTAGTAGATTAATAAATTTCTGTAAGATTTTGATTTTTCTATTATTTTTACATGAAATCGTGATAGAGATGTTTGTGTGTGGTATTGAGTTGTTCATGAACCGAGTATATTTTATTGAGATTGAATTGATACATTAGACGTAACTATACTTAGGCGTTGTAAGCCACATCTATTTACTTTAGCTACTTATCCATTTGATCGCATTTGTCTTATAAATATTTTAGTTTTTATTGATACTACTTGTTTTATTTTATATATTTATGAAGTTTCTCTTACATGATTTCTTAGTTGTTATTTATTATGATCTGACGAGCCTAGATTTAACCGATTAGTCTCTACTAATTTTTAATCATGTCCCTCTATAGTTAGCCCATAATTGTCTAAAAACTACCCTAACTACAGTATTCTAGAAGCATCGCGTAGACCTTCCAAATTGATTTCATTACTTTTTTCTTACCATTTGTTACCGATCGTAAAAGATTATTGAAACCTATACTGTATACAAATAGGGATCTAAAAAGAGATGTAACATCTTCTTCTTTGATACCTTGGGACAAAAGTGTGTTCATATCAAGTCCGAATCTTTAAAGAGCTTTTAGCTTTCCTCTTTAATTTTGAACTTCTTTTTTAAAGCAAAAATTTATGAGTAATTAATTGAGCCAACTCATCAAATGTTTTTCCTAAATCGAATATTTTTTTAACTATACGTCCAGTCGCTTTATTATTTCTTAGTGACTTTTTTAAGTTTATCTCAGGCAGTCTATCTTCTACATATGATTGATTGATGCGAGTTTGTTCTATGAATTCTTTCGCTTTTATTATGATTGATGACCACTTCTAGAAATGTTTCTGGTATTTTGTATTCGTATGGTCTTATTAAAATCTTTAAATTTAGTATTAAAAGAGTTTTAAAGCGTTTTTACTCTTTTTTTTTGTTTCTAATTTTCTATTCTTCCTTACGCCTATTATGTATAGATTTTATCCTTATAGGCTGTGAATTTTTCTATTTTTGAGTTTGATTCATCTTTACTGAGAGCATAAGCTTAATAATTTTATTAACTATCTGCTTAAAGAGTCGCTTTAGCATCTATTAATCTACGTTTTTTTATGCGTTTGTGAGCTAGAACATTAAATGGCTGGTTAGTATAAAGTGTTGTAAGCTATTATTAAAAAAAATTTACTTAGTGGACGTCTTTACGAAAATACAGTTAGTCTGACGGTGAGCTCATCAGTTATTTTATAATATGAGACCGTTTTACAAATATAAATAAGAAAAAATCATATCAAACTGACAAGTATTTTAAACAAGATGATATAAAATAGTATTAATAAAAATATTTGCCTTGTTTTTTTAATGTTACTTCATTATAGTAATTTTTGATTAGTATGATTATATTAAATATATATTAAAAAATGGAGGCAAACGATTAGCAAATCCAATTAACTCCCACTACCAAATACTACCAATAGAATTAGGAAGTGTATTTGATGTTCTTAAAAGACTTCTGTTTAAAGATAGACCAGATAAGCGATATGAAGTATCTATATAAGGCAATTACTATGTATATCAAAAAGGCACAATAAATTGAAAAAATTATAATCACAACTACAAGCCCTTAGCTTTCTTAATAAAATCTCTATGAAAAAAATAGCTACATATAAGATAGGAAAAAACTCGAAAATTTGGCTATAAAGAAAGATCAACTCGTTTAGCAAATAAAAAAATAAGCATCTTAAAGCAAAATTACATAACTTTAATTAATTTCTTTGCAAAAGAGCATTCATGGTCTTTTCAAAAATAAATATCGTGCTAACATGAACCAATCAGAAGGTCAAAAAGAAGGCAAATTAAACAATATTAATATACAAAAAGCCTAAAAAGAATGCTAAAATATTTATGAAATTATGGATTACTGCCATCAAAAAGATGATATTATTAGCAAAAAACTCAAATAAGCATGCAAAAATTAACTCGAATTAAGTGATAAAAAAGCTAAGTCTATTTCTGATTATCAAAAAATAGGTGAAGCAAATTAATCATTTGCAAAAATGATGTCCTCTTATTTTAAGACTACCGAATTAGTAAATAAATCTCTGAAATCGAGATAAGCTCTTATAGCTCTATAGGAAAAACATAAAACTTTAGAACTTGAAGTAAATAATAGGAAATCTTTAATATAGGAGCTTTCTTATGCTATCAAAATGAAACAGCCATAATTTATTGAGCAAGAAGAAACTATTTTGATAGCAGGCGCAAAAAGGGATTAAATCCGAGCAGAATAGCCATAAAAAGTTTTACAAAAAAAAGTAATCATTCAAACAAGTTCATCCAATACAATCATTCGAATTGGTATGTTGATTTGGTTTTTACTCATACTTGTCGTAGGCATGCATATTTCTCGATAATGATAAATGATCTATCATGCGTAT
>Ga0169931_10004740_pt1 | contig 21045 bp, 17 predicted proteins | sample Kivu_15m_20L_FD_129675 | JGI IMG/M metagenome (GOLD analysis project Ga0169931, IMG submission 129675) | Freshwater microbial communities from Lake Kivu, Western Province, Rwanda to study Microbial Dark Matter (Phase II) - Kivu_15m_20L... | ecosystem: Environmental > Aquatic > Freshwater > Lake... | reverse complement strand
TCGACATGAGTAAAATAGCATTTATACACAAAATATGATGATTATTTTACGAATCAAAGATTCCATATGGCCTTGATAACCAGTCACGCAGCGCGTGACAAAATAAAAATAAACATATGAAATGAGCATGAGGCGTTCACACAAAACAGGATGATTATTTCTCATGCGAATTCCATATGACCTTGATAACCAGTCACGCAGAGCGTGACAAATTAGAAAGTAAACATATGAAATCCCCATAAGCGGTTTGCATACAAAACACGATGATTATTTTTCAAGCGAATTCCATATTACCTTGATAATCAGCCACTCAGAGAGTGACAATGTAAATATAAACATATTAATTCAAAATTCTTTTCAAAAAAAGATTAGATTGAAAAAATAACAATGCTGTTGTTGAAATAAATCTAAAGGTCTTTACATCTCAATAAAAACCAGACTGAACTACCTGATTCAGTAGTCATTTTCACCTATGGCTATCAAAAATCATTACACACATCAATAAGATCTTTCTTGTACTGTATTATGATTGTACATAAAGCTTATTTTTGCATGAGTTAAAATTTAATGGGACGCGCCTTCGACAAGATTGCATGGTATTTATCTACCATCATTTGAACGTCAATTTAAACTGTAATTTTATAGAAAATATAACTTATGAAGATATTTTGCATTGGGAGAAATTATGCTGACCACGCAGCTGAATTGAATAATCCCATACCTAAAAAGCCGATGATATTTATGAAGCCGGCAACTGCTTTACTACTGGAAAACAAACCATTCTATCATCCTGAATTCAGTCAAAATATTCATTACGAGCTTGAAGTGGTTTTGAAAATCAAGAAAAACGGAAAACACATTCAACCGCAATTTGCTTCAGAATATTTTGATCAAATTGGTCTGGGAATTGATTTCACAGCCAGAGATTTGCAGGATGAATGTAAACAAAAAGGCCATCCCTGGGAAATTGCCAAGGGTTTTGATCATTCTGCAGCCTTGAGCTCCTTTTTTCCACTATCCGGTTACAACAGGGACAACATCAAATTTTCCCTCATCGTAAATGGACATGAACGACAAATGGGAGAAACTAAAGATTTGATTTTTTCCTTTGAAGATCTGATTTGTTACATTTCTTCTTTTTTTACCCTACAGCAGGGAGATATTATTTATACCGGAACTCCGGCAGGTGTAGGACAAGTGCATATAGGTGATAAACTGGAGGGTTTTCTGGAGGGCAAAAAAATACTCAGTTGTGATATTCGCTGACATGCAACCAACCGTGGAATGATGAAATTGTTTACAGAAATATCTTTTCATAAATTTCCTGTAGAAATTAATCATCAGGATGCTGTGATATGTATAGGTTCCTGTTTTTCCGATACGCTAGGGCAAAGATTAAAAAAATTAAAGTTCAACTCCCTCCCAAATCCATTTGGTACCGTGTATAATCCTTTTAGTATTGCCAGATTAATTCAAAAATCTTTTCATTTTTCATCTGAGAAAGAAAATATTTTTGAAAATAACGGATTGTTTTGCCATCCGGATTTTCATTCCTCTTTTTGTGATTCTGATATAGATTTATGTTATCAAAAAATTGAAAATTCATTATTACTGTTCAGGCAATGGGTTGAAATGGAAAATGCCATCCTTTTTATAACCCTGGGGACCTCTTCTGTATATCAATGGAAGTATAGCGGTAAAATTGTGGCCAATTGCCACAAATTACCTTCTTCCCAATTTGAAAAATTCCAATTGACAACCGAAGAATCTGTCCATTGCATTGGCGCTGCCATTGAAAAAATAAGAACAGTCAATCCTTCCTTGCCGGTTGTCATTACTGTGAGTCCGGTAAGGCATATACGTGACGGAATTGTCGAAAACACGAGAAGTAAGGCAAGGCTTTTGGAATGTGCTCATTTGTTGAGTGAAAAGTATGAACAAACGTATTATTTTCCCTCTTTCGAACTTATGACCGACGAACTTAGGGATTACAGATTTTATGACAAAGACCTGATACATCCCAATGAAATTGCTCATGAGATCATCTGGGATCGGTTTTGCAGGTCTTTCTTTAATACCCGGACAATGGGGATGATTCAAGAAATTGAAGAAATTGTCAAAGCTTCTGAACACAGACCATTCAGGGCTGATACTCAGGATTATATGAGATTTTGTGAAAAGTATATTCATAAAATAAATTCTATGAATACCCTTCATCCGTATTTGGATTTTTCCAAAGAGCGAAATGTATTTAAATCATAAAGTTGGGTCGGATAGTTTATTACATTTTTTCAAAAACAGCTGCAATTCCCTGTCCTCCACCCACGCATGCAGTTACCATACCATATTTTTTCTGCAGTCTTTTCAAATCTGCCATTAACTGTATCGTAAGTTTTGCCCCTGTGCATCCCAATGGATGTCCAAGTGCAATGGCTCCTCCATTTATATTTACTTTTTCGGGGTCCAGACCTGCAACTTTAATAACTGCAAGTGCCTGAGCAGCAAAAGCCTCATTCAGCTCAACCAGGTCAATATCCTGAATTGATAATCCAGCCGATTGCAATGCTTTGGGAATAGCTACACAAGGCCCTATTCCCATATAAAGCGGATCTACCCCGCCATGTGCACAGGACACCATCCTGGCATCAGGATTCAATCCTTTCTGCTTCATAAACATTTCACTCATTACCAGGACAAAAGCTGCTCCATCTGAGGTCTGGGATGCATTACCTGCTGTAACAACACCATTGGATTTAAAGGCTGGTTTTAATGCGGCAAGGCCTTCAAGTGTAGTGTCTGGCCTGACTCCTTCGTCGGTATCGACCATCCACTTTTTTTCCACGCGCTTACCATCATGTACCGAAATGTCTTTTACTTCGACCGGTACAATTTGTGCACTGAAAAATCCATTTTGAATGGCATTCCATGCCTTTTGATGTGACAGCACTGAAAACATATCTGACGCTTCCCTCGTAATTTCATATTTTCCTGCCACAGCTTCGGCAGTATGTCCCATGCTTACATGATAATTTATATTCTCGATAGAGGCCTCATAGCTGGGTGACAATTTATATCCCGTCATAGGTATAAGTGACATACTTTCCAACCCACCGGCAATATAGCAATGACCCATACCCGCTTTAATTTTTGCTGTAGCAATTGCAATAGCTTCCAGTCCGGAAGCGCAATACCTGTTTATTGTCATTCCAGGCACCTCAATTCCAAGGGCACGAGAAGCTACAAGTCTTCCCACCTGCAATCCCTGCTCACCCTCAGGATTGGCACAACCCACGATGACATCATCTACCTCAGCAGGGCTGATCTGAGGGTATTGATCTGCGAGATGCCTGATGATTCTTACCGCTAAATCGTCGGACCTGAAGTTTCTAAAACCTCCTTTTTTAGCTTTGCCAACAGCTGATCTGAAGCCCTTAATTATATATGCATCCATTATATGTCATTTATTAATTTCGTAAAGGTTTATTATTCATGAGCAGATACTGAATTCTATCAATCGTTTTCTGATTTCCAAGCAATTGAAGAAAAGCCTCCCGCTCAATATCCAGCAGATACTGCTCGGAAACTTTCTGTGGAGAAGTCAGATCTCCACCGCAAAGCACATAGGCAATTTTACGGCTGATCTCCACATCATATTCACTCATGTACTGTCCCCTGTAAAACTCATTGATTCCTGTGTAAAGGGTACCAAGGGCATTTCTACCCAACACCATCACCTCTTTGGGGGATGGTGCTATATATCTTTCTGAAAGCTGTAATACTTTATCCTTGGCTTTTGCCAGTACCTGAGAAAGATTGACTTCTACTGTATCGCGATCCCTGAGTAAATACCTATGATCAAATGCTTCATATGCCGATGTGGCTATAGTAGCAGTGGCGATAACTTTCAATTTATGTAAGATTTCCGGAATCCATATTTCACCATCCAAATATTGTTCTGCCGCCCTTAGTGCCATTTCCTTCGTGCCGCCACCCCCCGGAATAAGCCCTACGCCCACTTCTACCAGACCTATGTAGGACTCTGCATGGCAAATAGCTGCATCAGTGTGCATCAACATTTCACAACCCCCACCAAACACATAACCCTGCGTAGCGGTTACTACTGGAATTCGAGCATATCGCATAGCCATATTCACCTGCTGAAATCCATCCACCATCTCTGCGAGCTTAGCATATTCCTTTTGCATGGCCAGCATACCCACTACCATGAGATTGGCCCCAACGGTAAAATTTTTAGCATTATTACCAATAACAAGACCCTTCCATGATCCTTCCTCAGCAAGTCGCAACGCTTCAACCACACCCATTCCAATTCCTTCTCCAATTGCATTTGACTTTGATGTAAATTCGAGGCAAAGCACCCCATCACCCAGATCATGCAATATACATTCAGCATTTTTATAAACCGGAGTCTGTGTGCGCAGGTTGTCAAGATATATGATGTTTTTTCCGTAAGGAAGCGGTAAATAGGTCTTTGTATGGATGTTATAATATTCCTTTCTTCCTTGGTGCACCCGATAAAAAGAGTTTATACCCTCCTTAATCATACTTTCAACCCATACAGGAATCTTTTCTCCTGAAGATCTGATATATGCCGCACCCTCTTTTATACCTAACATATCCCAGTATTCGAAAGGACCATAGCCCCATGCATAACCAGACTTCATGGCATCATCTATACTATAAATATGCTCTGTTATTTCGGGAATTCTGTTTGCGGCATAGGCCATGATACCACATAATAGCTCCTTTACAAAACGACCACTTGAATCTTCCAGATTAAATATTTCCTGCAGGCGCCTGGGCATGATTTCAACTTTTTTAGCTATACCTACGGCTGTAAGCATAGATTTTTGAACAGGCCTGTATTCGAGGGTATTGAGGTCAATTGCCAGAATCACACGCTTTCCCTGTGCATCTCTTTCTTCCGTCTTTTTGTAAAACCCCTGCCCGGACTTATCACCCAGATAGCTGTTTTGCACCAAATATTCAAGTACTTTTGAAACAGGCTTATCTTTCAGGATGCGAACGTATTCATCGTCAGGGCAATTGGCAATTACACCTTTTGTGACTTTTACACTGGTGTCAATGCCCACCAGATCCAGCAGTCTGTAGCTCCCGGTATTGGGCCAGCCAATGGTTTCACCAGTAAGTTTATCCACATCTTCTACAGATAACTGATAATGTTCAGTCAGCTCAGCTACCTTATTGCCACTGTAAAATCCTATCCTGTTTGCAATAAATGCTGGAGTATCTTTGCAAAGTACAGTTCGCTTACCTAGAAAATCCTGGCCGAATTGCATAAAAAAGTCAATGACCCCGGCATCTGTTCCTTTATGTGGGATAATTTCCAGTAAGGCCATATACCTTGCCGGATTAAAAAAATGTGTTCCGCAGAAATGCTTTTGAAAATCGCTGCTCCTCCCTTCTGCCAGCATTCCAACCGGTATACCTGATGTATTGGTGCTTATGAGGGTACCCTCCCGTCTGTATTTTTCAATTTTTCCATACAAACCCTTTTTAATATCCGCCTGTTCGATGACAACTTCTATAATCCAGTCACAATGCTCAATTAGTGGTAAATGATCCTCCAGATTTCCTGTTGTAATTCTGGAAGTAAATCCGGCATGATATAAAGCTGCAGGCTTTGATTTCAAAGCCTGTGCCAAAGCTTTTTCAGCAATCGCATTTCTATTGACCTGCTGTCCTGTCGATCCTTCCGGGATCTTTGGAATCATATCCAGCATAACAACGTCAAATCCGGCATTGGCAAGATGACAGGAGATACCTGCTCCCATTACTCCCGAACCTAAAACAGCAATTTTTTTAATTTTTCGCATGTAACAATGTTTATAATTAAAGTCTCAATTTATCTTTTTTCAAAAAAGGCCCTTATGGTAATCAGACAACCAATTACTTAAAACCCTGTAATTACCGGTTTTCCGACTGATGGTTTCTAAGGATAAAGTGCCGGATAAAATGAGGATATTTTTTGAAGATACTTATGCAAAATATTCACGGACTGATGTTGCTCAGCTAATCTTTTATTAACAACAAATACAAAAAACACCACACAAAGACCATTCTTTAATCTTGTCCACACACCGGGTATAAAAGTAATCTTTTACAGCGGAAAATTATTCAAATTTAAAAATTTTAACTTAGAGTTAAATTATCTGAAAAGCTGTATTGCTTCGTCATGAAAAAAATTTAAATAGTTTATCCCTAAACCATTGTGGGGATATGTGCAAAATAAACGCAAATATTTAACTTTTAGTCATGTAACAAAGCACTAGTATTTGAGTAGCTGATCCACATAAACAGAGACCTTACCGGCATTGAGCAGCATGGTTGATTCCAGGATTTCATTGAGTGGAATTGCAGGCATATTTTCAGCTCCTGCAACTAAGACAGGAGCGTCGAGTGATTCAAAACAATATTGCTGAATGCGGGCGGCTATACTTTGTGCAAATGAATTGTTTACAGGCTCCTCCGTAACCACAAGAATTTTATGATATTCCCTTGCTTTTTTAAATATCATCGCTTCATCCAAAGGGAATAATGTTCTCAAATCAAGAATACCAATCTTACCCGGAAATGATTGTCCGGATTGTAACGCCCAGTGAACACCCATACCATAGGTGACAATAAGTACTTTATTTACAACATCTTCTGATGCCTCCAATGCCATATCAGCTACCCCTAGTGGAAGAATGTAGTCTCTGGAAGGCAGCTTTCTCCTGGCAGTATCTGTTCCTTTAACCTTGCTCCAGTATAGGCCTTTGTGTTCAAGCATCACTACGGGATTCGGGTCATAATATGCCGCTTTCATAAGTCCTTTCAGGTCAGCGCCATTGCTTGGATAAGCTATTTTGATGCCTCTAATATTGGTCAAAACAGATTCCACACTGGAGCTGTGATAAGGTCCTCCACTACCATATGCACCAATAGGTACGCGCAGAATCATACTCACCGGCCACTTGCCGTTGGACAAATAACAGCTTCTGCTCACCTCTGTAAAAAGCTGGTTTAACCCTGGCCATATATAATCGGCAAACTGAACTTCCACAACAGGTTTTAAACCAACCGCTGACATCCCAACTGTACTTCCAACAATAAATGCCTCCTGTATAGGCGTATTAAAAACGCGCTCATCTCCAAATTTTTGCGCCAGGGTGGCTGCTTCTCTGAAAACTCCTCCCAGCCTGCCACCAACATCCTGACCATAAAGCAGACATTCAGGATGGTCTTCCATCAATTCCTGAACGGCGATCAGTGCTGCATCTACCATGACTTTTTCTTCGGCATCCACGGGGCATCTGATGCCCGTTTCCGCAGTGACAGGTGTTTCTGCAAAATCATGTAGAAACAAGTCGGCCGGATGAGGATCCTCGGCAGCCCTTGCCCTTTCGAGGTCTGCCCTGACAATCAACATCGCTTCTTTCTCTTTATTTTCGATAAATGCTTCCGTAAACCCTGACTTCAGCATTAACTTTTTTAGTTTGGGGTAAGGATCCTGAAGTGCGTCTTCCTCAAGATCATCTCTGTACCATTCCTTTCTTACGCCAGAGGTATGATGATTAAGTAAGGGAACCCTGGCATGCACCAATACAGGCCGTTGTTCAATACGAACAATATCTACGGCCTTTTTCATCGCATCAAAAGATGCCTGAAAATCCGAGCCATCCACAGTAAATGCTTCAATGCCCTTAAAACCCCGGATATATTCATAGGCATTCATAGCCCTCGTTTCTGCGGCAGTAGCAGAAATATCCCACTCGTTGTCCTGAACTACATAAAGTACCGGCAACTGCTTTAATGCGGCCATCTGAAATGCCTCGGCTATTTCTCCTTCCGTGATAGCGGCATCTCCAATAGAGCAAACTGATATTGCTCCTGAGTGATAGGGCATACCGGTGCGGAGACGGTACTTCAATCCAAGTCCTACGCCTGTTGAGGGAATGGCCTGCATACCAGTTGCTGACGATTGATGCGGAATCTTTGGTTTATCATCATCTTTCAGACTTGGATGGCAGTAATAGGTCCTGCCTCCGGAAAACGGATCATCCCGCTTGGCCATTACCTGAAGCATCATATCATAAGGCGTCATCCCAATACTCAACATCAGCGCATCATCCCTGTAATAAGGAAAAATATAATCCTCAGGTCTGAGCTGAAGGCCAAGTGCAATCTGTATGGCCTCATGACCGCGTGACGTTGCATGAACATATTTGGATATCCATTTAAAATGTTCTTCATAAACTTCAGTCATGGCCTTGGCTTTTGCCATAATATCAAAAGCTTTCTCTAAAATACCCATATCCACGCTATTCTTTTTTACCGCCATTCCTTCGTATAATTATTTTTAGATTTTCATGTTTTGTCAAGGGGATATATCCTGAGATTTAAATTACTATTTTTATAAAAAAAGCATTGCAATGCTCATTCAAACCATAATTTCTTCATTAATATAATCAATACTCCATACTTGCTTACTGAGCCTGATCCCGGGCCGACAAATCAGCTTTAATTGAGGTAGCCTGACCCGATTAAAATTATTTAATCCCAAAACAGACACCTGAATTCATATCACCGTAAATCCTTCCTAAGTATTTTACCTACATTGGTTTTAGGGAGTTCATTTCTGAATTCCACTTCTTTAGGTACTTTATATCCGGTAAGATTTTCCTTACAATAATCAAGAATTTCTGATTTAGTAAGTGATTTATCCCTTTTTACCACGAAAATTTTAGGTACTTCCCCTGATTTTTCATCAGCTATTCCAATTGCAGCAACTTCAAGCACTTTAGGGTGCATAGCTACAACATTTTCGATTTCGTTGGGGTACACATTGAAACCGGATACCAGAATCATATCCTTTTTACGATCCACAATATACATGTAGCCGTCTTCATCCATATAGCCTATATCACCGGTACACAGCCAGCCGTCTTCGATTATCGTATGGGCAGTTTCTCCGGGCATATTGTAATATCCCTTCATAACCTGCGGCCCTTTGACCTGTATTTCTCCCGCCTGTCCCATGGCAAGCGGAGCACCATGATCACTCATGATTCTGACTTCAGTAGATGCCACCGGCAAACCAATACTTCCCTGTCGACCTGTACCGTCAAGCGGATTAACACTAATGAGTGGCGAAGATTCAGTCATACCATATCCTTCAGACAATGGACAACCGGTAACTTCCTTCCACCGGTCTGCGACTGCTTTCTGGATAGCCATTCCCCCCCCGACGGTTATTTTGAGCGTAGAAAAATCACATTTTGAAAAATCCTTATGATTAAGCAACGCATTAAAAAGGGTATTCAGTCCGGTCATCAGGCTGATTTTATGTGTCTTGAATTCCTTAATGACAGAAGGTAAATCCCTGGGGTTGGTAACCAAAACGGTATGGGCTCCATAGCTCAGCATGGCAAGGCAATTGACCGTAAAGGCAAAAATATGATACATCGGCAAGGGAGACAAAGTGATTTCCTTACCTTCATGCAGTTCGTTTACCATCCAGGATTTTATCTGAAGCATATTGGCTACCATATTTCGGTTGGTCAGCATAGCACCTTTAGAGATGCCTGTCGTACCTCCGGTATACTGATGAATAATAACAGAATCCGGATTATTTTCAAAAGAGCTGATAGAAAACCGCTTTCCTTCACGAATTGAGTGTTTAAAATTAACGGTATTGGAAAGGTTGAATGAAGGCACCATCTTTTTGATGCGTCTGACCACAAAATTGATCACTTTTCCTTTAAGCCAGGGGTGTAATTCCCCAATGCTGGTTACTATAACTGTTTGAATCTGAGTTTTGGAAATGATTTTTTCCAGGTTTGCTGCAAAATTTTCAACTATCAAAATTCCTTTTACGCCGCTATCACAAAACTGATATTCCATTTCACGTGGGGTGTACAGGGGATTGGTATTGACAATAATCAGCCCTGCTTTAAGTGCACCGAAAACTGCCACCGGGTATTGCAGCAGGTTAGGCATCATGATAGCAAATCTGTCGCCGGGTTTAAGTCCTCTCGAATGCAGGTATGCCCCAAAGCTGGTAGACATTTCGTCTATTTCGCGGTAAGTAAGCTTTTTGCCCATGCATTCAAATGCATGGAGAGAAGCGTATTTTTTAAAAACCTTTTCAAAAAAATCATTCAGCGTGGGAAATGCATTGGCATCAATATTGGATGGTATCCCCGGCGGATAATTTTTTAACCATGGTCGGTCTTCCATTCTGTATTGCATACTCAGATGTTTTGATTTTTAATAATAATAAAACTATTTTTCAAACACTTCGATCTGTCTGACTTCAGTAATAAGATCTGTAAATTTACCTTTAAACCTTGTAGCCTGCACCTTATGATTATCGATCCAGTGATAATTGCCTCCACGTGGTTTTCCAAGCAATAATCCATGATATTTAAATCCAAATCGCTTAAGCCATGCTTCTGTTATTTCCCGATGCTCCTCCGTACGTGAGGAAAAGAAGGTAATTATATGCCCTTCGTCATACCATTTATTGCATGTTTCCAGTGCATCAGGAAATGGCAGACAGTGTTTCATCCGCTCGGGTTCCTCGTTGGGTACATCCTCGGTGATGGTGCCATCGATATCAATTAAATAGTTTTTAACTCCTTCCTGCAAGACTGGACTTAATTTTTCACCTTGATCATTGGTAGAATCCTGAAGTTCCATAAGTATTCTAATTATTGAAATTAATAAGATTCTGAGGGTTTACAGACCTTCCTTCATACCACAATTCAAAATGAAGATGCGGACCTGTGGTCAGTTCTCCGGAATTACCAATAATAGCAATCCCTTCACCGGTTTTTACAATATCTCCGGTTTTTACAAACATAACCGACAGGTGTTTATAGGAAGAAACTATACTTTTATCGTGTTGTATAATAAGTGTATTGCCTGATTTAGCAGACCAGTCGGCACTGATAACCACTCCATCCATGATAGATTTTACGGGTGAATTTTTGGGAGCAACTATATCGATGCCATAATGGCCAACATCCGGTTTGTATGGAGCAGACACGGTTCCTTGCACCGGTGTAATAAATCTAAGGTAATTTAAACCCCTGGCCCGTTTTATATCTTCAATATCACTTCCCGTCAATCTTTTCTTTTCTGTAGTCTGGTTGTCGTCATTTTTATCCTTTGCCGATCCTTCGTTTAATAAATCACCTCCCGAAAGCAAATTTTTCAATCCCTGGGTATATGTTTCACTGGCTACCAGCTCCTGCTCAAGTTCTTCTACCTTTCTCGAGAGTTCAATAAATTTCCGGTTATCCGAGATATCTCCATACCCGGGTATAAGCCGCTTAACCGGCGTAAATACAATAAAAGAAATAACCAACAATGACAGCAACATGCCAATGACGCTTATAAAAATGTAGAAATTGAGCAAACTTACATTGTATGAGCCTATCTCTTCCAGATTTTCATCATCAAGAATAGAAATTCTGTAAGTATCTTTCAACCGCTCCCAAATCTTCCTTTTGGTGCCGGCACTTTCTGCCATGAATTGTTAATTTTAGATAAAACACAATAAATTTACGCAAAAATAGTTATATATTGATTTACCATTTATGAAAAGATACCTTAATTTAAAAAATAAAGATTATATCTTTGCAGCTTCATTAGATATTAAATAAAATCATAATATATCTTGAAATTTAACAGTCGTATCATTTTAGTTTCCCTTTTGTCTGTGGTCATTATGCTTTCATGCGTTACAAAGAGAAAGCGGAGTGAAACATCCAAATTCGGGAAATTTTACCACAACACCACTTCATACTACAACGGATACTGGAATGCAACAGAGATTCTCAGAGAGAGCATGATCCGTATGCGGGAGGCAAATACAGACAACTACAACCAGCTGCTTGAAGTTGAAGATTTTGTGTCACTACCCGATCAAAAGATGGTAGACGGTGATATGAACAAAGCTATTGAAAAGGTTACTATTGTATCCAACCTTCATGAACCGGGAGACTGGGTTGATGATTGTTATGTGCTTATGGCTAAAGCACAATATTTCAAGCAGGATTACGAAACTGCAGAGGCTACACTTCAGTATTTTCAGGAAGATTTTAATCCGAAAAATCCGTACGGAAGAAATTATGAGAGAAGTCCTAAAAATAAAAAAGCGCTGAAAAAAGCAAGAGACGAGGAAAGAAAAGAACAGGCAAGACTTAAAAAAGAAGAAAAAGAGCAAAAGGAAAAGGAAAAAAAGGAAGCTCAAAAATCAAAAGAGCAGGAGCGAAAGGAAAAAGCCAAAGAAAGGGAAGCTGCCAGAAAACAAAGAGAAAAAGAGCGGGAAAAAGCAAAAAAAGACAGGGCTAAGGGTATAAAAACACCTGTGCCACCTGCAAATCCACCTGCCAATTCTACAAGCAGTACTGACATAAAAACGGAGGAAAAAGCTAAAATAATTGAGGAGACTCCTGAAGCAATTCCCCCAAAGCCAAAGAAAAAAAAGGATAAAACCGCCTACAATGAAGGTTTACTCTGGCTTTCAAAAACATATATCAAAAGACAGCATTTTTACGGCGCTGAACTTATTCTCAATAAATTGTCAGAAACCGAAAATCTGCAGAAGCAGGTTGAAAAAGAGTTACCTGCGGCTTTTGCCATGCTGTATATCAAACAAGGAAAATATACCGATGCGGCAAACGCACTCAAAGAAGCCATCGACATAACAAAAGACCGTGAATTAAGAGCCCGGTACAGTTTTATTCTCGCTCAGATTTATGAGCGTGCTCAGGATCTGAATTCTGCTGCAACCTACTATGCCAAAGCAAACAAGTATTCCAACAAATTCCAGATGGAATTTATGTCAAAAATGTCTCTCGCAAAATCAGAACTGCAAACAAACAAGAAAACTAAAGATGAAATTCTGGCAGTTTTAAATAAGATGATAGCTGATATCAAATTTGCTGATTATAAACATCAGGTTTATTATACCATGGGAGAGATTGAACTTTCGCAAGGCAATCTCGACGAGTCAATCGCTCATTTTCAGTCTTCCATCGCCAACAACAATAATGACACCAGATTAAAGACTGACGCCTATTATACCATCTCATCCGAATTATTTAAAAAAGAGAGGTACAAAGAGTCCAAGCTTTATTATGACAGTACGCTGCTTGTCATGGCAAAGACAGATAAAAGAATTGACGAAGTAATAAAACTGTCCAAAAACCTCACCGATATCGCCAAAAACATCGATATCATCAATTACCAGGATACACTATTGTATTTTGCATCGCTTGATCAAGAAAATCAGCGAAAAGCCATGATGGAGTATCTTGATCGCAAAAAAAACACCTCAAAGGCAACCGCCGGACCAATGACGGAAGAAAAGCCGAGACCTGAAGGATTGAAAAAAATTAATCCCGCTACTGGAGGTACAATAGATTTTGGCAAATCAAATTTCTTTGCCTACAATCCCCAGACCAGAGAAAAGGCAAGAGAAGAATTTGTGAAAGTCTGGGGCAACAGCATCAAACTGCAGGACAACTGGAGGATAAGCTCCAGAATGAAAGATGCATTAGCCGATGATGTTTCTGCTGCTGAAGCAGTCGCAGAATTTCAAAAAGCAGATAAAGTTGTCGTAGAATCTGCTGATTTTAAAAACCTGATGAAAGAGGTTCCCCAGAACCCTGTTCAAAAAAGAGAAGCTCAGGAAAGAATAACAGCAGCCATGTTCGAACTTGGAAAATTGTACCGGAATGTGCTTGAAAATTACCGCAAGTCGGCAGAAACGCTGGAAGCAATGCACACCCGTTTTGGCCCTACTTCATACGAACTGGAATCGTTTTATCACCTTTATCTGGATTTTGCAGATCTGCAAAATAATGATAAAGCAGAGGAATATAAAAGCAGGCTGATTCGCAAATATCCTGAATCTATTTATGCCAAAATTCTGACTGACCCTTCCTATGCCAATAATCTGAACAGTGAAGCCAATAAAATTGATGATTACTATGATGCTACTATGAAATATTTTAGTTCCGGCAATTATTCCATTACACGGGAAAGGATTAAAAAACTGCGGGAAACTTTCGGAGAAGAAAACAAATACGGGGCAAAACTTGCACTGATGGAAGCGATGGTCAATGGACACTTCAATGGTAAGGATGCTTATATAAAATCACTTAATGATGTCGTCATTGCTTTCCCAAATTCACAGGAACAAACCAAAGCCAAAGAGATACTTCGTTTTCTGACAGGAGACGCAGAAGCATTTTCACAGGTCAATGAAGACGAAGCATCAACGCTTTATATCTATGATGAGACCAGAACACATTTTGTTGCTGTAGTTACCTATGGCCTATCTGAGATGGAAAATATAGATATCAAAGTTTCCATTTCTGAATTCAATAAAAAATATTTCAAGAATGAAAAACTGCAGCTATCTGATGCTACTCTTAACAAAACAGATAATTCTCAAATAATACTGATTAAAAAGTTTCCGGATGCTGCTAAAACCATGGAATATTATCAAAAGGTCATGGATCTGAAGTCAGAATTCATAATGCGGGAAAATGCCGGCTATGATATACTTCCCATATCTCAGGCTAATTATCTGAAAATGCTGGGTCAATACTCAGCCAATGCCTACAGATTTTTCTTTAATAAGTTTTATCTGTCCAAAAAATAATCCCACATAAAAATCAATATGCCTTACTGACGTGTATATTTGTATAAATTAATACAAATCTTATGTCCCAACATACTGAAAAATCAAAGGGACTGACTACCCGTGAAATCTTAAAGTACAAGCTGGAAGGTTTTCAGGAAGCTGAAGATTTTCTCGCAGTGGAAGAACCACTGCAGATCGAAGTCAACGGCAGACCGCTAAGCATTACCATGCGTACACCAGGTGATGATACAGGACTGGCAGCAGGATTTTTGTACACCGAAGGTCTGATTAAAAGCTTTCAGGATATTGCGTCTGTACATCAGCGTGATGAACACACTGTGAATATCATGCTGGAGGCAGGCATTACTATAGACCCCCGGTTAAGTGAAAGAAACTTTTATACTACATCGAGCTGTGGTGTGTGCGGCAAATCGAGCGTGGATGCAGTGCGGCTGCAGTCAGCACACGATTTAGCACATCATCGTTTTGAGGTAAAAACTTCTACCCTGCTTTCCTTACAGGAGGAACTGATAAAAGTTCAGGAAAATTTCGGACTTACCGGAGGCATTCATGCTTCTGCATTGTTTAGAAGTGATGGCAGCTACCTGTTTCATAGCGAGGATGTGGGAAGGCATAATGCCCTGGACAAACTGATTGGGCGCTCACTTATGGCAGGCAAGATACCCCTCACGGATTGTATATTACTTTTGAGCGGAAGAGCAAGTTTTGAACTGGTACAAAAAGCATCCATGGCCGGCATAACATGTATTGCAGCTGTTGGTGCACCATCAAGCCTTGCCGTGGACCTAGCCATGGAAAACGGACAAACTCTCGTTGGGTTTTTAAAAAACCATCGATTCAATATCTATTCAGGTCATGAATATGTCCTGGAGTAATATACCTAATGCTGCGCTATCCGGGGTAGTTCTGGCTGGTGGCAAAAGCACTCGCATGGGCACAGATAAGGCTGTGATGCTTTACAGGAACCAAAGTCTTGCTGACCATGCGGTTCATAAGCTGGCGCTGTTTTGCAAGCATGTATATATTTCAGTTAATGAGGAAAATGTCCGCACGATTGACAATCCTGTGCCAAAGATTACCGATACTCATCGTGGGGAAGGGCCGGTCACGGGTATATTGTCATCAATTAAGGCAATACAATCTGATATTTTGGTTATCGCATGTGATATGCCCCTGATCACAGAAGAAGATATTTCGAACCTGATAGACAACTGGGATAAGGAGGCAGCTGCAACTATGTACTTTCACGATGATACAGGTCTTTATGAGCCATTGCTGGCCATCTGGAACTATGCCTTTCTGGATACATTACAATCTTTTTACGATAAAGGCTTCAGATCATTACAGTCATTTGCCAGGCAACATCATGTACATAAAATAAAGCCTCTCCACAGAGCCAGATTTGCCAATATAAATGAAAATAAGGACTGGGTATGGCTACTGGACAATAATCCCTAACTTTACAGCATCAAAGAAATCAGCATGGGTATCTCGCAGCGATTAATTAGAATTTCACTCCAACTTATTTTTTTCACTTCGGCCATAAACTTTGCCTCTATAGTTGTCGCCCAAGGTGGAAATCCACAGGCTCAAATTTCTGTTATAACCTGTGATCCGGGAGAGGAATTGTATTCAATTTATGGCCATAATGCCATCAGGCTGAAATTTAATAACGGTCGGGATCTCGTTTTCAATTATGGAACATTTGATTTTGATACTCCTAATTTTGCCCTCAAGTTTATGCAGGGGAAATTGCCATACCGGCTAAGTGTTTCAGAATATAACTCATTTATAGCTGAATACAACTATTTTAAGCGCAGTGTGAAAGAGCAAGTACTTCATCTTGATTCTACTCAGACTGAGGCTGTAATTGCTTATTTATCTGAAAATTTAAAGCCTGAAAATATAGAGTATAAATATGATTTTTTCTTTGACAACTGTGCAACACGAATCAATGACGTGATCAGTGCCGCATTGGAAAACAATGTTGTCTGGGACATTGATCACAGGTCGAATAAATCTTTCAGAGCGATTATTAAAGAATATCAATATGTCATGCCCTGGACTGATTTTGGAATTGACCTTATTATAGGAGCAAAAGCAGACCAGATTACGACCTTAAGTCAGGAAACATTTATACCTGACTATCTATACAATCATTTGGATAAAGCAACTATAGATCAAAACCCAATTGTGAAAGAAGATTTGATACTCCTTGATTTTGGGCAAAAAAGAATTGAGCCTGTTTCCATATGGATAAACATCACCAGTATAACATTTTTGCTTTTTTTACTTGCTGAAGTATTTCTTTTTTTTAACGCTAATAAATTTGAAGGATCTGTTTGGCTGGAAAGATACGATAAGTCTTGTTACATAATGCTGGCTTTGGCAGGCAGCCTTATGGCGTTTATGTGGTGGGGTACAGATCATATTGCTACAAAAGAAAACTGGAATTTGCTTTGGGCTATGCCATTATGGTTTTTCTGGACCTTAAACCGGGAGCACAATTATGTAAAGATTGTCAACTATGTTGTAACAGGGATTTTACTGATTACAGCGTTACATGCTATTACAGGCAAAATCCTTCCCCAATATTTTCATCCTGCAGTGGCATGGATATCCATAGCGATGATGTTTAAAATAAACAGGACAGCATAAAAGAGAACTTGTAACCACGCCAGGTAAATCAATACTTTCCCATTTCACGATAGTAAATTAGGTTCCACCCAACAGAAAGTTTGGCAAACCGACGCTCCATAGTATACAAACCTGAGTTATCAGAAACTCTTTCAATAACTATACCTCCAGCCAGATCAATGTACGATCTGGAAAAAGTCCCGTTATAATCATCATAAGGTTTATGTAATACCCAGGTTTGGGGAGTCCATCTAAAATCCGGATCAAGTATGTATGTACTGTCTTTTGGAGCAGGCATTCCTTCAAGAGGAAATGCTATGTGGCCAATCTGAAAGGCACTATCCCTACTAAAACTATCCAGAAAAGTTTTAAATTCCTCTGTATCATAAAGTGCTACAGTTTGTTCAACGCTATCACTATTTTTACATCCTGTCAGAAGAAAAATTAAATTAATTAAAATCAAAAAAGATCCTGAATATAAAATCCTAATCATAGGCAGATAAATCAATATTTTATTGGCTATTTAAAATATGTAATCATAAAAAAAGGACAACTTTTCAGCTGTCCCTTCATGCTTTATTATCTATCGAAAAAATTACTTGGTACGTTCTCTCTGTTTTGCAGAGTAATTGATTTTTAGCTGACCAGCCTTTCTTAAGCTGGTTTTTACATCACCGATGATTCCCATAGTGACATCACTGTCAATTTTAAGCGAAGTGATTATTTTGTCGGCCTGACCTTCAGGAACAGTCAGTTTATGTTTTTCAAGAAACAAAGGAATATCGTCTTCCGTAGCGAACTTATCACCAAGCTGTATTCGTGGCTTTGTACCAAATTCATTCTGGAATTTCTTAGTAGGTCTGCCGATAAATATAAAGTTTACCAATGTCTTTTTTTCAAGCTTAGTCAATTCAGAAGCCTGTGGTGTAACAACAGTAACCTTTAATTCACTATCGCGCATCTTGGTAACTACCATAAAGAAAAACAGCAACATGAATACAATATCGGGCAGAGAAGCAGTTGAAATACCAGGAGCCTCCTTTCCTTTTTTTTGCTGAAATTTACCTTTCATATGTTTATTTTTAAATCGTCACGTTCTGCGTGACTGGTTTTCTATGGTCATATGGAATTCGCATGGGAAATAATCATGGATTTTTGTGTGATCGCCTCATGCTCATTTCATCTTTTAAGTTTTTATTGACGCGAATTACAGACAATCATACATTAAATCAAATAAAATAAGAAACTACGCAATTTGAATTTATGATTTCACAAAAACGCATTCATTAAATCATGATCTTTAAATACTTTGAACCCCCTACTTCTCTTCTCCGAACTTGGTTGGTTCTGCTTCTGAAATAACCAATGGAAAGGCATCGCTAATCTCTTGTCTCTGCGATTTATTTAACTCTTCAAGATTTTTCCCAAATTTAATCATGGACTGCTCCTCCCAGATTTCATTGTATGCTGCCTTCAATTCGTTGTAGACCTCAAGGTACATTTTGTATTTTGTACCCCTGTCATTCTTTAAAGATACAATGGCTTTGGTAGGATCTTCAGACAAATCAGATCTTTTTTCCGGGTTTACAATAAAAAGTTTTGTGTTCTCCTTCAGCTTCTTAACGTCCATTGGTTCCCCTCTTACCAGGAGTTCATTGTTGGCATTCACCAGCACTGAATACACATTTCGCGTATTTAATTTAATATTTTCCGGTGGTTCTTCTGACCACGGTGGCAATTTGACCAATACACCCTTATCTTCTGCGATGGTAGTGGTAACCAGGAAGAAAATCAGGAGGAGGAAGGCTATATCTGCCATCGATCCTGCATTGATCTCATTACGCATTCTATGTTTCTTGCCCATATATTAGAATATGAAATGAAATTATTTAAAAAATGCTCTGATTTCAAAAATAAGAATTGACAGGAATGCGGCAATAGTCAATATTCCCATTGTCAACATCCCGGCAGAAATCAGTTTACTTAAAGATTCAGTAATATAGAACGGATCTTTACTCCAGTAAGCTTCAAATCTTCCACCTGAATCGTAGGAAGACGTAAAATAAAGGGCAACGAAAGTTACGATTATTAATCCAAACCCTATGATGGTTCCTTTACCCTTTTTCGCGTTCTTAATAATATCAGAGAAAATTCCAAGCAACATAATTACAAAAGAAACTATGATCATCACAATCATTGTCCACAGGCCAAAGTTGAAGCAATTTACCTGAGATTTGTCCTCCATTTCATTAAGGGTAGACAGAGAATATCCTCCAGACTGGGTTCCCATATATATAGTGATGGCAAAAACTATGGCGAAAAGCACCCCAAAGCCTACGGCAAGGGTTTCACCTCTTTGCTCCAAAAATTTATATAACTTGATCATTTTGTGGTATATTAAATAAATTATTTAAATACTTTATTCTTAAACATAACTTCAAGTAAAGCAATTGTTGATTCCTCCATATTGGTAGTTATCGAGTCAATTTTTGATACTATATAATTATAAAAAATCTGCAAAATAATAGCTACTATCAAACCAAATACAGTCGTCAATAACGCTACCTTGATACCACCTGCAACCACTGTAGGAGAAATATCACCAGCAGCCTGAATTTTATCAAAAGCCTGAATCATACCTACAACCGTTCCAAGGAATCCGAGCATTGGAGCAAGAGCGATGAAGAGTGAAATCCAAACCAATCCTTTTTCAAGCATCGCCATTTGAACAGAGCCGTAAGATACAATTGCCTTTTCTACAGAGTCAGGACCTGAACCGGCACTTCTCAAACCTTCATAAATAACGCTTGCAGCTGGACCAGGTGTTCCTTTGGCTACTTCCATAGCTCCATCTACATCCTTGGAAGCTAGTTTTTCGTCAATTTTTGCCACTAAAGCATCTGTATTGGCTGAAGCAATGTTCAGGGTAATTATTCTTTCGATGCAAAAAGCTAAACCTAAAATCAAACAGGCGAGTACCGGACTCATCCAAATCCAGTCACCTTCAATAAATTTTTCTTTAAGAACCTGAAATGCACCAGGGCTTGTAGCAGCGGCATCCTGAGCCATCAGTTCAAGGGCACCCATTGAGGAAGCCATTATAAATACTCCAACAAAAAACAAAAACTTGCGCATGATTTGTAAAATTTACTTTTTAGATAATAAAGATCATTCGAGGCGGTAAAAATAAAAGATATTATTTATCCGCTAAACATTATAGTCATTTTTTTTGCGGATACTTTAGGAATACCTTCAAAATTAACGTGCAATTATTTTTAGAATACAAATGTTCCATTACTGAAAATAATAACCGACATAAAAATCCTTCTCCAAATAACAGTAATCAAACAAGTAAAGAGTCTGATAAATAGGCTAATTTATGGTATATTCACCAACAATTTGGCAGTGATGTTCTATGCCAGTTGTTATAAAGTGGTCTTCAAAAAAATAGTATGTCATATGTTAATTATTAATTTGTCACGCTCAGCGCGACTGGTATTCTAAAGGTCTTATGAAATTTGCATGATAAATTACCATTTTGTTTTATGCGACCTGTAAGTTCCCCTTATTTTAGGGCCAATTTCAACTAGAGTTTTGACAAATATAAGTCATTTTCAAGTACCGCTTTATCCACAACCCGCTGCAATTGAAATTTTGGATGATTTCCGTTGGCGGGTGTGGATAAAGCTCCCTTGTACATA
>Ga0169931_10004739_pt1 | contig 21045 bp, 14 predicted proteins | sample Kivu_15m_20L_FD_129675 | JGI IMG/M metagenome (GOLD analysis project Ga0169931, IMG submission 129675) | Freshwater microbial communities from Lake Kivu, Western Province, Rwanda to study Microbial Dark Matter (Phase II) - Kivu_15m_20L... | ecosystem: Environmental > Aquatic > Freshwater > Lake... | reverse complement strand
TCGGGCCCCACTTCGGCACGGGGAGCATCGACCTTCGTGGGAACGAGCGCGGTTCTCTGATGGCTTCCTGCGCACGTAGCAGCCGCTCGACGGCGCGGGCGAGCGCGCGATCGAGTGCTCTCGGGTTGGCGCGCAGCGCGACAAGGACGACAAGTTTGGCGGCGACGATCACGGCCGCTTTTTGAGAGGTGCGATGGGCGGGCTTGTCGTGCGCAGCGTCGACGGCTGTGGCCAGTGCTCGGCTCAGCGCGATGAGCAGGGTCAGCGCTTCGATCTCCTGGCGCACGCCGTTCTCCGACCTCGAGCGAAACAGCCCTTGGTCGAGCAAGGCGCTCGCGGTGAGCTTGAAGCACTCTTCGACCTGCCAGCGCATGCGGTACAGCTCGGCGATCGCGGCGCGGTCGAACTCGCTGCGGCGCAGATTCGTCAGATAGAAGGCCGGTCCGTCGCGGCCCTCACGGCGCACCAAGCGCAGTCCGAGCGGCGCGTGCTCTGCACACTGCGCTTCGATCGTCACGCGCGCGTCCTTCGCGCCGCTGGAGCGGAATCGGTCGACGGCCGTAAACGTGCTCGACGTCGGCACGCGGATCACGAAGTCGAGCCCGCGCTCGAGCAGCTCTCGCAGCAGCTCGTGCGCTGGATAGCCGCGGTCGAGCAGCAGCACAGCGCCGCACTCGAGCGAGTCGAGCATGCGGCCGAGGTGCTCGCGCTCGCTGGTGTTCACGCTGTCCAGCTCGAAGTCGATCGGCAGGCGCTCGCACACGTCGATCAACAGGCTGTACAGCGCCTGCGGGCAGTGCGCTCCCTTGGGCGCAGGAAACGCGCGTTGGACTTGCTCAGAGCGATTGAGATTGAGCTTGCGGCCGTCAACCGCATAAACCCGCTTGCCGCGCCAGCGCTTGCCGGGCGCCGCCTTGCGCAGTTGCTCGTTGAGCGCCCACAGCAGATCGCGAAACACTTCGTGCGAGAGCCGTCGCCGCGCGTCGCACACCGAGGCCTGCGACACGGGTGTCGACGTGGGCAACGGCGCGCCGCTCGACGCACTCTGCTCCCAGATGTCTTCGAGTAGATGGCCAATCCCACGCCGTCCGCCGTCGAGAGCCGTGAACAGCAGAAAGCCGACGAGGAACTCCGGCGAGATCGGTCCCTGGCGAGTGAACGCGCGTCGACGGGCGCGAACTCGCGCGTCGGGAATTTTGGCGATCAGTCCGCGCAGCAGCGGCGAAATCGCTGCGCAGACGTCCTGACTTTTCGATACCTGGCGACGACCTGCCATGCTGGCGCCTTCCTGTCGAGTTGGCTGTCGTTGGTCGGTTGGAGACGACGATCATCACATCGTCAACTCAACTGCCCCGGCCAACTCGGCGGACTACGCGGCGAGCGCAGCGAAACTCGGGCTCAGCCGGATCGCGCGCCCGACGTCAGCGAGCGACCTCGTGGAGGCTAATGGCATTGGCCCGTCGCTCGGCGCAGGCGTCGACACCAGCTTCCTCACCGGCATGGCCAAGCAGGGCGAACGCCTCGTGGCCTTGCTCGATCTCGAACGCGTCTTCGGCGTCGAGCCAGCCCTGGCCGCCTGACCGCCGCGTTCCAGCCGCTCCTGACCATCCCCAACCCGGATCTTCTCATGACTGTTCGCGCCAAACTTATCGCTCTGGTCTCCGCCTTCGTCGCGGGCTTCGCCCTGTTCCTGGGGCTCGCCTTCCGCGCCATGCCCGCGGAGCTGGAGAACTCGGAGTATCGCTACATCAGCCAGGCCAAGGACCTGATCGCGGACATCCTTCCGCCGCCGGTGTTCGTCGTCGAGGCGTACTTCGAAGCGCTGCACCTTGTGACCGAGACCGAGAGCGCGGAGATCGACGCTCACATCGAAGCGCTCGAGCGGCTGAACACCGACTTCGAGACGCGCCTGACCTTCTGGTCGGAGAACCTCACCGACCCGGCTGCGCGTGACCTCGTGCTCGCCCGCGCGTCGGCTCCGGGGCGCGCGTTCTTCGAGCTCGCGCTGGGCGATCTCGCCGCCGCGGTGCGCGCGGGCGACGGGGCGAAGGCTGAGAAGATCGCGCACGGGCGGCTCACCGAGCTCTACAGGGAGCAAACGCAGGAGATCAAGGGCGCGGTGGAGCGCGCCAACGTGCTCGTCGCGGCGCAGATCGGCGAGGCGGCCGATTCCGTCACGGTGCGCAAGGCGCAGCTCGCGGTCGTCGCCGGCATGTTTGTGCTGATCGCGCTCGTGCTCGGCTGGACCGTCGCGCGCAGCGTCAACCGTTCGATCGCCGACGCCAACCGTGTGCTGGGGCGCGTCGCGGAGCGCGACCTCACCCAGAGCATGGCCGCCGACGGGCACGACCAGTTTGCGCAGATGGCGCGCGCGATCAACGTGGCCCTCGAGGGCCTGCGCCAGGCGCTGGGCAGCGTCGACCAGTCCGTCGAAGGCGTGTCGAGTTCCTCGCGCCAATTGACGGCTGCCGCCGACGACATCTCGACGGGCGCGCAGAAGTCGGCGGCGAGGTCACGGCGCGGGCGGTGTCCGCGAAGGGCGAGATCGACGAGTCTTCGCGCAAGATCGCGGACATCATCACCACGATCGACGACAGCGCCTTCCAGGCCAACCTGCTCGCGCTGAACGCGGCGGTCGAGGCGGCGCGTGCTGGCGAGCAGGGCCGCGGCTTCGCGGTCGTCGGGAGTGAAGTTCGCAACCTCGCGCAGCGCTCGGCGGCTTCGGCCAAGGAGATCAAGGGCCTGATCGAAGACAGCGTGCAACGCGTCGAGCGCGGCACGCAGCTCGTCGGTCAGTCGGGTCAACGCCTGGCGGAGATCGTGGCCTCGATCCAACGCGTGGCCGACATCATCGCCGAGATCGCGGCCGCGTCGCGTGAGCAGTCGGCCGGCATCGGACAGCTCCGCCAAACGGTCACGCAGCTCGACCAGGTCACGCAGGCCAACGCTGCGCAGACCGAGGAACTCACGGGCACGGCGTCCTCTCTGTCGCAGGACGCCAGCTGCGTACGCGATCAGGTCGCGCTGTTCCAGATCGGCGCCGCGACGCGCGCGCTGGCGCGACTCGCGCGGCCGAGCAGCCTGCCCGGCGCAAGGCTGGCTCGTCCAAGCGTGCGACGCCATCGGCCAAGAGCTCCAACTCCAACGCCAACGCCGGAGACGAACTCGAGTCCAAGCTGGCGGCCGCCACTAGCGCGGTCGAGAGCGCCTTCGAAGAGTTCTGAGTCAACCGCAGAGCGGAAATCTCACGGCGCCGCGCGGTCGTCCAGGCCGCGCGGCGCTGTTTCGTTTGGGCGGCGTTCCGTTCGCGCGCGCCGCGCGCGGGCCGGCGGCCGCCGGTGTCGGACTCCAGAAGCGCCGTCGGGCTGGCCGAAAGGCCGCCGCTACGCGCTGCTTCCTCCTCGAAGCAGCGTCCGACGCCGATGAAGCACCGCAGTCCGCCGACCTCCTCCGACGAGGCCCCCAACGTCGCTTCCGGGCTCGGCGCCGCCGAATTCGAGGCGCTGCGTGCGCTGATCTACGAGTTGACCGGCATCAGCCTCAACGACTCCAAGCGCAGCTTGGTCGAGGCGCGCCTGGCGCGTCGGCTGCGCAGCCTGGGGATGGACAGCTACGCCGAATACTGCAAGTTCGTGCGCTCCGACGGGGTCGACGACGACGAGGTGCGCGAGCTGATCAACTGCGTCACCACCAACAAGACCGACTTCTTCCGCGAACCGCACCACTTCGAGTTCCTGCGCTCGACGCTGTTTCCCGAGCTCGAACAACGCGCGGCCCGAGGCGCTCCCAAACGTGTGCGTCTGTGGAGTGCGGCGTGCTCCAGCGGCGAAGAGCCCTACACGCTCGCGATGAACGCGCTCGAGCACTTCGCGGGCAAGGGTTGGCAGATCGAGATCCTCGCCACGGACATCGACACGGACGTCCTGGCGCGCGCGAAGGCTGGCGTTTACGCAGCGGAGCGCGCGGAGACGATTCCGGGCGAGCGCCTGCGGCGCTTCTTCCTGCGCGGCAAAGGCGAGTGGGCGGGGCACTACAAGGTGCGGCCCGAGTTGAGCCAGTGCGTGACGTTCCGCCGGCTCAACTTCATGGACGCGGACTGGGGCATCGACACCAAGTTCGATGCGATCTTCTGCCGCAACGTCGTGATCTACTTCGACCGCCGGATGCAGGAGGCGCTGTTCCGTCGGATGCACGCGCTGCTCGACGGGCGCGCCTTCCTGATGATCGGGCACTCCGAGAGCCTGAGCTTTCTGAGCAACCTGTTCGAAGCCCTGGCCGGCACGGTCTACCGCAAGCGCAACACCGCGGCGGCCCTGCCTGCGGTCGCGATGACCAACCGCAGCACGCGCGTCGATCCGAGTGCGCCGCGAGCGGATCTCAAGCGCCACACGATCACGATCGGCGAGGTGTTCGCGAGCGACACCCCGGCCGCGGTGCGCACCGTGCTCGGCTCGTGCGTTTCGGCCTGCCTGTGGGATCCGTTGGCGAAGGTCGGCGGCATGAACCACATCCTTCTGCCCGAAGCGCCCGGCGGAGAGGAGCACTCCAGCCGCTACGGCGTGCACGCCATGGAGCTGCTGATCAACTCGATCATGCACAAGGGCGGAGAGCGTCGCCGGCTGCGCGCGAAGATCTTCGGCGCCGCCCACGTGCTCGCTCAGGTCTCGTACGCCGGCTCGGCGCCGCAGCGCAACGCGGCCTTCCTCAAGCAGTTCCTGGAGCGCGAGCAGATTCCGATCGTGGCGACGCGACTGGGCGGCTCGGCGCCGCCCGAGGTCGTGTTCCACACCCACGACGGACGCGCGCTCGTGCGTCCCGTCGGCGGGACTGTGAGCGCCGACTTGGCGCGCGCCGAGCACCAGTATGGCCAGGAAATCAGTCGAAAGGTCGTCAAGCCGACCGACGAGGGAGACGTCACGCTGTTCTGATCGCTCGCGCCCCCCCCGCGAACCGCTCTTCGCCATCCATCATGACTGTCCACGCATCCACCTCCGCCAACGGCGACACGCTCACCATCCGCGTCACCGGAACCCTCGACTTCAAGAGCCACGCCGAGTTCCGCCACGCCTACGAGGGGACGGGTGCGAGGCCGCGCAACGTCGTGATCGACATGGCCGAGGCCAACTACATCGACAGCGCCGCACTCGGCATGTTGCTGCTGATGCGCCAGCACTTCGGCGAGGGCGCTTCTTTCGCTGTCACCAACACCAAACCCGCAGTGTTGAAAATCCTGCAGGTGGCCAACTTCCAGAAACTGTTCAAGGTCGCCTGACATCCTCGCGCCGATGGGCTACGCATCGAGTGCGCAGCGGGCCGGGTTGTGCGTCCTCTTGGCCGACGACGACGCGCCGACCCGCAGTTACCTGCGACAACTGCTGCAGACGTTCGGTTGCGCGGTCCTCGAGGCCGCGGACGGCGAGAACGCCGTGCGTATCTTCGACGAGCGCCGCCCCGACTGCGTTCTGCTGGACGCTCACCTGCCCGTCGTGGACGGGTTCGCGGCCTGCGCTGCGATCAAGGGCCTGTGCGGTGAGCACTTCACTCCGGTGCTGATCCTCACCGCCGACCACACGCCCCAGATGAACACGTTGTGCGCCCAGTCCGGCGGCGACGAGTTGATCCTCAAGCCGGTGATGCCCGAGTTCCTGCAGGCCATGGTGCGCGCCTTCGCGCAGATCCGTAGATTGCACGACCTGCTGCGCACGCAGCGCGAAGAGCTGGTCACCCACCAGCTCGCGGCGCAGGAGGAGCAGGCGCTCGCGCGCGCCTTGATGCGCCACGTCACGCAACGCGACGGGGTCGGCTGCGGCAACGTGCGGCGCCTGGAGTTGGCGGCCGACGGTTACCACGGCGACATCGTGCTCGCGGCGTGGAGACCTGCCGGCCGTCAGCACGTGCTGGTCGGGGACTTCACGGGCCACGGCCTTCAGGCGGCGCTCGGGGCGTTGCCGGTCTCGGACGTGTTCTTCTCGATGACCAAGGCGGGCTTCTCGATTCCCGACATCGTCCGCGAGCTGAACGCGCGCATGGGTTCGCTCTTCCCGGCCAACATCTTCCTGTGCGCTTGCGCGCTCGACATCGACCACGTCAACGGCATGCTCAGCGTCTGGAGCGGGGGGATTCCAAGCGCCCTCGTTCGTTCGCCGAACGGGCAACTGCGCATATTGCAGTCGCGCCACTTGCCCCTGGGGGTGTTGAGCGCGCGCGACTTCGACGACTCGATCGAGACGATCGGCATCTGCCACGGCGAACGCATCTACGTCCACACCGACGGCGTCGCCGAGCAGTCCAACTCGCGCGGCGAGCCGTTCGGCGACGAGCGGATCAAGGCGATCCTGGGCGGAAAGGGCGACGCGGAGCCCCTGTTCGAGCGCCTGGAGATGGCGATCGCCGCGCATCGCGGCGACGTCCCCCAGCACGACGACACGACCTTCATCGAGGTGCTGGTGAACTCCAGCGCGGCCCCGTGCTTGGTCGCCGCACCCAACGGCGCGGCCGTCGGCGCGCTGCGCCTCGCGACGGACTGGTCGCTCGAACTGCAGCTCGACGGGGCGGCGCTTCGCGAGCTCGATCCCAAACCTCTGCTGATGCGTTGCTTGCAGGAGTTGCAGGGCCTCGACCCGCACCGCGACGTGCTGCTGATGGTGCTGGGCGAGCTGTACAGTAACGCGATCGAGCATGGAGTGTTGGGCTGCGAGTCCGCGCTCAAGTCCGACCCTGACGGCTTCGCCAAGTACTACGCGCAGTGCGAAAAGCGCCTCGCTGACATCACGGACGGCCGCATCACGGTGCGCTTGGCGCATCGAGCCCTCCCGGACGGGGGGGAACTGGTCATCACGGTGCGCGACAGCGGCGCCGGCTTCGACTTCGAGCGGCTGGCGCCGGCCGTTGAATCCTGCCCCTCGGGCCGCGGCGTGGCGTTGGTGCGCTCCTTCTGCAACGAGGTGCGCTTCGCCGACGGCGGCCGGAGCTGCACCGCGACCTACAGGTGGAACCGATCGCCGGCGATCGAGGCGGCTGCGGCATGACTAGAGCCAAGGTGCTGGTTGTCGATGACTCGGCGTTGATGCGCCGAATGTTGAGCGAGCTGCTCGCCAAGGATCCGCAGATCGAAGTCGTGGGCTCGGCGCCCGACCCGATCGTCGCCGCCGATCAGATCAAGGCGCTCGCGCCGGACGTCCTGACGCTCGACGTCGAGATGCCGCGCGTGGACGGGCTCACGTTCCTCGAGCAGTTGATGCGCCTGCGGCCGACTCCCGTGGTGATGGTCTCGTCGCTGACGGAGGCGGGCTGCGCCACGACCCTGCGCGCGCTCGAACTGGGCGCGGTCGACTTCGTGACCAAGCCGCGTGCTGCGGTGGCCGGCGAGTCGGCGCAGTTCGCGCTCGATCTCGCCGCGAAAGTGCGCGCTGCTGCGCGCGCCACGTTGCGCGTGCGTGCGCCGCTGCCGGCGGCGCGTCCCGCAGTGGACAAGTCGGCCGGCGCGGGCGCGATGCTGCGCACGACGAACAAGGTGATCGCGGTCGGCGCCTCGACGGGCGGCACCGACGCGCTGCTGGAGCTCTTGACCGCCATGCCGGCCGACGCGCCGGGCATCGTCATCGTTCAGCACATGCCCGAGAAGTTCACCAAGAGCTTCGCCGAGCGGCTCGACGCGGCCTGCCGCATCCGGGTCAAGGAAGCCAGCGACGGCGATCGTGTCTTGACCGGCCACGCGCTGATCGCCCCGGGCGGACGGCAGATGGAGCTGACCCGCTCCGGCGCCGTCTACGGCGTTCGTGTGTTCGACGGTGATCGCGTCAACCGCCACCGTCCCTCGGTGGACGTGTTGTTCGAGTCCTGCGCGCGTGTGGCCGGCGTCAACTGCGCCGCGGCGCTGTTGACCGGCATGGGGGACGACGGGGCGCGCGGAATGCTTGCGCTGCGCAACGCCGGGGCGCACACCGTGGCTCAGGACGAGGCTACGTGCGTCGTGTTCGGCATGCCGCGCGAGGCGATTGCGCTCGGCGCCGCCGAAGAGGTGCTCGCGCTGGGCGACGTCGGCCCGCGCATGCTCCGGCTGGCCGCCTGAGCGCGGAGGCTTGCGTCCGCCGCTGGGGGCGCGAAGCTTAGCGCTCGCATGTCTGCGGCGGATCCGACGGAACTCGAGCTGTGGCAGCGCGCGCGCGTCGCTGGACCGGCGCGCGATGAGCTGGCGGCGCTGGCGCTCGCCACTGCACGCGCGGAGCTCGCGCGCCGCGGTGCGCCCCCCGCGGACGCGGCGGATCTCGCGCAGGAGGCCGTTCGCACGCTTCTCGCTTATGTTGCGCGGGGCGAAGACGCGCCGCGGGATTTGGGTGCTTTCCTGAAATACCGAGCCTGGGGCGTCCTCTCGGACTACCGCAAGCGCCAACGCTCCAAAGCCGTGCACACCCCGCTTCAGTCCCTGCCCCTCGAACCCGCCGACCGCGCGCGGGGGCCTCGTGAGCACGCCGAGCGACGCCAGCTGCTCGATGCGCTCGCCGATTGTCGTTCGCGGCTGAGCGCCGAGCAGCGCGCCACGCTCGAGCTGCGCTACGAACTCGGTCTGGAAGGCGACGCCGCGGCGCAGCACCTCGGCGTGCACCGCAACACCATTCACGTTCGCGTCCACCGCGCTCTGCTGGCGCTGCGCGAATGCCTCGAGCGCAAGGGTCTCGCCGGAGGCGTCGACGCGTGAGCGCCGCGCTTCCTCCGCGGCCGCGCCGCGCCGACCTGCCCGACGACGAGCTCGCGTTGTGCGTGGCCTACCTCGACGGCTTGTTGCCCCAGGAGCAGCAACTCGACTTCGAGCGCCGCCTGGCCGCCGACCCGGAGCTGGCGGCGCGCGTGCGGCGCTTGCTCGAGACCGACGAGTTGCTGCGCGAGGCTGCGCACCGGACGCAGCAGCAAACCGAGCGCGCGCGGCGCCGCACGCCGTGGGTGTGGGCGTTCGCGCTCGCGGCGGCGGCGGGGTTGCTCATCTGGGCCGCGGCGAGCCTCCTCGCGCCGCGCGGCGAGCCGTCGTTCGTCGCCGCGCTCGCCGTCAGCCACGAGGGCGCGCGCGAGTGGGTTCAGTCCCACGAACAACTCGCCGGTCTGTCGACGGCCGGGCTTGAGAGCCTGCGCGGCGGGGCCGCCGAATCGAACGTCACGCCCGAGCGCTTCCTCGAACTGGCGAGCGAGGTCGAGCGCGCGCAGCTGCGGCGCTCGCTCGACGCAGCAGCGCCGGCGGCGCTCGAGGCCGGCTACTTCGTGGTTCCGCTGCGCCTTGCCGAGCGCTCGGAGGTCGTAGTGGTGGCGTTGACTGCGCCGGGCCGCGCCGAGCGGATCTACGAGGCCGCCGACCTGGCGCCCGGCGAACACGCGCTTCCCGCGCCGCGCTTCGCCCTGGTCGGCGAAGGCTCCGCGCTCAGGGTTCGTTTTCAGCGCGGATTTCTGACGCCCGTCGGCTGCGGCGAGTTGCCAGTTGTGGTCGCGGTCCGCCGCGCAGGATCGCCATCCGGCGGCGCGACGCTCGAAGAACGCGGCGCGCGGGACAGCGCGCAACTGCAAGCCGCGCTGCGTGCGCAGGGCTTCCATACGCGCGGACTCACGGTGCGCGAGCCGCGCTGAACTGCAGCGCAGCGTACGCGTCGGCCACGTTTCAGCTCGTGCGCCGCGGAGCCGCCGCACGGTCGCACGCGCCGCTGGTCTGATCCGCGCACTTTTTTTCGGATCGTCTTGAGCGCGGACGGCGTTGCCGCCTCGCAGGGTGCATCAGGCCGCCACCGGCGGCCGTTGTCTCCCACCCAGGTTCGGTCCGCCATGCACCTCTCGTCTCGATCTTCCATCGCGCTGGCTGCGCTCACGCTGCTGGCTTCCTCCCGTGCCCTTCGCGCGCAAGCGCCCCTCGGCCCCGTGGCCGCGCCGCCCGCCGCCGAGCAACGCCACGACGGTGGTCCGACTCCGATCCTCGACATCGAGTTGTCCGACGGCGTGCCGGGTCCCGGCGACGGCGCCGCCAAGGACACGGGTTCGCCGGACTTCCTCGGCTTCGTCGCCGGTGCGCACTATCCGCCCGCGGACGAGCGCATCGATCCCAAGCTGCTGAGCGAGATCCGACTCGAGCCCGCGGACGGACGCCCCGCGCCGACCAGCTTCGGTTTCGTGATGTTCTCCAAGCGCATCACCGAACAGCGCCTGGAGATCCTCAAGGCGCTCGGCTGCCGCGTGTTGGGCCGCCATCCGCACTACACGGTCAAGGTCGCCTTTCCTCCGGAACAACTCGACCAGCTCGGTGAGCTCGACTTCGTGCGCTGGATCGGCAGCCCGCGCGAATGGCAGAAGGTCCATCCGAGCCTCGTGCGGCGCTGTGACGCCGCGCTCGACGGCGGGCTCGTCGACATGTACGTGAGCGTGTACGAGTCCGACCTTTCGCCGCTTGCGACGAGGGTGCTCGGTCCGGCGCCGAGCGTCGTCGACGTCGGCGAGGCGCCGCGCGAGGGCGACGCGAACTACGCATCCATCAGCCAACGTTCGAACGGTTGGCAGCAACGCGCGCTCGAGGCCCTGGGACTCGAAGTGGGCGTGTACGACGACGCTCAGCGCACGTTCAAGGTGCGCGGCGCGCCCGCGGCGTTGCCGCTCCTGAGCGCGCTCGACTTCGTGCAGTTCGTCGAGGAGGTTCCGCTCGCGCAGCCGCTGCACGACGACACCAGCGCGATGATCATGGCCGACAGCGCGCGCTTCTACGCGAACGGGAACACCAACTTTCCCGTTCCGGTCGGGCTGCTCGACACCGGGCTCTCGCTGACGCACTGGGACCTCGCCTTCCACGTCAACGGGGTCGGCTGGGACTTCTCGGGCAGCACGACCGGCGCCTGGGCCGATCCGTGCGGCCACGGCACGCACGTCACCGGCACCTTCGCAGGGGATGGCACGGTTTCCCCCGAGCACCGCGGAATGGCGCCGGGCATCGGCTCGAACGGCCAGTTCGCGCGCCTCTACAACGCCAAGATCCTGATGGGCTGCGGCACGCAGACGGTCGACTTCGCCGGCGCGCTGAGCGTCATGCGCGCGCCGTACCAGACCAGCGCGCGACCGATGATCGTCAACAACTCGTGGGGCTCCTCGCCCAACGGCGCCGCGTGGGTCGGCTCCGAGTACGAAGCGCGCATCCTCGACGACGAGGTTTTCTGGCAGAACCAGCTGTACGTGTTCGCGGCGGGCAACGACGGTCCGGCCACGGGGAGCGTCGGTCTGCAGGCGGGCGCCAAGAACGCCTTCACCGTCGGCAGCGTCAACGACTACCGCACGGGTTCGAGCTATCCGGGCGAGCTCTCGAGCTTCTCGAGCCGCGGCGTGATGGGGGACTCGCGCTGGAAGCCCAACGTGGTCGCGCCGGGCGACTGGGTGCGCTCGCTCCTGGCCGGTTCGACGAGCAGTTACACGAACAAGGCCGGCACGAGCATGGCCGCGCCGCACGTGACCGGCGTCGCGGCGCAGATGTGCGACCACCACGCCTTCTTCCGCAACGCGCCCGCGCGCATCGCGGCGAACCTGATGGCGACGGCGATCCCCAAGAACAACACGGTGATCACCACGCATTCGAATGGACACCTGGACACGTACGGGGCCGGCCGCATCCAGGCCTACCACGCCAGCCTGAACAGCTTCGACTCGGGTTGGACCAACTGGGGTTTCAACTTGAACGCCGGGCAGGGCACGTTCGGCGATGTGTACGTCTCGCCGGGCTGCACGCGCTTGGTGGTGGTGATGAACTGGCATGAACAGGCGGCTTCAGCCGGCGCGTCGCAGGCCGCGGTCAACGACTGGGACTTGTGGATCGATCGTGAGCCGTTCACGAACGGCACCAACACGGGCGAGTACAACGCGGGACAATCGAGCCGCAACAACACTGAGATTCGCTACATCGAAAATCCGCCGGTGGGTTGGTACCGCTGGAAGGCTCACCCCTACAGCGCAACGTCCACCGGACGTTTCGGCGTGAGCACGTTCGCGATCTACGGCGACACGACGCCGACCGTGAACTTGAGCGTCGGCGTAAGCTCGAACTATGTCCGGCAAGGTGATGCGGTGACGTTCACTCCCACGGTCTACAACCCCAGCTGGGTCGCTTCAGCCGCGCACGTGCGTATGAACGCCTCGGGAGGCGGCTGGCTGATCGACGCCTGGCGGTACCTCAACGACGGTCCCTACGACTCGCTGCTCGACAACAGCAACTTCGCGAGCGAGTGCCAGCTGGGCGACGTGCTGAACGGCAATTCGCGCTCGGCCAGCTTCCAATACGCCTGGTACAGCGACGGCTGGAAGCAGATTGACACCAGCGTGTTCTCCGACAACGCCAACGTCACTCCGGTGAGCAACTTCGTGTATGTCGACAGCACGCCGCCCAGCGACCCGACCAACGTCGTGTCGAGCACGCATACGGTCGGCGCGTGGAACTGCAACAACCTCGTCGCGCTGCAGTGGGACGCATCCTTCGATTCGGGCGTCGGGCTCGCCGGCTACTCGTACGTGTTCGACCAGACCTACGACACCGAACCTGACGGCCAGGTCGAGAGCTCCTTTAGCAGCGAGGTCTTCTACGTGCCCGATTCGCTCGCGACGTACTACTTCCACGTGCGGGCCGTCGACACGTTGGGCAACGTGAGCGCCACCGCGCACGCCGGTCCCTTCTCCGTGATGAGCGCGGGCGGTTGGCCGCTGTGCACGCCGAAGCTGAACAGCCAGTTCTGCCTGCCGACGATGTCGATGAGCGGGCGGATCAGCGCCAGCGGCCAGGACGATCTGCACCTGTACGCCAGCAACATCATCAACAACAAGGCGGGGCTGTTGTTCTGGGGCTTCACCGAGACGGCCGTTCCGTTCCAGGGCGGCCTCAAGTGCGTCGGCGGAGTGACCTACCGTTCGCCGGTGCTCAATTCGGGCGGCTCGCCCAGCGGTGCGGACTGCAGCGGCAGCTTCGACTTCGCCTTGACCCAGGCCTACGCGGCGAGCTTCGGCTGGACGGCGCCGGGCAGCGTGGTGTTCACGCAGTACTGGTACCGCGATCCCGCGGCGAGCTTCGCGACGGGGCTCACCGACGCGACAGCGGTGGTGATGTGCGAGTGACGTACGCAGGCGTGCGCTGAACGAAGGCGGTGGAGCTGGTTCGCTCCGCCGCCTTCACACGTTCCAGGTCGCCGCGTTCACGGGGCACTCCACGCGCGCGAAGCCGGCGGAGCGCAGCGCGCGCCTCAGCGGCAGGCGCTGGTCGTTGTCGCCGTGCACGAGGAACAGCGTCTCCACCTGGCCCGCGAGCGGCGTGAGCGCTTCCATCAAGCCTTCGCGGTCCGCGTGCGCGGAGAAACCGTTGAGCGTCGTGACCCGCGCGCGCACGGCGTAGCGGTGGCCGAGGATGTTCACTTCCTTCTCGCCGTCGACGAGCCGCCGCCCGAGCGTGCCGCGCGCCTGGTAGCCGACGATCGCGATCTCGGTGTCCGGCGACGACACGCTCCAGGCGAGGTGGTGGAGGATGCGGCCCGACTCCATCATGCCCGAGGCCGAGACGATGATCAGCGGGCCCTCGTCGCGGTTGAGCAGCTTCGAATCGTCGACCGTTTCGGTGAAGAGCACGTGCAGGCGTTTGGAGGCGCCGCTCTGCACGCGCGCGAGCCGCGCCAGCGCCTCCTCGTCGAAGCACTCGCTGTGCGCGGCGACGATTTCGGTCGCGCGCTTGGCGAGCGGACTGTCGACCACCACGCGCAACGCGGGGCCGCGACGGCGCTCGAACAGCGCCTCGAGCGCGTGCAACACGTGCTGCGTGCGGCCCACGGCGAAGGCCGGAATGAGCAGCTTGCCGCGCCCGCGCTGCAGGAGGCGTTCGACCGCGGCGCCCAGTCGCGCCTCGGTGTCGTCCGTGGGCGGATGCGAGCGCGCGCCGTACGTGCTCTCGGCGATCATCACGTCGCCCGCTTCGAGCGGAGTCGGATCGCGCAGGATCGGCTGTGCGCGTCCGTAGTCGCCGGTGAACACCAAGCGGCGCGCGCCGCCTCGTTCGGTGGTTTCGAGTTCGACCCAGGTCGAACCCAGGATGTGCCCGGCTTCGTGCAACCTCACGCGCAGGCGCGGACTGAGCGCGAACCACTCACCCAGCGCGCGCACGCGGAAGCGCTTCATGGTCGCGCGGACGTCTTCCTCGAGATACAGCGGCAGGATCTCGTGCTTGGCCGGATTCGAAGGCCCCAGAGAGGGCGGATCGTCTTCGCCGCGGCGCCAATCTTGGCGCTGCACGCGCCTGCCGCGGACGCGCTCGAGCAGGCGCTGGCGGTTCAAGAACTCGGCGTCCCTGAGCTGGATGTTCGCCGAGTCGCTGAGCATCGCGTCGCACAGATCGCGCGTCGCGGCTGTGGCGTAGATCGGGCCGTCGAAGCCGCGCTGCACCAGCAGCGGCAGCCGCCCGGAGTGGTCGATGTGCGCGTGGCTCAGGACGACCGCATCGATTTCGCGCGGCTCGAAGCCAAAGCGCAAATTGCGGCTGTGGGTGCTCGCGCGCCGGCCCTGGAACAGCCCGCACTCGAGCAGGATCGTCCGTCCGCCGGCGCGCAGCAGGTGGCACGAACCGGTCGTTCCGCCTGTTGCTCCGTGGAAGGCAAGTTCCATCGTGGGTGGGCGCTCAGGGCGCGGCGGGCGGCGCTTCGGGGTCCGCCAGCAGCGCCGACACACGCGCCAACGCGCGGTGCAAGAGCACGCGCACCGCGCCTTCGCTCTTGCCCATTTGCTGCGCGATCTCCGCGCGCGAAAGTCCCACGACGTGCGCCAGCGTGATCACTTCGCGGTACTCGTCGGGCAACTCTTCGAAGGCCTTCTCGACGCGCGCGATCTCCTCCTTGACCATCGCCTGGCGACTCGGCGAGGAGAACGAGCGATAGCAGGCGGCCAGGCGCTGGTCGGCGTCGGAGCCGTCGCCGCTCGAGATCGGGATCTCGCGCTGCGCATCGCGTTTTTGCGCGAGGTAGAAGTCCTTGCGGTTGACGATCTTGCGCAGCGCCGTCGTGTACAGCCACTGCTTGAAGGCCGGTTCGCTGGGGAACTGGAAACGATCGGCGTGCTGGATCACCTCGCGGCACACCGACTGCACGATGTCGGAACTCGACTCACGCGCACGCACCACCGCGCCCGCGCGCAGCCTCACGAAGGCGCGCAGCTCGGGCAGGTACAGCTCGAGCAGGCGGTCCAGCGCGGCGCGGTCTCCAGCGGCCGCGCGTTCGGCGAGTTGGCCGACGTCGTCGTTCATGGGTGCGGGGCGCGGTCGAGAGGATTCGAGTCCCCTCGCCGCCGAGAACGAAGCATACCCCTGTTCAAGCGTCGTAGACTTCGCCCCGACGCATGGAATCAAGGCCCACGAACGCTGGAGCGAGCGGCGCCGCCGACGAGGACCTGGTGTTCCTGTACCTCGAGGAGCGCGAGCAGGGCCTGTGCCGAAACCTCGAAGAATTTGCGCGGCGCCACCCGCGCGCGCGGGACGCCACGGTCGCCGAGCGCATCCGCGCGCTCGAGTCCGCCGGCCTGCTCGTCAGCGCCGATGCGGCCGAGCCGTTTCCAGAGGAACTCGGCGACTTCCGCCTGCTCGAGCGCCTGGGCGGCGGCGGCATGGGCGTCGTGTTCCGCGCCCAGCAGCGCTCGCTGGGACGCGAAGTCGCGCTCAAACTGATCCGCCCCGAACAGCTCTACTTCGACGGCGCGCGCGAGCGCTTCCGCCGCGAGGTCGAGGCCGTCGCCAAGCTCTCGCATCCGGGCATCGCGGCCGTGTTCGCCTGCGGCGAGGAGCGCGGCGTTCCGTACTACGCGATGGAGCTCGTCGACGGCGTCTCGCTCGATGAAGTTCTGCGCCGGCTGCGCGGTCGCGCGCCGAACAGCCTCACGGGCCGCGACTTCGCCTGCGCGTTCAGCGGAACCGTCGACGCCGAACTGTTCGAGCGGCCGTGGATCGAGGCCTGCCTCGAGCTCGTGCGCCAGGTGTGCGCCGCGCTCGAGCACGCGCACTCGCGCGGCGTCGTGCACCGCGACATCAAACCCTCGAACGTGATGCTCACGCGCGAGGGCCGCGCGTTGGTGGTCGACTTCGGACTGGCCTCGCAGCGCGGCGCCGAGCGGCTGACCGGCGCCGGCGCGTTGATGGGCTCGACCGCCTACATGTCGCCCGAACTCGCGAGCGGCAAGGCTTCGGAGGCGGATGCGCGCACCGACGTGTACTCGCTCGGCGTGAGCCTGTACGAGCTGCTCACGCTGCGCCTGCCGTACTCGGGCGCCGGAGTGACCGAGATCGTGCAGCAGATCCTGGCCGGCGCCGCGCCGGCGCCGCGCCGCTTCAACGCGCGCATCACGCTCGATGTCGAGACCGTGTGCGCCGCCTCGATGTCGGTCGAGCTCGAACGCCGCTACAAGAGCGCGCGCGCCTTCGGTGACGACCTCACCAACCTGCTCGAGGGGCGGCCGATCGCGATGCGACCGCTGGGATCGCTCGAGCGCGCCTGGCGCTGGGCGCGTCGCAATCCCGCGCGCGCTCTCGCGGCAGCGCTGGCGCTCGTCGTCGCCATCGGCGGGCCCGCGACCTACGGCGTGCTCCAGGCGCGCGCTGCCGAGGAGCAGCGCAAGCTCAACAGCGAGCTCAGCGCCGCGAACGCCGAGATCGAGCGCCGCGGCGAGGAGCTCTCGCGCGCCAACGGCGAACTCAACGGCGCCCTGGAGCGTGAAACGCTCGAGCGCCGGCGCGCGCAGGCCAACTTCGAGCGGGCGCGGTTCTCGGTGGAGCAGATGCTGGCCGAGACGGGCGCCGACGCGCTGGCCGACGTGCCGCAGATGCAGCCGGTGCGGCGCAGGCTGCTCGAGAAGGCGCTCGAGTTCTATTCGCAGATGGAGTCGGAGGCCGCGGGCAGCGCGGAGCTGGCGCGCGAGCGCGCCTACACCGAACGTTCGATCGGCGACTTGCTCGCCGAGCTGGGGCGCTTCGACGAGGCGCGCGTGCGCCACCTTCGCGCGGTCGAGCTGTTGCGCGAGGCGCGGCTCACGGACGACTCGTTCAAAACGCGCCACACGCTGGCCAGCGCGCTCGGCCAGCTCGCCGTGCAGGCGAGCGCTGCTGGGGAAGGCGAGAACGCCGAGGCGCTGTGGCGCGAGTCGATCGCGATCCTCAGCGAGGAGGACTTCAGCGACCCGCAGCGTTTGCGCGCGGGCACCGACCTGGTGTTGCTGCGTTATTCGCTGGCCTACGCGGTGTACGCGCGCGGCGAGACCGAGGAGAGCCTCGCGTTGTACGAACAGGCCACCGCGCTCGCGCGGCGGCTGCGCGAGCTGGCGCCCGACGACGCCGATCTCGAACTGGCTCTGTCTGGCTCGCTGTCCGCTGCGGCCCAGGTGCTCGTGCACCTCTCGCGCATGGAGGATGTCGATCGCTGCTACGCCGAGTCCTTCGAGTTGCTCGCGCGCGTGCTCGCCAAGGCGCCGGAGTCGGTGCGCGCCCGCGAGCAGATGATCGAGCTCGCCAACAACTACGGGCTGCGCCTGATGACCGACTCCGACGCGCAGCGCGCGACGCGCGTGCTGACCGAGGGGCTCGACGCGGCGCGCTCGCTGGCGAACGACTTCCCCGAGGATCCCGAGCAGCGCAAGCGCCTCGCCGTGATCGGCCTCAACCTCGCCGCGCACACCGCCAACAGCGGCGACTTCGGCGGCGCGGACACGGTCGCGCGCGAGTCGGTGGCGGCGCTCGACGAGCTGTTCCGGCGCTATCCCGAGCGCCTGGAGTACGGCTACTTCTTCGGCGTCGCGCTCTCGATCCACAGCGGCATCGCGACCGAGCTGGGGCGGCTCGAGGAGGCCGAGGCGGACTCGACGCGCGCCGTCGAACTGCTGCGCGAGGCACTCGAGGCGACCGGCGGCCACGCGGGGGTCAAGGCCGGGCTGGCCAGCGCGCTGTTCATGCGCGCCAGCGCGCGGCGCGCGGCGGGGGAGCTGGAGGCGGCGCTCGAACTGGTGGTCGAGGGGCGCCAGCACACGACCGGCCGGCCCGACGTGCTGTACGAGTGCGTCGAAGTGCTCGGCAAGATCAGCGTCGCCGCGCGCAAGGGCGGAGCGACGCAGGTCGAAACTCGCGCGATCGAGCTGGGGGTGGAGATGCTCGCGGCCGCGCTCCAGGGCGGCTTCGACGACGCCACGCGCCTGCGCACGGCGAAGGACTTGAGCGTGCTGCGCGAAGATCCGCGCTTCGGCGAGCTGGTGCGTAAGCTCGAGAATCAGTGAACGCCTCGTAACACGCGCAGCGAAGCGCGGATCAGGCCCTCAGTGGCGCAGGCCGAAGTGGACTCACACGACGAATCGGATTCACGCGAGGACGGTGAACGTCGGCGCGCAAGCGCGCGCGGGGCGCAGCTCGAACAGCTGACCTTCGAGTGCCTCGAACGCATCGAGAGCGAGGGCCCGTCGGTGCTCGAGGAGCTGTGCCGCGCGTATCCGGCGCTGGCGGCCGAGTTGCTCGAGCGCATCCACATGCTCGTGCAGCGGGGGTTGGTGGATGTCGACGCGAGCGCCTTGATCGCGCTGGAGCAGGCGGAGCAGATAGCGCCGCCGTTCCCGAGCGATGGTGCGCCGCCGTGCGCGCCACGCGCGATCTGATTTCGCTCCTGCGCCGTCTCCCTGGTCCTCGCCCGTTCGCTGCAAAGCGAACCGCCTGTGTCGGCGCGCACGCTGCTCGAGTCGTTCAGCGCTCGTCTTCAACGGGGCGCGGCTGGCGTGCGTTCCATTGCTTGTACGGCTCGCCGCCGACCAGCAGGTCCACCAGCAGCGCGGCGCCGCTCGTCTCGACGCGCACGACCGCCAGCAGTTGAGGACGCGAGCTGACGGGCCCCACGCTCGGATCGGCGCCGTCTGCGGGGATGAAGAAGCGCTCGAGTTCGTAGTCGACGGTCCACGAGGTATCCCACTGACTTCGGACGACTCCCCGCAGCGCCACGGCTCCGGGCGGCGGCGCGCAGTGGAGCGCGATGGGTCGCCAGAAGGGCGTCGCGGATTCGAGCGCCACCCACACGTCGTCCCCGATCTCGGCCTGCGGACATTCGTTGCGCAACTCGTCCACCTTCAGCCGCGAGATCACGAGCGGCGTGGCGATGTAGCGCCCCGAGAGCGGATCCATCGGATCGAACGGCGCGACTTCCAAGCGCACCTCCACCGCGCGCGCCGCGAGCAGCTCCGCGCGAACGGCGATCCCAGCGACGGCGAGGAACGAGGGTGCGACCGCCAGCCAGTACTTGAGGGTTGCGTTCCCGGATTCACCGTCGAAAGAGTGGCGCGCGCGGCTCGTCGGCCTCGTTCAAAGGCCCACGCGACGCCGAGCAGCAGCGCGCCGGTGGCGAGGAACGCGAACGCGCCTTCGAGCTTGTCCCACAGGTACTCGAAGTAGCGCGCGACCACGCCTGCGAGGAACAGCACGACGCCGGCGGTGGCGAGCGGCGCGCGCCCCAGGCGCGAGGCGAGTGCGATGGCGGTCAGGGCGCCGCCGAACAGGACGATGTTGGCGACGAGCGGCAGCCAGGACGGCGCGAACAACGCAAGCAGCGCGAGCGCGACCGTCGCCGCCAGCAATCCCCAGCCGATCGACACGTGCGGCGTGCGCCTTCGCAACGTCGCGATGGCCAGCAGGAGCGCTGCTGCGCCGCAGGCCGCCCATACAGGCGCGAGACGCGCCAGGAGGTCGAAGGTGCTGGCTGCCGCGGCATCTTGCGCGTCAGGCCACCAGGTTTCCGGGTCGGTCCAGGCTTCTTCGAAGGCGAGCACGAACGGTGCGCTCGCGGCGAGCAGCACGATCGGACGGCGCAGTGTCGGAACGAACTGGGCGTAGTTGGTCTTGTCGCACAGCGCCACCAGCGCTGCGAGCAACGCGGCGAGCGCGGCGCCGACCAACGTGAAGTTGGCGAGCCAATCGGCGACCTGATCGCGCGGCTGATCGTCGATCCACACGCCGACGTGCCAGGCGGCCCACACCAGGGCGAGCACGAGCACGAACTCGAGCACGGCGCGTGAGCGGGTCACGAGTGCGATGGGAACGCTCAGGCTCCACCACAGCAGCGCGGCGTGCGGATAGTGCGCGGAGAGGTTGTAGATCTGCGCCACCAGGCCGATCGCGCCGCCGAACGCAGCGACCGCGGCCAGCGTGAGTCCGCGGCCGACGAGCGGGTGTGCGCCGCGCTCCGTGAGGCGCCATCCGGCCCAGTGCAGGCCGAACCACACGCCGGCCACGATCGACAGCTTGGCTGCCTTGCTGAGCAGCTCCCAGTTGTAGCCCACCAGGTACAGCAACCCGGCGGCGATCAGCACCCCGCCGAAGGCCGCGACCACGGCGGCGAAGTCCACGCGCCGCACGGTCCATACCGCGCGCAGCCGCGCGGCGACGAGCGAGCGCTGTTCGGCGCTCAACTGGCCCTCGCGCTCGAGCTCGGCCAGCACGCTCTCCGCGGCCTGAAGTTGGTGTTTCATCGTTGCCCGAGCCTATCGGCGTCGGAGCGGCGCGTGCGTGCACCAAGCACCGATCGCAGCGCAAAGCGCGGGTGATCGAACGTGCAGCCGCCTGCCGGGCGGCGCCTTCGAAGGATCTGCCCAGTCAACGGCGCGCATCGTCCCACTCTCCAGGCGCCTGCGAAATAGGGCGTAACGGCGCGCTCGGCGCGCAGATCACGCCAGTGAGGCCCCTCGCCCAATTGCAACCATGAACCACCCCGCCAATCTCCTCGTCCTGGCCCCGCTCCTCGTTCCGACGCAGGCCGAACTCACGCCCGCGCCCACCCGGCCGCCCGACCGGGTCTTCGCCGACGGTCCGTACGTCAGCGTGCCAGTCGAGTCCGCCGACGACAGCGTGCCGCTGCCCAATCCCGCGCAGGTCGAAGCCGGAGACGAGGGCGACGTGATCGTCGCGCCGGCCAGCGGCGACCCGTTCTTCCTGGGTTTCACCGCGGGCAAGCACTTCCCGACGGCGGGGGAGCGCATCGATCCGCTGCTGCTCGGAGCGCTGCG
>Ga0169931_10004738_pt1 | contig 21046 bp, 25 predicted proteins | sample Kivu_15m_20L_FD_129675 | JGI IMG/M metagenome (GOLD analysis project Ga0169931, IMG submission 129675) | Freshwater microbial communities from Lake Kivu, Western Province, Rwanda to study Microbial Dark Matter (Phase II) - Kivu_15m_20L... | ecosystem: Environmental > Aquatic > Freshwater > Lake... | reverse complement strand
GGTGAATGCATTTTCCTTGTTGGTGCGTAAACAGCAGCAACAAGTTACTCTCCCTAATCCTCCTCCTCGTCGTAGCCATTATCGCAGTACTACATTCTCCTCCACATCGTTCCCACTAGCCATCGGTCCTGCAGAACTACTGCGAAGACATTCCTCCACTCGAAACCAACAAGTTGGTGAAACTGACCCTGCAGTACCAACACAGCCCGCGATCCCCGAAGAATGGAAAGGACAAGTGTTACAATCATTGCGTCATATCATAGATCCTGATTTGAATCAAGATATTGTATCCTTGGGATTTATTCAAAATATGAACCTGGACGTACATACACGGCAAGTTTCATTCGATGTACAACTTACCACAGGTATGAGTACAATAACAACTGATGCAAACATACAGAGTTCATTTATACACTCATCCTTTCTCTCTCTATCTCACACGCACACACTGTTTTCATTTTTCTCGTGATTCATTCCATAAATTGGACTATCCTAGCTGCTTGCCCCATCAAGGAAACATTTCGTCAAGACTGTGAACAAGCTGTCGATGCATTACCATGGACAAATGGGAAAGCTATAGTTCAAATGACTGCACCATCGGATACTAGTACGAATAGCCTGAATAATAATGTACCCTTAGGTTTATCACGGGTCAAGGCTATTATTGCTGTATCTTCTTGTAAAGGTGGAGTTGGAAAGAGTACTACTGCAGGTAAATACTATGAATAAACATATATCGCATGGACTATGGTTGTTGTTTTTTTTTTTCCTTCAATCTTCCATTTTCCTTCACATCCTCATCACATCACACACCTTCTTCATTTTTTTTCTTATTTTCGTCCATCAATATTATACAGTCAATTTAGCTTTCACTCTTTCCAAACTTGGTGCCAATGTTGGGATTTTCGATGCTGATTTATATGGACCCTCCTTACCTACCATGGTACAACCAGATCATGATATCATTCAATTTGTAGGAAGACAAATTGCACCCTTATCGAGAAATGGAGTACAACTTATGAGTTTCGGTTATGTCAATCAAGGGAGTGCTGTAATGAGAGGACCCATGGTTACTCAATTACTCGATCAATTGATTAGTATTACCTATTGGGGAGCCTTGGATTATCTTGTTATTGATATGCCACCAGGGACAGGAGATATACAATTGACACTATGTCAAAAATTGAATATTACTGCAGCAGTCATTGTTACAACACCCCAAGAACTTAGTTTTGTGGATGTAGAACGAGGCATTGAAATGTTTGATTCCGTTCAAGTACCTTGTGTTGCGGTGGTGGAAAATATGGCTTATATAGATATGACACGTGAAACAACAGCAGCGAGTGACCATACGAGTACCAATACTACTACTACATCCACTTCTTCTACCAACACTCCGTCATCGTTGGATTATCATGCACTCAAACAAGACTTTAAACAAATTTTAATTCAACAGCAAATTTTAGATAAAGATAGTTTCTCTATGGAACCTGTACTCTCGCAGCTGATTCAACAAGTTCAGCTTGCAACAACAGCAATATCATCTACAAAAGAAACGAATCCAACAACGGCATTCCGTATCTTTGGGCCGGGACATAAACACCGACTATCGAATCAATGGGGAATTGATCATACATTCTCTGTCCCACTCTTATCCACTATTGCACAGAATGGAGACTCTGGGACTCCCTTTGTATTACAATATCCATCCTCACCTGAATCCATTATCTTTAAAGATCTAGCATCTGCAGTTGTACGTGAAATATCGAAAATAAAATATGCTACTGGAAATACAACCAGACTCAGTATTGTGTTTGAGGAGGATACACATCTTCTTCAAGTGACCTTACCAAGTGATAACAAGAAGATAGATATACTTTCTGGATCTATCCCACCCTCTGATTTACGAAGACAATGTAAATGTGCATCATGTGTCGAAGAATTATCTGGAAGGCAAATTTTACAACCTTGGAGTATCCCTGATTCAGTGAAACCTCGAAAGATGAGTCCTACGGGTAATTATGCTTTGAGTATAGATTGGAACGATGGTCATAAGTCGCTGTATCCTTATAGACAAATACGATCGATTTTAGAATCACGAAGGAAAGAGCAGGTCCAGTCTGCTTCAACGTTTGAACAACCACGAGAATTGGAGCAACAACCCCGATAATGAGTCTAATTTAAATTATTCATACATCGCTTAGATATTATGTTTATTTTCGTCGTACGCGATCGACATCTGTGGGGAAAATGGCCAAAAGGATATCTCATTCCTCGATTCATGAGTGTTTTTTAATTGATACAATCCAAAACCCAATACAGGCGAAAGCTCCTGTTACTGAATCAAATAATGTGTATACTCTTGCTATTTGTAATTTGAGACGTCTACTTTCATTTAGCTCTTGCATACCAACAATTCTGGTTTTAAAAGCTATTTGGAGATACACCAGATATATGCGAGGGTCATGTAGCAACAAGGTCCTTGAATCCATTTTTGTGACATCGTCATTTCTGCTAGATATACATCCCCATATGCTCTACACGGAATTCTGATTCGTTGATTGGGGTCGTAATAGCAGACGACGGAATGAGTGGACGAAATCTGACAACCTTCACGTTGCATTGGTAGCGAACAGTTGTGGAGAGTAGGATGACAAAAATGTAATCGCGCAAGTTCATTCTATCATCGTACCTTCTTGGAGCGAGGGCTCAAGACGAACACATTTTCGTCAAAGTTTCCTTCTAGAGAGCTTGTCAACGTAACGAATAATGCCAGTTTCTCAGCCTCCAAAGATATTTCAACTAATCCATCCGGTGCGTTATAGACAGAAGTAATTGCTATCCTTGTATTCGTCGGTAGTCCTAACAAATTTTTAGGGGTTTCGCAAAGTACAGGATACTCTGCTATGATGGGATTATTATCTTCACGCCACAGTGATAACATCAAAATATTTTCTCTATCGCAAATCTCCTTGAATGGACTATTTTCTATGGAGAAATACTCTTCAGAAATTAAAGAAATATAAATATAATTTTCTCTCTTCAAAGTTATGGATTATAATTTGAATTTGAACGTACCGTTACCTCCGCTCCCTTGAACTATCACGTCTCTGTTCATCACCATCATCGAGGTTCCAGTCGATAAATGCCATGATTCAATCACGATTTTTCCAGAGAATGTGTGCACACCGTCATTGCGGATGAAACAGCGACCCTCCTTACCACAAACGAAAAACATATCCTGGAACAAAGCTTGCTTCAAAAAGAACATAGTAGGCTTCCATCTACCACCGTGTACTTGTCCTTGCTCATTAAGACGACCACTGTACTCGATAAGACCCCATCCACCTGTTGGCCAGTTCTCATTTAGTTGCCATAAAAGAACGCCATATGAATTTGAAACTCTGAAGGTTTCCGTTACTGACTTTGTCCATAGCAGTTGTGACATTAAGCACAAGAACAATTGTTTCTGGAAAGCCTCTCTCCCGACGCCATTTAAGTCTATATCACCAAAATAGTGATTAATATGATTGTCACATGGATAATTTCGCTGAGACAAACTGTTACTACCAACACAATCATTGAGCTCTTCGTAAACATGCGAGCACTCATCTGGTGCTACCCCACCGTGAATTCCCCAATGCTGATTATCAAGAAAGCCAGACATGGATTCAAACGAGGACACAGTGCTAACACCGAACTCCGATGTGAAGGTATTTGTGAACTGAGGACCAATTTCAGTTCTGGTTAAATTAATTATGATTTCTGGATACAAAACCCTGATTTGCATATTTGAGCTTCATTTCATGGTAAGAAAGAAAAGAAAAAAAATAATTGTCCTCTCACCTATCATTAACAAAGCCATTCACGGTAGGAAAAATCTTCGACCAGCCATGTCCGTAAGGCCCGTGACTTTCAAGCACGATGCCGGGTGCATAGTAGTAAGTCAATTTCCTTTTATTGGGCCGCCCATCTAATTTATACACCCCTGTTTTCCAACCTGTATTTGACGGACTGTTTGGCCATATGGGACGTGAGTCATCTTCATCAGAGACAATTTTCATCACAAAACTAGAGTATGCGTCACTATCAATAGATGCGTTCCGTGTACACTGTTAGGAATTAAGTGAGATTGATGTCACGAAAGGAAAAAGAATATGACAAACATTCATCCAATCTCACCTCATTACAACCATTCCATAAAATGATGCTTGGATGCGAGGAAAGTCGCCGAACGATTCCTCGAATCTCCGCTTCAATATCGTCGGTGATTGCGGCTCCATGACCTTGCTCCTCGACAAACATCATATCATGGAAAATAAGTAAGCCTCGTTCATCGGCCGTATCATAAAAAGGTCCTGGAGGTAGCTCTCCTCCTCCCCAAATTCTAACCATATTCATGTTTGCATCGGCTGCTGAATGTACCAAGCGAACGTAGGAAGTATCATCGGAAATCAGTTGATGCACTGGGACAAGATTTGCACTTCAGGTGCGAATCAGATGGAGTGAAAAGTGACATATACTAAGGCAATATTACCCCAATCGATGAATGTATCACCCATTTATCACATCACTTACCCTCTGCAAAGTACCAAGGCGCCATTGATTCTAAAGTACATGCCGTGTACACCAGAACCTTCCTCCGTAGCGTTTACCAGGTGATCATCGTCATACTCATTATATGTTATTAAAGCCACAGCCCGAAATCCTATTTTCCTTTTGAGACGGCCTGTTTCTTGTATATTTCTTCGGATATTTCTGTATGAAATTTCAAGTTCATACAAGGTTTGATCTCCCATATTAACGGGCCACCACAAGTCTATACTACCTTTTGGTACCGTCATTCTATATTGGACCACGCTTGCATTGACTGGAATGATCACTGTATGATTGTTGCTTGTTGGTAAGAATGGAGCTCTCAACAGAACTTCTCCATTATGATTCAATTGTTTTAAATGTTCATCCATCTTATGTTGAAAATGAGATAAATGAATGTCCACAACAAATTGAAAATCAGCTAGGGGTCCATCAAGCATGGGAGCCTTGGGTACGTCTCCTAGATAATATGTCCTTGTCACTACATTCGTTATGTAAACCTCTTGAACAGGGATAATATATATAGGTTTGATGACTCCAAAAGAAAACGCCGAAGAGTATGGTTGTTGTTTATCACATGTTTTCGAGTATAGGGCCCAATCCCATCCTCCTGATCTGTTTTTTTAAATATGTATGGCAAAAATAAAATAAAACAATTTAGAATTCCTGAGAAAAGATGATTTGTACAAAAACAAATGACGAGATCTTGGAAATCAAAAAAGTCACACATGTATGAAAAAACGTACGCAGCCATGTATCGACCATATGTGGGAATCGCTGGATCGAATTGTACTTGAACCTCATGCTTTCGCATCACAAGGGTGTGATCATGCGATGATGTATGATTATGGCTGAGCACTTGTCCAAGTTGAAGAATCTCTGTATCAATAGGAAAGAAATATCGACGAAATTGATTGGTAGTTGTTCCAATCCGGATTCCATTGATAATGATATGACTTCCCATTTTAATACCCTCAACGACAAGTATAAAGGATGATAGATCGACGCATCTACTTTGATACTTATCGTTGAGGGTATACAAATGGGAAATCGTATTATTATCAATAGGATTCGTACTACCAATCAATCTCATCGATGTTTCTTTCCTATTGATACAGAGATTCTTCAACTTGCTCATTTCATCATTATTATTATTGATGCGAATTCGTCTTCTTCTTCTCCTCCTCCCCATGGCTAAAAAGGGGTTTGTATGTTTTGATTGGGAATCGAGCGTATACATATTTCTCTCAGAACTCATAGTTGTAGTAAAGTGTGTAGAATAGGTCCATGTTCGAACTCTCGGTGTCATGTGAGGTATAATGTAAGCTGGCGGCTGCGTAGCAGAGCCATTTCTGTAAATGATACGGTCATAATCACTTGGAATGGAACCTTCTCCGGTCCATACATGTTTTTGCGTCAGAAAGTTGATTTCATAATAGGGATGATCAATATAGTTGGCATTTAACAAATCTTGAATGACATCGGTAGGCATATGAATGTCCTGCATGGAATAAATTCCATCATCGCTAGTCAAATTCCATGGAACAGAATTCCCGAAAAGTGGGATATAAACAGCCGTATCAGTAAGAACAGAAAGCTGTTGAATCAGGGCAGAGTCTTCGTCTTCTTTCGCTATAGCCATACCAACAAGTAAAATAGGAATAAGGCGAATACAAGTGAACATGAACCGAAAGACAAAGACATGGAAGGATGATGATTCCCAGATAGGCATCCACCGACAAATCAGAGTCATCCTGTTGCCTTGAGGATACGAAGAACCATGACTTTGCAAAATACTCTTTGGAGTGATGACACTTTTAACAAGCAAGCTGAGTGCATGATCGTGCTTTACTTAGCCTCCTATCGAGCGTCAGCCTTCCGCGCTTCCGCGAAAAGAAGCAGCCGTTGAAAAGGGACTGCATTGATGATGCTACAGTTAGTAGAGTAGACTGTAGGAGCAAGAAATACCAGCAGCTCTAGAGCCGAGCTCTACAGTAGCCCCTCTGGGCCGGGAGAACGCTCGTTGCGTACGTTCGTTGGACATGCCATACAATAAGTATTTGCAAATTTCACGCAAGTCTTTTTCATCTCAGTCTATAGATCCCATCCTCCTTCCTGCCTGCATCGAAACCACCTCTCGACTTACTCTCCATTTCCAAGCAAAGAAAGAAAATTGAATTGAGTTTGTCAACATGTCGGAGCTACAGGCGACTCGTACAGTTCAGCAACAACAAGCGCAGCATTCTGCACTGATTTCGTTGCTCGTAACCAAGACGGTCAAGTTACAAAAGGAAATTGGCAATCGCAATCGTAAATACAAGGTGTGTAACTTTTACGAGAGACCCTAGACCCTTGACACAAACACAAGTTGTGGTTTTTTAAAAGTTCAAACATTTCATATTTCATACATTGTTGTTTTTTTTTTGCTTTTCCTCGCTCGGATATTTTCTCCAATCAACATAGGATATTTATGAAAGTTTAGAAGCGGCGGTAGAAGCACTCACAGCTTTTCAAAATTTCACATGGCCACCCACGGAGCAGCTACACCTACAACAACCTTTGATGATTTCAAATATGGACCATTTGTCCAATGGGAATGGAAATTACGCTGAACCTTTTTCCCTCGACACCTCCATGTTAACCGAGGCAACGCCGGAACAGTCACCGGCTCGGATGGTTCGACAGAATTCACTGACCTTGACACAACCACAGCAAGTCACACCGATGATGGTGGATGAACACTTATCAGAACATTTACTGGAGGCTACAGCGTCTCAACCGATGCATCCTGCCGTTTCCAAGGCTATTGCATCCTACTGTTACATCATCGATCATCCGAAGCGTACACCGAAAATGGTGGAAATAACACTGGAATGTACCTTTCTTCTTATTGCGAATCGATATGTATCAGGACAAGCCGTAGGAGGGAGGGAACCATCCATGGATGCATCCTCTACAGGAACAGATACCAGAGCTGCATCGGACATTGATTTATTGATTCAATCACTTTGTGCATCCGCAGACTCGACATCGGATGTTGTACAAACCTTTACAATCAAATGTTTGCTTGCTTTGACTACATCATCCATTTGTAGTGTTCACGAGGGGGCTTTACTGAGAGCATTACGAACCATTTTTCAAATACATTTAGCTGCTAAACACTTTATCACACGAGATGTAAGTAAGGCTGCACTCTTTGATATGGCACGGACTGTACTCATGAGACTTGAAACATATCATACTATATCGAAAAGTGAAAAAGAACAACTACAACAACAGCATCTGCTGTCTCCCTCTTCTTCATCTCAACAAATAAATCAAGAGAATTCCACAACAGATGAAGATTTGACTTCATCCACTGCTGCCGCTGCTTCAGTTTTTAAGGATGTTTCCAAAGGTATCCATGTAGATATGGATGCCATCTTACCCAAAGATGACTTTTCTACCTTTGCCTCGAAGTTTCATATTGATACATACCTTATTTTTCGATCGCTTTGTAAAATGAGTGCCAAGGCATTACCAGGGGATAATACGACCTTGGATGGAAATAAGGTTCTACTTGGAAATGCATCATCCAAACTAATCAGTGCATTCACTCCTGTGGGATCGAATGTAGAAGATCCATTAGCCTATCGATCGAAAATTCTTTCTCTTGAACTGATACTTTCCATGTTGGAAAATAGTGGACAGGCCTTTTGTACCGGGGAACGATTTATCTTTGCCATTCAAAATTATCTTTGCGTCTCCTTACTCAAAAACTGCATTTCCAACTATATGCCAGTAGCTCAACTTGGACTCAAAATATTTATCCTCTTGGTCTATAAATTTAAGCCATATCTCAAGGAGGAGATTGAAGTTTTTATCTCAAAAATCTTCTTGATTGTGCTTGAGTCGTCCAACAGTCCTTTTGAGCAACGAAGATGGGTTTTAGAAGCCTTACGTGTCCTCTGCTCAGAACCTCTCATCCTAACGCAGATATTCCTCGAATACGACTGCGACTTCGATGCATCCGATTTGTACAAAAATATATTGGATCATCTTACCTCCCTAGTTATTCGATTACACTCAAATAATGCAAATAATAAAGCGGTGGTACCAGCTGAGAAATCATCATCGCTCCATGATTCTATTCTCATTATTGCAGGACTTGATGCTCTTGTGAGCATCTTGCAGGCATTTTTAAAAGTCTTGGGTTTACCCGGAGCTGATGAGGACTTAATTGACGAGAAAGTTACTCGGAATGACAAGGTTCGAGGTTTATTACAGGTGGATCTCTCTCTAACAATGAAAACGTTCCATTCTAAGATGTCATCCTTAGATGATATCGGACAAGAATCTAAAATTGCTATGGGCAATATGTCGGAGTCTGATTTAAGTCAATATAATAACTCAAATCCAATAAACGAAACGTCCACTATAGGACAAGTTGTTGCGGGTTCTATCATTGACACATTTGATAAGAAGAGAGAAGGAAAGAGAAACTTTGAAACGGGTATGATTAAGTTTGCTCTTTCTGCTAAACAGGGAGTCATGTTCTTCATCGAAACAGGCTTTTTAAAACTCGATGCGAAGGAAATCGCCCTTTTCCTCCACCGTAATAAAGATAAACTCAACAAGACGCAAATAGGGGAATTACTGGGTAGGGAACCAGACGCAAGCTTTATTAAGGACAAAAGTGAAGACCCAGAAAAGGGAGGGGAAGGGTTTTTTGTTCGACTTCTCCATCATTATGTGAACGCCATGAACTTCGCGGGTCTAGAATTTGATGACGCGATTCGTTTGTTTTTATCTGGATTCCGTTTACCCGGCGAGGCTCAAAAGGTGAGTTTTTGGCTACTTACAAGACAATTATTATTACAGGACATCGTCTGATTTCTATGCATGAGAATCATTTCTGATTTTTCTCTTGTATCTGAATTTATCACTTTAATTATCCACACAAAATAGATCGACCGAATCATGGAAAAATTCGCTGAATGCTTTACTTCACAGAACGAGGGGGTTTTCCAGTCCGCAGATACTGCATTTATACTGGCGTTTTCAGTTATTATGCTTCAAACGGATCTGCATAATCCAAATATAAAACCAGAAAAGAAAATGACTGTCGAAATGTTTATAAGGAACAATAAAGGAATATCAGTCGATGGCGGTGACCTTCCAGATGACTTACTTGAAGGAATTTACAAACGCATCCTGGCTCAGCCATTTACGTTGAAGGAAGATGATGAGGCAAGAGAGGCTCTCGCGAAGACCTCGAAGGTTGAAAGCGGCCTTGGAATCGATGTGTCGATAGTGTTTGGTAGCAATGCCGAAGACAAAAAAAGAGAGCGGTTTGCTAGAGAGCGAGAAACAATGTTGCTGAAATCTGAGCAGCTCTTTCGTAAGAGGCAAACAAGTAAAGCCACCACGAACAACAACAAGACTTCTAACCCACCTCCTGATTACATCTCTCCCTCTGATGCCGCCAAACTCATGTTCAATGTTACATGGTCACCACTCCTTGGAGCACTATCCCAGATTTTTGAAATGTCTCAAGACGAGACCAGCATCAAACTATGCTTAAGTGCGATTTCATATTCCGTGCGTATATCTGCATACTGTGACATATCGGTCGCTCGTGAGACTTTCGTGAACAGTTTGTCAAAATTCACAACATTGGGATCCATAAAGCTAATGCATAAGAAGCACGTGGAATGCATCCAGACTCTCTTGGATATAGCCGCTGATGATGGAGAGTATCTCGGCGAGAGTTGGACTCCGGTCTTGCAATGTATCTCGCAACTAGGAAGGTTGAGATTATCTGCGTCGGGCCTTTTATCAGATCATTCTTTTCTTGGTGACCACGATGCTAGCAAAGATCCTTTGAATAAGCGCCAAGCGACCAAAATTGAGGTATGTACCGTGTTTGTCATTTCTCAACTATTCCGTCGTGATGCGACTACTACTTGTTTCACTGTTCCCTTGTGTGTTATTAGTCGGATCGCGAAGTTGAAGAGATTAATGGCCGTGTCCTTCTTACTGCTATACAGGAAGTGGCTCTTGATAGAGTGTTCTCCTCAACGATTCATTTATCTACGAAAGGAATCGTATTCTTCATTAATTGCCTCGTTGCAGTTTCAGATGCTGAAATATGCAGTGATAATAGAAAGGCCATTAGTGGTGTGGGTAGAACGACGAACTCATCGGCAGCGTCGCGATCACTTGCTGGAGAGGATGGTCCACGAATTTTTTCGTTACAAAAGCTTGTTGAGGTTGCTGATTACAACATGAATGTCAGACCTCGTCTTGCATGGGCACAAATGTGGGATAGGATGTCTGAATACTTTGTGAAGATCGGTTCCCATGAGAATTCGTTGGTTAGCATGTTCGCAATTGACGCGTTGCGTCAACTGAGCTTTAAATTTCTTGAAAAGCCTGAACTAAAAGATTTCAACTTTCAAAGGCTTTTTCTACGTCCTTTCTTGCTCATAATGGAAAATCCGACATGTCGTGAGAATAATCGCGAACTCGTTCTTCGTTGTGTAGATAATATGATCCGATCAGTGTCACGGAATTTGCGCAGTGGATGGAAAGTAATCTTCTCAATTCTCTCGTTAACCGCGAATGACTCATCCGAAAAAATTTGTACGCTGGGTTTAACAATTTTACAATATTTGCTGGACAATCATCTAGACAAACTTGTCTGTGTTGATGATCAATCACAGGACTCAGGTGTGTTGAGTGCAAGTGAAAAGAGAGAGCGTAATGCCCATGCGGAGGATTTTGTGAGCCTTTGTAAAGCTTCCTTGTCTTTTGTATCCCTTGAGAAGAGCAAACGAACTTTAGCCATCGATTTATCCATGAGGGCGTTGACTCATGCGGCATGCTATGCTGATCTCCTAGCAGCTGGGAAAATTCTTTCCCCAGTTTCTTGCGCCCAGGTGCATTTCCTATAGCTTTGTGTACACTTCGACTTGTTATCGTTTTTTGTCTCACACTTGTCAACGTTTCCTCATTCCATCGATTATTCTTAGTTTGAAGATCCAGCTGCCTTTGGATATAGCTACAAAGCTTTATCAAGCTCAGAAGCCGACAAAATGGTTTTATGGCGCCCGATATTCGATGGTCTGTTACGTGGTGTCCAATACAATAGTTCTGGTACCAGTCAAGGGGTCGGTTGTTTGCTTCAGCGTGGTAGCGTCATGACGATGAGGTCTATTTTGCTAAGTCATGGGAAAATATTCAGCATTCCGCAATGGAAATGTATTCTTGAGAGCATCACAACCTGTCTACAAGCCAGCGCTAGACTGGACAGCTCACCTGTTTCAATAATTGTCTCTGATTCGCCATGTGTTACCAAAATCGATTTTCTGTCGACACCTTTGCCATCTCCACCGAGCTTCGAAAACAAAGGCTTGCAAGAATTCGCTCAAAGCTTACAACGTGGGACCAGGTACGTTTTGAGAATAACTTTTGCTGATTACTCCAGATGTCAAAATAACATTCTTAATATGTCTCCTTTCAGCTCACGACCCTTGGGATACGCCGAGTTACTAGCGGAGGCAAGTTTTGTTGACCTCAAGTATGGAGGTGACGGTGATTTGTCCCATGTCTACGAATTGCGACGCAAAGTAAGTCAAATATCATAATGGCTGTTCTCATTGTACCGATACTCACATGTGTGCACCTTCCTATAAAGGCTCTCGCTGCGGGGAATTCAGCGAAAGTTCATCCATTTCCCGATAGCTGGATAGCCACTACAGGTCCCATGGCTCTCGGAATGATTACGGATATTTTCGAATCATATCTGTTCCATCTCGATGATTCTCGTATTAAGGAGGAGCTATGGCCACTTGCCACGAACTTGCTTGTCATATGGACCGAGGGTATCCCCGCTGAAGAGGAAAAAGATACATGGGAACCATGTGAAGCTTTAGTGCGAATATGCTGTCAGGAGATTACTAGACTATCACAGATATTTGCAGATATGACACAGCCAAATGGATGGATCGATCTTTTCTTTATCACACTTGCAGAATTGCTACACAATGTTGTTGACTCTGAAAGGTATTTGCGCAGTTTCTTTCTGGTTAGCTTGGCCGATTCTTTGAATAATATTGTCGAAGCAGACAATGTGATAGTGCGTCATGCAGCTGATGATTCTTTGGTACGAAAGTACATCGCCCCTCTTAAAGCTCGTTGTATTTCGTGTTATTGTTTACAAGAAACAATACTTTCGATTATAAATTCATTGGGCTCATCGGCAGGTCTTGATTCTGCTTCAGCACTGTTGGGATGTCTTGAAGAATCACGTGAGGTTGCATTTGAAGCCAGCATCGACCAAGTGTTAACCAAAGCCTTTTATGATGGCCGTCCTATTAATCAATCACTTTTGTCGAAGTCCACTGATACAATAAACTCTAATGGTGGCAGTGCAATGTTCTTCTTGACTCAAGAGGCCAGTGCTACCAATTGCAGCATACGATTCCTTACTTTGATGTTTTGTACCCAATCGGACCCGCAACGAATCGACGCCTTGCAGAGTTGGGATGCTCCCGAGTACGCTGAATCACTATTATTAGAGCGAATAATACAAGTTATTGATAAATTTTACGAGTCGGAGCAGCTGTATGGAACACTACTGGATCCGAAAATTTGGGACAACTCATCCAATAGTGGAATGAATATTGCACTGTATTGTACCTCATTCGCTCGTGTAGTTGTTACAGTTTTGCATACTCTGAGATCTTTTTCTCTAGATCAATTTGACCGTCATAAAAGAGAGTTGTACACAAAAATTTGTTCCCTGATAAAAGTTCAGAGTAACGAAATACGCGAGCTAGTGTCGAGTCTTATGATGGAGAAATGTTTCGTTTTTCTAGGTACAAATTAATTTGATCCTAATATTGCTTCAAAACACTCAAAAGTCTCATGAGTATCATAAAATACCTTAAATTTATTCTGCGATGGGTCTCTTGTAAACGCAATGTGAATATGCGTACGCTCATCAATATGTTCAACACCTATGCTCGCATATCCGCCCCATTTGGAGACATCCATCGATCCGACGAGCGGCCTAATACACATTTTCCCACCAAGTTATCCAGAGGTAAGAGAAAAATCACAAATTCATTCTGCATCTGCATGTTTGCCTCCTTGGAAAGCTGTGAGCCAAGCGCATATGACGCAATCAGGTATCATAATTTACTAAGAGAAAAGAGCTGATACCTGTTGATGCGAGTTGGTAGATACAGTGCATACCCAGTAATATTATGCATTCATCTCCACCTAGACTCTTCATGTAATACGAGCATGCATATACAAGGACTGAGCATGGATCCCCGATATATACGCACAAATGCGGGTGGGATCTTTCATATGCCCTGTAGTTGGCGCATTGTGAGAGTTGAAGATATCCACGTCCAAAGTTGGGCCTTCCATGGGTAGCTTGCTCTTCAGTGTTCCAATGATAAATTGGATAATCCCACTTGGTCCTGTACGGAGTTGTAAGTAGAAGCAAACTCCTCAGTATGCTGGAAACAACCAGATTCCAAGATCATTTAGGCTAAACTTGCAGTCTTGCGATAGAGACTATATTTCCTAGCAAGAGCTTTTAAGTTGTTAGCGATATCTTGACAAACTGAGCCACCGCCGAATGCGTTGCAACCTAATTGAGTATCACGTAAAGAAACCAATCTTCCTCCTCCTTGGAACGATAGGAGGACCCGGAGACGGGCCACCGCAGCTGTCAGATCCTATTCCATACCATCCTCATTGCGAGGAGGATTGCCAATTAGAACAAATACCATTGCTACGATTTCCTTCACCACACGTCCCACCAGCAGAGGGATTATTCTTGACATGAGATAAGTACCACTTCTGATTCGCATCGATATTGGCACGTACTAGTGGCCAAGTTACACGGTACAAACACCTCCATCCGATGATTTAACAGATATCCTCGAGCTGTCAAGAAAAAGAGTACCCCTCTGCTTTTGGAATAGAATGGAGGAGTATTTCGTCTTATCTTCTGCATTTCCCGACATGTTTGTACATATTACTGTACATGCAGCACTGAGTCGTGCTGCATGGAGGAACTTATCCTTATCTTTCATTTTTCTACCGAACACCGCGATACATGCAGTACAGTATACTTATCTGTTTTGTACTAGAGGGTACGTTGTACGTACATACGGACTATCACCACCTCAACATCAGAATCTCTTTCTCTATCATACAGTACAGCAGCACTACAGTACCGTACTGCATTTCACTATCGGTTTCAACAACTCATCGAATCGAATGAGTATCGATTCGTTATCAACGTCCTGGTTTGAACTCCAATCGAAGAATATACTTTCATTATGAGAAAATTGGGCAACCGCCGGAACCATCGTGGTGTTCATAGTTGTCGGGCCATAGCCGCGATGCTTTTTATTTCATCAACTTGTCGATCACAGGGCTTTGTCCCGAGCGCAAGATTCTTAGAATATGGCAGGGTCCATGGCAACTCATCAACACAGCGATGTTCGATTGAATCGAGAGAGCTTCGGTTCCACAAGTCCAACAACGCATCACAATCACATCGACAATTTTATAACCCACAGCGTTACCCATCCTTCTTTTCTTCAAATGAACCGAACGCATTCTCAGTCTCTCGTTCATCCTTGCGAGTAGCGACGATTGCAGATGGATATGCCCTGCTTAGTAAGAATTCTTTTTCCAGTAGCACAGCTTGGGATCATCGGGGTGGAGCAATACCAGCCACCGCAGCGTACCTATCTTTGACCACAAGTGCGGCACATATCGGACGCGTAGGGACAGGACCGATGATTCAACTTACCCAACAAGAGGCAGAGCTATTCGAGATTCTCATCAAGGCTGTCAATACTTTGGGCCTTGATTGCACGCTTAGAGTAGCCGGGGGATGGGTCCGAGATAAGCTTCTTGCAACGGAAGAATTTCAAAGAGGCAGCAGTAAAAGGACAGATGATAACAATACTAACGTTGCCGTACAGAGACTCACATCCAAGTACAAGGGACCCAGTGCTGGAAGAATGGGAACGAAGTTAATTGGACTTCCAAAAACTGTACCGGAGGAAGATATTCAATCTACTATTACCCCATTTCTTTCCCTTGTCAACAAACAAAATCAGCAACCTGTTGATATCGATATTGCTTTGGATAATATGCTTGGGAGAGAGTTTGCAGAAAAGTTTAATTCATGGCTTTCATTAAATGGACGAGAAACACATTCTGTTGGTATGATTGATTGGGTTTTTTCAAAGAATTTAGTTTCCATGCCTGTATATGTATTTTTGTTTTTATTCGTCTCACACAAATCCCATTTTTTTCATAAAAAGGGCTGATTATGCAAAATCCAGAAAAATCGAAACATTTGGAGACTGCAACCATGCAGGTGGGATCATTTTGGATAGACTTTGTCAATCTTCGTGCGGAGGAATATACTTCCAACAGTCGTATACCAGACTTGATGAGAATCGGATCACCACAAGAAGATGCGTTTCGAAGAGATTTGACTATCAACGCTCTTTTTTATAACATATGTACAGGGCAAGTCGAGGATTGGACAGGTAGAGGCCTTGAAGATTTGAAGAGGGGAGTCATATCCACACCTCTCCCTCCTCTAACAACGTTACTCGATGATCCTCTTCGAGTTCTTCGAAGTATACGCTTTGCAGCGCGGTTAAGATTTTCCATGGATGAAGGTCTTAAAGAAGCAGCCTTGAATGAAAACGTGCGAACAGCCTTAGAACGAAAGGTTTCACGGGAACGGATAGGAAGTGAAGTAGACTTAATGCTTCGAAGTCAAGACCCTGTTGGAGCCATGAGACTCATGATCAATTTAAAGTTTATGGGAATCGTCTTCCCCATACAACACTTTCATGGAAAATCGGAAATTGAATTGCATAATAATCGCAACTTTCCCCAAAGACTATTTGATAGTGGGCTCTACTTACTCACCACGACGCATGATCACCTATGTTCATGCAAAGTAAACACTCCCATGTGGTGTGAAAAAAAGAGAGCACTTGCAGCAGCGACACATGGTGTTATTGAGACACCACTTATCGATGACGAAGAATCTAGACGAAAACTGTGGTACGCGGCATTTTTGAAACCTATTATGGACCACGCAAAGTTAATAGAAAAAGACGTGGAGATAACGCTTCATCGCCGCCAGGGTAAAAAAGCCAATCGCTCTCCTATTATGATGCTTATGACCGACGAGCTCAAAAGACCAGTTCGTGATGGTGAAGCAGTGGAATCGATTATGAAGGCCGCTGATGAGTTCACTGAACTTATTCGAGGGGAGTCGGCGTTATCTGCGACTGCCGTGATTCTTGGAAAAATTCATGTCACATATACTGAAAGTGGGAATGGTTTAGAATCAAAAGTTTCTTGCTCTATGGGCAACAAGCTAGTTAACGCGGAAACAGAGAAGGATCCTGTATGGTTGCATGCGATGGGATTTCGTTTAGCAGCTTCACGTATCATAATAAAAGTCGGCCCACTGTGGAGGGCCGCTTTAATACTGTCCCTTTGTGAGCAGTTGGCTGATTCAGATAGAAATAGATATAGCTATACGATTGAGGGCGATGTGGTACGTTTTGCATGAGCTGGCTTTCCTTTGTTAGATTGTCGTCATGAATAAATGCACTCACATATTCTTTAGTTCCGAGAGACTAGCGAAGAGATCCATCATGGTATCGTCACAACTTATGATACGTTTGCTGCTTCATTGCTGCAACTAGGACTAATTGGTATTTGGTCAGAAAAACCTCTTATGTCTGGCGAAGATATGAAACTTTTAGTACTAAAACGCTTACCTCAAGGCCCCGCTTTTCGCCAGGTTATGGATGAACAGATCGTTTGGATGACAACCCATCCAGGTGCGAGTAGGATGGCATTAATTCAGCACCTTCAACATGTATTTACAAACTTTGTTTGAGGCCACACAATTCGAGTCTGTTGTTATGACTCTATAGCCGGAACGTATGTACTTTTAGTGAAAAATAATTTTATATAATTATATGAACGAAAGAATGATTGGTATTTACTGATAAGAAGTTAAATGTGTCCGCTGAGTACACTATGTCAGAGAATCGAAGGTCTTGACATCAAATTTCATATTTTCATCGCTTTTACGCCACCCTATATATTCCCATAACTTCGTCGATTACTAAGGGTGATTGAAGCATTACAGTATTAAATAGCATGAACATTATCCTCCATAAAATGTCCGTCAATAACTGATGGTAAATGTGTCAGAGTGATAGGTGAAACCGGCTGGGATGAGGGACCCGCCATTAAAAACTCCCCATGATCTTGGTCAGTAGCGTTTGGGATTTGGAACGCTTCCGGTTGCAGTATTTCGTAAGAATGACGATGAAAAAGAGACCCCCCTTGTTGCCCACTCAACGATTCTGTTGTTATCACATGACCCACAGAAGTGTTTTCTGACGACTCAGTCCTCTCGTCCTGCGATTTCTCTCGAAGTGCTTGACTAACCTTTTCGGCTGCACGTTGATCACCGATATCATACCAATACCCATCATCTCCTTTTTTAAGAAAACGACCTGGGTGCTCATTTGTGCGAATAACTTGTACAATATGCCTAGAAACACTTGGTTTTTGGGTTTTTGATGCTCGGACGTAATCCTGACGATGTAATGCAACGACATCTCTGAATCTTTTATTACCCTAAGCGAAGAGAAAACGAAAATTATACGCTCTTTTTATTCATGTAACTGTGTTCCATTTTATCACCTCAGATATTTACCTTGTGATGATTCGTTGCACCTCCACGGCCACAAAGAATATCATAATCGGTAACTACAATATTTCCATTTTGGTCGGTGAGTCCAATAACTTGACCAAGAAAATGAAGATGCTGCTGCTGCTGCTCTTGTAGTGGTTCATCATGCCCAAAAAACTGCTCAATGTGTGGTGATGTAATCTCATTAGAGACTTGAAGTGATACCGTGGGTGTTGCGGCAGAAATATTTGCATGAAAAGGTGAAATGGAATAGACAGATAAATTATGAGCCATCAAATTGGCACCAGAAATTGTAAACGTGGAATCAGTCTCTGGAAATGAGGGGATACCTGCATCTTGTAGGTTAGAATCGAAAGTAAGATCATGATTTCCTGATATCGGATGGTATGACGGTGCGACAAGGGGGTAAATATGGTGGTTCCCACTTGATCTCTCATCATCTACCACCTTAGACTTCTTTTCTTCTTGGCTCTTTTCTCTCAATGCTTGCGAAGCCTTCTCAGCTGCTCTGCGATCACCGACATCATACCATTTACCATCATGTGTATTTCTCATTAAGAAACGACCAGGAGGATCTGCATTTCTAATGGCTTTAACAATTTTTCTTGCAACGATAGGCTTGGAGACTTTCGACGCCTCCGAATATTCATCTTTGTGTAAGGAAACGATATCTCTGAATCGTTTGTTACCTTTTTCGAAATTAAATTATATGATTTAAAATTTTAAAAGAGTGCGAGGAATTGCAGATAAGCCAAATGCAATCCATGAAATCCGATAAAAAGCAATTATCTATTTTCTCACGCACCAGGATGATGATTTGTCAATCCTCCACGTCCAAAGAGTATATCATTAGTTGTGGGTTGGTCAATTGGGACCATGTTAGGTGGCATACTTTCGAAACTGGGCATTCGAGAAAAATTCTCCCTTCGTTGTGCTTGGGCTTGAAATGTGGAATTCGATACATCATCACGTTCTTCTACTTCTTCCAGGGGCAAATGAAACTGAAAGGATCGAACTGTTGTTACCGGAGAATGAACCAATGTGGGAAGCAACGTGTCTGAAGGTGATGTTCCAAACATCTCTTCATCCCGAAATGTCGGATGCGAAACTGCAGCAGCATATTCTGGAAGTCCATCCACTACCTCGACCATGGACTGGGCTTGTGCTGCATGCGATGATAGTTTCAGGCAGGAATGGTCTTCGTGATCGAATGACGATGTATCCTCCAGCTGATGAACCATCAACATACTTGCAAAAGTTGCAAAATGTGATATCGATTATTGCGTAACGGTCGGTCTTTTCAGTCACGTTTATCGATCGTGGATGCCGTTTTTATCGGTACAGTAGGACCTACTGTACTACAATCAAGTACTGTATGGTACTGTAGTGCTGCTATGTGTATGTACATATGTACTGCTATGGGATCAGCCTTGATGTCGATACATGAGGAGCGTCCGATGTTTGTATGCATCAAGGAGCTGTGGATTAGCGGAATACTTTTGGAGAGTGGTTTGCTTTTACTATAACTCCTTTTTCTAACTTGTAAACCACGTGTTCACTTTTTGAATCTTTTTTGAGTGACCCTCGGCCCTCGGCTATGTTTCTCAGTTTCACTTACAGTAGCACGATTGCTTTGGATTTTTCTCCTGCGGACTTCACGTTTCACGTTCCGCGTTTCAGTCTTCAGTAAAGTCTCACAGCAAAATAGAGGTATGTACAGTCATTAATCAATGATGAAAAAAGCCTGTGCATGCGCGATGGTGGAAACCATCGTATGTATGTTTTTCCGCAGCCATTCTTTTTTTTTACATGCACAAGATAATTTCCATCATCGCCTGTTTTTTGATGACCCCCTTTTTCGTGTGCACTCCAACAACCACATACCCACCGCCATCACTACCAACAACAACAACGACATTTGCAAACACTAACATTTCATCCTCGTCATCTTCAGTTTTACAAGACGTATCCTCGACATCTATTCAACAACAAGATTCACAGACACAATCACAGCAAGAACAACAAGATCTATGACAGCAAGACGAGGAATCCTTACAACAGCAACAACAACAACAACAACTAAACCAAAAATATAAGGCTTTATATCATCTTAAAATACCCACTGGATATATACAAACATCGTACAACGGATCATACATACAACAACCATTTCAAATTGCTATGAAAAAACAAGCTCTTTATGAACAACAATTTTATTCTATACAACAACAACAACAGCAGCAGCAGCAGATACCATCATCATTAGGAAAAATACGAAATGGATGTACTTATCTGTAATGTAAAATCAATCAATAAATTAGAAATAAAACTAAAGTCATTGATTCATGTCATAGTTGAGATATATTTACCAGTAATGAGAAGATGTAGGAAGAACTCTAGATGGATAACCTTCTCACAAGAACATTTCAACCAGGCAGATTTCCAAATACCCTTGGAGGAAGCATGATTGTTGAAAACACTAGTGTGATTTCTTCTATTACATGAGCATAACTTAAATCCTCTGCTTGCATTTATTTCAACGTCAGATTGATTCACGTAGAAATATGGTTAAAAGTGGAGGAAAGTAACCTTAAACGCGGAGCTCTGCCAGGGGCTGTATCTTTAAGTAGGGAACTTTTGAAATGGGCGTAGCTTCGAGACTTGGATCTT
>Ga0169931_10004737_pt1 | contig 21046 bp, 19 predicted proteins | sample Kivu_15m_20L_FD_129675 | JGI IMG/M metagenome (GOLD analysis project Ga0169931, IMG submission 129675) | Freshwater microbial communities from Lake Kivu, Western Province, Rwanda to study Microbial Dark Matter (Phase II) - Kivu_15m_20L... | ecosystem: Environmental > Aquatic > Freshwater > Lake... | reverse complement strand
TCGACCGCCAGCGGCAGCGGTTGCGGGGCTGGACCCTGTTTGACTAAATCTTTGACTGACACAAAGCCTTTAACCATCAGAAACCTCGGGGATAGTGACCGGGTGATTCCCTAGCATCTTACAGGCTCATTTTTCTTGCGCTTACCCTGGGTATAGCCCCAGCCAATGTTAGGAAAATGGCCAAACTGTAGTTCTGCTTACGCTATATTGCTGGCGGCTGTTAGGTTGGCGACGGATTTTAATTCTTGACCGGTTAAAATAAATCAACCTCAGCAAATCCAGTCCTTTGACCGGTGCTTGCGGGTAAACCAATCCAGGTTTGGATTTGTTGGTCTAGTGGTCTTAGGGTACTGGGGCTACGTGGTCAACTGCAACTGCCCTCTGTGGTCTGCCTTTCGCAGGGCCCTAGCGGCAGTTTTTTGCCATCGAGCCTACTGCCTGCCAGCGAATTCTTTTGTAGTGACTGTCTTGAATGAAGGGTTCCTATGGCTAAGCAACCGGTTTATCTTCCTCAACCCAGCCCGGCTACTGCCGTGGGTTCTGAGCCCCAGGGGTTGACCCTAGAGGGCGACCCGCTCTCTACCCAAGTCGCCCAAATTCAGCAGACGCTGGTGGATAACTTGCACTGGGTGCAGGGCAAAGATGAGCAATTTGCCACGGCCCACGATTATTACATGGCCCTGGCCCACAGTGTGCGCAACCAGTTGCTGCAAAAGCGCATTCGCACCGCCAAGACCTACGCCCAGGCCCAGGCAAAGACGGTGTACTATCTGTCGGCAGAATTTTTAATGGGTCGCCATCTCAGCAACGGGTTAATTAACCTGGGTCTGTACGACACCATGCGCCATGCCTTGGCCGACTGTGGCCTCGACCTGGATGAATTGCTAGAGCGTGAGGCCGAGCCGGGCTTGGGTAACGGTGGCCTGGGCCGTTTGGCGGCCTGCTTTATGGATTCGCTCACCACTCTCAACCTGCCAGCGGTGGGCTACGGCATTCGCTACGAATTTGGCATCTTTACCCAGGTGATTCACGGAGGCCACCAGGTTGAAGTACCGGATAAGTGGCTCAGCTACGGCAACCCCTGGGAGATTGCTCGTCCCGACTATCGAGTAGAGATCAAGTTTGGCGGTCACACCGAGGTCTATAAAGATGATGCTGGCGATTACCAGGTGCGGTGGATCCCAAGCCAGACTGTGATGGGCATTCCCCACGATGTGCCAGTACCTGGTTACGGCACCGATAACGTCAACCTGCTGCGGCTGTGGAAGGCCGAGGCGGGAGAGGCCTTTGATCTGGGGGCCTTTAACGCCGGAGACTATGCTGGTGCCGTGGCTAACAAAATGATGTCTGAGAACATCACTAAGGTGCTTTACCCCAACGACGAAACCCGTCAGGGTAAGGAACTACGCCTGCAACAGCAGTACTTCTTTGTGGCCTGTTCCCTCCAAGACATCATCCGCCTGCACCTGCGCGACCACGGGAGCCTGAATGACCTGGCTGAATTTGCCGCTATTCAGCTCAACGATACCCACCCGGCCATTGGGGTGGCTGAGCTGATGCGTCTGCTGCTCGACGACCGCCAGTTTGAGTGGGAAGCCGCCTGGCAGATTACCCAGCGGGTCTTTGGCTACACGAACCACACCCTCATGCCCGAGGCGCTGGAGCGCTGGTCCGTTGACCTGTTTGGCAAGCTGCTGCCCCGCCACCTGGAAATCATCTACGAAATTAACCACCGCTTTTTAGACCAGGTGAAGCTGCGCTATCCCAAAGACCCTGAGCGCCTCGAGCGGCTGTCGCTGATTGAAGAAGGCCCCGAGCGTCGGGTGCGGATGGCTAACCTGGCCTGTGTGGGCAGCCACGCCATCAACGGGGTGGCGGCGCTGCACACCGAGTTGCTGAAGCAGGAAGTACTACAAGACTTCTATGAGCTGTGGCCCGACAAGTTCACAAACAAGACTAATGGCATTACCCCCCGTCGCTGGTTGTTGCAGTGTAACCCCCGCCTGGCTCAGCTGATCTCTGAAACCATCGGCGATCGCTGGATTACCCACCTGGACGAGCTTAAACAGCTTGAGGCCCATGTCGATAACGAAGAGTTTCGCCATGCTTGGCAGGCCATTAAGCAAGAAAACAAGTGGAGTCTGGCCCATTATATTCGCGATACCCTCAATCTCGAAATTGACCCCAGCTCGATGTTTGACGTGCAGATTAAGCGCATGCACGAGTACAAGCGTCAGCTGCTGAACGTGCTGCACGTGGTCACTCTGTACAACCGCATCCTGCAAAACCCTGGCGACCATGTCGTGCCGCGCACGGTGATCTTTGGCGGTAAGGCGGCCCCGGGCTATGCCATGGCCAAGCTGATCATTAAGTTGATTACCGCTGTGGCCGATGTGGTTAACCACGATCCGATTGTGGCGGGCCGGTTGAAGGTGGTGTTTTTACCCAACTACAATGTGTCCTCTGCCCAGCGGCTGTTTCCGGCCTCTGACCTGTCAGAGCAAATTTCGACCGCCGGCATGGAAGCCTCGGGCACTGGCAACATGAAGTTCACCCTCAACGGTGCCCTAACCATTGGCACCCTAGACGGTGCCAATGTGGAAATCCGCGAAGAGGTGGGGGCTGATAACTTCTTCCTGTTTGGTTTGACCACCGAACAGGTAGCCGCCTGTAAGGTCGTGGGTCACAACCCCTGGTTCTACTACGATACCAACCCCGAGCTCAAGCGAGTGCTGGATGTGATCGCCTCTGGGCTGTTTGCGCCCGAGACCCCCAACCTGTTCTTGCCCATTCTCGATTCGCTGCTGGTGGGTGACCCCTACATGGTGATGGCTGACTACGCCGCCTACGTGCAGTGCCAAGAGCATGTCAGCCGCACCTACGAAGACCGCGATCGCTGGGTGCGCATGGCTATTCTCAACACCGCTCGGGTGGGCAAGTTCTCCGCCGATCGCACCATCGCTGAGTATGCCCGCGATATTTGGCGGGTGAAGCCGGTGCCTGTGGGTGAGTAAGTGAGTGGGTGGGTAGGTGTGTAAGGTGCATCTACCCACCCACCGCTTTACCCCTCCCGCCTAGGCGGTGTCTTCAGCGCGGCCACCAGTAGGCAAATAATGCCGATGTTGATACAGACATCGGCCACGTTAAAAATAGGAAAACGGATCAGCCGAAAGTCGAGGAAGTCGATCACTTCTCCGGCTAGGAGGCGGTCGATACCGTTGCCCAACGCTCCGCTCAGAATCATGCCATAGCCCACCTGCTCCCAGCGGTTGGGGAATCTAGCGTTGAACCCCATGGCAATCAGGCCGAGGCTAACCGCCATGGATAGCCACTTCAGCCACTCGCCATTGTTGCTAAATAGGCTAAACGCCGCGCCGCTGTTGGTCACGTAGGTAAAGTAAAACACCCCAGGCCAAAGCGGTAGCGAATCGGGTGGATTCGTGAGCTCAAAGGTTTGGGCCACCCAAAATTTTGTCAGCTGATCGAGGGCAAGCCCAACGCCAGCGGCAATCCAAAACCAACGGTTGCGAACTCTCATGGGCCTAGTAAAACAACAGCTGCCGCAGCACGAGGGATAGCACCGCCACTGCACACACTACCACCAGGTGACCCGGCAGCGGCAAAATAGAGTACCCCAGCAGCAATTCCCAGTAGGAGGCCGATACGGTATGTAACCAGCCTAGCAGGGAGGCGAGAGTCAGGTAAATAATGCCCAGCCCGTGGATGATGCCCAGCCCGCTGAGGCTACTGAGGGCAAGACTCTCCAGCTTGGGCGGGTTTTTAAAGGCCAGGTAGCCACACACCCACCCGGCGGGCACGAAGCCAATCAGATAGCCAAAGCCCGGTTCGCGCACATAGCTCAGCCCGCCCCCTTGGGTAAACACCGGCAGCTCAAAGACTCGAAATAGGGCCAGCCCCAGCACCAGGTAGGCAATCTGCGAGAGGGCCGCTGCATTTTTGCCGCCCACACAGCCGGTCAGCAGCACAGCCCCCACCTGAAAGCTCACCCCCAAGGACAAAATCGCCATACCAGACTGGCCCCAGGCCCAGGGAGCATTGAGGGTAAAGGCTTCCATCCAGGTGGCTACAATGGTGAGAACCAACCCGATTAAGGCCCACATTAGTTCAAAGGGTGCTAGCACTAGCGACGACTTAACTGGTTGGCATTGCTCGAGAATTTAGAGTAGCAGGGTTTACCAGTCCGAGGACGGTTTTGGTCAAAAGATTTCTAGTGCTGGGAGACCTTGAGCCAGTAGGCTGAAAGGCCATTCCTTCAGGCGGCCTTGGCCATCTAAGTAGTGCCGTAGATCCGTCGTGTAGTCCATCGCTGCTGTCTAGGTTCAACGTCCTGATCGATACTCTCGCGCCAATATCTCTCGCTACAATAGACGTCGGACAAATTACGGAATGCATTCGCTATGAAACGCTTGCTTCTTGCTTTGGTGATGGCTGTGGCCCTGGTGGCTTTTCCGGCCCAGGCCTGGGCCCATCAGGTCGAGACCTTCTATACCCTCGACACCCAGCTAGAGTTTCAGTCTCAATTTAGCTCTGGGGAGCCCTTTACCGGGGCAACGGTGACGATTTATGCGCCCAATAACCCCGACGAGCCCTGGATGACCACTACCACCGACAGCGAGGGGCGATTCTCGTGGTTGCCCGATGAGTCAATTCCGGGCGACTGGCAGGTTTCCATTGAAGATGCGAACCAAAGCCATGCCGACTACTGGACTGTGCCCGTGGGCGATAAGGGTATTGTCTACGACGGCATTAGCTTCAACTCAACCGAGGATGTGCATTACCGGGCCGCTGGGGCGATGATGCCGATGGTCATCTCGATCGGTGGGGCGCTGGCTTGGTTGGGGTTTACTCGCCGTCGCCGCTAAGGGTTTTCCTGGGATTGTCCTAGCAGTCCTAGGTTTGGCGATCAGAGCGTTACCCTTGCCTAGGATTGGTGGGATGTCCACACCGTCAACCCTAGACGAGGGGTGGACATCCCACCAATCCGGCCGGCTCACTATCCGTCGATCGATCTCCATACCCCGAGGACTCTAGTCGCCGTTCTTTGGGGAGATATCGCTAGAGGGTGACAGACTAGGTTAAGAAATCTGGGCGGCTGTACACCGTGGGGGTACTCATGCATTACTTGAGGAGAATAGCAACTGGTTGGGATATTTCGCAACAATGATGGCTATAAACGTGGTTCGTCATCCTCCCCATGGTATAAGTGTAAAGGAATTATAAGCACTCCGATGGGCTAATCTTTGTCCTATTAAGCTGTTTGCGGCCATTATCGAAGTCGTTGAACTAGTTCGGTTTGTTGATATATCGACGTTGCAATCAAGCTTAGGCTCTGTTCGTCTCCCTGCGGGGTGAGCAGATTTTTTTTGGGCAAAATAGTCCAGCTCTGATTTGCGCACCTTAACCTTTGTGGAGATCATTCCTTGACTGCAACTATTGAGACATCTGCTAGGACGGCGGACGTAAACCCCTACAGTGACCTGACCCTAAAGCAGGTCATTCAGACTATTCCTAAAGCCTATTTTCAAAAAGACCCCCGCAAGGCCTGGACGGCGGTAGCGCTGAGCGTAGGGGCTGTGATCTTGGGATATGCTGCGATCGCATTTTCCCCCTGGTTTTTGCTGCCAGTGGCCTGGTTTTTAACCGGCACCGCCCTGACCGGCTTTTTTGTGATTGGTCACGACTGCGGCCATCGCTCCTTTGCAAACCGCCGCTGGGTCAACAACTGGGTCGGTCACATCGCGATGCTGCCGCTGATTTACCCGTTCCATAGCTGGCGGCTGCTGCACGATATTCACCACCGCCACACCAACAACATGGATGTGGATAATGCTTGGGCACCGTGGCTCAAAGAAGACTATGCCGAAGCGAATACTTTTTTGCAGGTGGTGTACTGCAACATGCGGGGCTGGCTGTGGTGGCTGGCGTCGGTTGCCCACTGGGGGGCGCTGCACTTTGACCTGCGCAATTTTGAGCCTCGCGATCGCGCCAAGGTCAAGCGCTCCATTGCGGCGGTGGCCATTTTTGCGGCGGTGTTTTTTCCCACTCTGTTCTACTTTGCTGGCCCCTGGGGCGTGGTGAAGTATTGGCTGATGCCCTGGCTCGGCTACCATTTCTGGATGAGCACCTTTACTCTGGTACACCACACGATTCCTGAGATCCAGTTTCGCCCCGGCGACACCTGGAACGAGGTGGAAGCCCAGCTGTCGGGTACCCTCCACTGCGATTACCCCCACTGGGTCGAAGTGCTGTGCCACGACATCAACGTCCATGTTCCCCACCATATTTCAGTGGGTATTCCGTCCTACAACCTGCGCCCGGCCTACGCAGCCCTGAAAGAAAACTGGGCTCCGTTGATGAAAGAGACCAGGTTTTCCTGGGAGCTGATGTGGACAATTACTAGTCGCTGTCACATCTATCACCCTGAGCAGGCCTACCAAACCTTTAGGGATCTAGATCGCTAGCTAATCCCTGAACGCCGCCTGAGTAAAGGCACCGTCATCCTTCTAAACCGGCCTAGATTTTCTGGGTCGGTTTTGTTGTGAGTAGGGCCAATTGGTAAACTGCGACACCTTACCGGTGCCATCTGGCCGTGCCATCACCACAATTGTGGATAGCATAGGGAGTCTTGTCCTAGCCCTGCCTCTCGCTGCCCGTCACTGCCCATACCGCTCCTCCTACCGTTGCTTCCACTCCTATGGCCTTGCTCTCTCGCCCATTGAAAACACTGGTGACCACCGCCGCGGTGGTGTTGGCAGGTCTAACGGCGGCTCCCCTGGCCAGGGCGCAGCAGTTTGACCAGCAGCCCATTGACCCCAGCTTGGCAATCGCGATCGCCAGCCCGGTGCGCGACGGCGCGTTCTACAACCTGATGATTTTGCAGCAGATTCCGAATCAGCGACAGTGCTGGCAAGAGCAGGGGCCAGGGGATGGGCCAGTGGTGGTCGACCCGCTGCTGCTGGACTTTGACTTTACCGGGGCCTGCGATCGCAGCACTGATGGCAACGGCTACTCGGTGCGCATCAATGGCCAAGACCTGGGCGTTCAGTACCGCCTAGAGATTTCGCCCCGCCAGAATGACCTGGTGCTGTTTGCCCGTCCCACCCGCGATCGCTCTGCCCCACCGATCGAAATTGGCCGCACCCATGGCCGCACCAACGACTTTCTTAAGATTCAGCTCAATCCTGGCTGGCAGATGGCCCGTCGTACCTACAATGGCCAGCCCGTGGGCCATATCTACCTCACCCACAACGCGCCCCTGGAGGTGCGGCTGGCCGCTGGAGTCGCTCCGGCCCAGGGGCAAACGAGCCCTCTGCCCCCGCCGCCCCGCCCCAGCACCCCTGCCCCTCCAACCTCGCCCCCGGCACTTCCCTCCCCACCCAACGGCGCTATTCCCAGCGGCGCTACGGCTAGCGGCAATCACTTTCGCGTTGTGGTGCCGATCATCAGTGGCGATACCCTACAGCAGGTGCGCAATGTCGAGCCCGGAGCCTTTCGCACCACGGTGGATGGCCAGACGGTAGTGCAGGTGGGGCTATTTCGCGATCGCCAGCGGGCCGATGAAGTCTACAACGCCCTGGTTGCGGCTAACCTACCCGCTAAGGTACTCAGCGCTTCTGCTCCGGCGGTGGCGTCTACTCCCGTGCTGCCGTCTATTCCCCAGGGAGCCACTGTGGTGGTGATTGATCCCGGCCACGGTGGGCGCGACCCCGGTGCGGTGGGCATTGGTGGCCTGCAAGAAAAGCAGATCAATACCGCTATTTCCAACCGGGTGCAGCAGCAGCTCCAGGCGGCTGGCATTACCGTGCTGATGACCCGCAGCAGCGATGTCTTTGTCGATCTTGACGCCCGCGCCCAGTACGCTAACCAGGCCGGGGCTGACCTGTTTGTCAGTATCCACGCCAATGCTATCAGCATGGATCGCCCTGAGGTCAACGGGCTAGAGACCTACTACTTCTCCAGCGGCGAACGGCTGGCCCGCAGCATCCACGCCAGTGTGCTGCAAAATACAGATTTGGGCGATCGCGGCGTGCGCACGGCTCGCTTTTACGTGCTGCGGTACACCAGTATGCCGTCCGTCCTGGTGGAGACGGGGTTCGTGACCGGAGCCACCGACGCTGCCCGCTTCCGCAATCCCAATGCTGTAAACCAAATTGCCGACAGCATCGCCCGAGGTATTCTCAACTACCTGGGACGTTAGGGTTTGGCTACTTTAAAGGGGCAGCTTAGCGATGCGATTGATCCACTCCTCGGCACTGGATGCGGCTTGGTAGCGAATGGTCAAAGACTCACCTGCTGTTGCAAGGCTTTGGCCGCTACAAGTTTGTTGTATAGAGCAGGGGCAGAAGACTCTAGTGGTTGGGGCATAGCCTCAAAAGCATCCTCCTCAGCCGCCAAATAAACATCAATCTCGGTGCGATTTGCCAAATAAAAGGTAATTGCTCCGTAGACTTGCTCCAGGGTCAAAAGTGGAAACGACTGCATGATACTTTCCGGGGACAAGCCATTGCGGAAGGCGTAGACAACCGATTCAAGGGAGATTCGAGTTCCTTCGACCCAGTAGGCCTCGTTTCGACACTCGACGTAAGATTTAGCGTCAACGACTGGCATAGGCTGATTAAGCTCCAATGATCTGCAAGGTTAATGGGCCGTTGCACTAAACTGCCGGACGGCTTTCACCACGGCCAAGTCAGTCTCGGTTTCTCGTCGGACATGGGCAAATAGCCGCGATAACGGTAATGTCAGGATCATAGCAAGGTCGTTAATGCTTTAGTAAAGACGCGATGTTTTCCCAACCGACCCGCAAGCGTTTTGGCCAGCACTGGCTCACCGACGAGAAGGTGCTCCATGCCATGCTGGAGGCCGCCGCCGTCACTCGCCAGGACTACGTGCTCGAAATTGGCCCTGGCACCGGGGCGCTCACCCGCTGGCTGCTGCCCCTGGCCAAGGCTGTGGTAGCGGTAGAAATCGATCGCGACCTGTGTCGCAAGCTGCGCAACCAGTTCGCCAAACACGATAATTTTAAGCTGGTGCAGAGCGACATTCTAGAGTTAGATATTGCCACCGCTGCCTACGATCAAGCCTTCGACTTTGGCTTGCCCAACAAGGTGGTGGCCAACATTCCCTACTACATCACCGGGCCTATTTTAGAGAAACTGCTGGGGACTCTAGCGACCCCCAACCCAGCACCCTACGACGCGATCGTGCTGCTGGTACAAAGAGAAGTGGCTGAGCGGCTCTATGCCCGGCCTGGCACCCGAGCCTTTGGGGCGCTGACGGTGCGGGTGCAGTACCTGGCCGATTGTGAATTGGTCTGCCCGGTGCCGGCCCGGGCTTTTCAGCCGCCGCCCCAGGTTGACTCGGCGGTGGTGAAGCTCACCCCCCGAGCCCTCGCCATCCCCTCCGATGACCTGGTGGGGTTTGACCAGTTGGTCAAGCTGGGGTTTGGCAGCAAGCGTAAGATGTTGCGCAACAATCTCAAGGCGGTGATTGATCGCGATCAGCTGGAGCAGATGATGACGGATCTAGCCATTGCCCCGATGGCCAGAGGCGAAGACCTGAGCATTGAGCAGTGGGTCGCCCTGGGTAATACAATCCTGAAGCACTCCCGCTGATGCCCTATGCGCTTATATTCTCTGCTGGCCGCCGCTAAAATTAATCTGTATCTCGAAATTGTGGGTAGCCGCCCCGATCGCTTCCATGAGCTGATTATGGTGATGCAGAGCATTAGCCTGGCTGACCGGGTGACGGTGCGGAGTATTGGGATCGATCAGATTCGGGTGCGCTGCGACCATCCCCTGGTGCCTGCGGATGAAACTAATCTGGCCTTTAAAGCGGCGGCGCTGGTGGCCGATCGCTTTCCTGGTGTGATGGCCAAGCTGGGCGGCGTAGAAATCACTCTCGAAAAGCAGATTCCGGTGGGGGCGGGGCTGGCTGGGGGGTCAGCCAATGCCGCCGCTGTGCTGGTGGGGCTAGATATGCTGTGGCAGTTGGGTCTGACCCAGGCCGAACTGCAAGACCTGGGGGCTGAGCTGGGGTCAGATGTCCCCTTTTGCGTGGCCGGGGGAACGGCGATCGCCACCGGGCGGGGCGAACAGCTCGACCCCTTGCCTGGCATCGACAGCCTCCATTTGGTGCTGGCCAAGTATGGGGCTGAGTTTGTCTCTACCCCCTGGGCCTACCAGACCTACCGGGCTGAGTACGGCGATACCTACCTGCCCGACGCCCAGGGCTGGCAAGCGCGACAGTCCCAGGTGCGCTCCGGGGATATGGTGGCGGCGGTGGCCCAGCGCCAGGGATCGGCCCTGGGGCAGCATCTCTACAACGACTTCGAGAAAGTGGTGCTGCCCGCCCACCCTAAAACCGCCGCCCTCAAAGCCGTAATGGCCGACTTGGGGGGGCTGGGCACGCTGATGTCGGGGTCTGGCCCCTCGGTGTTTACCCTGGCCGAGTCTGAAGCGGCGGCGGCGGCCCTGGCGGCGGCCTTGAAAGGGGCTCTCCCCGACCCCGATTTGGGGGTGTGGACAGCTCGGTTTGTGACGGCAGGCGTACAGCTCGATGGGTAGCCACTAGAGAGAGAATGGTACGGCGAGGGCAAGGCTCACCGTGGGGGGGAGAAGCAACGCTAGAATGGGGAGACTGTTCTTAACCTTTCGGGTTTGTCTATGTCGGTTTTAGCTGCGATCGCGGTCATTGCCCTGCTGGTAGCCGTCCACGAGGCCGGGCATTTCATGGCCGCTCGGCTACAGGGTATCCATATCAACCGCTTTGCCATTGGCTTTGGCCCCATTCTGCTGAAGTACCAGGGCACCGAGACCGAGTACTCCCTGCGGGCCATTCCCCTGGGTGGTTTTGTGGGCTTTCCCGATGACGATCCGGACAGTGATATTCCCACCAACGACCCAGATCTGCTTAAAAACCGCCCTATTCTTGATCGCGCCATCGTGATTAGCGCCGGGGTGATTGCCAACCTGCTGTTTGCCTACCTGGTGTTTGTGGCGCAGTTCACCGCCGTGGGCATTCCCGAGACTTTTAACCCCCAGCCCGGTATTTTGGTGCCCCAGGTGATCTCCGAAAGCTCTCCGGCGGGTCAGGCGGGCCTTCGCCCTGGTGATGTGCTGGTGGCCGCTAATGGCCAACCCCTAGGGGCAGGCGAAGAGAGTATCCCCGGATTTATTCAGCTGATCAAAGACAGCCCTAACCAGTTGGTGCAGCTGACGGTGCAGCGGGGCACCCGTGAGCTAGACGTGGCCGTTACCCCCGAGGTCGGCCCCGATGGCACCGCCGTGATTGGGGTGCAGCTTCAGCCCAACGGCGACTTTGGCTACCGCCGCCCCAAAAACCCCGTTGAGGTGTTTACCCTGGCGGCCCAGCAGTTCCAAGACACCCTGGTGCGCACCGTGCGGGGATTCGTCATGCTGGTGACCAACTTCGGCGAAATGGCTAGCCAGGTGGCCGGGCCGGTCAAAATTATCGAACAGGGGGCAGGGCTGGCTCAGTCGAGCCTGGCTATGCTGTTTCCTTTTACCGCCATCATCAGCATTAACCTGGCGATTATCAACATTCTGCCGTTGCCGGCCCTGGATGGTGGACAGCTGGCGTTTCTCGCGATCGAGGCCCTGCGCGGCGGCAAGCCCCTGCCCGATCGCATTCAAGAGAATGTGATGCAAACTGGCTTGGTGCTGCTGCTGGGGCTGGGGGTGTTTCTGATTGTGCGCGACACCAGCCAGCTCGAGATTTTCCAACATCTTCGCTGAGAGGCCTTCCCCCATGGCCAACCAGCGGCGAGGCTCTAAAAAACAGCGGGCGCTGGAGATTCTCATTCGCCTAAAGCGGCTGTATCCCCACGCTCCCTGCTCCTTGGACTACACCACCACGCTGGAATTGATGGTAGCGACGATTTTGTCGGCGCAGTGCACCGACGAGCGGGTCAACCTGGTCACCCCGGCCCTGTTTGCCGCCTATCCCGATGTTCATGCCTTTGCCGAGGCTGACCTGGCCGACCTGGAGCGACTGGTCAAATCCACCGGGTTCTACCGCAACAAGGCCAAAAATATTCGCGCCGCCTGCCAAAGGATTGTGGCGGAGTTCGGTGGCGAGGTGCCCTCCCGGATGGAGGATCTGGTCACCCTGCCGGGGGTGGCCCGCAAGACGGCCAACGTGGTGCTGGCCCACGGTTTTGCCATTAACGCTGGGGTCACCGTCGATACCCACGTTAAGCGCCTGAGCCAGCGACTGGGGCTAACCAAATTCACTGATCCGATCAAAATCGAGCGCGATCTGATTAAACTGCTGCCCCAACCCGACTGGGAGAACTGGTCGATTCGGCTGGTGTACCACGGGCGGGCGGTGTGCAATGCCCGCAACCCCAACTGCGGGGGCTGTGCCCTGGCCGATCTCTGCCCTGCGGCCACGGTTGTCCCGACGATTAGCCCCGTGGAAGAGGTGGTGCAGTCTTAAAATCTGGTTGCCCTGGCCAAAGGCTTAGGGGGGCTTGGCCAGGCTGAGTAGGCCGACGCTGATGGTGACCAGCAGTACCCCTAATCCCTGTACGAGCGATAGCTGCTCTTGCAGGGCTCCCCAGGCGAGCATGGCGGTGAGGGCTGGGTTGGCGGCACCTAGCATTGAGGCGGCCGTGGCCCCCACCAACCGAATGCCCAGGTTGTTGAGAAGATGGCCGGTTACGGTTGCGATCGCAGACAGCAGCCCACCCACCCACAGCGCTGGCCACAGCAACCCCGCCAGATCACCTGGCCACAGCAGCAGGCTAACCACCGACAGCACCAGGGTGACGGCAAAGCTGATGGTCGTAAAGGGAACCGGATGAAAGGTTTCAAACGCTTTTTGGGCCACCATCGTGTAGACGGCATACATGAAGCCAGAGGTGAGGCCAAAGGCGACCCCCAGCCAACTGGCCATCACGGCCCCGGTCATGGGAATGGTCAACCCGCTGCCCAGCAAAATGAGCGCCAAAATTCCCCAGCGGCTGGGGCTAGGGCAGTGGCCAAACCAGTACCAATCCAGCAGCGCGGTGTAAACCGGGAAGGTGAAAAACAGTGTCAGCGCGATGCCCGCCGCAATGCGGCCCACCGCTACGTAGAGGAGGGCCAGGTACAAAAACATGAGCCCGCCCCCGGCCAAGGCCAGGTAAAGCTCGCGGCGATAGGCAGGAGCTCCCAGGCGGGGCAGGTCGGCCCACAGGCGAGGGTATACTGGCGGCAGGAGTAGGGCCATCATCGGTACCCCCACCGCCATGCGCATCGCCATCAGCAAAAACGAGTTGGAGAGGGTGGGTTCCACAAAGCCGCCGGTGTCCACCATCCCCAACAGACTGGAGGGGGTAAACAGCACTCGAGTAATCAGGTTTTGGGCACCGAAACAAACGGTGGCCAGCAAAATTAATCCGTAGCCGAGCATGCATCCCTCTTTTGCCGACGAAGGGTGAGGACGAAGGGATGCCGCCATTTCTGTGCCCCATCCTCAACCCTCTCTAGGGTAGTCGGTAGCTGGCCACCCGCACGACCAACTCCCCCGCCTGGGGGGCATGGGTAAAGACAAAGCTACCCGCCTTGGTTTCGTGCCCCGAGAGAAAGTCGATTTGCTGTTCACCGGTTTCGTCATCGACTCCGACCTGGTGTAGTTCGGCGGTAACCTGCACCATGCGAGCAATGCGCCCGCCGGTATTGGTAATGGCAAAGGGGATGTAGTAGCGACCATCGGTAACCCGCACGGCTTCAGAGACAGTCACCGTGAAGGCCGGAGGATGGTTTTGATTAGTCTGCCAGTCAAAGCAAATCAGCCCCACCAGCGCCAGCAGAATCATAGACGCGACCATAAACGTCACCCATTCGGCGGCAGATCGTTGGGTAAAGCGTAGGGCCTGATCGGCGGGAGTTAAGGGATCGGGGGAGTTAGGCTTATCCATTAGATCAGAATACGCCCTGCGGCCCCGCCAATGGAGGCTGGCAGGCCCAATACCAGGGTATTGCTCAGCCATTCTGACCAGGGATCGTTCGGGGTTAGCTGCTGAAACAGCACCAGCATCACGACCGAGGCCAGCAGCGTTACGAGATAGGCTGCCAGGGTTTCGGTGATGGGGCTAAACAGCAGTCCCCGCTGCTGCCGCTTGGCGCGATCGGTAAACCCTGAGGCAAACACAATGGCGTAGGAGAGTCCCAAGGAGGCCGCCATAATCAGCAGCAGCCACAGCGGCGGTAGAGAAGACGCTAGCAGCGGCACTTCCTCCGTGGGGGCAATGCTAAAGGCAATCAGCACCGCCCCAATCAGGGCCGCATCTAGGTCCACCAGGGCGTCGCTCAGGTTGACTCGGCTCAAGGCGGTTACCCGTCGTGATATTGGGGCGGTGGTGCGGCGATTGGCCAACCGTTCGGGACCTGATGCCGAAGGAGCATCTGTCTCGTTAGCGCGCCCTCGCCTACCTTCCAACGTCGATCGAGCCAGAGCCACACCCAGGGCAAAGGGCACTGCTTCAAACACCACCTTTCCTAGGGCCTCTGACAGCGGGGTTTCCAAGGTAATGCGACACAGCAGCACCAGGGCCAGGGCCGCACACACCACCCCAATGGCCACCGCTTCAATGCTCTCGAGTAACCCCTCTAGGGGGTGCAGGCTGAGGGTCTGGCGAAACCCCTCGACTTGGGTGAGCAGCGACACCCCCACCAGGGTGACCGCTAGCACCACCAGCTGCCAGCGGGGGCCAGTGGTCGAGCCAATCAACCACACCTCGACGGTGTATAGCAGGGGAATGCCAAACAAAAAGCCGCCTACGGCCCCTTGCAGAATGGCTTGAAATTCGGCTAGCCAGATGTTGGGGGTGACCGGGTGGGGGGCTGGATCGAGGGGTTGGCCCATGGTGGAGTATCGCGATCGTAGGCACAAGCGGCGGGATGGTGGGCAGTGCCCTATCGCTAGAGCATATCAAGGGGGGCGTGATTCTGCATGGCCAAGGCCAAACGGTTGACCTGAGGGCCAGAGACCCAGGGAGACAGGCCTGAAACCTTAGGAAAACCTCTAGTATTTCCAGGATTTCCCCCAATACCCGCTAGGTCGTGCTCCGCGACTCCTAGGGGTGGGCCAAGACCCGCCCTTTTTTTGAGGGTTTCAGATCCAAGGTAGACCCTTGAGTCCGCCTCCTACAGGCGACCGCTGACAAAGGCGTCGAGCCGATCCATGCCCTCTAAAATGGTGTCCATATCGGTGGCGTAGGAGATGCGAATGGTGCCCTCGGCCCCAAAGGCTATGCCAGGAATGGTGGCCACATATTTTTCATCGAGGAGCTGGGTGCAAAAGTCAAGGGATGACAGTTTCAGGACGCTGATATCGATGTAGATATAAAAGGCTCCCTCGGGTACCCCGCAGCTTAGGCCGTTAATGGCGCGGCAACGATCAATGATCGCCAGTCGCCGTTCGGCAAAGGCACGACCCATGGTGGCGATGCAGTCTTGGGGCCCCTCTAGGGCGGCGATCGCCCCGTACTGGGCAAAGGTGCATACGTTGGAGGTGCTGTGGCCCTGAATGGTGCTCACCGCCTTAATCAATGCCTCTGGCCCGGCCAGATAGCCCACCCGCCAGCCTGTCATGGCATAGGCTTTAGCAAACCCATTACTGATAATGGTGCGCTCAAAGGCCTCGGGCGACACCGCCCCAATGCTGAGGTGGGTGGCCCCGTCGTAGAGAATTTTTTCGTAGATCTCGTCCGACACCACCCAGATGTCGGCCTCGACCACCACCGTCGCCAGGGCGGCTATCTCCGCCGGGGAGTAGACCATGCCCGTGGGGTTTGAGGGGGTATTGAGAATAAACAGCTTGGTCTTGGGGGTAATGGCCTGGCGCAGTTGCTCAGGGGTAATGCGGTAGTTTTGCTCGGCGGTGGTGGGCACAATCACCGGGGTACCCCCGGCCAGTCTCACCATTTCGGGGTAGCTGAGCCAGTAGGGGGCCGGAATAATCACCTCATCGCCGGGTTCAATCAGCGCCATCATCAGCCCGTAGAGGGAATGCTTACCACCGTTGGTAACAATGACGTTTTCAGGGCCATAGCAGAGGCCATTGTCGTGCTGGAGTTTGTGGGCGATCGCCTGGCGCAGGGTCGGTTCTCCGGCGACGGGGCCGTAGCGGGTTTTGCCCTGGTCGAGGGCCGTTTTCGCCGCTGCTTTAATATGGTTGGGGGTTTCGAAATCGGGCTCTCCGGTGCCAAAGCTGCACACGGGCAAACCCTCGGTTTTCATGGCCTTGGCTCGCGCCGAGATGGCCAAGGTCATCGATGGGGTTACGCAGGTTACACGGTTCGCCAGGGCTAACAGGGGCATGGGCATACCTCAACAAACAGGGGCTAGATGCACCCAGAATGGCAGGTTTCTGGGATAAAACACCTCTGCCCTAAACAGGGTTGTGCAGGACAGTTCCCCTAAGAGTAGATCGTTTGGCCAGTTCTGGCCATCGCAGTCAAGGGGGTTTTGTGACATCTGGATGGTCTGGGCGGGACCATGGCCTGCTCCGAAATCTACTGTCCCTCAGGGACGAGGCGACCAACATGGGCGTGAAACTCCCGCTTAAAAAAAATAAATGGAGAGTTGAAAAGATTTGGTAGATACGTAAAAAGATTTAGTCAGGAGCGCCTGGCTTTCTAGCTCAACCTTCTATCTGGGGCGTATGGCTGAAACCCTCCCAGGGTAGTTGGTTCAGCCTCTGGACTACCCTGCTGGAGCACGACAAAATTCGTGCCGTGGACTACTAAGTTTTAGAGATCCGCAGATTTACGTACCAAGATTTTCCTGACTGATGGTGATCAGGCTTGTAACTAGGACTAGAAGCGCTAACAAGGCCAAGTCCTATGCACCCTCTTTCCTCCTCTTCTGTGATGACTCGTCTGGCCTCTGGCGTTAGCTTGGGCCTGCTGATATCTGCGGCTCCCCTAGGTCTGTCTGTTTTTCTACCGTCGGATGCTGATGGCGTATTGCCGGTAGCCGCTCGGCCTGACGACGACCGGGGCAGTGGTCGCTTCACTCGAGCCCCAGCCGTTGCTGACCGCGTGAGCTTACCAGGGAGTGGTCGGGTCGACCCTCGCCCCCCGACGGCTGGGCTGGACAGGCATAGTCCCGTCGCCTATCGCGGTAGCGGTAGAATCACCCAGCCTCGTAAGCTGTTGAGCATCTAAATTGCATGCTGACTTCCGCAAAGCCCTTGCTACAAGGCTTTTGTGTCGATTGTACTAGTGCGGTTTGAATGCCTAACAGCTTACCACGTAATCGGGCCTAGGCTACGACTTGTCTAGGCCTTGGCGCCCCCTCGATCCTCTTAGGATGCCAGGGCTTTGGGTGCAAGGTCTCTGTAAATAATTACAAAAAAAATGCTAAACCTCGTCTAGCTTGAAACCCGGAGTTTGCCCTCACCCTAAATCCCTCTCCCAGGGAGAGGGACTTTGAAGTCTTTTCCGGCTCCCCTCGCCCTTTGGGAGAGGGGCTGGGGGTGAGGGCAGAACTACGATTCTCAACGTGGACTTGGTTTAACTGCTCATCTGAATTTGGCAGGTTTTTCGCCACAATTAAGGTATATCCAGGTTGTAGCCCGTTTAAGCAGTGGGGTCTGGCCAGTGCCTAAGGCGACACAGTCAAGCAGAAAGCTTTATGTGATCAACAGTTTTTATTTCAAATTTAAACCGACGTAGTTTCTCCATAGACTGTTAGATTAAGCTGTTTCTGGCAATTTAGCCCCCTGGCAGCCTAGGCTGCGCCACCGTCTGTTGTTTTGAGTGTCCTGAAAATCAATGGCTGATCCTCTTTCCATGCCTTTGTCATCTTTGACGGTTGAGGACGAAGCGCTCATTCGCCGCCTTAGCCCCAGTGCGATCGACCAGATTTTGCTATACATCGCCTTCAGTGCTATGCGCACCGGTGGCCATCGCCACGGCGCTTTTTTAGATGCGGCGGCCACGGCTGCTAAATGCGCCATTTACATGACCTATCTGGAGCAGGGCGAAAACCTCCGCATGACGGGCCACCTGCACCACATTGAGCCAAAGCGGGTCAAGGCCATTGTCGAGGAAATGCGCCTGGCCCTGACCGAAGGTAAGCTGCTGAAAATGTTGGGCTCCCAGGAGCCTCGCTACCTGATTCAATTTCCCTACATGTGGCTACGGCGTTATCCCTGGCAGCCAGGGCAGTCGCGGGTGGCGGGTACCTCGCTCTCGAGTGTCGAAAAGTCATTGCTGGAGAGCAAGCTACCGGTACCCTGTCCCGATGCTCGGATTATCAATTCGTTTCAGTTTTTAGAGCTGATTGAAATTCTCCACGAAAAATCCCAGGAAAACCTGCCCCCTGACCATCGTGCTCCCCTGAGCGAGGCTTTGGCAGAGCATATTCGGCGGCGGCTGATCTATTCGGGCACCGTGGCCCGCATAGATGCCTCCTGGGGGGCGTCTTACTATGGGTTGGTGCGCTCATCCTATGCCCCTGGGAATGACCAAGAGCGGATGTACACCATGGTTGAGGATACGGCTCAATACTTTCGCATGATGCGGGAGTGGGCCAACCGCATTCCGGGCACCATGCGGGTGCTAGAAGAGTTAGATATCCCGGTGGATGTCTCCGAGGCGGCCCTCAAAGAGCTGGATGAGATCATTCGAGCCTGGGCCGACAAGTATCACCAATCCGGTGGTAGCCCTACACTGCTGCAAATGGTCATTGGCCACCACATTAAATAGCGGCCCCTAGCTGCCTCTAATTCACCCCCTAGTGAGCCCTAGCAATTTACCGCCATGGCCCACTAAGGGGTGATTTTGTTTAGCGGCGGCGAACGTTGCGGCCAAAGCTAGGTAACTCAACAGCCCCTAGGGATTTAATCTTCTTTTGCGATCGCAGCGGGTACACCAGCGGTGACGGTGTTGCCTTGTCACTGGCACCTAGGTAAGCGGGCAGGGTGGGTGAGGCGGGTAGAGGCGGCGTTTCCAACTCGGGGGCCGTCATGGGATTCCCAGAACTGGCCACGGGTGCTGCCATGGAATGTCCTGAATTGGCCACCGCCACTGGCATGGTTACTGACATCGGCTCAGATGGAGTGACCACCTCCGTTACCGGGGCCGGGGGGACTTGAGGCAGAGGCTGTCCCCAGGGTGAAGGCTCGGTAAAGAGGGCCGTGGCGCTAGAGTCAGGGAGGACGGGCTGAGGGAGAGGCTCCTCAATCCAGGGATCAATGGTGTCCGGGGCTGTGGCTAGCGAGGCGGTCGGGCCTGGGGTTACTTGGGTTTGAGGCATCGCACCGACGGGTACCACTGGAGTCGTTGCGGGGCGGGGGTCGAGGGTTTCCGGGGGGGGCGATGGCGGCTGGTGCTGGGCCTCGATCGCGGGCTCAGATCTGACCCCCCGTAGGCCTCGCAGCAGCTGGGTGAGATTGGGCGGACTGGCGAAATCTTTACCGTCTGATGTCCCTGCCGACCAGGGCTGAATTTGCTGGGATCGCGGCATGGTCATGGGCTGGCCCCCATGCTCGGCGGCGACGGGCACTAAAAGCTGCCCCTGGATCACCCCAACGGAGGCCTTCGAGTTGGAGCCAGGGGCCATATTTAAGTATTTTTCGAGGGCCGCCTTAAACTGAAGCGTGTAGCGCTGCTGCCGGTGGAGTCGAGCCTTAAGGTCGCGGCAGGTTTCCTCGGCCTGGTGCAGTGCCGTCGTCTTGTCGCTGAAGCGCTGCTGTAGCAAGGTGCATTCGCGCTCTAGCTGGGCCACCCGCTGCTGACTACCGTCTAGCTCGGCCTGCAGGGTTTCGTTGTGAATGGTCGTGCGCCGCAGGCTATCGTTGGCGATATCTAGCTCGCTCAACAACTGGGCAATCTGCTGTTGCACAGGGCCGGGCAGGGTGGTGAGCGGCAGCCCTACTGGGTGAGACTGATGGCGCTCAATTTCTGATTGAAGGGCCACCTGTGATCGCTCTAGCGCCTCCTCTAGCTCAGTGACTCGTAGCAAAAGAGCATCGTTACACTGGTTCAAATCTTGCACCAGCTGCACCAGGTTTTCAGGGGCCGGTATCGTGGTTGGTGCAGCGGTTTCTACCCCAGCGATCGCAGTCAGGTCATCTATGGCGGCTTCTATAGTGACTTCCGGCACCGACAGAGTCCCTGGCCTTGTCGGTGCGCGATCGGCTTCCTCATCCAGGGTGTCGATGATCGACAGTTGACCTGGAAAAGCGACTGTTTCCCATTCGTCCCCGGTCTGGGCCAGGAACTGATCCCTAGTCTCCTGCGGGCTACTCAGCAAACCATTTTCCTGGGGCTGTGGGGAAGCACTCGAAGCCGTAGTGTCAGTCATAGTGTTGCCTGATCCTGGTCGCGTCGTCTCACACTCAATACTCAACCACTAACGGGGCTGTTGACCCATAAGAGTAACTAATTTTGCCAATTTATTCACGCTTTTATGGGAGCCGTCTTCAAAATATTTGATTTCTAATGCCCTTAGCCATTCCTTTAACCTGCCCCTAATCAGTAGAGATTAGACTATGGGGGTTAAAAAAGCAGCCCCTGTTTGACCAGAGTCCTTCAGAACCGGTGGGTATGCCTAGCCCAGGGGGCGGGCAATCCATGTCTGCCAGCACCATGTCTCCAGCTTTACCGCCAGCCTGTGCCACCGTTACCCCCAGCTATAGGGCTGACTTTGAACGCTGTCAGTTGCTGGTGGAGAGCGTCCAGACCTTGAGCCAAACTCCGCTGCGCCACTATATTATTGTCGATCAGCGAGATTATTCGCTGTTTAAGCCGCTGGCCAGCACGACCACCGAGATTTTGATCGCTGAGTCGGTGTTAGCCCCCTGGATTTATCGCATTCCCTGGGTCAGGAGAGCTTGGTTCAGTCTAAAATCACCCCCCATCCGCAACTGGATGATTCAGCAGATGATCAACAGCAAAAATAAATTCGGAACGAGTTTACGGCGTTTTAGCCGATCAATGCCCATCAATGGAACTTGATCTGAACGAGGTATCAAGGGTTTCAGCCCCTAGAATTTTTGAATTTACAATTGC
>Ga0169931_10004736_pt1 | contig 21046 bp, 18 predicted proteins | sample Kivu_15m_20L_FD_129675 | JGI IMG/M metagenome (GOLD analysis project Ga0169931, IMG submission 129675) | Freshwater microbial communities from Lake Kivu, Western Province, Rwanda to study Microbial Dark Matter (Phase II) - Kivu_15m_20L... | ecosystem: Environmental > Aquatic > Freshwater > Lake... | reverse complement strand
GACCGATGGATGCATCGGCTCGAGCGAGGGACTCTTCTTCGAGGCCGCCGGGACGACGCCGTATCACTTCCTCGCAGCGGGAGCGATGTCGAAGCAGTCGTCCAACCCGGTGCGCGAACTCCGCTACATCAACAACGACCCCACTGTCGGTGTCTCGTACATGCAGGAACTCGGTGTCCGCTATTACATGGCCGTCACACCCGAAGCCATCGCGAAGGCCGATCAGCTGGAACTCGACGGCGGCGGACTCACCACCATCGAGACATCGGGACCATGGAAGGTGTACGAGGTGGCCGAATCCGAAATCGTCGTGCCACTCGACACTCGACCCGTGGTGATCGAGGGTCGATCGGGAGATCAACGCGAACGTTGGCTCGAGCTCGGCACCAGTTGGTTGCAGAACCGCTCCGAATGGGTCGCCCTGCCGGCGGCCGACGGACCGGCGGAGTGGCAGCGCGTGGCGGTCGACGTCGACATGTCCCGTCGAGAGGGTGAACCCGGAGCGGATTCACGCAAGGTCGACGTGGTGACTCCCACGTCGACCATCGATGCGGTCGCCCTCGACGAGGTGACGGTGTCGAACCTCGACATCGGTCAGCAGTCCGTGTCCTTCGATGTCGACCGGATCGGTGTGCCCGTGCTCGTGCGCGTGAGTTACTTCCCCAACTGGAACGTGTCGGGGGCCGAAGGTCCGTACCGCGTCGCGCCGAACATGATGGTCGTGATCCCCACCTCGACATCGGTCTCGATGTCCTTCGAACCCAGCGTCGTGGACCGTTTCGCCTACTTGCTAACAGTGATCGGTATCGGGGTGACGATCGTGATTTTCCGTCGCGATCGGCGGGCAAACCGGCAGGTCACGGCCGACCTTGCCACAACCTGAACCGAGCCGGTCACGGACCCCCGATAGGGTGAATTTTCGTCATGGCCTCCAGTTCCCGACTCGATCAGATCGTCAAGGCCTACGACATTCGGGGCACCGTTCCCGACCAACTCGACGCCGACATCGCGTACGCCTTGGGCGTGGGATTCGCCAAGTTCACGGCCGCTTCGGTGGCCATCGTCGGACGCGACATGCGTCCGTCGGGACCCGAGTTGACCGATGCCTTCGCTCGTGGGTTGATGGAGCACGGCATCGATGTCATCGACATCGGACTCGCGTCCACCGACATGCTCTACTTCGCCGCCGGCCGCCTCGACGCCCCGGGTGCCATCTTCACCGCGTCGCACAATCCCGCGCAATACAACGGCGCGAAACTGTGCCTGGCCGGAGCGCGCCCCATCGGTGTGGACACGGGCCTGTCGGAGATCAAGGACATCGCTCGTCGCGTGCTCGACGGTGAGACCTTCGCCCCGGCGGCCAAAGCCGGTCGCACGACCGAGCGCGACCTGCTGTCGTCGTTCACCGATCACGTGGTGTCCTTCATCGACCCCGCCACGTTGCGACCGATGCGAGTGGTGGCCGACACGGCCAACGGGATGGGCGGACTCGTGGTGCCCGCGGTGTTCGAGCGTCTGCCCCGTATCGAGATCGAAGTGATGTACGCCGAACTCGACGGCACCTTCCCCAATCACCCGGCGGACCCGTTGCAGTCCGTGAATCAGCGCGACCTCCAGGCGCGGGTCACCGCGGGCGGTTTCGACGTGGGCTTGGCCTTCGACGGCGACGCCGACCGAGTGTTCGTCGTCGACGAACTGGGTCGTGGGTTGTCCGGTTCGACCACCACGGCGATTCTCGCGGCGGGCATGCTGCGCAAGAATCCCGGAGCGACCATCCTGCACAATCTCATCTGTAGTCGATCGGTCTCCGAGGTCGTGCGCGAGAACGGCGGCGTCCCGGTTCGCACCAAGGTCGGTCACTCGTTCATCAAACAGATCATGGCAGAAACCGGAGCGGTGTTCGGCGGAGAGCACTCGGCGCACTACTACTTCCGGGACAACTATCGGGCCGACAGCGGTTTGATCGCGACCATGCTGATGCTCGAGGAGATGAGTCGGGCCGGAGAATCGCTGTCGACCATGCGGACTCCGTACGAGCGTTACTCATCGAGCGGCGAGATCAACACCCAAGTCGATGATCCGGCGGCGGTCATCGACGCCGTGTCGCGCGGCTACTCCTCGTTCCCTCAGGATCGACTCGACGGATTGACGGTGGATTGTGGCGATTGGTGGTTCAACCTGCGACCGTCGAACACCGAACCGCTGCTTCGCCTGAATCTCGAGGCGCCCGATCGTGACTCCTGCGACGACAAGGTGGCCGAACTCTTGGCCGCCATCACGTCGGCCTGAACGGACCGCGCGTCGGCTTGGTACCATCGGGGTTCACCATGCCTCTCGATCCCGAACTTCTCACCGTTCTCGCCTGTCCCATCGACAAGGGGCCTCTTCATGTCCTCGACGACGAGGATGCGCTGTACAACGCCCGATTGAAGCGTCGGTACCACGTTCGCGAGGGCATTGCGGTCATGTTGGTGGACGAGTCCGAGGTGGTCTCCGACGCCGAGCACGAGCGGATCATGGCCAAAGTGGCCGCGTCCGGCGTGCGCACCACCGGCGCGGCCTGAGGTCCCATCCGCCCGCGCGGGCGAAGGACCCGTCTACACTGTCGTCATCGGGCTGACAGATCGGCGCCAGCAGGCCCCGGCCCGGGAGGGACATCGTCTCTTCCCGTTCATCCCCACTCACCTCCCGAGGAGAAATCATGTCGTCCACCACCGTGTCGTCCATGGCCGCCCGCAAGGACTTCCGCGTCGCCGATCTGTCGATGGCGCCGTTCGGCCGCAAGGAAATTCACTTGGCCGAGCACGAGATGCCCGGCTTGCGGGCCCTGCGCAAGGAATACGGTGCGAGCAAGCCGTTGAAAGGCGCGCGCATCTCGGGTTCGTTGCACATGACCATCCAGACCGCGGTGCTGATCGAGACCCTCGTCGAGTTGGGCGCCGAGGTTCGTTGGGCCTCGTGCAACATCTTCTCCACCCAGGATCATGCCGCGGCCGCGGTGGCCGTCGGTCCGAACGGCACGCTCGAGAACCCCGCGGGCGTTCCGGTGTTCGCGTGGAAGGGTGAGACGCTCGAGGAGTACTGGTGGTGCACCGAGCAGATGATGACCTGGCCCGACGGCGACGGTCCCAACATGATCCTCGACGACGGTGGTGACGCCACCCTGTTGCTCCACAAGGGTGTGGAGTACGAGAAGTCGGGCGAGGTCCCCGATCCCACCACGGCAACGAACGCCGAGTTGGCGATCGTGCTCGGTCTGTTGCAGCGGGGGCTCAAGCAGGACCCCACCAAGTGGACCCGCATGGCGGCCGGCATCAAGGGTGTCACCGAGGAGACCACCACCGGAGTGATGCGTCTCTACAAAATGCACGAGAAGGGCGAGTTGCTCTTCCCGGCCATCAACGTGAACGACTCGGTGACGAAGTCGAAGTTCGACAACTTGTACGGATGCCGCCACTCGTTGGTCGACGCCATCTGCCGCGCCACCGACATCATGATCGCCGGCAAGGTCGCGATGGTGTGCGGCTACGGCGACGTGGGCAAGGGTTGCGCCCAGTCCTTGCGTGGTCAAGGTGCGCGCGTGATCGTGTCCGAGGTCGACCCCATCAACGCCCTGCAGGCGGCCATGGAGGGTTACGAGGTGACCACCATCGAGGACGTCGTCGGACAGGTGGACATCTTCGTGTCGGCCACCGGCAACGACCACATCATCACCGTCGATCACATGGCGCTCATGAAGCACAATGCCATCGTCTGCAACATCGGACACTTCGATTCCGAGATCGACATGGCCGGTCTGGCACGAAGTGGCGCCACGCGTGACGAACTGAAGTCGGGCACCGATCTGTGGTCGTTCCCCGACGGGCACTCGATCATCGTGTTGGCCGAAGGACGACTGGTGAACCTGGGGTGCGCCACCGGACACCCCAGTTTCGTCATGAGTTGCTCGTTCTCGAACCAGGTCATCGCGCAGGTCGAACTGTTCAACAACCTGCAGAACTACCCCCTCGGTGTGTACGTGCTGCCCAAGCACCTCGACGAGAAGGTGGCGGCGCTGCACCTGGGCGCGCTCGGTGTGAAGCTCACCAAGCTCACCGACGAGCAGGCCGACTATCTGGGCGTGAATCCCTCGGGCCCGTTCAAGCCCGAGCGCTACCGCTACTGATGCATTTTTTCGAGCGTCTGACCCGATGCATCGTCGGGTTGGCCTGCTTCGGGACCGGAATCACCCTGTTCCTGCGTTCGAATCTGGGTCTGCCGCCGTGGGATGTGTTCCACAAGGGCGTCTCGGAACGCACGGGGATCTCGATCGGGACGGTGATCATCGGCACCGGGGTGCTGCTGTTGTTGCTCTGGATCCCCCTGCGTCAGCGGCCCGGTCTGGGCACGGTGCTGAACGCCGTCGAGATCGGGTTGGTGGTGAACCTCACGAAGGATCACATCGGAGAGCCCGACGCGATCGTGGTGCGCGTCGCCATGTTGGCGGCGGGCCTGTTAATCATCGCCTTCGGATCGGCCATGTACATCGGAGCGGGTCTGGGGCCCGGACCTCGCGACGGGCTGATGATGGGTCTGGCCGAACGTGGAGTCAGCGTGCGCGTGGCGCGCACCATCGTCGAGGTGGTGGTGGTCATCGCCGGAATCTTTCTCGGTGGCTCCATCGGTGTGGGGACCGTGGTGTTCGCGGTCGGAATCGGCCCCCTGGTTCAGGTGCTGTTGCCCCGTTTCGACCGCCGACCAGTGTCCGAACGAAGCGTCCACTGACCTCTGTGCGGTGGGAGCGAAGCGGACGCGCCATTCCCGCATCGGCCGTCTCATGGTGGGCAAGAGTTCATGGCGACCCCCGCCTCGCACTTTTTCAAAAACCGCTGATAACCCGGGCCGCGTTGGCGATCTCCTCACCGATGTACTGCTGCCTGTCCTCGGTGATGCGGGTCTTGGGCCCGATCACGGCCAGGGTGCCCAAAGGTTCTCCGGGACCGTCGTAGATCACGCTGCCGATGCTCATGGCCGTGGGGTACGAGCGGTCATGAGCGAAGTATCGAGGGGCGTGATCGAGGTACGGGGTTCCCCACGCCGAGCGGCCGTTCGGGAATCGTTCCAAGAACGGCTGCACGTCGAAATGTGAGCCGGGTGGGGCGTTCAGGTCGAATGTCGTGCCCATGGGGATGGACATACGTAACGCCTGGGGACTCTCGATGATCTCGATCAGGGTGGCCACTCGGCTCTCATGGGGCCCGTCCAGCTTCCAGAGGGTGACCGACTCCTTGGTGGTCGACAGGAGCGCACTCATGAATGGACGCGACCGTTCGAGCATCGCCCCCGACACTCTCGATGACAGCGAAAGAATTTTGGCCGACAGGGTCCAGGACCCCTTGGGACCGTCCTGGACCAGCCAGCCATCTCGTCCCAAGGTGACCAGGATCCGTTGAACGGTGTTCTTGTCCATGTCCAGCAACCGCGCCAGAGCGGACACCCCGATGGGCTGGTGCTGGGCCACCGCCTCCAGAACGCTCATGGCGTTTTCCACGGTTTGGAGCGACTGGACGGCCATACGATTTTGATTGTGTCACAGAAAAATTTTCTGTATCGCATGAAAAGACAAACACCATGAGTAAGGATGACTCGCTTTCTTGGTCGTCGACCGGCAAGACTGAGGTGATGGCGGGCTCGGGGGAGTCCGTCTTCGAGCCGACAGGGGGAATTCATGGGATCGACGTCCGTGAATGCGGGGTCCACTCGGGGCCACGACGAGCGGTACACGGTGATTTCGGCCGACTGTCATGCGGGCGGAAACCTCACCGACTATCGCCCGTTCCTGGCCGAGGAGTACCGGAGCGAGTTCGACGCCTGGGTGGAGACGTACGAGATCCCGTACGAGGATCTGAAAGGCCCCGACGGGAGCCGCAATTGGGACTCGGACCGTCGACTCGCCGACATGGAGGCCGACGGCATCGTGGCCGAGGTGATCTATCCGAACACGATTCCGCCCTTCTACCCCAAGAGCTCGCTCACCTATCAACCACCGGCGGCCAACATCGGGGACGCCAACCGCCGCTGGGCCGGATTGCAGGCGCACAACCGCTGGCTCGCGGATTTCTGTGGTCGGGAGTCGGGACGTCGCGCGGGGATCTGTCAGATCAATCTGTACGACATCGACGCGTCGGTCAAGGAAATCGAGTGGGCGAAGAAGGCCGGTTTGACCGGGGGCATCTTGTTGCCCGGCGTTCCACCCGGGGTGGGTCTGCCCGAGTTGTACGACATCGACTACTACGGACCCTTGTGGGAGGTCTGCGAGAAGCACGCGATGCCGGTGAACCATCACGGTGGAAGCGCCAGTCCGGCCATGACCGACGCGGTGGAGTCGCCGGTGATCTTCCTGCTCGAGATCACGTGGTGGTCGCATCGCGCGCTGACGCACCTCATCGTGTCCGGTGCGATGGAGCGACATCCCGAGATGAAGTGCGTCTTCACCGAGCAAGGAACCGAATGGGTGCCCGGCGAACTGATGCGTCTCGACTACTTTTTCGACCGCATGCGTCACGCGGTGGGTTCGCAGGAACACATCTGGGGCGAGCCGGTGATGGCGAAGTTGCCGTTGCAACCGAGCGAATACTGGGCGCGCCAGTGCTACACGGGTTCCAGTTTCATGCGGGCCCACGAGGTTCCGTCCCGGCACAAGGTCGGCGTCGACAGCATCATGTGGGGGAGCGATTATCCCCACAAAGAGGCCAGTTTCCCCTACAGCACGTCGGCGTTGCGGGCGGCCTTTTCCGGTTGCGAGCGATCGGAGATCGAGCAGATGCTCGGCACCACCGCCGCCGACGTGTACGGATTCGACCTGAAAAAGTTGGCGCCGATCGCGGCCGCCATCGGACCTCGCGTCGCCGACGTCGCAACTCCGCTACTGAAGGGCGACGTGCCCAAGGACGCCGAACGCTGTCCGGCGTTCGTCGGATTCACCGCGGACGCGTGACGGGGGAGTCATGGAGAATCTGAACGGACGCGTCGCCGTCGTCACCGGTGGTGGCGGTGGACTGGGGCGTGCGATGGGTGAGCGGTTCGCGGCTGAAGGCATGAAGGTGGTGTTGGCCGACGTCCAGGCCGAACTGCTCGAAACCACGGTTGCCGATTGTCGTGATCGGGGGCTGGAGATCAGTGGCTTCGTCGCCGACGTCACCAACCAGGAATCGGTGAACGCACTGCGTGACTTCACGTTGAGCACCTACGGCTCCGTGCACGTGGTGTGCAACAACGCGGGCATCGGCGCCGGTGCCGAAGGCCGCATGTGGGAGCACGAACTGAACGACTGGAAATGGGCCATCGCGGTGAACGTGATGGGTGTCGTGCATGGCATCAATTCGTTCGTGCCCGCCATGCTGGAACACGGTGAGCCGGCGCACGTCGTCAACACCTCGTCGGGCAACGGGGGAGTGTCGCCGCTCTCGGGAACACCGCAGTACGCGGCGACCAAGGCGGCCGTCGTCACGGTGTCCGAATGCCTCTACGCGCAGTTGCAGGAGGTCGAGTCCCAGATCGGCGTCTCGGTCCTCTTTCCCGGTCCGAACATCCTGCGCACGGGGCTCTTCGAATCGTGGCGTTCACGCACGGAAGAGTTCGCCAAACAACGCCCCCGTCAGACGCCCTACACGACCGTCGAGCAATTGGAGGCCCAGATGAAGGCGGCCGGTCGCGAGATCGCGTACACGCCGGTCGAGGAAGTGGCCGGCGTGGTCGTGGAGGGCATTCGCGCCAACCGTTTCTGGATGATGCCGGCCAGCGACCGAGGCGACGAGTCGATGCGACTCCGCTACGAATCCATGCGCTCGCGCGCGAACCCTTCGTACCTTCGACAGGTGCCGGGCTGACGCCCCCGCCACATCCACTCACGACACAAGGAGCACACCATGACCGCCACCGAGAGCCGCCCGGACCAGACGACGTCCACCGTCGATCACGGCAGCGTGAACGATCCGTACATGATCATCGCCGCCGACAGCCATGCCGGGCTTCCCACGGGGCAGTACCGCACCTACCTGGAGAAGAAGTACTGGCCCCAACTCGACGACTTCCTCGCGGAACAGACGGCGCTCATCGAAGCGTCGACGAAATTGGGTGTGCGCGATTCCAAGTTCGCCCAACAGTGGTTCGACGAACACGAAGAGGAACTGGCGGGTGGTTGGGATGCCGACCGTCGCGATCTGACTCTCGACGCCGACGGTGTGGCCGCCGAAGTCGTGTACCCCGACGCCGATGCGGTCGAGAGCCGCACGGCGGTTCCCTTCGGTGCCGGCTTGGGTTTGTCGGGAGACCTCGATCCGGAGCTCGGCCTGGCGGGCTCCAAGGCCCACAATCGCTGGTTGGCCGAGTTGGTGGCCACCAGCCCGAACCGTCGTTGCGGAGTGGCGCTGGTTCCGATCACGGGCGACCTCGACGACGTCCTGGCCGAGATCGATTGGGCCAAGGAACACGGCCTCGGAGCGGTCATGATTCCCGCGCGTTGGTGCAACCAGACCCCGTACCACGATCGTCGGTACGACCCGGTGTGGGCGCGTTGCGAGGAATACAACATGCCTATCGTGACCCATTCGGGTTCGGCCGAGCGCGATCAATATGGAGACAACCTCGGTATCTACGTGACCGAAGTGACCTGGTTCCCGGCGCGCCCGATGTGGTTCATGTTGTGGTCGGGAGTCTTCACGCGGTTCCCCGGCTTGAAGTTCTGTGCCACCGAGGGTGGTTGCTGGTGGTTGCCGCAGTTGTTGTGGTCGTGGGACCGATTGTGGATGGGTCAGAAAGGTGCCGAGAAGTTGGGCAAGGGCGCCTTTGCCGGCAAGGTCGAGATGCTCCCGAGCGAGATCGTGGACCGCAACTGCTTCACCGGTCTGGCCAACGTGAAGCGTCGCGAATTGGGCATGCGCTACGAGATCGGAATCGACAACATGCTGTGGGGCACGGACTTCCCACATCCCGAGGGCACCTGGCCGGCGACGTTCCAAGCCCTGAAGTCCACGTTCCACGACATCCCGGTCCACGAGACGCGTCGCATGTTGGGAGAATCGGCGGCCAACGTGTTCTCTTTCGACCCCCAGGCTCTGGCGCCCATCGTGGAGCGCATCGGTGTGCGTCCCACCGACCTCGGTCAACTCACCGATGATCGCACCGAGGCGGACCTGGTCGCACGGTGGGCACCGATGAAGGAAGTGGGTCGCCACTGGTTGACGGGGCACGACTTCCCGTTGATTCCGTAACTCCCCGCGTTCCTCTGCCACACCCCTGTGATCCGATGACGTCGTGTTCGTCGCCGTCCGTTGTCGCCAGTGCCGTCGTCTCTTCCGTTGCCCCGATTGCGGGCCCACGCCCCGCTCGTGTCCCGAATGCGACGTCCTGCAACAGGCCCCACGTTCGCCGAGTCCGCGGGCGGCCGTGGCCTATGACGGACCGGTTCGTCGGCTCGTCGCCGATCTCAAGTTCCGCTCTCGGCGCCGCGTCGCGCGTGCGCTCGCCGCTCGATTGGTGGCCGACATCGAGGCCGACCCTTCGTCACCTTGTTTCGACGTCGTCACGTGGGCGCCGACGTCGTCTCGTCGAGTGGCCGGGCGCGGATTCGACCAGAGCGAATTGCTGGCCCGCCACGTGGCTCGGCGGCTGAAGTTGCCGTGTCGCCGTCTGCTGGAGCGCTCGCGTGGACCGGCGCAAACCGGTCGACGACGTTCCGAGCGACTGCAGGGGCCGGTGTTTCGCTCGCGTCCCTTGACGCGGGCTCAGAACGTTCTGGTGATCGACGACGTCGTCACCACGGGCGCCACTTTCGCGGCGGCGGCGCACGCCTTGCGTTTGGCCGGTGCGCGCGAGGTTCGATCGCGGGCGGTGGCCGCTACGCCCGAGCGGAGTCGAGACCGCTCAAACGCCTGACCACGTTCACCGCCTCCGACGGATCCTCGTCGACCAACACTCCGTGGATGCCGATCTCGATCGCCGCCGACACGTTCGACTGTGCATCATCGAGGAAAGCCGTTCGATGAGCCTCGACCCCCAATCGCGCGAGAGCCAATTGGTAGATCGCCGGATTGGGCTTGCGCATACCCACCTCGTGGCTGTCGACGATGTCGTGAAAGATGTTGGCGAAGTCCATCATCGGCCACCAACGTCCGCGTAGCTCGCGTACGTTATTCGTCAGAACGCCCAGACGAAAACCGGCCTCGCGAAGCTCGTGCACGAGCGTGACGACCGGCTCGTTGGCGATGAAGTCGAACGGGATCGATTGGCCCGATTCGAGTTCCGGTGAGGCCACGGGGGTCAGACCGGCCTCGATGACCAAAGGAGCGAGGGCGGTTCGGTACTCCGACATGCTGATCTCGCCACGTTCGAGCCGATGCCATGGGTGGTCGGTGTCCTGTCCGTAGTGACCCATCATCACCCGCATCACGACGTCGGCCGGATCGTGGGGGAAACGGCGCACCACGTCCGAAGGTCGACCATTGCTGGCCAGAACGCCGCCGAAGTCGAAGATGACCGCGTCGATCGACCGGGAATCGGGACGGATGGACGCGTCAGGAGCGGTGTTCACCGTCCGAGTTTGCTGGTTCGAGCCGCTTCGTCGCCAACCGAGGCGACCCCGAGCCCGAACGAATGTGACGGTAGGCTCGTTCCCTGCATGGGAATCCTCGATCGCATCCTGCGGGCCGGTGAAGGCAAGAAGCTCAAGGCCCTCGAGGGTCTGGTTCCGGACATCAATGCCGAGGAGTCGGCTCTGCTGGCATTGTCCGACGACGCGCTTCGCGCCAAGACCGCCGAATTCCGCCAGCGCATCGAACGGGGAGAGACCCTGGACGACCTGTTGATCGAGTCCTTCGCCGTGGTCCGCGAAGCGGCGCGCCGGGTGATCGGCCAGCGTCACTACGACGTGCAGATGATGGGTGGAGCCGCGCTTCATTTCGGTTGGGTCGCCGAAATGAAGACCGGTGAAGGAAAGACGCTCGTCTCGACCTTGCCGGCGTATCTGAACGGTCTGTCGGGCAAGGGTGTTCACCTCATCACCGTGAACGACTATCTCGCCCGTCGCGACTCCGAATGGATGGGGCGCGTCCACCGTTGGCTCGGACTCGACGTGGGACTGGTCATCCCTGGACACCGTGAGCGCCCGGAGCAGAAGCGTCAGGATTACTCGGCCGACATCACCTACGGCACGAACAACGAGTTCGGTTTCGATTACCTGCGCGACAACATGGCGCCGACCAAGGCCAACAAGGTGCAACGCGGCCACAACTTCGCCATCGTCGACGAGGTGGACTCGATCCTCATCGACGAGGCCCGCACGCCGCTCATCATCTCGGGTCGGGTGGCCGATGCCGCCAACCTGTACTACCGCTTCGCCAGCATCGTCCGCGCCCTGAAGCGTGACGAGGACTACGAGGTCGAGGAGGACAAGCGCATCGTCATGCCCACGGAAAAGGGCATCGAGCGCGTCGAACAGGAACTCGGAATCGAGAACCTCTACGACGAAGTGCAACGCAACCTCGTGCATCAACTGCAAGTGGCGTTGAAAGCCAAGGAGTTGTACCGCCGCGACAAGGATTACATCGTCCAGAGCGGCGACGTGAAGATCGTGGACGAGTTCACCGGGCGCATCCTGGAAGGCCGCCGGTGGAGTGAGGGTATCCACCAGGCCGTCGAGGCCAAAGAGGGCGTCAAGATCAAGGAAGAGAACCAGACCCTCGCCACCATCACGTTGCAGAATTACTTCCGCATGTACTCCAAGTTGGCGGGTATGACCGGAACGGCTCAGACCGAAGCCGCCGAACTCATGAACACCTACGGATTGCAGGTGGTGCCGGTCCCCACCAATCGTCCGGTCGCTCGGGCCGACGAACCCGATCTCATCTACAAGTCGGAGAACGCGAAGTTCGGTGCGGTGGTCGACGACATCGTCGAGCGCAACGCGAATGGTCAACCGGTTCTGGTCGGAACCGTGAGTGTCGAGAAGAGCGAGCACCTCTCGCGTCTGCTCACCAAGCGCGGCGTCAAGCACGAGGTTCTGAACGCCAAGCAGCACACGCGCGAGGCCGAGATCGTCACCCAAGCCGGTCGCCTCGGATCGGTGACCGTGGCCACGAACATGGCGGGACGCGGTGTCGACATTCTTCTCGGTGGCAATCCCGAGGGCTTGGCCCGTCGCGCGGTGTTGGCCGAGGGCTTCTCGGCTGACACGTTGGTCGACGAGTTCACGTTGCCGGTCCCGCTCGATCAGATGCCCGACGAATATCGCGTGAACCGGTCCACGGCGCAGGCTCGTTACGCCGCTCTTCTGGAATCGATCACGGCCGAATGTCGGGCCGAGGGTGAGAAGGTTCGCGCCGCTGGCGGGCTCTACGTCATCGGCTCCGAGCGACACGAGAGCCGTCGTATCGACAACCAGTTGCGAGGTCGTGCCGGCCGTCAGGGCGACCCGGGTTCCAGCCGCTTTTTCCTGAGCCTCGACGACGAGTTGATGCGACTATTCGCCACCGGAGCGTTGAACTGGGTGATGGGTCGGGCGTTGCCCGACGACGAAGCCATCGAACACAAGATGGTCACCAAGGCCATCGAGCGCGCGCAGAGCACCGTCGAACAGCGAAACGGCGAGATCCGCAAGAACGTTCTGAAGTACGACGAGGTCATGAACGAGCAGCGCAAGGTGATCTACCAGCGTCGCGATCAGATCCTCGATGGCACCGATCTGAAGTCGGCGGCCATGGAATACCTCGCCGAGGCGGTCGATTCGCTCATCGAGACGCACTGCGTGAGCGAAGCCGATGACGAATGGGATCTCGAGGGCCTGGCCAAGGAGCTGCGCACCTTTTGGCCCACCGAGTTGGACGCGGCGACTCTCGGTCGCTCGCGAAGCACCAACGAGATGTACGACCTCGTCATGGTCGACGCCTCGAACTTCTACGAGCGCCGCGAATCCGAACTCGGGACCAGCGTCATGCGCGACGTCGAGCGTCAGGTGATGTTGCGCATCATCGACCAGCGTTGGCGTGAGCATCTGGAGGAGATGGATTACCTCCAGGAAGGAATCAACCTGCGCGCGATGGGTCAGAAGGACCCGCTGGCCGAATGGCAACGCGAGGGCTACGAGATGTTCGGTGCCATGATGAAGGGCATCGCCCAGGACTTCGTGCGTTACGTGATGCACGTGCAGGTGGTTCGCAACGACGAGCCCGCACCCACGGTACAGAACCTGCAGCAGACCAAGTCCGATGCGCCGTCGGCGACCAGCGGTCAGTCACCGCAAGCGAGTGCGGCCCCCGGTGCTCCCGCTCCGACCAAGCAGATGCCGGTGGTGAACGACGAGTTCTCCAAGACCCCGCGCAACGCGCCCTGTCCGTGTGGTTCGGGCAAGAAGTTCAAGTTGTGCCACGGCGCGAACTGAGCGACGATGCGTGATTTTTCCGACGATCTGAAAGAGGTTGGTCGCCGCCTGGGTGAGGCGCGGGGCTATCTCAAGATCGACACCCAACGAGAGCGTTTCCGCGAATTGGAAGTGGAAGTGTCGCGCCCCGACCTGTGGGACGACCAGGAGAATGCCAAGCGACTGAACGCGGAGTACGCCAACGTGAAGGGCGACATCGATCAATTCGACTCGCTGTCGCGGCAACTCGAGGACGTCGAGGTTCTGCACGAGATGGCCCGCGAGGTGGACGACGCGTCGCAGGAGCCCGATATCGAAGCCGGCATCGCGACCATCGCCGACGCTTTGAGCGTTCTGGAGATGCGCAGCCTCTTCATCGGCGAACACGACGAGGCGGACTGCATCGTGCAGATCAACGCCAAGGACGGGGGAGTCGACGCCCAGGATTGGAGCGAGATCCTGTTGCGCATGTATCAGCGTTGGGCCGAACGCCGAGGTTTCTCGGTCGAGATCGACGACATCTCGCTGGCGACCGAGGCCGGGATCATGTCGGCGGAGTTCACGTTGAAGGGTCGCTACGCGTACGGGCTGATGACATCGGAACGGGGCACCCATCGTTTGGTCCGTATCAGCCCGTTCGACAATCAGGGACGGCGTCAAACGAGCTTCGCCGCGGTGCAGGTGTGGCCGGCCATGGACGATCCGAACGTCGAGATCAACGAGACCGACGTGCGCATGGAAGTGTTCCGTGCCTCCGGCGCCGGCGGTCAGCACGTGAACAAGACGTCGTCGGCGGTTCGTCTGATCCACGAACCCACCGGACTCGTGTCGTCGTCTCAGGAAGAACGAAGTCAGTTGCAGAACCGCGAGAAGGCGATGAATCGCTTGAAGGCCATGGTCGCCGCCCGCATCGAGGAAGAGCATCAAGCCGAGCTGGATCGCATCGCGGGCAAGCAGGCCACCGTCGGATGGGGAAGTCAGATCCGAAGTTACGTACTGCAGCCGTACCAGATGGTCAAGGACCTGCGTACGAACGTCGAATCGAGCAACGTCGAAGGTGTTCTCGATGGCGCGATCGACGAATTCATGGAGGGCTACCTGCGCTGGCGTCGCTCGGGTGACGATTCCTGAACGCGACGCGCTGGTAACCTGACGGCGCATTCATGAGAACGACCTTCCGGTTGCCGACTGCCCAAGGAGCAGCATGATCCGTCTCGAGAGCGTGACGAAGTCTTACAGCACCGAGGTGACTGCTCTTCGTGACGCTTCCTTCGAGGTCGCCAAGGGCGAGTTCGTCTTCCTCGTCGGCCCCTCGGGATCGGGGAAGTCGACCATCCTGCGCCTCATGAATCGCCAGGAACAGCCCGAAAGGGGCGAGGTCTGGGTGGCCGGCAAGGACATCAACGCGATGCCCGACTCCAAGGTTCCGTTCTTGCGTCGCAACATCGGCAATATCTTCCAGGATTACAAGTTGCTGTTGAACAAGACGGTTTTCGAGAACGTGGCCTTCGCCCTCGAGGTGATCGGTCGTCCCAAGCACGTGATCAAGCAGCAGGTCCCTGCGGTTCTCGACCTCGTCGGCCTGTCCGACAAGGAGGACCGCTTCCCTCATCAGCTGTCGGGTGGCGAGCAGCAGCGCGTTTCCATCGCCCGCGCGTTCGTCAATCGACCGCTGATTCTTCTGGCCGACGAGCCCACGGGAAACTTGGACCCCACCACGGGCGAGGGCATCATGCGCCTGCTGGATCGCATCAACGGCACGGGCACGACCGTCGTGATGGCCACCCATGATCAGCGCATCGTCAATCAGATGCGCAAGCGAGTGGTGCAGCTCGACCGCGGCGTCATCGTCCGCGACCAGGAACGCGGGGTGTACGACTGATGTTGGCACGTATCAGTTACGCCTTTCGCGAGACGTGGGCCAGTTTCAAGAGGAACGTCACCCTCACTGCGGCGGCGGTCGTCACCTCGGCGGTGTCGCTATTGCTGGTGGGTTCCACCTTCCTCATCCAGCGGGCCTTCGACAATCTTCTCACTCGTTGGAAGGGCGACGTCGAACTGATCGTGTACGTGCGTTCGGACGCCTCGCCCGAACAGATCGCTTTCATACAGGAAGCCATCGAATCCCAGCCCACGATCATCGACGTCTCCAAGCTGCGGTACCTGGATCAGGCCGAGAGCTACGCCGAGGCTCAGAAGTTGTTCGCCGGTGACCCGGGCACGCTCCGTTTGTTGACCCCCGAGAACATCCCGTCGCAGTTCAAGGTGGTGCCCACCACCGATGACTCCAACCTGATTCGCGAGCTCGGTGAATCGTTCCGTGGCGTGGAGGGCGTGCGCGAAGTGGCCTACGCCCAGGACGTGTTCGACGTGGTGTCCCGGGTGTCGCAGTTCATCCGGGTGGCGACCACCGTGATGTCGATCGTCCTGCTCATGGTGGCCATCGGATTGATCTGGAACACGATCCGAACCGCGATGTTCGCACGGCGTCGTGAGATCGAGGTCATGAAATTGGTGGGTGCCACGAATTGGTTCATCCGCATTCCGTTCATGCTCGAGGGGCTGCTGCAAGGCCTCATCGGTGGTGTCTTGAGTTGCGCGGGCTTGTGGGGTCTGAACACGGCCTGGTCGAACGCGGTCACCGACTTCAACGACACGGAATTGGCTGCTCTGGTGGTCTCCGACGGCTACGTGCGCTGGGTCATGGTGATGCTCCTGGTCATCGGAGCGGCTGCCGGTGCCATCGGATCGGGCATCGCCGCGTCGCGCTTCCTCGACGTCTGATCCCGTCGGCTGACTACTGTCGGGACATGAGTTTCGACGAGATCATCTACGACGTTTCCAATCGAGTGGCGACGATCACGCTTCATCGTCCCGACAAGATGAACGCTTTCACCAATCGCATGTTGAAAGAGATCATCGCCGCGATGGATCTGGCCGATGCCGATGACGAGGTGCGGGCGATCATCTTCACCGGCTCGGGGAAGGCCTATTGCGCGGGTGCCGATCTGTCGGGCGGAGGTGACACGTTCGCCAAGGGCGGAAGCGACGTGGCCGCACGAACCGGTGTGGTGCGTGACGGAGGTGGCTTGGTGGCCCTGCGCATCTTCGAGAGCACCAAGCCGGTGATCGGGGCGATCAACGGAGCCGCCGTGGGCGTCGGCGTGACCATGACCCTGCCGATGGACATTCGACTGGCGAGCGAGTCGGCCAGATTCGGATTCGTCTTCGCTCGTCGAGGCATCGTGCCCGAGGCAGCCAGTAGCTGGTTCCTTCCGCGATTGGTCGGAATCTCGCAGGCGGCCGAGTGGTGTTACACCGGGCGCATGGTCTCGGCGACCGAAGCCCGTGAGGCCCGACTGGTGCGCAGTGTTCACGCCCCCGACGAACTGTTGCCCGCGGCCCGAGCGATCGCTACCGAGATCGCCGACAACACGGCACCGGTGTCGGTGGCTCTGTCGCGACGAATGCTGTGGCGCATGTTGGGAGCGGACCATCCGATGCAGGCTCACCGGGTGGACTCGAGGGCCATCAACTCGCGCGGAGCGAGCGACGATGCGCGGGAGGGCGTGACGAGTTTCCTCGAGAAGCGTCCCGCCCGGTTCCCGGTGAAGGTCAGCGACGGCTTGCCCGACGTTTTCCCCGATTGGTCGGACCCCGAATTCTCGTGAACGACGAGCCGATGCTCTTCGACCGCGTCGGTGGCATGGACTTCTTCGTGCGTCTGGTGGACGAGTTCTACGACGGGGTGGTCACCGACGAGGTGTTGTGGCCGTTGTATCCCGATCAGACCGATCTGGCGGGAGCGAAACATCGCCTGACCCTCTTTCTCGCTCAGTATTGGGGCGGTCCGACGACCTACATGGAGGAGCGGGGGCATCCGAAGTTGCGCCTGCGTCACATGCCGTTCCATGTGGGGCCGTTGGAGCGCGATCGCTGGTTGGTTCACATGGTGGCCGCGGTCGAAGCGGTGACCGAGGACGCGGATGTGCGAGCCGAATTGACGAACTACTTCGTGCCGGCGGCCGAGCACCTGCGCAACGACACCGGACTACCCATCAGTTCGCGCAAACCCTGAGTGACGCTTCAGCCGAAGACGACCGTCTTGCGGCCGTACACGAGCACACGATGCTCGAGGTGGGCTCGGACGGCTCGGGCCAGGACGATGGTCTCCAGATCGCGACCCTTGCGGGTGAGGTCGGCGACCGAGTCGCGATGCGAGACGCGGGTGACTTCTTGGTCGAGGATGGGCCCTTCGTCGAGTTCCTCGGTGACGTAATGCGCGGTGGCACCGATGATCTTCACACCGCGATCGTGCGCTTGCCGATAGGGATTCGCACCGATGAACGCGGGGAGGAACGAATGGTGGATGTTGATGATGCGTGATCGATAGGCGTCGACCACGAGTGGCGACAGGATCTGCATGTAGCGCGCCAGCACGACCAGGTCGACGGAATGTTCGTGGAGCTGGTCCAACACCGCGCGCTCCTGGGTCGCCTTCGACTGGGGTGTGACGGGTAGGTGCACGTACGGCACGCCCATGTGTCGCACCAAATCGGCATGATCCGGATGGTTGTCGATGACCACCGCGACGTGGGCGGGCAATTCACCACTACGCCAACGGGTGAGCAGATCGAACAGGCAATGGGGCTGTTTCGAGGCCAGGATGCCCACACGAGGAAGAGTGTCGGTGAACTTCAGGTCGACGGACATGTCGAAACGCGACGAGACGGCCGAGAAGGCGTTCAGGATCTCGTCGCGACCGAGTCCGAAACCGTCCAGCTCGAACTCGACGCGCTGAAAGAAGACCTTCTCCACGTCGTCGGTGTGTTGCTCGGCGTGGACGATGTTGCCTCCGTGTTGGGCGATGAATTCGGCGACGGCGGCCACCACGCCGCGTTGATCGGGGCAGGAGAGCAGGAGGACGGCGGTGGCGCTCACGCTGAAAGTGTACGGGCGAGCAACGAATGACAGGCCACGGCGGCGGCCGCGGCCACGTTCAGTGAGTCGATGCCGGGGGCCATGGGGATACGAACCGAGTGGTCGAGAGCGGCGAGGGTGCGCTCGCTCAAGCCGTCGCGCTCGGCTCCGAGCACGATCGCCACCCGGGCCGAAGCGGGAAGTCGTCGACCGACCTCGGCGATGTCTTCGGCGGTGGAGCGAGGAGTGAGTCCGCACACGACGAAGCCGTGGGTGCGCAACAGCGGAACGATCGACGGGATGTCGTCGACCCGCGCGTGTCGCATGTGCAGCGCGGTCCCCATCGAAACACGCAGGGCCCGGCGCGCCAACGGGTCCGCACTGTTGCGGTCGAGGATCAGGCCGTCGACCCCGAACGCGGCGGCACTGCGAGCGATGGCGCCGATGTTCGTGGGGTTGTCCACGTCCTCGGCGAGCAACAAGTGGTGAGAAGTCGGCACCATGTCGTCGACCGCCCGGGTGGGCGGACGTTCGAACAGGCCGATCACGTCGAGAGCCACGCCCAGTCCGGTGAGCATGCGTCGGGCCTCGGCGCGGGCGGCGAAAACCGGAACGTGCGACGGTATCCTGGAGGCCACGGCCGCGGGGGCCTCGGCGTCGGTCAAGAGGGCCACCGGTTTGCAGCCTGCAGCCAGAGCACGTTCGACGACGAGGTCGCCCTCGGCGACGAAGTGACCGGCGCTGACGCGTTCGAGATCGGCGGGGGTCATTCCCTTGGCCATGCGGGCCGGGATGCGTCGCGGACGAAGTTCTCGTTCCCGCAGTCTGAATTGATCGAGACGAGGGTCGTCGACCGAGTCGATCAGTAGTACCACGGATACGACGACCAGTCGGGATCGCGCTTCTCGAGGAACGACATGCGACCCTCTTGGGCCTCGTCGGTCATGTACGCGAGACGAGTGGCTTCGCCGGCGAAGACTTGTTGGCCGACGAGACCATCATCGATGAGATTGAACGAGAACTTCAACATGCGTTGGGCCGTCGGGCTCTTGCCGTTGATCTCGCGAGCCCATTGCAGCGCGGTCGCTTCCAACTCGGCGTGGTCGACCACGGCGTTCACCATTCCCATGCGGTGGGCGTCGTCGGCGGTGTACTCGCGCCCGAGGAAGAAGATCTCGCGGGCGAACTTCTGTCCCACTTGGCGCGCGAGGTAGGCGGATCCGAAACCGCCGTCAAAACTGGCCACGTCGGCGTCGGTCTGCTTGAAGCGGGCGTGTTCACGGCTGGCCAGAGTGAGGTCGGCGACCACGTGCAGGCTGTGACCACCACCGGCGGCCCATCCCGGGACCACGCAGATGACGATCTTGGGCATGAAGCGGATCAGCCGCTGGACCTCGAGGATGTGGAGACGACCGCTCTTGCCGGGTTCGATGGACGCGGCGGTGTCGCCCTCGGCGTACTTGTAGCCGTCGCGTCCGCGGATGCGCTGGTCGCCGCCACTGCAGAACGCCCATCCGCCGTCCTTCGGGGACGGGCCGTTGCCGGTGAGGATCACGCAGCCGACGTCGGTGGACTGTCGGGCGTGTTCGAGGGCGGTGTACAACTCGTCGACGGTGTGCGGCCGGAATGCGTTGCGCACCTCGGGACGGTCGAAGGCGATGCGGACCGTGCCTTGGTCCGTGGCGCGGTGATAGGTGATGTCGGTGAAGTCGAATCCCGGGACGACCGTCCAGGCCGTGGGGTCGAAGATCTCGGAAACGGTGTCCACGGTGGCAGTCTCGCAGGGGAAGCGGGGATTTGCGTCGTCGATCGAGCCTGCCAACACAACGAGGGAGGTGGTCGGTACCTTGGCAAGGTGAGGTTTTCGGGTCGAATCAGGGGCGGGTCGGTGATCGCCGTGTGCGCGAGCCTGCTCGGGGCCTGCGGTGGCAATGCCGCCGAGGGCTCGACCGTGCCGGCCGTGAATCTCTCCCCGTCGACCGTGGCGACCACGACGTCCTCGACCTCGACATCCACGACGACGACCTGGACGACGGTGGTGCCGACGACGTCGACCACGATCGCCGCGACCACCACGACGGCGCCGGAGGTGTCGGTGCTCGCGGCCCCGCTGCCCGCGGTGGGAAGCCGCGACGGAATGGGGACGGCGCTGATCCAGCAGCGCCTCTTGGAACTGGGGTTCTGGTTGTACGGCGTCGATGGTGAGTACGGATCGACGACGAAGCAGGCAGTGATGGCTTTTCAGAAGTGGACCGGTCTCGATCCGACGGGCTCGGTGAATCAGGTGACCGCGGATGCACTGACGTCGGCGAGGGCGCGCCCGATGGGTCAGAGCACGTCGTCGAACGTGGTGGTGGAGATCGACAAGACCAAGCAAGTGATGCTCATCACGGCGGGCGGGAAGTTGGTGTGGGCGATCAACATCTCGACGGGTAGCGGCCAGTACTACCTCGAGAAGAATCAGAAGGACCCGACGAAGTGGGAGACGGGTCGGTCGCTCACCCATTCGGGCAAGTTCAAGGTTCAACGTGAGCGAGCGGACGGCTGGTGGGACGGCGACCTGGGCAAGATCTACCGGCCGAAGTACTTCAACGGTGGGATCGCGATCCACGGATCGAAGTCGATCCCGAACTATCCCGCGTCCCACGGATGCGTGCGCGTGAGTGTCGCGGCCATGGACATGATCTGGGCGTCGGGATTGATTCCGCTGAAGACGGCGGTGTGGGTGTACGG
>Ga0169931_10004735_pt1 | contig 21048 bp, 10 predicted proteins | sample Kivu_15m_20L_FD_129675 | JGI IMG/M metagenome (GOLD analysis project Ga0169931, IMG submission 129675) | Freshwater microbial communities from Lake Kivu, Western Province, Rwanda to study Microbial Dark Matter (Phase II) - Kivu_15m_20L... | ecosystem: Environmental > Aquatic > Freshwater > Lake... | reverse complement strand
GATAGGACGGATAGGACGGATAGGACAAAATATGATAATTAAATCCTATACGTCCTATACGTCCTAGAAATCCTATACGTCCTATTCATCCTATAACCCACAATGAATACCCCTTCATACCCAGGCGCGTTCAGCATTGCGGGCCAGTCGATCGCCCCGCCGCTCGTCCTCTCTCCGATGGCGGGGGTGACCGACTCGCCGTTTCGGCGCATCGCCAAGCGATGTGGCCACGTCGGACTGATCGTCACCGAATTCATCAGCGTGGAAGGGCTCACGCGGGGCAATATGCGCTCTCATCAGATGATGAAGTTCACGCCTGAAGAGCGCCCGATCGCCATCCAGATCTTTGGCTACGACGAGGTGCGGATGCGCTGGGCCGCGGAGATTGCCGAGGAGGCGGGTGCCGACTTCGTCGACATCAATTGTGGCTGCCCGGCGCGAAAAGTGATCAACGGGGGCGGCGGATCGAACCTGCTGCGCGACCTTCCTCAGCTCAAGAAGATCCTCACCGAGGTCAAGCGCGCCATCTCCATCCCCATGACCGTCAAGATCCGGGCCGGTTGGGACGACAAATCGATCAACTGCCTCGAGGTCGCCAAACTGATCGAAGACTGTGGAGGATCCATGGTCACGCTCCACGGGCGGACCCGAGTCCAGGGATACCGCGGGCTCGCCAACTGGGAGCTGGTTCGGCAAATTCGCGAGACCGTCTCCATTCCCGTCTCGGGCAGCGGCGACATCCTCACGCCGGAAGACGCCATGCGCCGCTTCGTCGACACCCAATGCCACGCCGTCCACATTGGCCGCGGCGCGATCGCCAATCCGTGGATCTTCCGCCAGACCTGGGAGGCCATGAACGGGCAGCCCGTCTATCGCCCAACCCCGAGCGAGATGCACGCCCTCCTCCTCCTCTTCCGGGACTACCTGCGCGACTTCATGCCCGAGAAGGGGGTCATCGGTCGATTGAAGATGCTCTCCGCCCAGTTTCTCCGCGGAGTCGCCCACGGGGCGCAGCTGCGGACCTCTGTCCTGCGCGCCCAGACCGTGGAAGAGATGGAGCCGCTCTTCGAGGCCTACTTTGCCCTTGCCGAAGAGCATGGCATCGATCCCGCCCTCCAGAGCGCCCCGGATGAGGTCGCCGACTACGCTCAATGCGGTGTCTGATCCCCCTCCTCCCCTTTCCTGACGCGTCTTAGGAAGATCGTGGCTCGGCGCGCATCTCGGCGAGCATCTCCTCGATCCGGCGTCGCACTTCGGCCGTCATCTCCGAATAATCCCCGTCAGGATAGACCGGCTGGCCATAGCGGATCCGGACCGGAGCGAGGTGTAACCGGGAAGAGTCCCGGGGGAGCACCTTCCAGGCGCCATCGATGGCCACCGGGACGATCGGCAAGTTGAGCACGGTCGCGAGGATGGCGGCGCCCTGCTTGAATTCGTGCAGCTCCCCATCAAAGGTACGATGCCCCTCCGGATAGATCGAAAGGATCCGGCCCGCCTGCAATCCTTGCGCTCCCGCCCGCATCGCCCGGATCAAGTGCAAGCCAGCGTCGACGGGGACGACGTGGATGGCCCTCGCCAGTCCCGCCATCCACCGACTGGAAAAGTACATCTTGGCCCCGACGTGGAAGGTCCGGTCGAGGACTTCCCGCGGATAGGTCGAACAGATCAGGAACGCGTCGAGATAGCTCTGATGATTCGGGCAGATGAGAAATGGCCCGGAGATCGAAGTCAGTACCGACTGGCCCCGCACATCGAGGGAGAGGAAGAGCCGGGCCAGCCAGTAGATCGGCCGCAGCACCAGATAGCCCAGCAGGAGCGGCAAGGGCCGATGGTCCTCGACGGGCGCAAGGTCCGCGGCATCCCCTGGAGTCTCGAGAAGCACCGACCGCCAATCGAAGGCCGCTCCCCCGGCTCCCTCGGCAGGCCCTCCCTCGTGCATTGCCGCGCGCGGGACCTCGCCGCCCGTCAGCCGCTCGGCAATCACCAGCAGATCCCCGACGAGCAGGGCTGCCGCCCCTTGCTCCGGGTCGATCGTCCGCCCCAATCGCCGTTCGAGTGCGACAATCGACTCGGCCCGGGCCAGAGAGTCGAGCCCGAGGTCGAGTTCGAGGCTCATCTCCGGGTGGATCGTCACCTCCCCCTTGACCTGAAGGCGCAGCAATTCGGCGACCACCTCTCCCGCTGGAGAGGCCATCCTCGCCCGATCAGCCTCCCCCCAGACAAAACGGTTCAGATCGCGATGGGACCCGGCCAGTCCTCCCTCGGCCTCGATCTGTCGCTGCAACTCAAACCGGCGGATCTTGCGCGTCGGAGTTCGGGGAAGAGGCTCGATCCGAATCAGATAGTCCCGCACCCGCTGATATTCGGGAAGCTCCCGGCCGAGGCTGTCCAGCGCGAAGCGGATCTCGTGCCGGGCATTGAGGATCTGATGCGCCTTGAGATACTCCGCGTCGGGCACGACCACCGCCACCAGTTTCTCCGCCCCGGCAAATTCACTCTCGGGATCGCGAACGCCCATGACACAGACTTCGCTGACGAGGGGACTCCGCAGATACTGGGCCTCCACCTCCTCCGGGTAGACGTTCTTCCCCGAAGGAAGGACGATGACCTCTTTCCTCCGCCCCGTGATATAGAGGTGCCCATCCGCGTCAAACCGGCCCAGGTCGCCTGACCGAAACCAACCGTCGTCCGTAAAGGCTGCCGCGTTGGCCTCCGGATTTCGGTAGTAGCCCGCCATGACGATCGGTCCTCGAATGAGAACCTCGCCAATTCCCTCGGCGCTCGGATCGTCGATCCGGATCTCGACCGTGCCAAGGGGTTTGCCGACGGAGCCGACTCGATTGTCCTCGAAGCGCGTCGCCGTCGCCGCTCCCGAGGTCTCACTCAACCCGTAGGCCTGCAGGACTGTAAACCCCAGTTTGTGGTAGTCCCGCGCCACTGCCGCGTCGAAACTCGACCCGCCTGAACAGGCGAGGCGCAAATGGCCGCCGAACGCCTCGTGAACCCGCCGAAAGAGGATCCGTCCAAGGTTGATTCCCAACCGGTCGCGCAACCAGCCATTAGCCTCGAGCATCGCGCCAAAGAGCCCGCGGACCAGGCGCGGCTGCGCCCTTATCCCATCGAAGATCTTCTTGTGGAAGAGGTACCACAGACGGGGGACGCCTGTCAGAGCCGTCACCTGGCCCTCCTTCAATCCGCGCAGAATCTCCTCGCTGGTCAATTCGCTGATATAGACAACTGTCGCCCCAATCAGCGTGGCGATCCACAAGTTGACGATCTGGGAATAGGCGTGAAAGAGGGGCAGCAGACTGAGAATCACCTCCCGGTCCGAGAAGCGCATCGCCTCTTCGACGGCTCCCGTCTCGGCGACGATGTTGCCGTGGGTCAGAGGGACGGCCTTCGGGACGCCCGTCGTTCCCGAGGTGTAGATCAGAATCGCCATGTCCTCGTGACGCGCCGGCGGGGGGATCGCATCGAACCCGGACGGACGCGGAGTCCCCGCCCAGTCGGCATACCCCGCCAGGGGTCCTGCCGATGCCGACCCTCGCCCAACGGGGACGGCTGGCCCAAAAGTCACGTAGGGGAGGGGTCGCCCGAGGCGCTGGCAGATGATCTCAAATTTCTCTCGCGCCGCCTCCGCGACAAACGCCATCTTCGCTTCGGAGTTGTCGACAAAGACAGATAAGGATTCGACGCTCCCGGCCGGGTCAAGCGGCACGACGACCGCACCCCGGTAGAGGATCCCCAGATAGAGCATCGCCCAATGGGGATGATTCTCCCCGAGCAGGACGACCCGCTCTCCCGCTCCGATCCCCTCCAATTCCAATCGGTGGGCGAGGCTTCGTACCTGGTCGAGCATCTCCCCAAAGGTCGTCTCCTCTCGCCCCCCGGCGCCAAGCCGCACCATGGCCACCTTCTCGCGACGGACCGACGCCGCCTCGACCAGTTGCTGACAAAAGGTCTTCGTCATTGATCGCTCCCTCCCCCCAAGATCCGATGACTTCGATCTCGTGGCTTTTCGTTCCCGCTGCATCTGGTGAATCTTCCGAGTGGAAATGGAGTGTACCCTACCACATCCGCTCCGCCTCTCCCAAGCGGCATCCTCTCCCGCAGGCGCGAGAGTGATTGACAGAGGGGAGCGGAATCCGTATATTACGTTTTTGTTTTGGCCAGGTAGCTCAGTTGGTAGAGCAACGGACTGAAAATCCGTGTGTCGGGGGTTCAACTCCCTCCCTGGCCATAGGAGAATAGGACGAATAGGACGAATAGGACGAATAGGACCTATAGGACGAATAGGACCTACAGGACCTATGGGACGAATAGGACCTATAGGACCTGTAGGTCGGACAGATCAGTTACGATCTGTAAGTTCTGTGAGTTTATTGGTCCCATTTGTCCTATCCGTCCTACTGGTCCTATCCGTCCTACTGGTCCTATCCGTCCTACTGGTCCTATCCGTCCTATCCGTCCTATCCGTCCTATCCGTCCTATCCGTCCTATTCGTCCTATTCTCCTATTCCAAATAATTTTCTTCCCCCACCGGAAACCCACGCAACCGATCCGCCTCTTTCTGCTTCCAAAGAACCGCTGAACAGAAGTTTGACCAGTTGGAAGATTTGGCGCCCGATCCGCCAGGGCCAGAGGCCTGCCGTGGTCGAACCCTGATCTTTGACAAACTACCACACAACGTCTGCAATTTTGCGTCGAGTATTTGCCCCGCGTGCAGGATGGCCGACCACCCGGCACGATACTCAATTAACCCCCAATCGAGCGTCGGACTATCGCGATGTCAGTGGGAAGAAGACGGCAGAGATGGCATCAGGAACACGGTCCGGCGATCACTCTCCAGCAACGCATTGGAGAGGAACGCATAAGGAATTTCAAGATGGACACACAGAAACAGATTTCCCCCGAGGAGCGCCCAACAGGCCAACCGGAGAAGAACGCGAAGAGAAGCCCCTTCAGAAACATCACCGCCCTCCCCCAAAAGAGATCCCTGGGATGGGTCTGCCTGCTTGCCCTCCTCGCCGGAGTTGGCGCCTACGCGCACCTCGCCGGGGATCGGGCTCCGTTGGTCCTCGCGGCAAGCGCCTATGAGAGCGCGGGAACTGGGATCAACAGCGACCTGGAGAGACGCGTCGCAGACCGTCAAGCCCAGGCGGCCGCCTTGCAACGAGATCAGCTGGTCGAGAACCGCTTTCGGATTCTGCAGCAGAAGATGCTGCCGGGAGGATCATTGCCAGTGATCGCTCGGTTGCGGGTCGTCTACGAGCCAGAGCACAAGCTGGCAGATCCCCTCGACGTCGCCGCGCAACGAACCCTGATCGAACGGATGCAGAACGAGACCCTGCGGACCCTGCAGGGCTTCGATTCAGCCTCAGTCAAGTCCTACCGTTACCTTCCCCTTCTCGCCGTGCGGGTCGATGCCGCCGGGCTTGCGTCCCTTGCCCAGTCGACCGCGGTGATCGATATCTTCGAAGACACGATCTCGCTGCCAGCCCAGACCGAGAGCTCGACCGGTGCGGGATCCACCTCCCCTGGAGGAGCGGATCTTGGAATTGCCCAGGTGCGGCAGAGTGGCCTGACGGGAATCCATCAGACGATCGCGGTTCTCGATACTGGCATCGACAAAGCCCACCCTTCTCTGGCTGGAAAGGTGGTCGCCGAGGGCTGCTTTTCATCGGCCAGCGACGGGGAGGGCATTCAATCGGTCTGTCCCGCCGGGGAGAGAGCGATCAAGGAAGCGAATGCGGGCCTTCCCTGCCAGATCGATGGAACCGGCTGCGAGCACGGAACCCAGGTCGCGTCGATTGCCGCCGGTCGGAAGGGGGTCGCCTCCGAGGCCAGCTTGATCGCGATCAAGGTGGTCTCCCGACTGGATGCGCCAGGAGTCTGCCCTGACGGCGCGAACTCCTGCCTCTTCGCCTTCGATTCCGACCTGCTGCAGGGGCTGGAGTACGTCTACGAACTCCGGGAGAGATTCCGGATCGTCGCGGCCAACATTAGCCTCGCCGGCCCCCTCCTCGGATCGAACTGCGACGCAGAGGCGGCCCCGCTGCGGCTGGCGGTGGAACTCCTCGAAGGAGCCAACATTGCCACGATTGCCGCGGCTGGCAACGACGGGAACGCCGACGCGCTCAGCTCCCCGGCGTGCGTCTCCTCGGCGATCAGCGTCGGCAGTTTCTCGACCGTGACCTCGAACGTGCTGCCGGGACTGCCCGGCGGAGTGTTGACTGGAATTACGCAAGTCGATCAGGTCTCGGCCTTCTCCAACAGCGCGGAAGAGCTCGATCTCCTCGCACCGGGACAGGATGTGCTGGTCCCCGCGATTGGCGGCGGCGAGACGCGTGCCAGCGGGACCTCCTTCTCGGCCGCTTCGGTCGCCGGAGCGTGGGCCCTGGCGCGCCAGAAGTCTGGAATCGCCACGGTCGCGGAGATCCGGACCGCCCTCGTCGCAACGGGGCGTGCGATCAACGATTCCCGCAATCAGCTGCGCCGGTCCCGCATCAACCTCGACGGAGCCATGGTCGGGCTGGGAACGCTCGCCGTCATGTCGGCGGCACCTTCCGCTCCAAGCTCGGCGATCGCTTTCAATTATCTGGGCAATCCAAATCTGCCAGCCAAAAAATCGTATCGGGTCAAGATTACCTGGCGGGACAACTCGAACAATGAACTCTACTTTGTGATCATGCGGAGATCCCCGACCAAACCGGACTGGACCGCGATTGGCATGGTCGGGGCTAACGTGACCTCTGCCATGGATGAGGAAGAAGAGGTTGACATACCCCTCCGACCTGCTACCCGATATGAGTACTACATCTTTGCGTACAACCAGTCGGCAAAATCTTCGGCATCAAACATCACGGCGGTCGTGACCCTGTCACCACGTATTGCGCAGCCGACCAACCTGACCGCGCTGGCGGCCTCGCCAACTGCGGTCACCCTCAATTGGACGGACAACTCGCGGGAGGTTGGATTCGCGGTCATGCGACAACGTCGCGGCATGACCTCCTGGGAGAAGATTGCCACGGTGCCGGCGAACACTCCCACCTACACGGACCAGAACCTGCAGCCGTCGACCATGTACAGCTACTGTGTCTGCGCCTTCGACAACGCGGGAGATTCCGAACCCTCGAACAAAGTGAGGATCGTCACACTGAATACGAGTGGGTTTACGCCACTGCCTGCCGCACCATCCGACCTGGAGATCTCAGCGCTGCCAATGGGAACCCTCGCGAGGTACGGGCAACTCGAACTGAAGTGGAGAGACAATTCCGTCAATGAATCGGGCTTTGAGATCTGGCGGCTCAACGGCGCAATGAGAGCGGAATGGGAACTGCTGACCATTCTTCCAGCCGATACACGGAGCTTTCTCAACAGTGGGCTGACGGTGGAGTCGAACTACTCCTATCGCGTCGCCTCATTTAACGGGGCGGGACGGTCAATGGCGGAAGATAGCGTCAGCGCCATTGTCCCGATGTACACTTTCGGACAGGTGCGAAGCGGGCAGACCGTCTCGGGCAGCCTGGGACGGGGAAGCTTCCAGCGCTTCCGGATCTATGTTCCGGCGGGAGCGACCCAGCTCTCGGTGGTCGCGCAGATGCGGGCCCACCTTTCCCGGGGAGATGTCGACATCTTCGTCCGACAGAGCCGAATGCCGACGATGACGGAATCGGACTGCAGTTCGCGCTCCACCTCGGCCGTCGAGCGGTGTACGATCAACAATCCTCCAGCTGGAGATTGGTACATCTCTGTCTACGGGCAAGGATTGGGAACATCGCCGTTTGTGATGACCGCGACAACCCAGGAGAGGCAGAGCCAGCAGGTCCCCGTGCCCTCTGTCGTGCAACGACCATAGCCCACTACTCAAAAAGGGCGGCGGGAGACCTCCTCTCCCACCGCCCTTTTTCACAAGCCTTGCCTCGGCCTCATTCAACGATCGCGGTGACGGCGAAGTGGTCCGACGGGGTCCGTCCCTCCCGTTGTGTTCGATCGATCCGCGCGTCCCGTACCTTCCAATCCCGGCTGACCCCGATCCAGTCGATGCGGGGTCCGCGGAGGTTCTCGGCCTTGAACCCAGAGAACGTCCCCTCCTCCGTCCCACGGACCGGCGAGATGACGCGGTAGGGATCGAGGAGTGGGGAGGGAGTGCCGGCTCCATCTTTCCCCGCATCCGCTGGACCGAAGAGGGCGAGGTATGGATCCGTCCCCTCTCCCGCATTGAAGTCTCCAGTGACGATCACGCGATGGTCGCGCTCCCACGCAGCCACACGCCGCCGCAACAACCTCGCCGATTCGAGGCGAGCCAGTTGGCCTCGGTGATCAAAGTGGGTATTGAGGAAGAGAAGCGGCCTGGCGCGAGGGTTTCGTCGATCGCGCAGGCGAACCCAGGTCGCCATTCTCGTCAACGCGGTATCCCAGCTCTTACTCGCGGGGATCTCCGGGATTTCACTCAGCCAGAAATGCCCCCCGTCGAGCTTCTCGAAGCGGTCCCTCTTGAAGTAGAGAGCGGTCATCTCGCCCTTCTCCGCCCCATCATCCCGTCCAACCCCGAGCACCTCGTACGTGGGAAGGGCCTTCGCCAGATAGTCACGCTGAAAGCCAAGCGTCTCCTGCGTCCCAAGAAGATCCGGGTCGAACTGGCGGATCGTGTCGACCAGGAAGACCTGCCTTTTGTCCCAGTGGTTCTCCCCGTCGTTGGCGCTGCCGTAGCGAATGTTGTAGCTCATGACGCGCACGGTCCGTGAAGATTGGGCGGGTTGCCCAGTCAGGCCTCCGGTGGCCAGGAGGAGGACCAGCAGTAGTCCCCACGCGCGGATCTGTCCCATAGATCGTTCCATTTGCTTCCTTTCCTTTCGATTGCTGGCGCCCGGATTGCGTGGGCGATTTCGTGAGGGGATGTTATACGGGATCGCGCCGGGCTTGTCTATCTCGAAGTCCTTGGCGAGGTGGGGGGAGATGGAGGGCCCTCACCAGGGGAGAAGGCCCATCTGTTGGCGGCCGAGAGGTGTCAGATCGGTCAGTTCGGCGCGACCCTGGAAGTCGACTTCGTAGTCCTCCGCGGCAAAATCGGGAGCGCTGCGGCCCTCGAGAAATCTCTCGGCTTGCCGGGGAAGGAAGGCGGCGTTGCGGGGACACCAGGGGGCCGCCCCAATGTACATGACGTTGCTCTCCTCTGTGCCCTGGTGAAGGTCTTCGACCGAATGGATGACGTCGGGATGCCACCAGACAGTGTCGCCCGGTTCGATGCGGGGGAGGGAGACGAGGCCAGCGAGGAGGGAGGAGTGCCAGGCGGCATCGACGGCCAAGGCGCGTCCTGCCGCCGCTCCACAGAGATTGTCCTCGGCGACATCGGGCTGCAGGGCTCGGAGGAGCAGCCAGGCGAGGCTGGCGGCGATCGGGATGAGGCGCAACGTTCCGTCCCCCGCTCCCTGCGGGGTCAGCGCGGTCCAACCCTGAAAAGTGCGGAAGACGCTGCAGACCGCGGGGGAAGGAATCTCACGGGTGCTGGTCCGCCCTTCCGCCCGGAATGGGTCATAGGCCTCGACGTTCCCGTAAAGGACTTCGTGATAGACCGCGCGAAAGTGGGGATCGCACCACCGCTCGATCGAGCCCCCATCGCAGTGGGGGGAGAGGCCGAAGGTCGTGTCGCCCGGCTGGCGACGCCGGATCCGATCGGCGTAGACACAGTCCCGGCCGGGATCGAACTCCTCTGTTCCGTCGTCGCGACGTGTCTCCCAAAGGCCGTGGAGGAGCGATCGCAAGTGGGTCATCGCCGGGTCCTGACGCGCCTCGATCTGCGGCTTCGACCAGTAGAGGCCATAGATCTGGGGGCGGCCAGCGGCCAGCCCACTGAAATAGCGGTCGAGACCGGCTCGACTGGCCGTCTTGTCGAGGTAGTGGTTGGTGGTGATGTAGTCGCCAATAGCGCGGTTCCACTCGGCTGCCCGCTCCCGCTCGAAGACGCCCCGGACGATCAGGCAGCCGCGGCGGTGGACCTGTTCCCGGAGAGATCCCTCGATCCCATCGCGTTGGAGAGCGCGCCAGTCGGCCTCCGGGATGGCCCTCTCTCCAACGGCACGGATCGCGGCCACTTCGTCGGCGAGCCACAGATCCAGTCGTCGCATCCGGGCGGCGAGATCCGGAATGGATCCACACAACAACCTCTTGGTCTCCTCAATCGCCCGCACCGGGTCCTGCATCCACGCTGGATTCTCTGACATCTCTGACCGGCTCCTCTCTCTTCGTCAAATGGGGCTGAACAGGGACAGTCTTGCCACCTAACCCCGCAACATCGCGAAAAGATCGTGGCACGGAGCCGCGAGAAAATCCAGACCGCCTCCCTCTCCCTCATTCCGGAAGCCATAAGTAGAACGCTTTGAAGAGGAGAAGGACCAGCTCCAGAAGCTTGAGGAGGATGGGTCGGATCATCTGCAACAGAGCAGGTCGCCTGATGACGACTACTCCAGCACCCAGCACGAGCAAGAGAAAACAGCACAGGCCCAGGCTGGAGGAAGATTTTTTGGACTCCTCATCCGTTGTGATGGAAACACGCGTCGCCGTGGCGAAGGCCCTCAGGGAATCTGCCTGGACAGCGGACGAAGGACTTCTCCTGGATCGGCAATCCCATCCCGGTCTGGCCCCGATGGCGAATGGCAGAATCGCCGGAGCGCGTGCTGTTCCCTCCCCAAACCAAGGAGGGAGATGCGGGATGTGGCTGCTGCCCGCCATCGAATTTTTTGGATCTGGCTACGAGAGAGCTGTTAGGACAGGAGGGAATATGCCGCGAAACCCGGGGAAAGGCAAGAAGACCTTGCCTTTTCCGGCTCGCGCCGCCGAGCTGGTCAGGCGAGAAGATCGGTGAGAACCCGTCCTTCATCGGTTGGGCCGATGAGGCGTTGCTGCAATCCCTGGTAAGGATAGGCAAAGCGGTAGGGGTCGAGGCCGAGCAGGTGGAGCAGCGTCGCCTGGAGGTCGCGAATGCTGACGGGGTGCTCGACCGGATGATAGCCAAAGGCGTCTGTCTGGCCATAGGCGAGACCGGGCTTGATGCCCCCGCCGGCCATCCACATCGTGAACGCGTTGGTGTGGTGATCGCGCCCGACAAAGCCCTTGCGGAGTTCGGTGCGGACATTGTTCTGCATCATCGGGGTTCGACCAAACTCGCCACCCCAGACGACGAGGGTCTCATCGAGCAGTCCCCGCTGTTCGAGGTCGACGAGGAGGCCGGCCATCGCGCGATCGACCTGGCGGCATTTGATCGGGAGGGTCTCGTCGATCGACTCTCCGAGTGAGGATCCGTGGTGATCCCAGCCCCAATCGTAGAGCTGGACAAAGCGGACGCCCCGCTCAACGAGGCGGCGGGCGAGGAGGCAGTTGTTGGCAAAGGTCGGATCGTCGCCCCGATAGAGCAGGCGGGGGTCCTCGGCGCTCTCCGCCGCGGAGACCTGACCCGGCCGTGCGCCGTAGAGATCGAGGACGTGGGCCGGTTCCTGGGTCAGATCCATCGCTTCGGGGACGGCCATCTGCATCCGGTAGGCCAGCTCGTACTGGGCGATGCGGGTCAAGGTCTCGGCGTCGCCCGTCGAGCGATACTCCGCCTGGTTCATCTGAGTCAAGGTATCGAGGGTGCGGCGGCGGACGGTCCGATCGACTCCCGGCGGATTGCCGAGATAGAGCACCGGATCCCCTTCGGTGCGCGCTTGCACGCCCTGATAGACGCTTGGCAGGAAGCCCGCCCCCCAGAGAGATTTGCCGCCGTCGGGCGTCTTTCCGCCGGAGAGCAGGACGACAAATCCCGGCAGATTGTCGTTGAGGCTGCCGGCGCCGTAGGTGACCCACGAACCGAAGGAGGGGTTGCCGAGACGCGGCGAGCCGGTCTGGACAAAGAGCTGCGCCGGGGCGTGGTTGAATTGATCGGTGTGGACGGTCCGCAGAATCGAGACCTTGTCGACCACCTTGGCGAAGTGAGGGAGGAGCTCGCTGACCCACTGCCCGCTCTCCCCGTGACGCGCGAACGCGAACTGCCCGGCGAGAAGCTTGGGCACCCCTTTGATAAAGGCGAAGCGCTTCCCTTCGAGAAAGGAGGGTGGCGCGTCCTGCAGGTGGAGCCGCCGCAGCTCCGGCTTGTGATCGAAGAGCTCCAGTTGAGAGGGAGAGCCCGCCATATGAAGATAGATGACGCGCTTGGCCCGAGGCTGGATCAGAAAGGGCTTGTCCGAGCGGGGCGTCTGCGCGATCCCGTCCCGAACGAGCAGATGCTGCAGCGCCATCGCGCCGAGGCCGAGGCCCGCTCCCTGGAAAAAGTGGCGTCGGGTCAAGGTCTGGTGTCGAGCGAATCGGTCAGTCATGGCGTCTCCCTGTCAGCATATCGCAAGAGAATGGGACAACGCTCAGCCGCGGCTGAGCAGCTCGTCGAGATTGAGGATGGCGCTCGCCGCGACCACAGTGGCGGCCATCTCGGCCGGCGTGACGCCGGAGGGCGGCACGACCCGGGCGGCACGCAAGAGGTCCGCCGCCTGCTCCGGCCGCGCCGCCAGGGAGGACTCCAGCTCGGCGGTCAGGGCTAGCAGAGGAGCGATCTCCCCCGCGCGAAGCGGGCGGACGAGGGCGAGCCGCAAGCCGTGCGCAAGGCGCTGCTCGCGGGAGGCCGGCGCCTCCCGGACCATCCGGGACGCCAGCCCGCCGGCAGCCTCCCAAAAGACAGGGTCGTTGAGCGTCACCAGCGCCTGGAGCGGGGTGTTGGTCCGTATCCGGCGGATCTGGCAGACCTCGCCGCTTCCCCCGTCAAAAGTCGTCATCGAGGGATAGGGCGTGGTGCGCTTGAGGTAGGTGTAGAGCCCCCGCCGATAGCGATCCTCGCCCTCGGCATCGACCCACTTGCGACCATTGTAGGTCGAGCGCCACAGGCCGGCCGGTTGCGGTGGCATGACGGGCGGCCCTCCAACCCGGGTCGAGAGGAGCCCGGCGATCGCCAGCGCCTGGTCGCGCAGGACCTCGGCGCCAAGACGGTACCGCGAGCCTCTCGCCAGCAGGCGATTGGCCGGATCGCTCTCGCGCAAGGTCTCCGGGGCGGTCGAGGCTTGCCGGTAGGTCTCGCTGGTGACGATCGTGCGGAGCAGCTGCTTGAGCGACCAGCCGCGGTCGCGGTACTCCGCCGCCAGCCAGTCGAGCAGCTCCGGATGGCTGGGAGGCGTTCCCTGCGTGCCAAAGTCCTCTTCGGTCTCGACCAGGCCAACTCCGAAGAGACGGGCCCAGATTCGATTGGCCCAGACGCGGGGAGTCAAGGGATTGGCTGGATCGACCAGCCACCGTGCCAGTCCGCGGCGGTCCGCCGTGCGACCCTTGGGCAAGGGGTGAAAAGCGCTCGGCACCCCAGGAGTGACCCGCTCGCCGGGTTCGAGGAAGTTTCCCCGCAGGTGGAGATGGGTCTCCCGCCGCTTCGCGTCCGGCAACTCCCGCATCACCGGCAAGCGGACGATCGCCTCTTCCAACTGCTTGCGCTCCTCTTCGAGTTCAGCGAGTTGATCAAAGATCTGACGCCAGGGCGACGGCGCGTCGGGAAGCGCGAGGCGAGCCGGACTCGCGGATGTCGCCGAGAGCCGAAAACGCCGCAGGGAGGTCGCGTCTCCTTTTTGGTGGGAGAGGGTCAGCTCGAGACGTCCCGCCTCGCGAACGACCAGGGGGCGCGCCAGTTCGAGCAGGAGGGCGTGGGGTTCCCGTCCACGCCCCTCGACAGACCAGCCCGTCCGCTCGTCCCCATCGATCGCGGCGGCTGGAGAGCCGGCCTTGTCGGCATAGCCCGCCCGGGCGGCCTTGATCGGCAGGGCCTCCGGGCCCCATCGGAGCGCCAGCTCGGAGAGAAAGAAGTGGGTCTTCCCGTTGCCCCGCCCCACCACCAGCTGCTCGTCGGCGAGTCGTTCCGGGAGGGCATCGAGCCGCAGAGCGGTGTATTGCCCAGGGGGAAGGTGGAAGGCCACGGTGTAGGTCTCTTCGGGAGGGGTCTTGCCGAGGGCAGCGACGATGCCATCCGCGCCCACCGCGAGCGTGCTGCCATCCCGGGCCGCCACCGTCTGCGGGGAGAGGAGCAGCCACGGGGCCTTGAGCGGCAGCATCGAGTCGAGCGGAGGCAGCTTGCCCTGGAGCGTCGTGAAGCGGCTCTTGAGCCGTTGGAGGGCAGCCCGTTGATCCTCTGTCGCCAGATCGAGAGTCGGCGCCTCGTCGGCACGATCGGCGTCCTCTGTCTGATTGAAGATGGCGAAGAGCTGGTAGTACTCGCGATGGGAGATCGGATCGTACTTGTGGGTGTGGCACTTGGCGCATCCCGCAGTCAGGCCCATCCAGACCTGGAGGGTCGTGTCGACCCGATCCTTGACCGCCGCGACCCGAAACTCTTCGTTGTCGGTTCCCCCCTCGTCGTTGGTCAAGGTGTTACGGTGGAAGGCGGTGGCAATCCGCAACCGTTGATCGGAATCGGGGAGCAGGTCGCCGGCGAGGAGTTCTTCTGTCAGGCGATCGAGGGGCAGGTCGGCGTTGAGGGCGTCGACCATCCATTCCCGCCAGGGCCAGATCGTCCGGCCGAGGTCCTTCTCGTAGCCCTTGGTGTCGGCATAGCGCGCGAGGTCGAGCCAGACCCGCGCCCAGTGCTCGCCAAATTGGGGGCGATCGAGGAGGTCGTCGACCAGGCGACGCCACGCCTCCGGGCTGGGGTCTGCGACAAAGCGGTCGGCCACCTCCGGCGTCGGCGGCAGGCCGAGGAGGTCAAGCCAGAGCCGTCGGACCTGCTGATGGGCCTGGGCGAGCGGTTGACGCTGCAGGCCGCGTGTCGCCAGCGTCCGGTCGACCAGCTGGTCGATCGGGTGGCGCGTCTCACCGGTCAGGACAGGCCGCCGGACCGGCTCGAAGGACCAATGGCGCCCCCATTTCGCACCCTCGGCAATCCAGCGGCGCAGGACGGCAACCTCCTCGGCGGTCACCCGACGCGGGATCGTCGACGGAGGCATGGCCAGGTCGGGATTGGAGTGCTCGATCCGGCGCAGAATCAGGCTCTGGCCAGGATCCCCGGGAACGATCGCGGCGCCCTGGCGTCGGGTCGCCTTGGCCGTCTCCTCGAGGTCGAGGCGCAGGCCCGCCTGCCGCCTCCCCTCGTCCGGCCCGTGGCAAACATAGCAGTGGGTCGAGAGAATCGGCAGCACGTCCCGCCCGAACTCGACCGGCGAGAGCCCGGCCGCCTCCCGGCCGACCAGCCCCAGGCTCAGCAGGACCATCGAGAGCGCGACGATCACCACGACCCGGCCGATCCGCCGCCTCCTCCAAACCACTTGCCGCGACCGCTCTGTCTTCAATGGGCGCCTCCATTTCTCGTCGTCGAACCAACTGGGGACGGCCGATCCTCCCGTCCAGCCAGAATCGTCTGCAATCCCGTTCGCAGGGCCTCCTCCCCCTCCTCTTCGGAGAGGAGAGCGGCAGGAATCCCGCGCTGGGCGAGTACCTCACGCCACGCCGCGGCGAGAACGCTCCCGCCCGTCAAGAGAACCGGCTGACCGCTCGAGAGATGCCCTTGCCGAGCCAGGGCCTCCACCTCCGCGCCAAGGACTGCCCCGACCAAATAAGCGAGCCGCTCCTCCGGCAAGCTCTCCGGCAACCGCTGCTCGAGGAGTCGAACGCAGAAGAGCGCCCGCGCCAGGCCAGATCCTGACTCCTCGCGCATCCCGGCGGCGAGCCAGGCCGGATCGAGGCGAGCCGGCCGCTCGGCCGGAACCGACCCGGCCAGGATGGTCTGAGTCTGCACCACGTGGATCAACTCTCCCGCCAGAGAGGTATGGCTCCCGGCAATCCGCCCCTCCGGATCGATCCGAACGACCTTCCAGTGCGAGCCAAGGTTGAGCAGCGTCGCCCCCGCGGCGAGCCTTCCCATGGCCAGCAGGCCGAGGCAGAGCGTCTCCTCCCCCCGCATGACATCGGTCGAGCCGATCTCCTCGCGGGAACAGCGCAGCGGTCCGGAGCGAACACCCGGCACCAGGAGAAAAGGCAGCGGGGTGATGTCCGGAAACAACCTCCAGACCGCTCCAGCCGCCAGGTCCCGCTGCCCGACCGGCGCCGGCAGATGGGGGACTTCACTCAGGCCGAGCGGAGAGGTGATCATTCCGGCGGCGAGCACCGCCGTTGGCGGCACCTCCCATCCGTGCTCCACCGCCGCAGCCCGCACCGCGTCAATCGCCTCGCGCAGGGCAACCCGCAGCGGCTCGCTCGACCGCTCCTGGGCCGTCTGCCGCACCCCGATCGGGACGCGACGGGTCGCCCGTACCTCTCCTCCCCCGATCAACCAGACCCGGGTATTGGTCGTCCCCTGGTCGACACAGATCCAGGTTCCAGGATCGTCCTGGGACGGTTGGACTACCGATCGCTCCACGATTCCCCCTCTGATCGAACACTTCCCTGCCCGCCCTGCCGCACCGCCGCGACATAGGCCTCGGCCCTTCCCCGCAGCGCCGTCCATCCCTCATCGCTGACGTTCCCGCGCCCGAAGAGTTCCCCCCCGACTCCCACCGCCCAGGCTCCCGCGGCAAGATAGGTCCGCGCCATCTCCGGCGTCACTCCTCCTGTCGGAACGAAGCGCACGCCCGGCAACGGGCCCGCCATCGCCCGCAGAAAGTCGACGCCAAGGGACTGTGCCGGAAAGAGCTTGATCGCCTGGGCTCCCGCGTCGAGCGCCTCGACGATCTCCGATGGGGTGAAGCACCCCGGAAGCGAGAAGAGCCCGCCTCGCCGCGTCGCCTCGATCACCGCCCTGTCCCGGTTGGGCGAGACGATAAACTGCCCACCGGCGGACGCCACCGCCTCGACCTGGGCGGGTTGCAGGACCGTTCCCGCTCCAATCGCCAGGCGGTCTCCGAACCGGCCCGCCAGCCGTTCGATCGTTCGCAAGGCCCCCGGCGAATTGAGCGTCACCTCGACCGCCGTCACTCCGGCTGCCTCGAGGACCGCGACCATCTCCTCCTCGGCCCCTCCCCAGTCGCCACGAAGAATCGCAACGATCCGTCCCGCCTCTATCCGCTCCTCGACACGCGTCTGCTCTCCCATCCGCTCCCCGGTTCCTTCCGCGATCCAGTTTCGATCATCTCGATCAGGTTGTTGATTGAGGGACCCACCGAACGATGAGCCCACCCGCAGTTGCGCAGCATACCATCCCCGCCCCAAAAAGAAGAGGGGCGAGGCCCCCACCCCAGCCTCCCGGAGTGGCGCCTCGCCCCTCTGCCCCTCCCCCCGCTCATGCGCAGAGGGAGGGACGTCAGATCTGCCCCATCCTAGAAGAGCAGCTTGATCGCGAACTGGATCTCCCGCGCCGGGAACGCTCCACGAATCGTTCCATAGGAACCACCCGCGATCGCCCGCCCCTGGGAGTCGCGACGAATGTTGTTGGCATTGGTGTCCGGTACCAGGAAGTTGGTCCGGTTGAAGAGATTGAAGGCCTCCATCCGGAACTCCAGCCGCGTCGTCTCGTTGATCAATGGAAACGACTTGTGCAGCCCCAGATCCGTCTGCCGGAAGTTAGGCCCGCGCAGCGTGTTGCGCCCCGCAGTCCCAATCGGCTTCGTCCGGTCGGTCGGCACCGCCACCCCGTTGATGTTGAGGTAGTTGTTCGGGTTGACGTTGCCTCGTGAAGAGTAGAGGTCGGCGAGCAACTGGTTTGGACGGTAGGTCAGGGAAGACCCAATGACAAACTGGGCCGCCGGGCTGTAGGTGAGGTTGGCCGGCAGCCCGCTCGTCACGGTGTTGATCAACGTCATCCGCCAGCCGCCGATGATCCCGTCGACAACGCCATTGACGCCGGAAGCGAACCGGGCCCCCTTGCCGAACGGCAGGTCGTAGACGAGGCTCGTCGTGTTGTTGTAGGGCTGGTCATAGTTCGAACGCCCCTTGTCGTTGGCGAGATTGCGCATGTTCCCGCGCGAGTTGTCCCCGAAGCTCGCTTCGAGGTGTCCGGCAGCGTTGTCCATCGCCTTCGAGAAGGTGAAGGAGTTGAGCAGGTAGAGACCGTCCGAGAAGCGCCGCTCGACCTTGACCTGCAGCGCATGGTAGTTGGCGAAGCCCCCATTGTACGACGCCTGGATGAAAGAGAAGGCAGGGAAAGGGCGCCGATCCTGGAGCGGGGTCCCCGCCGCCGGATCGGAGGCGTTGTTCGGCCGCGCCTGATTGTAGTCCCCGAGGTTGATCAGCTTGTTGCTGCGGTTGCCGATGTACCCAATATCGACCAGCAGCTTCAAGGGCAACTCCCGCTGCAGCGTCAAGTGCCAGCTCTGGACATAGGCCGTCCGGGTATCCCGCGGCGTAAAGTTGACCCGCGCGGTCAAGGTGTTGAACCGTTCCGGCGAGACAAACCCCTCCGGGAACCCCTGCTCTGTCACCCGGAAGCAGTTGATGAAGGCGTTGCCTGTACAGAAGCCCTGCGACGGCTGCTGCGAGATGCTGTTGCCGACGATATTCGGCCCGTTGAAGGCGAGGAGGTTCTCTCCGCCAAGGCGGTTGAAGTGGATGTAGCTGATCCCGTAGCCGCCGCGCAGCACCGTCTTCTCCATCGCCTGGTAGGCGAAGCCGATCCGCGGAGCCCAGTTGTTGAAGTCCGGGTCGACCAGCGCCCGGTCATAGATCGATCCCGCCTTCGCCCGCAGCAACGTCAGACTCTGCGGATCGAAGTTGGCGAGCAGGTTGTTCTTCTCCCACTGCGGCGTCGAAAACTCGTAGCGCACGCCGAGGTTGAGCGTCAGCCGCTGGTTGACCTTGAAATCGTCCTGCAGGTAGGCGAAATGCATCCGCTGCCGGTAGTTGACGATGACGTTGTTGTTGAGAGAGTAGCTGCTGCGAGCCCCCATGAGGAAGTCTGCCAGGTTGTAGAGGTTGTTGCTCGAGACCCCGCTCGGCCGGCTGAACTGCCCGGAGTAGCCGCTCTGCCCATACTTCGGATTGAAGTCGTCGATCTCGGTGTTGATCGCCTGGTACTCGTAGCCCATCTTCAGGCTGTGGCGCCCGGCGAGCATCGAGTAGTTGAGCCGTGGATTCCAGACGAACGGATCCTGGAACTGCGGGTTGCTGCTCTGCCGTCCGAGGCCGGTGTAGCCGCCGATGCTCTGGGTGCTCAATCCGCCCGCAAAACGAGGATCGGTCGGCAACCCCGGGAGTCGGAAGTTGGTGTCGCCAACGCCCGTCGGCGTCTTCCCCGCCTTCGACCGCGAAATGCCCAACCGGAACTCGAGGACGGAGGTCGAAGAGAGGGTGTGGGTGATTCCCGAAGCCAGCTGCTGGTTGAGCACTCGTACGAAGGCGTTGGCTTCGCTGAAAACGGGGCCAGGAATCGTCGGCGCTTCAAAGTTGTTGACCTTGCGCTGGCTGAGCCGGGCAAAGACGGTCGTCTTCGAGTTGAAGGTGTGGTCGATCTTGAGGTCGCCCTTGTCGTTGTAGAAGTTGCTGCGCGGCAGCGCCTCGAAGTTGTTGGCGACATAACCGGTGGCGTTGAGGCTCGTGACCGGCTGAGCGAGCCCGGCCATGACCTGGCGGGCAAAGGGGGTGATCGCCGCGGCGGGAATGACCCCGTCGGCGTAGACCACCCCCGTCAGCGGATTGCGCAACGGAACACCGAGGCGCCCCTCCCGCTGGGCAACTGTCGGAACGGTCCCAAAGGCGAGGGAGCGGGTAATCCGGCGGAATCCCTCGTAATTGAAGAAGAAGAAGGTGCGATCCTTGGCGATCGGGCCGCCAATCGTCGCCCCGAACTGGTTCTGGATCAAGACGGGCTTCTGCCCGCGAGTCGGCTTGAAGAAGCCGGTGGCGTTGAGCGCCGTGTTGCGGAGGAAGTTGTAGGCCGAACCGTGAAACTCATTGGTGCCGCTCCGCAAGGAAGCGTTGATGACCGCGCCGCCGGCGCGACCATACTCGGCGCTGAAGTTGTTGGTCTGCACCCGGAACTCCTGCACCGCGTCAGGGGAGGCCTGGACAACCTGATTGGAGAAGCCCTGGTTGCTCGTCCCGTAGGAGTTGTTGTCGACCCCGTCGAGGACGAAGTTGTTGAGCGAGCTGCGCAGTCCGTTGACGTTGAAGGAGGCGTCGCGACCGCCCGATCCCTGGTTGTTGAGCACCGAGCGGCGCACGCCCGGTGAGAGCAGCGCCAGATCGGCGTAGGCCCGCCCGTTGAGGGGGAGGTTGACGATCTGCTGCCGATTGATCACCTGGCCGCGATCGCTCGTCTCCGTCTCGAGGAGCTGGACGCTGTCGGCCGAGATGGTCACCGTCTCCGTCACCGCGCCCGGCTTGAGGGAGAGATCGACCCGCTGCCGCGCTCCCACCTTGACCTGCACATTTTCGGCCACAGACCGCGTAAACCCAGCCGCTTCCGCGCTCACCGTGTAGACGCCAATGCGGGCATTGAAGAACTGGAAAGTGCCGCTCTCGTCGGTCACCGTCGTCGCGGTGACTCCCGTCGCCACATTGCGCAGAGTCACCGTCGCTCGCGGCACCACCGCCCCGCTGTCGTCGGTGACGCTCCCCAGCACCGTCGCGGTGTCGAACTGGGCCTGAGCGACAATCGCCATCGTCAGGGTGATCGCCGCAAGTCCCAGCGCCCCCCACATTCTGCTGAGGAGTCGCGGATTGCCATCCCCACTCCCATTCCTCCCACTTCCTCTTCGATTGATCATCATTCCTTGCTCCTTGATAGCCGGTGCTCGATGCCATCCCCGTTCATCCAGGGCCTGGCGATTCTTCCAAAGCCATAAGTATGAAGTTGTCGGAGTAGCTCGAAAGACTACTGGAATCATCTTATGGGCAGTTTTTACCGATGTTAAATTTGGGTTAAGATAGGGAGACTTTCGCCGAGTGTCAATCAAAAAAGAGGCCGGCCAGTTCTCTCGCGCCGTGTCAGGGCTGGAGCAACAGGGCTTTTGCAAAGTCAGGGACAGGCACCCTGAATGACCTGACTTGGCTTGAAGAGGTGGGCGCTGGAGTGGCTGTGATCGGGAGAACAGGATCGGCTCCTGGTGTCCCAACGGGACACCG
>Ga0169931_10004734_pt1 | contig 21048 bp, 21 predicted proteins | sample Kivu_15m_20L_FD_129675 | JGI IMG/M metagenome (GOLD analysis project Ga0169931, IMG submission 129675) | Freshwater microbial communities from Lake Kivu, Western Province, Rwanda to study Microbial Dark Matter (Phase II) - Kivu_15m_20L... | ecosystem: Environmental > Aquatic > Freshwater > Lake... | reverse complement strand
TTTCCTGAGGCGCTCAGGGATGGTGTATTCTCCCTGTGACTCAGCGTAGGCAGCTAATCGAGTGGGAAGGTAGGGGCCCAGATTCATTCGGTCGACGATGTCGGCAAAACCATGCTTTGCAAATACAGCAAGAATTTGTCGCAATCGACCGACGTTCTTTACCGCCTGCCCGATTTGTCGCCCCGTTTGAATGATCTTCATCTTCTTCTAGGTTCGCGTGACTTTTTCGGAGGGTCAATCGAAGAGCTATCTACCCATACAAAATCAATCGTTCTCTTTTCGATATCAGCCCGGGCGACACGAACTCGAATTTGATCGCCAATTTTAAAAGTCTTTCTGGATCTCTTACCAGTGAAGGTCATCCTTTCTTCATTAAAGATAAAGAAGTCACTTAAAGTATCCCGATGAATGAAGCCCTCAACGAAAGGTGTCCGAATTTCGACGAAAATCCCGTTTTCGATGAGTCCGTTTACTTTTCCTTCAAACTCTTCCCCCATGTGTTTGAGCATGTATCGAGCTTGCTTAAGTCGTATGGCTTCACGGTCTGCTTCGGCTGCGAGTCGCTCCCTGTAACTACAGTGGCTGGCAATGGAGTCGAGTTGTTTTGCAAACGTCTCAATTTCCCTCGGGTGGGGTCTATGCGTCTTTCCCAATTGTGTGCGAACGGCGAGTCTCAAAAGTCGATGAACAACCAAATCCGGGTATCGTCGAATGGGACTAGTAAAGTGGGTGTACGCTTCTGAAGCTAGTCCAAAATGTCCCTTATGTTCCGCGCTGTAGACTGCTTGTTTCATCGACCTTAATAGCATCGTATTGAGTAGTGTCTGTGCAGGATGGCCCTGTAATCGACCAACAACATCGGCGAGCAGGAAGTTCAGATTATCGCTTTCTGGATCGAGCTTCAGTCTAATCCCGGCATTGTGAGCGAGGGTCTCGAATCGTAGAAGCGCTTCTTCGGATGGTTCGTCATGGGTGCGATAAATAAAGGGCCAGTTTCGTTGAAGCGCCCATTCTGTCACGGCTTCATTTGCCGAAATCATGAACTCTTCGATCAGTCTGTGAGCATCGAGACGTTCACGATTGACGATTTCGACGGGTTCCATCTCCTCATTACAGACAATCGATGCTTCAGGCAGGTCGAAATCGATCGATCCGCGTCCTGACCGCTTTTTTCGCAGGAGAAAGTAAAGCTCGAAGTGAGATTTGTACTGCCAGGCTTTGTCGTTTCCGTGGATTTTGTATTCCGCCTGGATCTCATTGTAGGTCGCACGCCTTTTACTGTTGATTACTGCTTCGCACAGCTCCGTGCTCACTTTGTTTCCGTTTCGGTCGAAGTCGATGACCGATACAAAGGCTAGGCGGTCAACATTGGGCTTGAGGGAGCAAAGATTTTCGGAGAGGGCCCTTGGGAGCATGTGGAATGCACGTTCTGGGAAGTAGACGCTGGTCCCGCGGGAGTAGGCTTCTTTGTCGAGAGCAGAGCCAGTATTTACATAGTGGCTTACGTCTGCAATGGCGACCCAAAGACGATACCCTGATTTGATCCTTTCAACGTAAACTGCGTCGTCAAAGTCACGTGCAGTCTCGCCATCTATGGTAATGAAAGGGGTTTCTCGGAGGTCTCTTCGGATCCCAGATTTCACTTCTGAGAGGTCCAATTCAAAGGCTTCTGCCTCGCGAATCGAGTCGGGAGAGTGGGCCTCGGTTAAGCTAAACTCAGCTGCGATCATGCCTACGTCTGCTGTGGCGGGCAATTCCGCTCCAAAGTGTTTCACGATCTTGCCGCTGAACCCGTACCGGGCCGCCGACCTAGAGTCTGTGTCGAGCTGAACCTGAACCCAATCGCCCGCCTTAACACTGAGAGGAGCATGGGGGATGAAGATTTCCTCGCGCGCCTTCTTGCGTTCGAATTGAACAATGCCAGGTTGTGTGGGGCGAGGGGGGCCACCGTAATTCGGTTGAAAACGGCCTACAATTTCTTTGAATCTTCGCTCAATCAAGGTGAGGCCCAAGATTCGGCCACCTGGGCCAACTTTCACGGACACGCGATCGCCGTGAAAAAATCGTGCAGCCTCTCCGGGAGGGACAAAGGTGTCTTCGACCTCTTTGTTTTCATGGAATATGAGGAACCCAAAACCTTTGTGGTTTTTGTCGATTGTTGCAATCAAGGAGCCTTGGGGAAGAGCTTTTCCGCGCTTTGGTCGCTCGCCGCTACGGCTGCGATGGTCTTTTCTAGATTGTGAACTGGGACGAGTGGTTTTTTTTTCGGGACGGCGACTGGATGGCTTCTGCCTGCGTTGTTTCATCTGAGTTCAGGATAGCCAAAAACAAAGCAGAACCCCAAACGGTTTCGCGGGCTCACCTCATCCTGAGGGAGCCCGCGAATGATTCACTCTCGGGGGGAGAGAGAATGCTCAGTTTTGAGCCAGGTGGCGAAGGGTTTTTAAGGAAACAGGGGTCAACCCAAGCGGGTTAAAAAAGGCGACTCCTACGATCTTACTGTGGGCAAGCAACGCTTGTTCCAGCTGCGTCTTCGCAGTGAGTGACAGTCAGAGTGTTTACTTGAATCATTCCGCAAGCATAAACCCAGCTGGAGGGAACATCGAAGCCAAAGGCGAGTTTGCCGCTGTTTCTAGCGGTGAATGCGCCGTTGGTCGAGCGAAGCTCATACGTTGTCGCTCCGTCGTGAGCGATCAAGCCCGCCCATTTACCACTGAGTGTAAAGTCCTCATCAAATGTGGCGCAGTCAGTACTTGCGACCGAATAGTCTAAGAAGCCCCAGAGTTCCCCAGTTGAGTACGAAGTGGTTCCATAGTTTCCGATGACCGAGTAAGTGACTAGATCGTTCGCTTTCACTTCCATTCCGGTCATGACGAACGGATTGTTGTTGGCAACGCGATAGAGTGAGTTCTCACCCTGGATGTTCAACGGGAGGCTAAATCCGTAGCGGCTGTAACCGTAGCTGTGAGTACCAAAGGAGGCACCGTTAAAGCTTTTGTCAGTTCTGCAGACTTGGCCGGTGCTTGAGGTGATCACCGTTCCCCCTGCTTGAGAGCACTTGGTGTTGATGTCGACAACAGGAGTAGAGGATCCTGTGGGCTGAGTGGAGGAACTTGGAATCACCGAGTTCGTAGGATTAGTGGAATTGGTGTTTCCCCCGCAACCGCTAGCGACACTGGCGATGGTCAGTGCAGCGCTAAGGATTGTGAAAGCGTTGAGAGAGAGTTTGGATTGAGTCTTCATGGTTCAGCGTTTCCTTTCGTGTTCTTCGCTGAACCCTCGAGAAGCAGGATATGTGCCACATATGACATTGTGTGTCATATCGATCCCAACCCATTAAAATCAATCGACTTTTTTGCGGTACTTGGTTTGCTGGTTTCCAACCGATGCCTGCTTTGAGTGTCTAAGTCTTCGACATTTGTTCATTTTTTTCTGTTTATGCTCGATACAGAGGGCCGCATCTCTGAAGAGATGCTTCTTGATTCCAGACAGTTTTAAGAACATTAAACAGGAATATGGGCCCTGAGAATAACGATAGACTCACAAAAGAAGTCCTCATTTTAGGTGCAGGCCTATCTGGAGTTCTCACTGCTTTGGCTCTTCGGAGGGCTCACATCGACCTTCCGATTCGGATTTTAGATCGGGCCTCTGGCCCGGGAGATCTGCCTGAACGAACCTGGAGCTTTCATCACACGGACTTAGTGAGCTCCCGAATTCGGGATTGGGTGACACGGCAATTGCCCACTCGAAACTGGTCTCATTACGAAGTTTCATTTCCCACCCTGGGTACGAGGCGCTTTGAGTCCGGATACGGCTCTTTACGATCAAAGGACCTGCTCGACGAAGCGGTATTTCAAGGGATCATTTTTGAATGGAGCTCCGTCGTAGAGAGTGTCCGTGACGACCAGATTGTCTTGGAGGGCGGGAAGGTTCGCTCGGCTTCAGTTGTGATCGATGCCCGGGGACAAATAGAAGGTCTTGAGAGGCAATGTGGTTATCAAAAATTTGTAGGTCTCGACCTGGAGCTAGAGGAGCCTCATGGGCTAACAGGTCCCGTGCTAATGGATGCGAGGTGCCTGCAGAGCGATGGTTATCGGTTTTTCTACCTCCTTCCGTGGAGTGAGCGCACTCTTCTTGTGGAAGATACTCATTATAGTGACACGCCAGGCATAAGCCTCACTGACTATCAGAACGAGATCCTGCACTACGCTGAGGCGAAAGGCTGGAGGGTTAAGCATGTTCTTCGACGGGAAAGTGGGGTCCTGCCTGTCCCGTTTTTTTCATCGAGACAGGGAGTTCACGTCTCATCCTCGAGCTTAGTCATCGGCGTCAGGTCTGGGTTCTATCATCCCGTGACTGCATACTCGTTTTCTTGGGTATGTCAGACCATCGAAACGTTGCTCAACGAAAATGATCTTTCACCGTCAGGTGTTCGTCGGGCTTTGAGGAAAGTCCGATGGGACCATTCGTGTAAATCCAGTTTCTATTTTTATCTGAATCGTGTTCTGTTTCGAGCAATCGCCCCAGAAGAGCGGTTCCGGGTTCTTGAAAAGTTTCACGCTTTATCCAATTCAATCGTTCAAAGGTTTTACTCCTCAAGTAACACATGGGGCGATCGGGTGAAGATCTTGGCAACTCGCCCTCCAGTTTCAATCTGGGTCGCGATTGAGTGTTTTTTTCGACTCCCGAGTCATCCCAGTCAAAGAGTAGTCCAATCTTCAACGCGAGGTTCCGCTAAATGAGTGTAATGGATGGACACATGGACCGATTGATTCCGGACATTGAGGATCTGCACGAGCTGCTTGGGGCGGAGCCATCGGCCGAAGTCATCGAGATGACGACTCAGAATTTGCTGATGCCCGTTCGGGATGTCATGGGAAGGCCGCATAAAAACTTTCGCGGAGAGCTGGTCTCCATCGGTTATCAACTCGTTCCAGGCTCTGATCTCATGGCAATTGAAAACCAGGAGAAGATTCGAATCTGTTCTGAGATCATCGAGCTTTTGCATGCCGGATCTCTGGTGGTTGATGACATTGAAGATCAGAGTCCCATGCGGAGAGGTAAACCCACTCTCCATCAGATCTACTCTCTTCCGATTGCGCTGAACTCAGGGAACTGGCTTTATTTTTGGCCGCTTCATAGAATTCAAGCTTTAGGAATCACTCCGGAACAAGAGGTACTGCTACATCGATTAGCTCATCAGACGCTGATGCGTGCTCACTTCGGCCAAGCGATCGATCTAGGTACGCCGATTGATCAATTAGATCAGTCCAAGGTGGCGTCTGTGTGTCTCTCATCAATGCAGCTCAAGAGTGGAGCTTTGATGGCTTTCGCACTTGCCATGGGTGCCATCATCGGTGGTGCAGACGCATGGATGGTGGACGAGCTTTCCCGTTTCGGGAATTCGTTGGGGACGGCGCTCCAGATGTTCGATGATGTGGGTAACCTCACTCTCGAAAAAGATGGAAAGCGCTTAGAGGACCTAAAAAACCGACGTCCGTCCTGGATCTGGGCAGTGGCTGCTCAGGAGTCGGTTGAGGAGTATCAGCTTTTTCTTTCCTTCGTTAGGTCGCTACCTGACGAGGGTGGGCTCCAGGGATGGATGAGCAAAAGTAGTTTAGTGCAACGAGCCCGAGATCAAGCCCGCGCGCACCTTCAAAAAGCCTTTACAGAAGTGACTGTACGTTTGGCCGGAGAAGTGAGTGAAGGCGCACTCATTCAGTTAGAAAAATTATCAGAAAGGATCGCTTATGCGTACCAATGAAAATGATTTGAGATCAGGCGGGGGCTCTTCTACCTCCGGTCAAAAGAAGACTCGTGCAGCTGTGATTGGCAGCGGTTTTGGAGGGCTGGCAACCGCTATTCGTCTCCAGGCTGCAGGATTTGATGTGACGGTTCTAGAGAAGCGAGACCTTCCGGGGGGGCGGGGTTACGTCTATAAAGACAAGGGCTTTACTTTCGACGCAGGCCCTACTGTGATTACTGCCCCAGAGTGCTTGGACGAACTCTTTGCGCTCACAGGTAGAAGGCGTGAGGATTATGTTGAGTTTTTGCCGGTCACCCCATTTTACCGGTTAGTCTGGGATGATGGTTATCAGTTTGATTATTCAAACGATGACCAGAAGCTCTTTAGTCAAATTGAGGCAAAGTCAAAAGACGACGTTAAGGGGTATCGGAAGTTTTTGGAATATTCCAAAGATGTCTTCAACGAAGGATACACCAAACTCGTACACGTTCCCTTTTTGAACCTTTGGAGCATGATTCGAGTTAGTCCACAGTTAATTCGGTTGCGAGCAGATCAGCCGGTTTATAAAGTCATTTCGAAGTTCATCAAAGACAAACACTTGCGAGAGGCGTTCTCCTTTCATTCGCTTCTTGTTGGCGGAAACCCATTCAGAACTTCTTCGATCTACACATTGATTCATTATTTAGAGCGTAACTGGGGAGTTTTTTTTCCTCGCGGAGGAACGGGTGCGCTCATTCGGGCTTTAGTCAAACTGCTTGAGGATACCGGAGGTCGTATTCGTCTCAATACGACTGTAAAGCAGATCGTAACGGAAAATAAAAAAGTCACCGGAGTGATTACGGAAGATGGCAAGTTCGAGGCATTTGACTTGGTTGTCAGTAATGCCGATGTGATGCACACCTATGCCAAGTTGCTGGGTCACGAACCTGCAGTAGCAGGAACGCGGCGATACTTGGAAAAAGCAAGTTACAGCATGTCTTTGTTTCTTATCTATTTCGGAACGAAGAAGACTTATCCCGAAATTGCACATCACACAGTGGTCTTTGGTCCTCGTTACAAAGAGCTCCTGGATGATATCTTTACTCATGGTAAGCTTGCTGATGATTTTTCTCTTTATCTGCATGCCCCAACCCGGTCCGATGCAGGTCTAGCACCTGAGGGGCATGAGTGTTTCTATGTCTTGTCACCGGTTCCCCATCTTGGGAAAGCGAAGATCGATTGGAAAACTGAAGGGCCTAAGTACGCGGACAAAATTTTAAACTATCTTGAGAAGAAAATGTTGCCAGGTCTTCGAGAAAATTTGGTGACTCAAAGAATTTTTACTCCAGAGGACTTTGAGTCGGAGCTTCTCGCGCATCATGGTTCTGCATTCTCTCTCGAACCCATTCTGACCCAGAGTGCTTACTTTAGGACTCATAACCGTGACGATCAGATTCAGGGGTTGTATTTTGCTGGAGCAGGTACCCATCCTGGGGCCGGCGTTCCCGGCGTGGTCAACTCTGGGAAGGCGACTGCTGGAGTGATCTTAGAGGATTATCCGGAGTATGCTTATCCGGCAGGACCAGTCAAAAAATGAGTGAGACGCAGTCTTCGCTTCTTCTACAAGAATGCGAAAAAAGGATCCAAGAGGGGTCAAAGAGCTTTTCTTTTGCTTCTCGTGTCTTCTCGACTCGGGAGCGGAGAGGAGCTTTTCTTCTCTACGCTTGGTGCCGGTATGCAGATGATGCAATTGATCGACTCGATGAGAGTGAGTCTCTGAGAGCACAGCTTCCCCAGGCTCTCAGAGAGCTGAAGGAACAGACGCGTGCTGCATTTGAGGGTAAGCCTGGCTCTGAGGCGGCTTTTCGAGCGATTGCAGAAGTGGCGCGTAGACGTGGCGTACCTGAGTTTTATGCCTCTGAGCTTCTAGAGGGGATGGCGATGGATGTATCCCGCTATCAATACCATTCGGTCGAGCAGCTCTTACTGTATTGTTACCGGGTGGCGGGTACTGTCGGACTCATGATGACTCACATTATGGGGGCCAGTGATGAGCGTGCCCTTGAGCATGCAGGCTCTCTTGGGATCGCAATGCAGTTAACCAATATCGCTCGAGACGTTCATGAGGACGCGACTCTAGGACGGGTTTACATTCCATCCGAATGGATGAACGAACTCAGAATGAACAGTGATGCGATGGCTATACTTGCGGCCAAAGATGAGCAGATTATGCTCTTGCGGAAGAGATTGCTGGGCCTTGCAGAGCAATACTATGCCCGAGGACTAGATGGGACACGCTTCTTGAGCTTTCGCTCCTCTCTCACGATCCGAGTAGCAGCATTCATTTATCGGGAGATTGGTCGAAAAATCCTTCGTCAAAGCCCGGGTCAGTGGAGAACCCGAACAATTGTTTCAGCTGGTCAAAAAATTTGGCTTTTAATTCTGGGTATCTTGAGTGGATTGAAAGAGCTTCCCGAAAGACTTCGAGTTCCCCACCGTGATCAACCGATCAAAACCATTTGGAGATTATCCTGATGAGCTGGGTCCGCTTTTTTTACATTTTGTTTCTGCTTGTGAACTCTACTTCGATTTTTGGATTTGCTGTGTTTGGCCTTCATCCTGAGTTCTTAGCAAAATGGAGTTGGGCACCACCTATTTTTGCATCGAGCTATCCCTTCTTTGCACAAATTCAGATCTTATTGGCGTTTGCCGTGCTTGCAGCCAAGCTCACGGGTGAGGTGGGGCGCCGCTGGTTACTGGCATTTGGTTTGGTCTTCATCCTCAGTGCGATCAGTGAGCTCATGGGGACGACTTATGGAATTCCTTTTGGAAAATACGCCTATACTGAACTACTCGGTTTCAAGATATTGGATCGGGTTCCGTATCTGATTCCAGTCAGTTGGTTTTTCATGGCTCTGCCTTCTTTCATGGTTGCCCATCGAGCACTGGCGCGATTTTCAGGGCGGGTAGCTCGAATCATCGTAGGCGCAATCCTCCTGTTGAGCTGGGATTTGACGCTTGATCCTGCCATGAGTTTTTTGACTCCGTTTTGGCTTTGGGACGACGTGAATGGAGTGTTTTACGGAATGCCTCTCGGCAACTTGGCTGGTTGGTTTGTTACCGGCCTAGTGATCATGGGTGTGTTTGAGCTCCTTCAGGTGCAGAAGTGGGCAGGCCTGGTGTCGCCAGCCTGGTGGCAAGGCTACTATTTGGCAAACCTGATGCTTCCGCTGGGAATGTGTTTCGCGGCTGGCTTATGGGACGCGATCTCGATCACAGTTGTGGTGCTCACTCCGTGTGTTTTGAGTGAGATGTGGACTCGGAAGAGAGGACTCTCTCGACCTGAGTGGAATCCAGCAGCCTCGCAATCGAGATGAAAAGCGAAAATCAAACCATTCCTCCAACTCGGTACTCTCGATTTGCACGCTGGATCCTGGATTGTTTCGTTGAGCCATCCTATCGACGCGCATTTCATGGAACCTATTTTCATGGGCTCTCCGATTCGATCGGCGAGACCGCACCCATTTTAGTGGTGAGTAATCACATGAGTTGGTGGGATGCTTTTGTTTTGTTGAAGCTCCAGAAGGTGGTTCGTCCGAGGTCTGCAATCTACACGATTGCACTGGAGGAGACGCTTCAAGCAAATCCCTTTCTTGGGCGTGTCGGTCTCATCCCATTGAATCCGCTGCATCCATCGGGTTTACGTTCACTTTTGCGCCGTGTCCGTGAAATTTTGGACCGTCATCGATTAAAGAGACAGGAAAGTGGACCTTTGTTTCTTTTTTTTCCCCAAGGCAAGATTCGTCCAGCGTGGGCTCAGCCATTGGAGTTCAAGGCTGGGGTTGGATTGCTGCAAAAAGAGTTTGAGGATGGGGGGCTCATTGTCCCAGTGGGGATTATGATTGAGCCTCTTAACCAAAAGAGGCCATCTGTTTTTGTGTCTTGTGGTACTCCTTTACCTGCTTCCTCTCGATTGGGTCATGCAGCACTCGAAAAACTCGTGTCGGTTCAATTAAGCTTCATTGCCGAGGAGCTTCGATCCAAGGGTGAGGGAGTTCTTCAAGATTCCCAAACTTGGAAACAACTCCTTTAGAACGCGGCCCAATAGGATGGTATCGAAATGATTCTTGTTTTGCTCGTGGCGATGGCTCTCGCTGTAACCAGTTTGGCTATTCTGACCTTGAATTTCATGACTGCGCAGAGGTTGGAGCGTTGGAAAAGCACTTCAAATCACTCACCTCGGGTCACATTAATGATCCCATTTCGCAATGAGGCTGAGAACCTGAAGCGGACATTACCGTTCCTGCGAAAGATTCAGTACCCTGGCCTCAAAGTTCTCCTACTCAACGATCAATCCGAAGACATCGGCCCATATCTTGCCCAAGATATCGCTTTGCATGATCCCGATAGGTTCAGGGTGGTCGACGGTAAGCCTCTGCCTGAAGGATGGGTTGGAAAGAACTGGGCCTGTCATCAGCTCAGCGAGCTTGAAGTTGAGCTTTCGAACCAATCTGATAGTGGTGCGACGGACTCCGACATTTTGATTTTTTGTGATGCGGACGTCGAAGTTGGACCCCAGGCTGTGATGCAAACTGTCGCAGCGATGGAGGGGCTCCGTGCCGATGCTCTCACCGCTTTTCTGGGACAAAAGCTCGAAACATGGAGTGAAAAGGCGATCATTCCACTTGTGATGCAACTCTCAATTTTTTCACTCTTGCCACTGCATTTTCTCCCGATTTGGCGATCCCCTGCCGCTGTTGTGAGTAATGGACAGTGGTTTGCCTTCAGGCGCTCCGCTTACCGAAGCGTGAGAGGTCATGCGGGAGTGAAAGCAAAAGTTCTTGAGGACATGGAGTTGGGAAGGCGCCTTCATATTCGCAAGCTCAAGCTTATCCCTGTAGTTTCAAACCTTTCGCTCCAGGTGAGGATGTATCATTCTTGGGACGAGTTACGCGCTGGCTTCGGGAAGAATCTGTCGTCGCTTACAGGGGGCGGAATATTTGGAGCCTTGTTTGCGTCGGGGTGGATCTTGCTCTCTTGGATGATCGCTCCTTTGACCCCGCTCGGATTTCTAGTCGTGTTTATGCAGAGAGTTCTATTGGTCCGGATTTTTTCAACCTCTGCTAGAGCCTCTTTAGAGAGTATTGCTCTCCATTGGGTGGGAGCTGCTTTGACGATTTACCTCATCTTTTACTCTTATGTCGTGCGTGTGTTTGGTAGATCGCAATGGAAGGGGCGGTCGTTAGCTGACTTTTAGATTATAATCGAGGATCTTTTTGACGGGCAGCAGGAAGTTGCCACCAAGCTAAGCTTGGGTGCTGATGGTGCTCCCAGTGATAACCAAAGTGATAACACGTAAGAAATGAAAGCCAAGCGGGATACCGATTGCTTCGCGCATGATGTGCATCTTTGTGCGGATCACCACTTCGTGATCGATGCGGAAGGTACGTTCCAAAATAGAAGAGCTGAAACGAACTCCAAAGGGATGGAACAATCCAAAACGCGATGATGTTGCGATCGGAAATTCCGAATCCGTGAATCAAAACATTTGCGATCGCAGCTAAAATCACAAACTGCCGAAAAGTAAAGTAGCGCCACATAAACTGAAGCCACCAAACTACAGGGTGAGATTGTCCATCTTTGCTATCGTAATCCGGGTCATTTGGGCTTGCCGGTTGCTCGTGATGTTTGAAATGCGCAGAGCGAAGCTGGTGTAGCGAGAATGCTCCGTAAAGAGCAGCAGACAATTGTCCTAAACGAAGGTTGATGGACCGGGAGTGGGGAGCCAGGGTGCCATGCATCGAATCGTGGGCGGTAATGAAGAGTCCAATGAACAAAAAGGAAATAGTGTAAGCAACGATCGCAATCACGAAGGGCGAGGTGCTTGATAAATTGATTTGGGTTATAGCAGCTCCAAAGGAAATAGCCCAGGTACTCAAAATTCCAAGAGAAACAAGGGTTCCTGTCCAGGGATTAAACCCTGACTTTTTGACTAGACTGTCATTCTTTTGACTCATTCCTGAATCCTAAATCAACTGCCCCACATAATTCAAAGAAAGAGAAGTCTGTAGATACGAGTGATCTTTTGGGTTTAGAATAGAGGTTCAGCAGGCCTTCGGCCTATTTTGAATTAGCATCTCTGGAAGGAGCCAGGAAGGTGAGAAACGAGAGAGACTCAAAAGGGAGACTAAACGTGCGGACGAAAACTTATCAGTGGTTAACGGGCCTAGTTGGGTTTGGTTTTGTCGGAGGGGCGATTGCATCGGGGTGCGGGGGAGGATCGAGTGATCTTGGAACTGCATTGGTTCCTGCGATTGGGTTTGCCTCTCCCACTCAGATTACATCAGGAAGTTCTGCGATCACTCTTGGGTCCAGGGCTTCAGGACTCGCAGCAGCTTTGACGACTCCTGACATGCGTGCTCGGATTGAGGGCATCCTGGGAGCTGGGGATATTGCAGATTGTTTTGCTGATACATTTAACTTCCAGTTCCAGGTGAACGATGCTGAGTGCTACGGTCCTCAGTTGGTTTATGCTGATCATCCCGGTGGCAGTCCAACCATGGACTCTTGCGGACCAGTGACTCCGACTCCCTCCGGCCATAGTGGTTGTTTGCCTGGTCGGGATTTGGGAGTTTGGTCAGCGACCAATGGTACCTCAGGTGAGGCCTGCTCGGCTGCTCAACTCAATGCTTTGGTGAACGGCACAGCAGGTGCGGTGAACACAGGCCTTGAGATTCTGGCAGGGGTGAGTTGTGTGCTGAGTAATCGGGGAGTTGATCTCCCAGCGGCGGGGTCGACTTTGGATGTGACAGAAGAACTGGACGGGGTCAGTGAAGCCATCACTTTTACTTCGGCCAGCTTGGAACGAGAGTCGGTTGCCCATTCTTCCGGTGGGCCGATTTATAAGCTCACTGTTGCGGCGACTGTTTCCGGTCAGGAAGTGCACTTCACGATTCGGAACACTGAGAGTGCGTCAGGAGTATTTGGGCAATTTTTTGGTGATATCAAACAGGCTGCGGCTGCCGGATACTATGGTTTCTCTGTTGTGTATTCAGACGACGGAGAGTTGACTTCATTCGAAATGCGCTCAGCGACTACCCCTGAAGATGCAGGCCGCACGAATCTGATCGGAACTGATAATCGGTACAGTTTTGCGACCTTTTTGGCCGAAGGCAGTGGACAGCCGGATAACTCTAATGCTCGACACATGATTGCGACAGTGGACAACGGGACGGGTGCGGGAACGGTTAACTTTGCTTGGCAAGCAGGCGGAAGTGACGACAACACTCGTGTGTTTCGAGCAAAGACGGCTGCGCTTGCCGCTGCAACTGCTGGATATGCTTACTTTGGGTTTGGTCCGGCGATTAACTCCGCAAGTGTAGGAACGATCGATGGCATGTGCTGTAATTGGGCGGGTCCTGGAGCAAGCTGTACAGTTGGAGCTCGCAATTCTGCGAATGTGCAAGCGCAGTCCTTCGCGTCGAGTGGTGGAGTCTTGACCCCATCGGACAGCAAGATCACATACGCGCCTACAAATAATTGTGACGCAAATTCTGCTGGCACTTTCAAGTATGCGATTCCTGCAGTCTGGAATGGTTCGGGCTCAAGTGTGAGCGCGACAAACGTTACGAATAACCTGACGAGCCAAACTCAGTATGGAGCAGTAGATACCCTAACCGCTCCGACCTTCTAAGGGTTGGGTTTTCTGGCCTTCATTGAAGTTAACCCTGTCTCCGGATGACCCCGGGGGCAGGGTTTTTTGTTCGACGTCCCACCCGCTGGAATTTCCCTTGTGCTTTGTGACGCGTCGGCGGTTTGAGCGACATCTCAGGATAAGATCGATCGTACTCTGCCTCCTCATTTCGGGTCCCCTTCGGCGCACGCCGCTACTCCGTCCCCTGTCTCGTGCTCCGTCCCTAGGTTTTCGGGTTGGACGGGGTAATCTGTCCGATTCAGCGGGGTTGAAATGGCTTGAGACTCGAGTCAGCCCCAAGATTTGACCGAAAATGAGCAGATAACCGGGGATGAACTACAGATTTCGTGGGCGATTGGAAAATTCTGAGCGTGATAACTGTAATTTTCGTCATTTCAACCCCGCTGAATCGGAGACTGGGTTCGTTCTGGGCACCTTTTTCTCAGGACACCCAGAAACAGAAAGAGCTCTACGACCTCTTCATTGCCTGAGCCCAGCCCCTGTCTATCTGTTCGACAGTTGCTCCTTTGGCGGCCACAGTAGCGAAGCTAAAACGCTTGAAACCTAAGCGCTTTTCTCTGGCATGATGACTGCAAGCTGAGGGAGAAGTCGCTCAAGTCGTTCATCGAATTAAGGAATTCTATAAGCTATGTCAAATTTGAATCAGTCCACTGCAGAAGGTTTAGTGCAGCTTCGTGACTTTGTTTCTTCTCACCCTTTTTGGAGTAACTCCTTACTTAAGGCGATCAAGGCCGGGAATTTGAGCAGACAAGACTACAAGTTTCTTTTTGAACAATATTACTTCTACTCAAAGAACTTCACTCGGTATCTTTCCGGCCTGATGGCCAACATGGAAGACGATCTGCTGCGCTCGAAGCTTTCCGAGAATCTTTGGGAAGAGGGCGGAGGAGCTAAGCCTGAAGAGCGTCATGCGCAAATTTTCCGAAATTTTCTCAAGAGCGCACTTTCTATCGATGTTTCCGCAGTTGAGCCAACGGATGCAACCAGGCTTTTTGTGAAAGAGTATTTAGATTTTTGTAAGTATCAAAACCCAATGGCGGGTAGCTCCTTTCTTTCGCTTGGAACCGAAGCGATTGTCGCGCGCCTTTACGGTGTAATGGTTGAGGGTATGCTCAAGGCCGGAATCGAAGAGGAGCATCTTTATTTCTTCCGATTGCATATGGCCTGCGACGATGCTCATGCTGAGACGCTTGAGCAGATCATGGCGAGTTACGAATCTCATCCGAATTGGTTGGGAGAGTGCCGTCAGGCAACAGACTACGCGCTTAATCTCCGAATGAACTTTTTTAATAGTCTCTACGAACAGCTTCAGTATCGTCGAGTGAAGGCTCAACTAGATGCGATTCAAAATCGAAAATCCCTGCTTGCGAAAGCGATGGAGCTAGGGGCCACTGAGGAGTCTCGCTCGTTGGTCTTCAGTCCAGCCGAACAGGTTGAGCAACAGTTGTACTCCAACTCGATGCCAGAGATGAACATTGAGTTCACGGTTGAGCGTGCACCGTTTGGGTCGGAAGTGCTTGATGCCCGGGTTGTCAGGATTCCTGCAGGCAAGTTCAATGAGCGTCATCGACACGCTCACGAGACTGTTTTCTATATTGTAGCTGGCTCGGGCAAGGTGATGGTGGATTCACAGTGGGTCGATGTTCAGCCCGGTGATGCTGTTTTTGTCCCGCGATGGAGTCTGCATCAATCGCAGAACTTGGGTAGTGAACCGATGGTGATTCTTGCCATCACAGATTATCACCTGACGGGCAAAGCCTTTCTGGGGGATTATAACAGTACGGCGCGAATGAATCGAGCATCTGAGGGAGCTGCGGTTAATCCAACGGGCCTAGCGCGCGAACTCGAATCTTCGTCGCTTGAGAGTCAGAAAGCTTAGGTTCCTGGCTGTTTAAGCGTTTCATTTCTAACTGACATGCGAATCGGATATTGGGTGGGGTTTGGTAACCCTGCACGAGATCCGATTCGAAGTCATTAGGGGGAAGTACATGTTCCAGCCCTTCGAGAATCTCCACTCGGCATGTCGAGCAACTTGCTCCGCGACAAGAAAAAGGTATAGGCGCTCCTACCTCATCACAGACGTCCATGAGGTTTGAAGTGCTTGGAAGCGAGACTTCTTGCTTCGCGCCCCATTTCGATTCTTCAAAAACAATAGACGGATATCGTTGCGACATGGCTAGAAAGTCTGAGAGATGTTCTCTTTTTAGGGAAGAGAAAAATGGTGCCCAGGACTGGAGTCGAACCAGCATGCTTTTGGCGCTCGCCCCTGAAACGAGTGCGTCTACCAATTCCGCCACCTGGGCACTTCTAGGGTGCGGCTTAACATTGTTGAATGAGGCTTTGCAAACCCAAAAAACAGAGGGTGGAGGACCCGGCTAAGGCCCGCCACCCCTGCTTGATTCGACCGAAAGGAGTATTTACGCACCCTCGGTCAAGAGTGCGCCCCGATTGAACTCGGGGGGTGCTTATCCAGAATTACTGGACACGCACCTCCATCGAAATCGGGGAATTGGTACTGGTACAATCACTAGCCATTCCACCACCTCCTTTCTAAGCCCATATAGGGCGTCTAGAAAAAGGCTAACAGGTTCATTGATCTTGGCAAGCGCTAGGGAAGTGATCGCAAAAAAAGCTGGATCAAGCGGCCTTTTTGCCAAACTCTCGTCGCATATTCTCGAGGTGTTTTTTGAAAGAACCCTCAATCAGTCTGCCTAGGTCCTCCATCACTTTTCTAGCGATGAGCTTTCGTAACGTGACAAATAGCTCGTCTTCCTCGCTTCGAATGTGATGGTCAAATAGGCTGCGTGCTTTTTCGATCATTTTGATTTGTGCGTCACCCAATTTGAGGTCCTTTTGGAGGTTTTCGAGTGTGTGTCGAAGCACACGATGTTCATCGTAGCATTGGGTGATGAGGGTTCTGCATTCATCGAACTTCCCAAAGAAAGGGTAGATCACCTCTTCTTCCGCCCGCAAGTGGGCCTCAAGGTGCGCATGCAGTTCATTACATCGGTTAGCAAAAGTTGCTTGGTCGATCTTCAGCGGTACTCCAGGATCACTAGGTGAGATCGATTGAAACAAAAAACGAATCCGTTCGTGGTCATTTCTCAAAAAGTCTAAGGCATCCATTTGCGGCTGTTCTCCTTTTTGGAGATCAGCAGTGCAGAGGCTGTGCCGGGCGAACCCGAGTGAAGGTCGGCTAGATGGAATTAGAACTGGATGCCAGCTCCGCCCGCAAATCCGTGAGTAAGCGACCCACTATCGTAAATAGGAGTGTAGCTCCCATAAAAGCTGAGGGGGAAGCGCCCGAGTCGCAGTCGGGGGGTGAAATTGGCGTTCAAACGAGGAGCTAAAACGAGTCCTCCTCCATTTGGCCAAAACTGTGCGGTGAGAAGGCCTTCTCCGGCAACGAGTCTGCTGAAGCGATAGCCAGCTCCTGCACCGATATCGAAGACCGTTTGAACTGAGGTGCCACCAACCCAAAAGGTACCGGCATGTCCCAAAAGGTAGACTCTAGGGCGTACACGGTATTTCGGGTTCCAATGAAGCTCCCCAGCAATGGAGCCTCCCACTCCGTCATTGAATTGGAGGAGGAGGTTTGGGCCTGCTCGGAAGTGAAGAAGTTGCAGTTTTGGCGACGGTTTTCGGCGCTTTCGCTGAGTGCCCTTGGACTTACGTTTTTTTGCATCAGCCTGGGAGTCGGACTCCGCTGTAATGTCCGGTGCGCTTTCCTCAGTCGGCGAATCGGACGGAGACGGCGGGCTTTCCCCAGTTTCTTGTCCTGCGGCTTCCTCCGAGACCTGTGCTTCGGCGCATAGATGGGTGCCCAGGATGAGGGAGGGTCCTATTACCAAAGCAAGGAGGGGCATTTTACGGATCTGAAGCAACCAAGCAGGCAAAAGGAGATTCATTTCTCTCATTGTGCCTGAAGTCGCGAACTTTCCAAGGGGTGCCCACTCAGAAGTGCAAACTTCCAAAAAGAAAAAGCCCTAGATTCATTGCTGAAGCTAGGGCTTAAATGGCTGGCCAGGTAGGACTCGAACCTACGACCAATCGGTTAACAGCCGATTGCTCTACCGACTGAGCTACTGGCCAACACGGTAGTGAAGAGACGATTAGTCAAAGCTGGGCAGCTTGTCTAGCCAAATTTTTACGGTCCTTGCATCTCACGGGTGCCAACGTTCTCGATCCCGCGACTGGGAATCCAACCGTTCTCCAGGCCGAGCCAGCCTATTAGAAGAAGTAAAGAGAACAGTGCCACTGAGCCGTAGATGTAGGCGAAATAGGGATGTTTCCAAATCGGCCCTTGGTGCTCACGCTCGGGGCGCATGGGTTGGTTTTTTGGGGTCTGTGGTGAATTTTCCATCACCCTCTTTGTGGCATCTCGAGGAAAGTTTCGCTAGACCTCGATTGAGTCTCCAATTTAGCACAAGGAACCCTACAGAATGCCTAAGAGTCAAAACTCGGTCCTTCAGTCTATCCCCGCGCACCTGCAGCCATATATTGCCGAGCAAAAACCTGAGCTTTACACTCCGATGGATCATGCCAGCTGGCGGTTCATTATGCGCGTTTCCAAAGCTTATTTTTCGATAACTGCGCATCAAAAGTACGTTGATGGATTGGCGGAAACAGGGATTTCAATCGAACGGATTCCTTTGATCTCCGAGATGGACGAGAAGCTGCGTCGATTTGGTCTTAGGGCGGTTCCTGTGAGTGGTTTCCTTCCTCCTGCCGTTTTTATGGAGTTCCAAAGCCTAGGGATTCTTCCCATCGCTTGCGAGATGCGCACATTGGATCACCTCGCCTATACTCCTGCGCCGGATATTGTCCACGAGGCGGCAGGGCATGCTCCGATTCTGGCAGACCCGGAGTATTCGGATTACTTGCGCGCTTACGGAGAGGTCAGCCGAAAGGCGATTTATTCGCACCAGGATATGATGCTTTATGAAGCGATTCGGGAGCTTTCGGATGTGAAAGAAAACCCAGACAGCACATTGGAGCAAATCGCTCATTCTCAACGCAGGCTAGATGAAGCGGTTACTGCACTGAATTACTTGAGCGAATCGATGTCGTTGGCACGCTTCTACTGGTGGACAGCGGAGTATGGACTCGTAGGGCCGGTGGATCATCCGAAGATCTACGGAGCAGGATTACTCTCTTCGGTTGGCGAAAGTTACGCTTGTTTGGGAGCTGAAATCGCAAAGGTTCCCTTGAGCTTGGACTGTATTAACATGTCTTACGATATCACTAAGCCTCAGCCGCAGCTTTTTGTTGCGCGCGATTTTGTCCAACTCAAAGAGATGCTCGAGAAGATGTCAGAGGGAATGGCCTACAAAAAGGGTGGGATTGAGGGGCTTGCGAAAGCTAAAATGGCTCGATCCCTCACGACCACTCAATTTGAGACGGGATTGCAGGTCTCTGGAGTTCTTGAGGAGATCATGTTGGATTCCCAGAGTCAGCCCTGTTTCCTAAAGTGGTCTGGTCCAGTTCAGATTTCACGCAATGATCGACAGCTGGCCGGTCAGGGCGCTGATTACCATGCTCACGGATTCAGCACTCCTTTGGGGTCGGTCGGTGGAAAGACTTTGGCATCCTTGAAAAAAGAGGACTTGAAGCAGATGGGCTTCGTCTCTCCCGATGTGCCGGGCAAGATGAGCTTTGATTCGGGGATCACGCTTCATGGAAAGCTGGTTCAGGAAACGCGAGTCAGTGAGACTCTGTTGCTGCTTGAATTCGAGGAGTGCAGCATTCTCAAAGGGGACCGAGTTCTCTATCGTCCGGAGTGGGGAACGTTTGATTTGGCGTGTGGCAGCCGCGTGCAATCAGTCTTCGGGGGTCCCGCTGATAGCCCCGCCTATCTTGACGAGACGGGCGGAGTAAACTTTAAGCCGATTCAGCCAAAGACGAATCTGACCCCTGAGAACGCCTATCTGAACACGCTTTATTCTCGGATTCGGGAAATACGAGAGTCAGGGTTTGTTTCTGCGGATGAAGCGTCCGCTCGAAAAACGCTGATCGAGATTTTAACTGATTTAGATACGAATTCACCGTTCGACTGGTTACTCCGATTAGAGATTCTGGAGTTGAGTCAGAAACTCTCAGCACCCCTAGAGCAAGAGTCCGCTATTCGGGAAAGGTTGGCGGAGATTGCGACCACTCGGAAGGATCGCTCAGAAATGATTGCAAGAGGATTGGAGTTGTTAACGCCATGAATCCATTTGGATTTCAGATTTGGGTAGTAATGGGTGCTATTTCGGGTTTTCTCAGTGTTACCCTCGGAGCGTTTGGGGCTCATGCACTAAAGAACTCTCTCACTCCGGAGGCCCTCGCAATTTACCAAACGGGTAATTCTTATCAGGTCACCCATTCACTCGCTCTGATCCTTTATGGAGTTTGGATGACCCAGTTGGGACCCGCAGGAGTCATGCAAGCTGGGCAGGGCGCGAGTCTTGTACCCATCGCGATGAGTATCGGAATATTGGTTTTTTCAGGTAGTCTTTACGCATTAGCGATTACCGACATCCGGTGGTTGGGGGCGATTACTCCAATCGGAGGAACCGCTTTCTTGATCGGCTGGATCGCTTGGGCGTGGTCTGCTTTTCGCGTTTATCAATCAGGGCAAGGAAGTTGAGGTAGGTAAATGGACCAACATTCGCACGATCATTCAGACAGTCATGTTTCTGGAAACACGCCGATTGAGGTAGTCGCACAGGTATCTCGAATTGTGACAAAAGTAGTCGATCGGATCACGGGAGATCGGAATGATTATCCTTTGATGGTCGCTGCTGCTTGTGCAGAGGGCCTCAAAGGATTTGGCATTGAAGCGCGAGTGATCTATGGGCAGGCCGCTTGGATTGAGGTCCTCGAAGATCACTCCATTATCTGGGCCGGCTGCTGGGGTGACAACCTCCACTTTTGGGTTGCCACTCAATATGGTGAGGTGGTGGATTTGAACGCCAGTGTTGCTCATCGCCGGCGAGGTCATGATCTTTCGATGCCTAATCCGACTTTGTCTCCTCCGATCGTCTGGTCACGTGAGGTTCCCCGGTTTTACCGCTACTTACCAGAGGGTGTTGCGGAACTTGAACTCACAGACGAGTCGGATATCCAAAAGTATGAGAAAGTTCTTCGTGAGGTTCACGAAAAGTGTCGTCCCGACGCTTTGACTGAGGGGGTTCAGCCTGAGTTTCCAAATGAACCGATACTCTGTTCGGGGCGCCGCCTGCTGGACGATAGCAATCAGTCGTTCAAGCAATTTGATCGCTACTTGGGTGTGAAGGGAATCCCTGACTCACCGATTTGATCAAAGGTGTTCTGTCCCGTCAGATGGGCGCTCCCAAGAGTTGGTTCGGAGCGCCATCAATAGTCCTGGAATTGCAGCTAAGGTGCAGGCGATAAAGTAAGTTTGCCAGCCGAGGGACTGTGCGAGGACGCCAGTTGTGGATGAGAAGATGGTTCGAGGAATCGACATTAAACTCGTCAACAGGGCGTACTGCGAAGCGGTAAATCGCTTATTTGTCATACTCATCATGAATGCAGTGAACGCGGCGCTACCCAGTCCTGCGGTGATGTTTTCAAATCCGATGGTTGCGATAAGTCCCCATCTTTCGGG
>Ga0169931_10004733_pt1 | contig 21050 bp, 20 predicted proteins | sample Kivu_15m_20L_FD_129675 | JGI IMG/M metagenome (GOLD analysis project Ga0169931, IMG submission 129675) | Freshwater microbial communities from Lake Kivu, Western Province, Rwanda to study Microbial Dark Matter (Phase II) - Kivu_15m_20L... | ecosystem: Environmental > Aquatic > Freshwater > Lake... | reverse complement strand
CCTCGTCGTGGATGCGCCCGTTCTCGGTGGCGGCGCGAACCATCTGCTTGTACTCCTCCTCGAACCGGCGGTACCCGGTGGTGGCGCTCATGCCACGCTCGAAGGCCAAGGTGCTGTTGGCGACCTTCCATCCGTTGTTCACGCCACCGACGACGTTGTCCTTGGGACAACGCGCGTTGGTGAAGAAGACCTCGCAGAACTCGGCGGTTCCGTCGGGCTGCACGATGCCTCGGACCTCGACGCCTTCCTGGCGCATGGGCACCAACAAGTACGAGATGCCCTTGTGCTTGGGGGCTTCGGGATCGGTGCGGGTGAGCAAGAAGCAGTAGTCCGCATGGTGACCACCGGTGGTCCACACCTTCTGGCCGTTGATGATCCATTCGTCCCCGTCGAGGATCGCCTGGGTCTTCAACGACGCGAGATCCGAGCCCGAGTTGGGTTCGCTGAAGCCCTGACACCAGCGGGTCTTGCCGTTCAGGATGTTGGGAAGGAATTCCTTCTTCTGCTCCTCGGTGCCCCACTGCAGGATCGTCGGACCGACCAGCGTGTCGCCGAAGAAGTCGGCGCGCAACGGGGCCTTCAGACGCGCGAACTCCTCGGACAACACGACGCCCTGCATCGTGGTCAGACCCTTACCGCCGTACTCCTTGGGCCACGTGGCGCAGATCCAACCACCGGCGAACAATTTCGACGGCCACTCCTCGATGAACTTCTTGCGCTCCTCGCCGACCAGTTCGAAGCTTGGCTCCCCCCAGCCCGTGGGCAGATTGGCCACGAGCCAGTCACGGATCTCTCGGCGGAATTGTTCGGCGTCGGCGGGGTAGCTGAGTTCCATGACGGCAGTCTCTCGCAGATCGGAACCGTCCCCCAACCCGAACCCTCAACTCCTCTGCGCCACCGTTCACACGGCGTTCACAGACTCCGAACAGCCGGGAAATCCCGGATTCCTACGGTTGGGGCCATGGAAACGTCCCCTCGCCTCGCCGCTCAGGAGGCCGCCGTCCTGAAAGCCCTCGTGGATTGCCGGGGGCGGGTCGTGAGTCGCCGCGAACTGGCCCGGCTCGCCGGAATCGCCGACCTGAACGACCGTCGCTGCGACTCGTTGTTGGTCGCCATCCGCCGGGTGCTGGGCGCCGACGCCATTCGCACGGTCCGTGGCCGAGGTTGGATGATCGTGCCGTTGGCGGTCGATCGGGCCGAAGTGCTGCTGGCCGCCTGATCCGAACGAACCTCACTCGTAGGATTCTCCGATGCCGATGATCGCCGCCTCCGCCGGCACGTACGACCTGGCTCTCGTGCTCGGGAACTTGCTCGTCATCATCGTGGTGGCCCGACTGGCCGCCGAACTGGCCGAGCGCGCGCGCATCCCGGCGGTGTTGGGCGAGATCGTGGCCGGCATCATCATCGGACCGAGCGTGCTCGGCTGGATCGACCCCATCGCCCACCTCGAGATCGCCGACATGGTGCTGTTGCTGGGCGAGATCGGTGTGATCCTGTTGTTGTTCCAAGTGGGCTTGGAGATGGATCTCGGCGAGATGGCCAAGGTCGGCAAGCCCGCGTTCATCGTGGCCATCGTCGGAGTCGTCGTGCCATTCACCACCGGTTTCGGCGTGGCCGCGGCGTTCGGCGAGGAAGGCAAGGTGGCACTGTTCATCGGCGCCGCCCTCACCGCCACCAGCGTCGGAATCACCGCCCGTGTGCTGGGCGACTTGCGGGCCTTGGCGTTGAAAGAGTCGCGCATCGTGTTGGGCGCGGCGGTGGCCGACGACGTGCTGGGGTTGGTGATCCTCACCGTCGTCGTGAAGGTGGTGACCGAGGGCTCCATCGGCGCCCGTGTCGTTCTCGAAACGATCGGCCTGGCGGTCGGGTTCCTCGTCGTCACCGGACTGTTGTCGATCTTCGTCATCCCCAAGCTGTTCACGCGAATCGATCGGTTGGCCCGGTCGTCGACCACGATCGTGGCGGTGGCGTTTGCCCTCACACTGGCCTTCTCGTTGCTGGCGAACCAGGCCAAGTTGGCGTTCATCATCGGAGCCTTCATGGCCGGCCTCGGCGTCGGACGTAGCACGCAACACGAACGCATCGCCGAGGGCCTGAATCCACTCGGGCACATCTTCATTCCGGTGTTCTTCGCCAGCATCGGAATCAACGCCGATCTCGAGGCCATGTTCCAACCGAGCGTGTTGGCGTTGGCGGGAGTGCTGACCGTGGTCGCCATCATCGGCAAGGTGGTCGCCGGATTCGGCCTCGGCAAGGGCGGCGGCGACAAGTTGTTGGTCGGTATCGGCATGATGCCCCGGGGCGAGGTGGGTCTCATCTTCGCCAGCATCGGATTGTCCAAGGGCGTTCTCGACGACGAGTTGTACGGAGCGTTGCTGCTGATGGTGCTGGTCACCACCATGCTCACGCCTCCGTTGATCCGTCTCAAACTGAGCAAGCGCGTCATCGACGACGGTCCCGCGGCGTCGGCGCCCTGGACCTCGGTGGAGACGTCGCACTTGTTCGACGAATTGCTCAACGGTGAAGCCGACGAGTGGTGGCGCATCATCGACCGTCGACGCGTGGAGGAACGAGTTCCCGCGGTGGGAGAGGCCATGCGTCGTCACCGCGCCGAACCCGACTTCACGGATCAGGGCTTGAACGGTCATCTTCATTCGCTGCACGAGTTGAAACGTCACCTGGACGAGCCAGCTCTCGACCCGCGCCTCGGCCGCGCCCTCGACCGCATCGGTTTGGTCGACGTCGTCGCTCTGGCGTGCTTCATCGACTCCATCGTCGACGACGGGCGCGCCGCCATCGAGGTGGCCCGCACGATGATGCCCGACTCCCTCGACGACGTCATGCACATCCTGTCTCTCAGCGAGTCGATGAAGGACGCGGTGAAGGGGCCGGACCCCTCCGTCCCCGCGGAGTTGCTGTCGGGCGACGAGTATCTCGTGTTGTCCGCCTGGGTTCTGGCCGCGCTCACCGCCCGCGAGCAACATCGCGCCGCCCTCGACGCGGCCGTCTCCGGTCTCGTCTGACCGCGCCGTCGGTCGCCGGCCGGCGAACCGACCGCTCACACGCTCGTAACAATTCTCGGACACTCGGGAAACATCGCTTTTCTAGTTTCACCAGTGCCCGGCGGAACATCGAGTCCGTCGCCCGGTCAGCGTGGACAGGGATTGGGCATGTCGAAATCCCCAAACCCCGAACCTCAAGGAGAATCATGCGCAAGAAACTCTTACGCTTCGCGCTCGGATCATCGGTAGCCACAGCCACGGCTTTGGCGATCCCGACGATCGCACGAGCCGAGGAAATCGATCCCGTCGCTCAAGTTCAGGCGACCCTCGACAACATCTGGGTCCTCGTGGCCGCGGTGTTGGTCATTTTCATGCAGGCCGGGTTCGCCCTCGTCGAGGCCGGACTCACCCGCGCCAAGAATGTGGCGAACATCTTCATGAAAAACCTCATGGACTTCTCCGTCGGGGTCCTTCTGTTCTTCGCCATCGGCTACGCGATCGCGTTCGGCGGCGACATGACCGGTCTCGGGAGATTCATCGGTGGCGACGGCTGGTTCCTAGCCGGCGACGGTGTCTTTTCGTACGGCACCCTCGACAAGTTCGTGTTCTTCACCTTCCAGGTGGCATTTGCCGCAACGGCGGCGACCATCGTCTCCGGTGCCATGGCCGAACGAACGAAGTTCAAGTCCTACGTCATTTACAGCGCCGTCATCTCGGCGATCATCTATCCGATCGTCGTGCGTTGGCAGTGGGGCGGAGGATGGTTGTTCCAGCTCGACACGCCGTTCCACGACTTCGCGGGCAGTGCGCTCGTCCACATGACCGGTGGAATCGCCGCGGTCATGGGGGCCGCGGCACTCGGACCGCGCAAGGGTAAGTACGGCGAGGACGGCAAGCCCCGCGCCATCCCCGGACACAGCATCCCCTTCGCCATCCTCGGGTGCTTCATCCTTCTCGTGGGTTGGTACGGCTTCAATCCGGGATCATGGCTGGGCGCGGACCCGGTGGTGGGCACCATCGCGGTGAACACCTCGCTGGCGGCCGCGGCCGGAGCCGTCGTCGCGATGATGACCACGTGGTTGAGGGACGGCAAGCCCGACGTGGCCATGACCGGCAACGGTTTGCTGGCCGGTCTCGTCGGTGTCACCGCCGGTTGCTGGGTGGTGAACGGTCTCGGCGCCGTCATCATCGGCGCCGTCGCCGGAATTCTCGTCGTGTACTCGGTCATCTTCTGGGATCGGATGCGCATCGATGATCCGGTGGGAGCGATCAGCGTTCACGGCGTGTGCGGCGCCTTCGGAGCCATCGCGGTCGGCCTCTTCTCGGCCACCGAATCCGAGGGAATCGTGAAGAAGGGACTGTTCTACGGCGGCGGAGCAGATCAGCTGGTGAGCCAACTCATCGGTGTGGTCGCCATCGGGGCCTTCGTGGCGGTGACCACCGGAATCCTCTTCTTCGTGATCAAGAAGACCGTCGGTCTTCGCGTGGATGAGCAAGAGGAAATCGAAGGCCTCGACGTTCACGAACACGGTGTGCCCGGTTACGTCAACGACGACATGGTCCTCCGATAGATCGATCACAGGAAACGAGAGGAACACTCAACATGAAACTCATCACAGCAATCGTGAAGCCGTTCAAACTGGACGACGTGAAGGACGCCCTCAAGGCCGCCGGTGTGCAGGGCATCACCGTCAGCGAGGTGCGCGGCTTCGGTCGCCAGGGTGGCCACAGTGAGACCTACCGCGGAGCCGAGTACAAGATCGACTTCGTGCCCAAGGTTCGCTTGGAGCTGGTGGTCGACGATTCCCGCGTGGACGCGGTCATCGCGGCCATCAAGGCGTCGGCGAACACCGGCAAGATCGGCGACGGCAAGATCTGGGTGGCCAGCGTCGACCGCCTCGTCCGCATCCGTACCGGCGAGGAAGGCCCCGACGCCATCTAGTCGGTGTCGCGACAAGGGCTCGTCGGCGAATTCGCTGGCGGCACACGGAGGTGGTTCTCCTCCGCTAGGGGCAGTCCCCGGGTCGAACGCTTCGGCGTCGGACCCGGGGACGTCCGTTTTTCCGCCCGAAGCCGAATCGCACGATCGCTTCACATTGCCGAAACATTCGGGCAACGACCGTTTCCTATATTGGCGCAATCGACACCCCGCCCCGGGTGTCGACGAACCCCTCACGACAACGGAGAACCACAACATGGAAAGCGGAAACATCACCTGGGTGCTGATCTCAGCGGCCCTCGTCCTGTTCATGACCCCCGGTCTGGCCTTCTTCTACGGAGGAATGGACCGCAATCGCAACGTGCTGAACATGTTGCTGATGAACTTCTATTGCGTCCTCGTCATCCCCGTGTTGTGGGTGGCGGTCGGGTACTCGTTGTCGCAGACCCCGTTCGACAACGACTTCATCGGGGGCTTCGACTCCTTCTTCCTGAAGGACATCACGGTCGCCGGTGACGGCATGACGCTCGCCGTGGTGGCCTTCCTCGGGATGTTCGCGGCCATCACGCCGGCGCTCATCTCGGGCGCCGTCGCCGACCGCATGAAGTTCTCGGCCTGGGCCATCTTCGTGCCGGTGTGGTCGTTGCTGGTCTACGTGCCCGTCTTCAAGTGGGTCTACGGCGGCTGGCTGGCCGACCGTGGATCCATCGACTTCGCCGGTGGCACCGCGATCCACGTCAACGCCGGTATCGCCGCCCTGGCCGCGGTGATGGTCCTGGGCAAGCGCAAGTCGTCGCCCACTCCCCCGCACTCGATGCCCCTCGTCATGATCGGTACCGGCATCTTGTGGTTCGGCTGGTTCGGCTTCAACGCCGGTTCGGCGCTGGCCGCCAACGGTGCAGCGGCCCAGGCCTTCATGAACACCTTCCTCGCCGCGGCCGCGGCCGGCCTGGCCTGGATCCTCATCGAATGGCTGCGCGACGGCCACCCCACCAACCTCGGTGCGGCATCGGGCATCGTCTCCGGTCTGGTCGCCATCACCCCGGCCGCCGGATACGTCTCGGGGCCCGCGCCCATCCTCATCGGTCTCGTCGCCGGGGCGGTCTGCTGCTACGCGGTCCGACTGAAGCACAAGTTCGGCTACGACGACGCCCTCGACGTGGTCGGCGTTCACTTCGTGGGCGGCCTCGTCGGTTCGCTCCTCATCGGCTTCTTCGCCAACCCCGATTTCTTCGAGGGCGCCTTCATGGAGGGCATCTTCTACGGAGGCGGCGCCGAGCTGTTGCTGGAGCAGGCCATCGCCAACGGCGCCACCATCGTGTGGTCCTTCGTGCTGACCTACGGCATCATGGTGGTGTTGAAGAAGACCATCGGCGTGCGGGTGTCCGAGGAGAGCGAGGCGGCCGGCCTCGATCTCGCGGAACACGGCGAGACCGCCTACAACGGCTGACCCCTCGAACATCGAACGAAAGCAGACACGGAGAGACATCATGAAACTGATCACCGCAATCGTGAAGCCGTTCAAGCTGGACGACGTGAAGGACGCCCTGAAGGCCGCCGGCGTGCAGGGCATCACCGTCAGCGAGGTGCGCGGCTTCGGTCGCCAGGGCGGTCACACCGAGACCTACCGCGGCGCCGAGTACAAGATCGACTTCGTTCCCAAGGCTCGCCTCGAGATCGTGGTGGCCGACGACGCCGTCGACGGTGTGGTCGACGCCATCAAGGCCGCCGCCTCCACCGGCAAGATCGGCGACGGGAAGATCTGGGTCACCGGTGTGGATCGGATCATCCGCATCCGCACCGGCGAAGAGGGTCACGACGCCGTCTGACCCCGCGCCTGCGTGATGGCTTCCCACACCCGTTGGGAACTGCACGGAAGATCGACGTGACGCACACCGAGGTGCGACAACGCGTCCACCACGGCGTTCTGGACGGCGGGGGTGGCACCGATGGTGCCGCTCTCGCCGATGCCCTTGGCGCCCAGGTCGTTCAAGGGCGAGGGTGACTCCATGTGGACCGTGACGAAGCTCGGCACCTCGGCCGCACTGGGAAAACCGTAATCGGCAAAGTTGCCCGTGAGCGGATTACCGTCCTCGTCGTACACGAACTCCTCGAACAGGGCCTGCCCGATGCCCTGCACCAGACCGCCGTGAACCTGGCCCTCGGCCAGCAACGTGTTGACGATTCGGCCGGCGTCGTCGACGGCGAACACGTCGCGCAGTCGCACGCCACCGGTCTCGGTGTCCACTTCGACCACCGCGACGTGGGCACCACTCGGAAACGTGCCACCCTTCTGCGCGAAGTCGCCCGATCCGTCGAGGCGCTCGCCGTCGCGAGCGGCCGAGGCCAACACTTCGACCCAACCGACGGAGATGGCCGGCGCGCCCACCACGTGGAATCGACCGTTCTCCAGGGTCACGTCGGTCTCGTCGGCCTCCAGCAATCGCGCAGCGATCTGTCGCGCCTTGTCGGCCACCATCCCCGAGGCGCGCCACACGTTGGTGCCACCCAATTGCACCGAACGGGAACCGCCGGTGATCTCACTGCTCGGCACCAGGTCGGTGTCACCGTGGATCACCGTCACCTTCTCGAAGGGCACGCCCAGTCGATCGGCCACCAACATCGCCCAGGTCGTCCGGTGACCCTGACCGTAGGGAGTGGTGCCGGTGATCACGCGGGCGGCCACCTCGCCCGACTCGTCGAGCAACACCTCCACCATGCCCAACTCCGATCCGCCGGACATGGCGGTGATCTCCACGTACACCGCCACACCGATGCCCAACTGCACGCGGTCGCCGTCACGACGACGTCGAAGCTGCTCGGCGCGCAGAGCCTCGTACCCGGCGGCGTTCACCGCCAGCTCGAGCGAGCCCGGATAGTCGCCGCTGTCGTACACCGTTCCGTTGGCGTTTGTGTACGGGAAGGCGTCCTTCGGGACCAGGTTGATGTGTCGCACCTCGACGGGATCCATCCCGATCTCGGTGGCGAACATGTCGACGGCACGCTCGATGGCCGCCGCGGCCTCGGGACGACCGGCCCCGCGATAGGCCAACGTCGGCACCGTGTTGGTGAGCACGCCCACCGCGTGCATCGCGGCGTTGGGTATGTGGTACGTGCCGGTGAGCATCGCACCCGTCATGAACGGCAGGAAGGCCCCGAAGCGCGGATACGCACCGGCGTCCTGGATGACGCGCAACTCGTACGCGAGGATGCGACCGTCGCGCGTGCCACCGATGCGCAGATCCTGGATCTGGGCCCGACCGTGGCCGAGACCGTTCATGCTCTCGGTGCGCGACTCCGTGTAGCGGACCGGGCGATCGGTGCGAAGTGCCAACCACGGCAACAACAGATCCTCCGGATAGAAGAAGGCCTTGGCCCCGAAGCCGCCACCGACGTCGGGAGTGATGACGCGAATCCGCTCGGCCGACAGTCCGTAGAAGGTGGCCAACTGGTTGCGGATCGGATGGGCCCCCTGGCACGCCTGCCAGTGGGTGAGTCGGCGCACGCCGTCCTCGTCGGCCTCCTCCCAACGACTCGCCGCCACGCGAGGTTCGAGCGGGCTCGGTGCGATGCGGCGATTCAGGATGCGACGTTCGACGATCACCTCGCACGCCGAGAAGTCCACCTCGCGTTGGGCCGGAAGGGTGACCACCACGTTGCTGGCCCGCTCGGGGAAGAGGAGCGTCGACGAGGTCATCGCCTCCTCGGCGTCGACCACGACGGGTAGCGGTTCGTAGTCGACGCTCACCCGCTCGGCGGCGTCCACCGCCTGGGCCCGGGTCTCAGCCACCACCGCGGCCACCAGTTCGCCCACGAACCGCACCGTGTCCGAGGCCAGCGCACCGCGCGTGATGTCGGCGGGTAACAGCGGCATGTCGATCGGGACGGGACCGATTCCGTCGGCGGCGAGGTCGGCGGCGGTGAAGACCCCCAACACTCCCGGCATGACCCGGGCCTCGTCGGCGTCGATGTCGATGATGCGCCCGTGGGCGATCGTGGAACGCACGTAGACCACGTGCACCGCCCCGGGGAGTGCGAGGTTGTCGACGAACGTGCCCCGGCCGGTGACGAGGTCCGGGTCCTCGGTGCGCATCACCCGTGTACCGATCATGCCCATGTGGATCCCCTTCGAAGTCGGTGACGGGTCGTGGCCACCCGATTCGAGTCCGACCGACGCCCCTCCACCAGCGTAGATTGCCTTCCATGACCGTGACCGAGTCCTCCCCCGCCAAAGCCGAACGCTGGACCGCCCAGTGGAAGGAGCTCTACAACGAGGTGATCACCACCGGGCTGTGCACCGGTTGTGCGGGTTGCGTCGTCACGTGTCCCCACGACGTGATCGGCTACGAACACGAAGAGGGCAAGTACAAGCCCTTCCACCTCGAGGAGGAATTGGGCCTCGACAACTGCCTGCACGGCGAGAAGGGCTGCACCACCTGCACCCGCGCTTGCCCGCGCTTCCGATCCTGGGAGACCGCCGCCGACATGCACTTGTTCGGTCGCACCCGCGAGCCCGACGAGATGGCCGGCATCTGGCGCCAGCTGTTGCTCACCCGGGCGTCCGACAAAGTGGCCCACGAGAAGGGCCAGGACGGCGGATTCGTCTCGGCCATGCTCATCTGGTTGCTCGAGAACGATTACATCGAGGCCGCTCTCGTGAGCGGGGTCGAGCCCGACGACGCGTGGAAGGCCAAGCCCGCGTTGGCGCGCAACAAGGAAGAGGTGCTGGCCACCGCCGGATCCCGCTACACGTATTGTGCGAACCCGCTCGCGCTGCGCGACGCCAAGGAACAGGGCTTCTCCCGTCTCGCGTTGGTGGGCATGGGTTGCCAGACCTCGTCGCCGCCCGTCATGTGGGACCGCAAGGCCGGCAAGGTGTCCAAGCCCTTCCAGTTCAACATCGGACTGTTGTGCTCCAAGACGTTCGACGACGCCATTTTCCCCGAACTCTTCGAGGCCAAGTACGGCCTGAAGAAGCAGGACATGGTGAAGATGAACATCAAGGGCGTCTTCCAGATCTGGATGAAAGACGGCTCGTATCACGAGATCGACCTGAAGGAATGCCACCAATGGACCCGCGAGGGCTGCAAGACCTGTCCGGACTTCGCCGCCGAGCACAGTGACATCGCCACCGGTGGCATCGGCAAGGACAACGACTGGACGCTCACCATCGTGCGCACCGAGTTGGGTGAGGAGGTCATCAATCGCATGATCAAGGACGGCGTCATCGAGGCCCGCCCGGCCCAGGAGGACGAGGTGGCCATGAAGTTGTTGCGCACTCTCTCGATCGTCAGTCGTCGCCGTTGGCCCGAATGGGCCGACAAGGCCCCCAGCGTCGGTGTGCCGCCGCCGAAGAAGAAGGCCGACGGATCGGCCCCGGCCGCGCACTGACATGGCGTTGCACCCGCAGGTCGCCGTTCTGTTGGAGGGCCTGGCGGCCCTGAACATACCGGCGCTCGAAACGCAGAGCCCCGCCGACGCTCGCGCCGGCATGGCGGCCATGACCGTGCCGTCGACCGTGGAGCTCCACGAGATCCGCGACGTCGACGCCGGTGGCGTTCCCGCGCGTCTGTACCGACCGAGCGCGTCGACTCGGCTCGGGTTGCTCGTCTACTACCACGGTGGCGGATGGGTGCTCGGCAGCATCGACACCCACGACGACGTGTGCCGCAAGTTGGCGCACGCCACGGGTCACGCGGTGCTCAGTGTCGACTACCGATTGGCCCCCGAATACCCGTTCCCCGCACCACTCGAGGATTCGGTGAACGCGTTGCGGTGGGCCCAGGTGAACGCGGCGGGGTTGGGCGTCGATCCGAACCGCATCGCGGTCGGAGGCGACTCCGCCGGCGGCAACCTGGCCGCGGTGGTGGCGAACCTCGCTCCGGTTCCGCTGAGGTACCAGATGCTCATCTACCCGGTCACCGACGCCACCCGTTCGTCACAGAGCTACGTCGAGAACGCCGAGGGATACCGCTTGACGGCCGCCGGAATGAAGTGGTTCTGCGATCACTATCTGAGCGGTGGCGTCGGGTCGGAGACCGACCCGCGCGTGTCGCCCTTGTTCGCCACCGACCACGTGTTGGCCGACGCACCGCCCGCCCTGGTGATCACGGCCGAGTACGACCCCTTGCGCGACGAGGGTGAGAACTACGCCCAACGCCTGATGGAGGCCGGGGTTCCCTGCGCGCTCGCGCGGTACTCGGGGATGATCCACGGCTTCTTCTCGATGAGCGAGATGGTCGACGACGGCATGAAGGCCATCGAACACGCCGCTTCGCTGGTCAAGTCGGCGCTCGACGCCTAGTCGAGCGTCAACGCGCGAGCACGAGCGAACACCGCGTCGATCATGGGCTCGGTCAACTTGCCGGTGAAGGTGTTCTGCTGGCTCGGATGGAACGAACACACCAACACGAAGCCATCCGGGGTGGTCACCTCCACTCCATGACCGAATTTCGGCCGGGGTTTCACGCCGAACTCCGAGCACGCCGCCTCGTACGCGAACGCCCCGAGGCACACCACCACGCGCAGGCGAGCGAGAGCCTCCAACTCCCGACGTAGAAAGGGTCGGCATTCGTCGCGCTCGTCGTTGGCCGGCTTGTTGTCCGGCGGAGCGCACTTCACCGCCGAGGTCACCCACGCCCCGCTGAGTTGCAGGCCATCGGAAGCGTGCAACGACTCGGGCTGGTTGGCCAACCCCGCTTTGTGCATTGCCCGGTACAACCAATCACCACTGCGATCGCCCGTGAACATTCGACCGGTGCGATTGGCGCCGTGAGCCGCCGGGGCCAGACCCAACACCATGACGGTCGCGTTCGGATCACCGAATCCGGGCACCGGTCGTCCCCAGTATGTCTCCTCGACGAACGCCGCCCTCTTCTCACGGGCCACGTCCTCGCGCCATTCCACCAAACGCGGACACGCTCGACACCCGCACACGTCGTCGTGGATGGTCGCCAACGTTCGTGCGCGCGGACGTGGAGAGCCCACGTGAACGGATCGAGGCGGACGAGACGGGATGACCATGACCCCACTAGGTTGGCATCGATCATGGCTCTCAAAAAATCTGCTCCGAAGAAGTCCGCCAAGAGCGCGCCACCCGCGGCGACGTTGGTGTTGCTGGTGCGTCACGGCCAGACCCCCACCACCGGAAAGTTGCTCCCCGGACGCGCCCCTGGTCTTCATCTGTCCGACGTCGGGCGCCAGCAAGCCGAGGTGGCCGCCGAACGTCTGTCGGCGCTGCGCAAGATCGACGCGGTGTACGCCTCTCCGCTCGAACGCGCGCGCGAGACGGCCGCACCCATCGCTCGTGCCACCGGCCAACGCGTGATCATCGACAAGGGATTGCTGGAATGCGACTTCGGCGACTGGACCGGGGCCGAACTCTCCAAGTTGATGAAGTTGCCCGAGTGGACCACGGTGCAGCGCTCGCCGTCGACCTTCCGCTTCCCGTCCGGTGAGAGTTTCACCGAGATGCAGACGCGCATGGTGTCCGCCATCGATCGTCTGTGCGCGAAGCACCGAGGCGGAACCATCGTGTGCGTGTCGCACGCCGACCCCATCAAGGCCGCCGTCGCCCATGCAATGGGAACCCACATCGACCTCTTCCAACGCATCGTCATCGGCACTTGCTCGGTGTCGGCGATCGCCTATTCCCCCGGCGGACCGATCGTGCTCACGGTGAACTCCACCGGTGGGTCGTTGGCCGAATTGCGACCCTCCTGAGACGACTATGCCGTTCTTCGCCGACTTCGAACACGTCGACGTGCTCACCACGGGTGCCGTGGGCTCGCCGGGTCGCCGCACGTTCTACCTGCAGGCCCGCATGGGTGCTCGGTCGGTGACCGTTCGTTGCGAGAAGCAACAAGCGGCGGCCATCTCGCAGTACCTGCGTCGGGCCCTGAAGCACCTCCCGGTTCCCGAGGGACAGCCCCCGCGCAACGTGATGAACCTGAGCGAGCCGGTCGACGAGGTGTTCGTGTTGGGCGCCGTGGCCCTGGAGTTCAATCGTTCCGGTGATCACTTCGTCCTTCATCTGCGCGAGTTCGCCGCGCCCGATGACGATGACGGAGCGGTCGACGAGGCTGACATGGAATTCGGCGACGACGATGGCGACGACGAGGAACTGGGAGCCCAAGTACGGGTCTCGCTCACGCGGGCCCAGGCAATGGCTTTTTGCGAACACACCGACCGAGTGGTGTCGGCTGGTCGACCGGACTGCGTCTTCTGCGAGCGTCCGGTCGATCCCGACGGACACTTCTGTCCGCGGATGAACTGAAGCGCCGTGGTCGACATCGACGCGTTGCTCCGACTGGCCGACATCGAGGTCGAGGGTCGCATGCCCTACAGCAGCAACGCCACTTTCCTGGTGAATCTGCGTCGCGACCTCGCCGGCACGGTCGAGTCCGGACAGGCGATCTACAAACCCCTGCGTGGTGAGCGGCCGCTGTGGGACTTCCCCTCCGGGCTCTTCAAGCGCGAGGTGGCGGCCTGTGTCCTGTCCGACGCGATGGGTCTTCACATGGTTCCTCCCACCATCGTTCGCGAGGGGCCGTTCGGAGAAGGTTCGTTGCAGTGGTTCATCGACGCCCGCTTCGAGGAGCACTACTTCACGTTGTTCGAGCAACGAGAAGACCTGCACGATCAATTCCGGGCCATCGCCGCGTTCGACATCGTGGCCAACAACACCGACCGCAAGAGCGGGCATTGCCTCATCGACGCCGATGATCGAGTGTGGGCCATCGACAACGGGTTGTGTTTCTCGGCCGATTTCAAACTGCGCACGGTGATCTGGGAGTTCGGAGGCGAGCCACTGTCGGACGACCTACGCGAGCGCGTGCGCACGGTCGCCACCGAACCACCCTCTGCTCTGAACGAACTCCTCGATGCCGACGAAGTGGAAGCCATGGTCGATCGTGCGCGCATGCTCGCCGAGGGTGGCATGTTCCCCATCGACTCCACAGGCCAGCGCTACCCCTGGCCGATGGTCTGATTCGACATGAGCCGCGACGACCGCCCGCGCCCCGTCGAGGATGACGATCTCGACTCGTTGGTGGATCGCGCCGATCTGGACGGATTGGTGCGACTGATCGATGCCCGCTGTGCGTCACGCGATTGGGACGGCCTGATGCGGGTTCGCTCACGATGCCGCGCCGCCACCAAGACCGGGCGGCAAGTGTGGCCCGCCGCGACATTGGCCGAATACCGCATCGCGCTGTTGGCGCCGGCCGAGGCGGCCTGTTCGGTGCTGGGCGAGGACGGCGGTCGCTTCACCATCGGGCCACTGACCGAGGTGATCGCGCAACATCACGCTTGGCACGAACTGTCGTCGTTCCTCGAGTCGGGGCCGCGTCGGTCGTTCGTCGCCCACGAGCGTGTTCTGCGCGGGGACGTTCCGATCATCGACGACTCGATGGACCTCGACCTCCCCCTTCGTTTGCTCGACTGGGAGCCCGCGTACGCCGTGCCGACGTACGACGACGAAGGCGTCACATCACCGTGCCCATCGGACGCATGGCAACACGAATGGACGGTGTCGAGTGCCGCCGACTCGGCGACGACCATCGACGACTCGAGCGTGGCCTCGGCACTTCGTTCATTGGTGGAGCCGTGGACGTCCTCCTCGAACGGTCGGGCCGAGTCGGTCGCCGTGGAGGGTGACGGGTCCCACGCTTTACGAGCCCTGGGCCTGACCTCGGGGCGCCTGACGCGCCTCGAGCCCCGCGAAGCGTTGTCCTGGTTGGCATGGTGCGGTGCCTCGGGAGGCGCGCACGGCCGACGACGCGGAGGAGCCCTCGGACGCTTCGGAACGTGGTGGCTGTTGGCCGCCCTCGGCGGCATCACCGATGACTGGAACGAACTCGTGGACGACGACGAACTGGGCAACGAGATCGGGGCCGTGAGCGAGAGCCTGCAATGGTTTCGCTTCGACGACGGGACGACGACGGGCTACGAATTGAGCCTCATCGCCGTCGATCCGATCGACGGATTGTCGTTCGGGCTGTTGGCCCGGGACTCGGCCTGACGGCCGAACGATCAACGACCCTGAAGAGCCTCGATCAACTTCGGAAGCACCTTGTGGACGTCGCCCACGATGCCGAGGTCGGCGATTCCGAAGATCGGCGCCTCCTTATCCTTGTTGATCGCGATGATGTTCTTCGAGCCCTTCATGCCCACCATGTGCTGGGTGGCGCCCGAGATGCCGGCGGCGATGTACACGCTGGGCTTCACGACCTTGCCGGTCTGGCCGACTTGGTAGCTGTAGGGAACCCAACCGGCATCCACGATCGCGCGCGACGCACCGGGAGCGCCCTTGAGCAACTTGGCCAACTGCTCGACCAACTCGTACTTGGCGCTCTCGCCGAGGCCGCGACCACCCGACACCACGATGTCGGCCTCGTCGAGCTTGGGACCGGTCGTCTCTTCGACGTGAACCGCGGTCACCTTGGCGGTGCCGGTGGCGCCGAGATCGGGAACACTGACGGCCTGCACCGTGGCGGCGGCGCCACCGGTGGACTCGGGGGCGAACGACTTGGGTCGGAAAGCCGCCAGGTACGGGGCACCACCGGTGAACGTGGTGGCGACCAAGGTGTTGCCACCGAAGATCGGCGTGGTGACCGTGACCGAATCACCCGAGGCCACGATGTCGATGTTGTTGGTGAGAACCGTGCGGTCGAGCTTGACCGACAGACGCGACATGACGTCGCGACCCTCGTACGACTGCGGGAACATCACGAGATCGGGCGAGTCACCCGCGTCGATGACCGACTTCATGGCCGAGGCCACGGCCGCACCGGCGAGATTGCTGCCGTAGTCGACGCCGTAGACCTTGGTCGCACCGTGCGCGCCGAGCGCCGCGGCGACGGCCGAGCCGTCACCGGCGACCCACACGCCCACCGAACCGCCGAGGCTGTGGGCCTTGGTGACGAGTTCGAGCGACGCCGTGGTGGGCGCACCGTTGGAAACCTGAGCGAAAACCCAAATGTTGTCGATTGCCATTGTTCTGTCCGTTCTCCGTGTTCCCGTTGACTCAGATGACCTTGAGACCTTCGAGGAAGGCCACGATCTTGCCGAATGCTTCGCCGTCGTCCTCGATGACCTCTCCGGCCGCGCGGGCCTCGGCCTGGGTGACGCTGGTGATCTTCTGACCGGCGCCGTCCCAACCGACCGGGGTGACACCGAGATCGGAGGCCTTCACCTCGTCGACCGGCTTCGACTTGGCCGCCATGATTCCCTTGAAGCTCGGGTAACGCGGCTCCACCACACCGGCCGTGACCGAGATCAATGCGGGCAGCGGGCAGGTCACTTCGTCGTAACCGGCTTCGGTCTGACGATCGGCCTTCAGGACACCGCCGTCGATCGACACCTTCTTGGCGAACGTCACCGACGGCAGTCCGAGAACCTCGGCCATCTGCTCGGGCACGGTTCCCGTGTAGCCATCGCTCGACTCGGTGGCCGCGATGATGAGGTCGGCCCCACCGAGACGCTGCACGGCGGCGGCGAGAATCTTGGCGGTGGTCAACGCATCGCTGCCTTGCAGAGCCGGGTCACTGACGAGCACGGCCTTGGCGGCGCCCATCGCGAGCGCGGTACGCAGACCGGCGGTCTCGCTGTTGGGAGCCATGGAGACCAGACTCACTTCTCCGCCACCAGCGGCATCGACCAATTGCAACGCCATCTCGACGCCGTAGCTGTCGGACTCGTCGAGGATGAGTTTGCCGTCGCGCTTCAGTGCGTTGTTTCCATCGAGGGCACCGGGGTTGGCCGGATCGGGGATCTGCTTGACACAGACGATGATGTTCATAAGGGTCCCATTCTGCTCTCTGGGGCGACGAATCGCACAACCCACCACCCCGGAAAAGCGGGCTGGTGACCGACGACTCAGGGCCCACGACCGCGGCTGGTACGGTCGGCACCGGTGCGCATCCTGCTGGTCGTCAACTCCTTCGCCTCCTCGGTGACCGCCCGCAACACGGTCATCGTCCATCGGGCCTTGTCGCGAGGCCACGAGGTGCAGATCGTCGAGACCAACCGGCGGGGTCATGCCACGCGCTTCGCCCAGGACGCCGCCCACCGTGGGGTGGACCTGGTGATCTCCTTCGGCGGGGACGGCACCTTGAACGAGGTGGCCACCGGGGTCGCCGGGACCGACACCGCCCTCGGGGTGTTGCCCGGCGGCAGCACCAACGTCTTCGCCCGCACCATCGGATTGCCCAATGATCCGGCGGCGGCCGTCGACCTGTTGGTCAACGGGCTCGCCGACCCCACCGCCAACATCCGCCCCATCGGTCTCGGTCGCGTGAACGGTCGCTTCTTCTGCTTCCACACCGGCATCGGCTACGACGCCGCGGTGGTGCGCACCGTGGAGACGCGCGCATCACTCAAACGTTGGGCCGGTCATCCCCTGTTCATCTACGCCGCGTTGAAGACGTGGATGTTCGGCTACGACCGTTCGCGCCCGCACTTCAGTGTCACCGCCGACGGCGCCATCGGTGGGCCCGGTGGGCTCGACATCGACTCGACGGGCGAGAACCCCGCGCGCTTCGACCCCTCGCGCCGTGTCGACGACGGTTACTTCACCGTGGTGCTGAACACGAACCCGTACACGTTCCTCGGCAATCGTCCGCTCGACCTCTCCCCCGAAGCCGGTCTCGACAAACCACTCGTCGCGGTGACGTTCCGTACGATGTCGGCAACGGCCATCATCCGCACGCTCGCCGGTGCCCTACGAGGCGGAGGCGTCCAAGCCAACGAACACGTGGCTCGCTTCGACGACGTGCACGAGTTGATCGTCGAGCATCACACCCCGTTCCCGTACCAGGTCGATGGGGATTACCTGGGCGAAACAGGTCGCCTGCACTTCCGGCACGTGCCCGAGGCGGTGAAGTTACTCGTCCCCGCCTGAGCCCCGTGCCACCACCGCGAGGGCCACGTCGGGAATGTTCGTGCAGATGCCGTCGATTCCCCAGTCGATCAACTCTTGCATCCGTGCCGGGTCGTCGCAGGTCCAGGTGTTCACCTTCAAGCCCGCGGCGTGGAAATCGCGGATCAGCTCGGCGGAGACCTGTCCGAACCACGGATGAATCGCCGCATGGCCCGCGGAGCGCAATGACTCGATGCACGACGCGCGATCCTCGTCGCGAACTCCGACGGTCAACCATGCAGTGGCGATGGTCGGGCGCAAGGCACGACAACGATCAATGGTTTCTCGCCGGAACGAGGAGATCAACCACCGTCCATCACCCTCGGAACGATCGGCGAGGCAGGCGATCGTGTCGTCGGCGATGGACTCGGACTGGTCGAAGTCGGGCTCGCTCGGGTCGTTCTTGATCTCGACGTTCACCCACATGGGGGCACAGGCGTCGAGGGCCTCGTCGAGGGTGCACACGTGCTCGGGAAGTTCGTCGAAACGAAGCGCGGCCAACACTCTCGCGTCTTCCAGGGTCGGGTTGTGATGCACCACGAGCACACCGTCTGCGGTACGACGCACGTCCAACTCGGCCGACTGCGCGCCCATTCGAACCGCGCGTCGAAATGCGGCCACGGTGTTCTCCGGCTCGGCGCGCGACGCTCCGCGATGAGCGATGACTTGTGTGCCCGATCCCATTCGCTTCCCCCGACCTGATCACATTCCGAGACGACGATTCGACGTCCGTTCACGGTCCCGCATTGCCACCACATTTTCGTCCTGTCAATGGGTTGTGACCCAATCCTCTCGAATTTTTCGCCACCGTTCGTTTGTCCGGAGGCAAAAAACTCGCCCCGACCTATTGCGAGTTCATCTCCCGTTTGCCAACCTTCAGAGGCCTGTTCGCGCCATCCGCCGAACGTGCGAAATCCACCGCTGTCAGCCCCCACAACCAACTTGGAGATCATCGTGTCCATCCTTGCTTCTGCCCTCGCCCTTGGTTCCGCTGATTACTCCTGGCGCAACGAAGCCATCTGCCGAGACACCGATCCCGAGCTGTTCTTCCCGGTGGGCACGACAGGGCAAGCACTGTTGCAGATCGATCGGGCCAAGCAGGTGTGCAACGAGTGCACCGTTCGCGTGAGCTGCCTCGAGTTCGCTCTCGAGACCAACCAGGATTCCGGCATCTGGGGTGGCACGTCCGAAGAGGAACGTCGCAACATTCGTCGCCAGATCGCCGCCCGCAACCGCGCCGCTCAGCAGAACCGCACCACGGCTCCGGCTTCCTGACGCCGGGGCGTCGCCCCTCGGGGTGACGTTTTCAGCGCGGCAGGCGCAGATCGACGACGGTTCCGTCCCCGCGACGTTGGGCTTCGATTCCGACCGCGATGAAATCCTCGGGGGTGCCGGGGCGGATCGAGATGGACCCGTTCAGTTCCGTGGTCACCAAGGTGCGCACGATCGACAATCCGAGTCCGGTGACACCGTTCAGGTCGAAGCCCGGGTCGAGACCGCGACCGTCGTTGACCACCCGTATGACGATCTCGTCGTCATCGCCACCGAGGTCGACCACCACGGTTCCCCCGTCGCTGCCCTCCGGGAAACCGTGATCCACGGCGTTCTGCAGCAGTTCGGTGAGCACCACCGACAGCGGTGTCGCGATGGTGGCCGGTAACCGCCCGCCGTCACCTTGCACCATGAAACGCACGGGGCGATCGGGTGATTGCAACCCCTCCTCGGCCAGCCGCATCAACGGTCGGACGATCTCGATGAAGGCCACGTCGTCACCGGGCTCGCGCGACAAGGTCTCGTGCACCAAGGCGATGGTGCGAATGCGTCGTACGCTCTCCTGCACCGCGGCCTTGGCTTCGGGTGACTCCAGACGTCGAGCCTGCAAGCGCAACAACGACGAGATGGTCTGCAGGTTGTTCTTCACCCGATGGTGGATCTCACGGATGGTGGCGTCCTTCGACAACAGCATCCGGTCGCGTCGACGCAATTCGGTGACGTCCCGAATGAGGAGCATGGCTCCCGTCACCACGTCGTCGGACACTATGGGAATGCAACGCACCAGCAACGTGACGTCGACCGTCTGTTCGAACTCCTCGATGACCGGTTCCATGCGCTCGAAGGACTGACGAACCGGGCTGTCGGCGAATCCGAGTTCGCTGAGCGCCTGCCCCACCACGTTCGAGGTGATGCCCACCCGGTGAAGAGCCGACACCGCGTTCGGCGAGGCGTACCGAATGACGGCGCTTTCGTCCAGAACCACCGCGCCGTCGCCCACCCGCGGGGCCGCGGACAGGTCGGCGGCGCGACCGGGGAACGGGAACGAACCCTGGGCGATCATCTCGGCGAAACGTTGGAAGATCGACAAATAGGTGCGCTCCAGTTCGCCGGGCTGACGGCTGGTCTTGGAGCTCCATTCGCGGGTGAGCACCGCCATCGGACCGTTCTCACCACGCACCGGGATGGCCAACACGTGCACCGAGTCGAACACGCCCTGTTTGTGCAGTTCACCCTCGCGCATCTGCCCGGAGGTGAGCGCATCGGAGAGCAGATTGACCTCGTCGGCATTCGCTTCGGTGTCGACGAGGTCGGTGCGATAGATCGTCTGACCCGTGGCCGGACGCACCTGGGCGCCCACAACCCACGAACCGTTCGTGGTCGGCAGGTGCAAGAGCATGTCGGCGAAGCACAGGTCGGCGAGCATGCCCCACTCGCCGATCAACTGTTGGAGGTGGGCGGTGTCGTCTTTGGAGATCTCGGTGTGCTGACGAATGAGTTCGGCAAGCGTCGCCATGGCTACGAGTCTGCCCCACCAGAACGAGGCGCAGGGTCATCCCCGCACGTATCTCGGGTCGTCAGGCGCCGAAAACGACTCTCGGGTTCGTCACGCGCCGAAAACGACTCTCGGGTTCGTCAGGCGCCGAAAACGACTCTCGGGTTCGTCAGGCGCCGAAAACGACTCTCGGGTTCGTCAGGCGCCGAAAACAACTCTCGGGTTCGTCAGGCGCCGAAAACGACTCTCGGGTTCGTCAGGCGCCGAAACCCATGCGACGTTCGCCGTCGGTGGTGCCGTTCTCGACGTAGGCGATCTTGGCGGCCGGGACGGCGACCGTACGACCCTTCTTGTCGACGAGCCACAGCACGTCCACCGCGCCGGACAACGCCGCCTCGATCTTGGCCTTGGTCGCGTCGTGCT
>Ga0169931_10004732_pt1 | contig 21050 bp, 9 predicted proteins | sample Kivu_15m_20L_FD_129675 | JGI IMG/M metagenome (GOLD analysis project Ga0169931, IMG submission 129675) | Freshwater microbial communities from Lake Kivu, Western Province, Rwanda to study Microbial Dark Matter (Phase II) - Kivu_15m_20L... | ecosystem: Environmental > Aquatic > Freshwater > Lake ... | reverse complement strand
TTATTTTAGTATAATTATTATTCAATTTTTTTATAAATATATTTAAAATATATTGAATTAAATAAAAATTTTAATTATTCATATTATAATAATTGTGTTAATTTTTTTAAACTATTTTTTCAAAAATTATATTTAATGATTATATATATAATTAAATAATATATAAACTTATAAATATTATATATAATAATAAAATAAAAATATGTGTTATAAAATAATAGATGACATAATATTTTTTGATTATAATTATAATGAAGAATTAAATGAAGAAATAATAAAAATAATAAATAATTATAAAATACTGTATTTTAATAATTATTCAGATACAGAAATATGTTTAGATACAAATAATGAATGTTATAGTAAATATTATAGTATTTGGAAAAAATCATGTTTTAATCAATGTATAGATAATTTACCAAATTCATTAACACATCTTGTATTAGGTTATAAATTTAATCAAAATGTAAACAAATTACCAAGTTCAATAAAATATTTAACATTTGGTGATAATTTTAATAAAAATATAGATAATTTACCATGTTATCTAACACATTTAATTTTAGGTTATAATTTTAATCAACCAATAAATAATTTACCAATATCTTTAAAATATTTAGAATTAAGTTATTATTTTAATAAAAAAATAGATTACTTACCAAATTTAATAACAGATCTTATATTGGGTTATGAATTTAATCAATGTGTTGAACATTTACCTAATTCAATAATTAATATAACATTTGGAAATTTTTTTAATAAATCAGTTGATAATTTACCAAATTCTATAATCAATATAACATTTGGTAAATTATTTAATCAACCTATTAATAATTTACCAAAATCTATAATTAAAATAACATTTGGTTATGTATTTAACCAATATATAGATAATTTACCAAATTCTGTTAAAAAAATAACACTAGGTCATAAATTTAATAAATCAATAAAAAAATTACCAAATTCTTTAACTCATTTAACATTAGATTATGAATATAAAAAAAATATAAAAAAATTACCTTCATCATTAAAAAAATTTAAAAGAAAAATATTAGGTGAAATAATTTCATATTATTATTAAAATTATTTACCTATAGATATAATTTTTTTAATTGTTTGATTGTTATTTATTATTTCAAAATATTTATTTATAAAATTGTTATAAATTTTTATGATTAAAACTATATTTTTATCCTGGATACTTAAATTTAATTTATTAATTTTATTAATTAAATTTTCTTTATTTATTGAATTTGTATGTTTTTTAATAGTAATTAAATTAAGGTTAATTGGTTTATTATTATATATTTTTTCATAAAATAGTTTTAAAATATTTTCAATATTATTAGGAATTTTAACTTGAATATTATTATATGTAAAATTTGCATAAGGTAATACATAATTTTCAGGAATTGAAACAGGATATCCTATACCAAATATTTTATTATATTCAAAAGATTGTGCAAAATTATTAAAGTCATACATAAAAATATTAATGGATGGATTTTTAATAGTTCCACCAATATATTTTTCCTCATAATCAAAATTCATATTAAATATTTTTAAAATTTCTTCATATTTTAAATTTGATATTGAAATATTAAATAACACAATTTCATATTTTAAAAAAAGATTTTGTATTTGTAGAATATTTTCAGAATTTATTTTTATTGTATAATAATCATGTTCATATAAAGAATATGGAGTATGTAATTCTTTATAATAAATAAGTATATCATAACCTTTTTTAATTATTAATTTAAAGAAATTTTCTAATTGATCTTTTTCAATTTTTGTTTTGCTATACATATCTAAATTTAATTCATCATCCCAGGGTAATATATTTTGATTTTCAGAATTATTAAATCTATTATAAGCCAATAAATTATTTGAATTAATTAATATTAAAATATTTGAATCTATAATATTATTATGAATTAAATCATAAATATCTTTTACAATATATAAAATTAATGCCCAATATAAAGGATTAAATAAATTAGTTAAAATCCATTCAATTTTCATGTCTCCTAATTGATTTTTATATTCATGAATAATAATATCTCTAATATTATATTTTTCAGTTTGTTCTAAATTATAATAATATGAACACATTTTATCATCACAATATGGGAATTTATATAATAATTCATTATAACAATTCCAATCTTTACCTGGTGATTGAATAAAACAAGGATAAGAAATAATATTATCATAAGTAAAAAAATATTTTAAAAATTGTATATCAAACCCATACATTATTCCTTGTTCTGGGATATCTTCTGTTGTATATACATTCATATTTATATATTCATCATGTTTATTTAAATGATCATTAAAATTTACATTATAATAATTATTATTCATTGTTTGAGAAGTACATTTTCTAAAAGAATGTTTATAACCTGTATTAGAAAGTAAAATTTGTGTATAATCTAAAATAACCATTTCTGGTCTCATATAAAAAAATTCTGATGCTAAGTGTTGATCATCTTCACCAGGTTTCATATTAAATAATTTTAACATTTTTAATACATTAATATTTATTCCAACCATCATACCAAAATTTAATTTTGTTATGGGATAATTTTTATCTGTAATATTGAGTTTGTATTTATTCATTGCTTCATTAAATTTTTCTTTGAAAAAATTATTCCATTTAATCCAATGCATCCATGGAAATTCTTTTCCATTTAAAAAATTATTTTCATTTTTAATTAAACTATAATTTGGTTTAGAATTATAAATTGATTTATTTTTATCAATTTCAATTAAATCTAAGTGATTATTTAAATTTTTTTTTTCTTCAATAATATCATTAATAATATTATTTTTAATAATTGAAATACTTTCTTTATTTTCATCATAAAAAACTGTCCCAGGTGAAAAATGCCACATTTGATTAACACAACAACCAATTTCTGTTCCAAATATTATTTTATTTTTTTTTTCATCATTATATAATTTAATAATTTTATTATAATTTTTTTCAAATTCAATTGGAGAATCATTTACAAGTACATCTCTACTATCTGTTATAAATACAAGTTGATTATCAGGAATTAATTCTAAAAGTTCTAAATATACTTTATATCTACCATACCATCCTTCCCATTTAGTATTAATTCCACATACTATAAAGTTATATTTATAATAATTTAATCCTTTTAAAAAATTAACAAAAGATTCATTATTATTATTTTTAACAGATTGATTATCATAAGTTATTACTAAAGGTATATTTAATTCAAGATTTTCTAAATTATAAATAAAATTAATATTATATTTACTAATATATTTATTTAATTTTTCATATATTGTATTAGATGATAATATTTTAACTTCTAAATCATAATAATCTTGTTTATTATTTAATTTTGTTATTTTAGTTATCTTGCTTTTATTTTTATTAAATATATTATTATTTAAATTACTAAAATGTTCATTATTATTTTTAAATAATAGAATTATCAATATTATAATTAATAATATAATTAAAATTAATTTATTTGTTATTTCCATATTAATTTATTATTATATATTTTTTTATAAATTAATATATCTTAATTATAACAATTATATTTAATTATAACAATTATATTTAATTATATTTTTTGGTTCTTTTATCTTTTTTATCTTTTTTATCTTTTTTATCTTTTTTATCTTTTTTATCTTTTTTATCTTTATTTAAACTTAATAAACTAATATTTATTTTATTATTTGCACAATTACATCCACCACTCATTATATATTATTATTATAACATATAATATATAATTACTGGATGATAAGTATATAATAATAATTTTAATTATAATAATTATAATAATGAATAAAATAAAAAAAATATTTTATATTAATTTATTAAGAAGACCAGATAGAAATGATTTTTTTTTAAATAGTTGTAAAAAAGCAAAAATACCATTAAAAAAAATAGAAAGATTTGAAGCATTTGATGGACAAATATATAAACCAACTGATGAAGAAAAATTAATGTTTATTAATTGTAATTATTCAAAAAAAAAATTTTATAATAATATTTTATGTAATCAATTAGGACATTATTATTTACTCAAAGAAATTATTAATAGAAAATATAAATATGCTATAATTTGTCAAGATGATATTTATTTTAAAAATAATTTTATTGATTATATTAATAATTTAATGGAAAATATTCCTCCAAATAGTGAAATTATTAATTTAGGAAATCATTTGTATGCAGTTGGTGATAAATTTAAACCATGGAATTTATTAAATACTTCAGAAGAAGATTTTAATTTAATAGGTAAAAAAAAAATTAATAATTTTATTTGTGAATTAAATAATAATTATAATCCTTGTTCTTTAGCTTATATTGTAACACTTCAAGGAGCAATTAATTTAGTTGAATATTTTAATAATAATGGTTTCAAAAAAGCAACAGATATAAATTATAATAATTACTGTATAGAAAAAAATATATATTATTCTTCATTACCTATATTATGTACAGGTAATCCAGAACTTGGTTCTGATATTTTTTATTAATTATTAATATTTAAAATATTTTCCATAAATAAATTTACTAAAGGAATACCTGTAACAAACAAACACCAAAATTCCCCTATATTTTGGTTAAAATTAAAAATACTAATTATTAGTAAAATATAACTCAATCCAAAACTTACCATTAAATTTTTATTTGTATAAAAATTTGCAATATTTATAAAACTTATAGCAAAATAAAAAATATAATTAAAATCTTTTTTCCATGACCAATCTAAATGATCACACTTATTTGTTCGTACACATAAATTTTCTGGATTATTGACATATTTATAATACTCATAAATTACATAAAATAAATATATAATATTAGCAGGTATAATAATATTTTGAGAAATAATATTACTTGATGATAAATAAATAGTTGCAAAAATTAATAATACAATTGGTTGAAGATGATTAAGAATTGGTCCTAATAAAGCACCCATTTTGTTAAATCCATTTACACAATTTATATCAATCCATAAAAAATATTCAACTAATTGCATCAATGTTACAAATAAAAAAAAATAACCAATTGCTAAATTTGTTGAAGAACTTAACTTATTTCCAAAATTAATTAGCATTAAACTTGAAAATATACCAAAAGATAATGATGCTAATGATAAATCTTTTGACCAACACATATAATTTATATAAGGATTTTAAAAATTATTTTATACTAAATTAATTTTTAATAAATTTAATATATTATTTATTTATATATAATATAATGTTTAATAATTCAATTATTAATAAAAATTATGTATTATCAAATAATACTTTAACTTTTACAAATAATATTAAAAATAAAATTAAAAATATAAATAAAATTGTTTCAAATATAAATGTATTATATAAACAAATATATTTAATAGGTGGGGATAATAAAAATATATCTATAAATGATTCTGATAATTCTACAAATATAACAATACCAATTAAAAAATATGATAAAATTAAAAAATTTATAAAAGCAGCTAAAAAAACAATTATTTATTATAAAAATATTGCTACAACTTATTATAATTCATATACTTCAATTTTTTATAATTATATGATTTTATTAGAATTACTAAAACAACAAAAAAATAATTTAACTGAAAAACAATCTCAATATGAAAAACTAAGTAAAAATTATTCAAATGGAATTGATAAAATAAGTATGTTAGAAACAATGATTACAAATATTGAAAAACTTGTAAGTAAAACAATAAATTTGGATTTAGATGTTAAAAATAATATTAATGATAAAAATTTAAATATTCAAGCAACTGCAATATTTAATACTGATAATAATTCACAAAATATGAAAAATATAATTGATAAAAGTTTATTATTGGGTGGAAAAAATAGTAATACTATGTTAGGAGGAATGAATTATATTCAATTTGAAGAAAATATTAATAATGAACTTAATATTTTAAATAATTTAGCTGTAGATCTTGAAAATGACAATAATTTTATTGAAACTAAAATTAATTCTCTTCATGATAAAGTTAAAAATTTAATGGGAGAAACAGAAAATTTAATGAATATTAGATTAAGTATTGAATGGTTAGTTAATCAATTAGAAAAAAAAGACAATTTGTCTAAAATAAATAAAGAAATTAATGAGCCAAATAATATTATAATTGAATCTCAAGTTGATTATCAAGAATTATATGATAAATTAAAAGAAACTATTGATGATATAAAAATGAAACATAAATCCCCTAAAATAGCAGAATATTTAAGAGAACTTGAAGGTATGGCATCATATTTTGAAAATTTTATAAATTCTAGCAAAGAAACATTAAATAATATGCCTACTGAAAAAAAAAATGAAATGCTTGATACTCTTAAAAAATTTCATAATATTAGTGATGGATTTTTAACAGGTGGAAATAATATTAATGGAGGTGGACAATTAATAAATAATTATAATTGTATAAATAATAATATAACTAGAAATATATTTGAATTATTTAGCAATTTTAATCATTCTGATAGTAATGTTATATTTATATTGGAAAAAAATAGAGAGTTAAATATTATAAATATTAATGATTTAAATTTAAACTTAGATTTAGATGTTAATAATTTAAATTATAATAATATCAAAAATTTAAATATTTATCAAGATAAATTATATCAAATTTATTCTATTTCTAATAATTTAAATGAAATAATTAAATATTGTTATGAATTATATGATAATAATTATAATAATCTTAATGAAAAATGGGATATTTTTTTTGATAATCTAAATACTGATTTTTATATTAAAATTAAAAATTTTGATATTTTAAATATTTATAATGTAAATAATATAAATATTGATAATATTCAACCATTACTAATAAAAGCAACACATTTATTAAATAATATTGATAATATATTTAATAAAACAGATGAAAATTTAACAAAAAAATTTATTATTGTTTTTGAAAACGATTATATTAATAATATTGAGTATATTGATAAAATTATAAATAAATTAAATCAAACATTAATATTTTATTTTCATTTATGTTTATTATTATTTTATTTATTTTTATCAAAAATTCTTGATAGTGGAAATATTGAGTTAATTAATACTGACATGTTAAATAATTTAAATGATGAAATTAGAAATTTAACAAAATCTAAATTATTATCTTATGGAATTGAAAACTATTTTTCTAATGTTTATAAAAATATTTTAGTAAATGATTTAACAGGTGGTGATTCTATAAATAATACTTTTTTAAAATTATTTGAAACAATAATTCAAATTAAAAAAAATCCAAATTATAATAAAAATCAAAATAATTTTTTTAAAATTAATACAGATTTACAAAATATTTTTTTTAAAAATTATTGTATATCATATAATAAATATTTATATAAATCTGTTGAAAATGTTTCTGTATTTTTTAACAATATTTGTAAAAATATTAATCAAAATTTTATTAATGATAATAAAAATATAATTACTCAAATTGAAAAATTATATCTAATAATTAATAATAAATTAAATATAAATGATAAAAATACTATAAATAATAATATTACAAATAATAATTTTGATAATAATTATTCTAATATTGATGAATTTATTAATTTATTATTAAATAATAAAGAAGAAAATGCTGAATTATATATTAAGGATAATATAAATACAGATACAGATACAAATTCAAAAATAGAAAATATAATTCGTCCTCGTATAGATTTATATAAAAAACAGCTTTTAAGTGTACTTTATAATTTAAAACCATTTTATTACCAATTAATAGCACTAAGAAATTTATTACAAAAAATAGAACCAGAAAATAATATTACAAAAACAACATATAGTATAGCACAATTATATAATACATTAGAATTAAATATTAATAATGGTATAAATTCATATATTAATGTAAATCCTATGATATTTTTTACAATAGAATATCCTCCAGAAAAATATGAAAATTTAGATTGTAAATTCTCATTTAGTTATAATAATATAAAAGAATTAGTTGAATATAATCCTCCAAATGATTTAAGTAAATGTAATGAACTATTAGACAAAAATAATTTAAAACAAATACTCATAAATACAAATCAAGCATTTTTAAAATCAACAAAAAATAATAGTACAGAAGATTTAATGTTAGATCCTATTATTGGACTTGATAAAATTATAGAGTCATGTCAAAATAAAAATATTCCAAATAATAAAGTATTAAATATTATGTTTGCTTTAGGTGCATCTGGTAGTGGTAAAACTGTTAGATATTTTGGAAAAGAAAATGCATCAAATCCAAAAGATCGCAATGGTATTATAAAAGAAATCATTAAAAAATCTATAAATAATAATTCTAATATTAGAATTTCAATCTGTTATTTTATTTGTTATGGAAGAAAAAATGATATAATTGATATATATAATAATGATTTTAATGAATATTTAATATTATCAAATATTAATAATTTAAATAAAAAATTAAATGATAAAAATATTACTGAAAATGAAATAAATTTTAATAATGATGATTTTTATGTTTTTAAAAATAAAAATATAACAACTCAAATTACAAATGATAATTATAATTATACAGATTTTTATACTAATTTAGTTTCAAAAAAATTAATAAAAATTCAATTTGATGTAATAAAAAATTATATTATAAATGGAGAAAATCTTAATGAATTTGCAATTAATAATTTAAATAGTACTGAAGAATATTCATTTAGAGAAATTATTGAATTAAAAACTAATGAAGATAAACAATTAAATATTTGGTATAATATAACAGATTTAAATAATATTGAAGAAATATTTGAAAATCTAACAAATACTCAAAAATATATTCATACTATATTGCCAACTAATAATAATATGGAAAGTTCTCGTGGTCATACTTGTTTATTATTACGAATAGAAAATATTGATGATAATAATAATATATCTAATACAAAATATTTTCCACTATTTGATATGGCTGGAACTGAAAATATAGTAAGTTTGAATGAATTCTTTAATAATGAAGAAGTTAATATAAATAAAATGAATAAACTTATTAATACTGTATCAAATCTATCAATTAATAATGTAATAAAAGATAATAATGGTGCTAAAGAATTTAGTTCACTTGATGAATTATTAAAAAATGATATTGTTAATAAATATATTAAAGAAACAAAAAAAAATAATATGACTGGTGGTAAAAAAAATGATTATATTATTAATGATAATTTTGAAAATATTATTAATAACAGTTCAAATATTAATTTAATAGATAAAATTATTGGTGAAAGTTATTATATAAATCATACAATTGCTATGTTAATATGGGTTATAAAATGTATTGGTTGTAGTATAAATTCAACTAAAACAAATATGGAAGATAATTTTAATTTAATTGAATCTAATGTTTTTAATCAAATGTCTGATTACATATTTTTATATAAAAATATAAATAATACTAATGAAATACTAATTCCAAATTCTAATGAAAATAAATATCAAATTATTTCTAATAATGATATTAATTCAAGAATACGTGTTTTATATGACAAATTAGATTATAATTATTTAATTAATTCAAATAATATTTGGATTCAAATTATTTTTAGTTTTTTATATTGGAATGAAGAAAATCCAATAACTTTTAATGAAATTATTTCAAATTGTTTAAATAATTTAAATGATTCAAATAATTCAAATGATTTAACTATGAATATAAAAACTGATACTAATATTACAAAATATTTAAAAGAACAATTTATAGTATCTGATATTCCATTATTAAGCAAAATAGAAAAATATGAAATATTTAATAATAATGAATTTAATAAAATAAATCCAAATTATTATGATTTTTATAATTCATTTCCTAATGATTTTAATTTAAATTTTAATTTTAATTTTATTGATGATATAAAATCAAGAATAAATAATATATGTAATATATTAAATATTAATAATAATAATATATTATTTACTTTAAAATTAAAAACTGATAATAAATTTTTAATAGATAATAAAGAAATTAATAATATTAATAATAATAATAATGATATATTTAATAAAAATAGTACTATATTAAACTATTTAAAAGATAAAAATAATTTAAAAGATAATTTAAATCATATTATTTTATATATTATTTATAATACAGAATATAATACAAAATCTAATAAAACAGAACCATATATTAATTTATTATTTAGTAAAATTAATGAATATAAAACATTAACACAAAAAACAGAAAAAGAAGAAAAAAAAAATGAAATTAAAGATATTTTAATTAAAATATTTAAACAATATGATATTAATATAGAATTAGAAAATATTATTTTAAATACTAGTAAGGATACATTTTATACTAAAAATGATAAAGATAAAAATTGGTTTATTCAAAATATATTAAATCCTTTAATAAAGGAAAATGAAAATAATATAATTATTAAAATAGAAGAAATTCAAAATAATATTAAAAATAATATTAACAATAATATTACAAAAGAAAAAATTAATGAACTTATCAATTATGAAAATATAGATTTACTGAAAATTTACAATATTTTAAATAAAACACTTAATAGTACATTAGAATTTTTATATAAAAATGATAATATTTATTTGTGTTATACAAATTCTAATGATAATATAATAGAAACAATAGAATCAATAAAAACACTTGAAGAAATAATTGAAGATTATAAAAAATTATTTAAATGTTATAATGAAGGATATGAATATAAAATAGATTCAGATGATAAAACTTATATTCAAAATCAAATTAATAGAGTAAGAGATAATAGAGTAAGTGCAACTAAAATGGTTTTAATGCATGTAGTTACTGGACAAGAATACAAATATCCTCTTGTTGTTGATACAATTAATTTAAATAATACATTATATGAATCAACACAAATTAAATTATAAATATTATTAATATATAATATTGAAACATATAAAGAATTATTCCTTTTTTAATTAATTTATTATTTTATTAATTATATTTACTTTTTATTTAAAAATAATTTTTTTGTTCCACAGTAATCCAATTAAATTTTTGAAAAAACAAATTTTATAAAAAGTAAATACAATTATCACAATATTAATAATTAAAATTTTTATTTAATTTAACATATGTCCATTTATTTTTACTTATTTTTCCAAAAAATATGTTTAATGACTATAAAAATTTATATATAAGTATTTGTTTACAAATAATTTTATTTATTAAACATAATAAATAAAATTTATAAAATATTTTATAAATTTTGTATATTTTCTTATTATTATAGATTTAAATTTTTAATAAAACAATTTAAAATGTTGTTTTTTATTATTTAAAAATGTATTAATATACATATAATAATATCTAAAACTAATTATAAAAATTATATAAAGAGGCTATTTTTAATAAAATTAATTTAGAAAAAGAAATTAATAAAATTAATATTGAAATTGCTAATACTAAAAATTTTATTAATTTTAATAATATTAATTATAAATATATGACAAACTATTTATTGAATTTAATGAAATTAAAGATAAACTTAAAAATATACTTTATCAGAAAGAAATAAAAAATATTATGAAAAAATAAAGAAAAAATTATTGAAAATAAGAACTTAATATTTCATAAAAGTCATTAATAGGTCTGTTTTCATATTGATGACACAAATGAATTAATTTTGTTGGGGTAATTTTTCTATCGGATAAAATTAAATTTAATTGTTCATTATAATCTAAACCAAAATATGATTGAATAATTTTTATACAATCTTCTTTTCTTAACTTATCAAATTTTATTGGGGTAAGTCTTAATTCACGGTATAATGCTGGATCTAATTTTTGAATATAATTTGTTGTTCCAATTACAATTAATCCATTATAATTTCCAATCCCATCTAATTTAGATAATAATGTCCCAAGATTAATTTTTTGTTCAGTAGTATTTTTAAATGTATCATAATTATAACTCATTACAGCTTTATCAACAACTTCATTAATATTATTTTTAAATGTATCATAATTATAACTCATTACAGCTTTATTAACAACTTTAATATTATTCTCAGTATTATTTTGAATTGAGTCTAGATTAGATTCATTGTTTCTAGAACTAATTTTTTCCATTCCAATATCAATTTCATCAAATAATAATATGATATTATTATTATCAATTTCAATATTATTAATAGATTTTAACTCCATTATTTTTTCAAATTCTTGATGAGTTGTAAGTAAACTAAATGATATTTCGACAATATGTCTAGAATCATATAATGCCATTGCTACAACACTTGAAGTTTTACCACACCCAGGTATTCCATGAAATAAATACCCTTTTTTTCTTTTTAAACCATGTTTTTTATAATATTCAAAATCTTTTAGTTTATCTATATCTTTTTTTAAAAAATCAACATGTTCATTGTGAATTTTATCAAAAGTTTCAAATAATTCTCTATCTGTATTTGATTCAGATAATACTTTTGAATTAAATTGAAGTTGTTCATTTTTCATACCAATATAAGTAAAATGGTATAATATTTTATTTGAACTAATTTTATTTTTATAAATATCAAATTGACTAACATAATTTTCTAATATATCTTTTATATTTAAAGAATTGGAATATAAAGTATATATAATATCCATATTATTGTTATGTTTATTATTTTCATATGATGAATACCAATAACTTCTATTTTCTTTTTCAACTGTAAGAAATAAATCATCCTGAATTTTAAATAATTCCAATGGTTCCAATACATATTTGTACATTAGAACTTTTTCATCACCATTAACACATTCATAATTTTGATAATTTAATCTATCAATTAATAACCAATTTATTGTCCACATAGCTTTTGAATAAAAATAATTTTTAAATGAATTATCTTTTAACCAAATTTCTTCTCTCCCAGTCAAAACCAATTTATTTTTAAACTTTAAATTTTTATTTTGATTATAATCATTTATAAGTTCATCTAACCATTCTTTACAATTTACTTTATGAGATTTAATATAATATATTACTTGGAAACCATCTCTATTTATTGTTAAAAATACTTTACCCAAATTAAAATTATTTATGTTATCCAGAGTATAAGAGTAATTATTTAGTTTTTTAGAATTAATTTTATTTTTGATTGTTTTTTCATTTTTATTATTAGAATTAGAATTAGAATTAGAATTTATATCATCATCATTTGATACTTTTCTTAATTTCATACATTTAAGTTTTGGAAATTGAAAATTTTTGTTAACAAAATAGTTAATTGCGTGAATTGGTTCTGGATATGAAATTATTTTATTATTTTCATCTCCAATTAAAGTTATTTCAGAATTAGTAAAAATCTTATGTGATAAAACTAAATCCATAGTAAATTTTTCAATATTACAACTATATGAACTTAATTCATAAATAACATTAGTAGAATATAAAACGCAATTATTATCACTTTTTTTATTTTCATTTATTCTTGTGATTGATAAATTTATTTGAGGAGTAATTTTATAATTGAATATATCATTAATAATTATATTTATATCATCTACGTATGTAATATTTTTAATTTTTTTTATATTTAATAAATAATCATTGATTATAAGAATTTTATCACAATATTCTAATGTTAATCCTGTATTATTTGAAATTTCTTTTCCTATAAATCGAATAATGTTTTTTTCAAATAAATTAATATTAAATCTAAAACCATATTGATATCCAATAATTCCAATTGCAATTAAAAAAGTCATTGCTATTAATATAATATCATTAAAAGTTCTAGTTGTAATTTTAAGTAATTCTGACAAAATTAAGTTAATTGCCATATTATATTCATTACCAAAACCAAAAATCCCAATAATATTTGAAGACCAAAATGGTACCACGTTTATTAACCCATTATACAGAGTTTGATTATACATTTTAAATATATATTAATATGTTTAATAATATATAATAATATATTATCAATTTTTAATAAAACATATTATAATAATATATATTTTTTTTTCAGTCAAAATAAAAAATAAATTAAATTAATAATATATTACAAAACAATCAAAATAACTAAAAAACAAGTTAAATATTCTATACAAAAATTAAAAGAAAATGAATAGATTATATTGGAAGAATTACATAAATAGTTAAAAAAATATAAAAAATTTAATATTACACCTCAAAATTTATACATTTATAATGAGCATACCTTAAATATTTTTTTGTTGAGTAAAATTAGCATTTTAAATTTTGAAGAGTGTAAATAATTTCTTAACTTTTAATAAAAATTTAAAATTAATGGTAAATAAATATTAAAATAATTTAAAAATAATTATTATTTTTAAATTATTTTAAATAAACAGTTGCCTAATTTTTCTTATTTTCTAAAGGATATTTATTAATTTTTTAATTTACTTTATAAGATTTCTAATATATTTATTACTATAAATATAATATATTGTCTTATATACTTTTCTTAATTTACATATATTAAGAAAAATTGATTTTTTAAATAAATAATAGTAATAATATTAATACTATTATAAAAATAAATAAAAATAGTTATGATATCATGTATAATTATATTATTAAATTTTATATTTAAATTTAAAATTAATAAAAATATGTTAAAAATTAGCAAAAAAAATTCAACAAAAATTATTTCAATTGGACAATTAATTAAACTAATATTAAAAAATAAAATAAGAAAATTATGGATAGGAAATAATAAACAAATAATATGTTTAAAAAAAAATATTCATAAAATATTTAAAATAACAAATATAAAACCAATATTAGAAAAACAATTAATTAAATTATGTATTAAAAAAAAAATCAATTTTGTATTTTGTGAATTAATTTCAAATAATATAATTAAAAATACATATAATAATATTCTATTTATTTTAAATAATATTCTTTTTCCAATATTAGAGGCAATTATATTATTATTAACTATAATAATAATGCTTAATATAATACAAAAATATTCTGATTTTGATTTTAATAAATTTCAAAATTATAAATTTGATAAAAATATTACAATTTATAATAAACAATTACCAAAATATAATATAAATAATATTAAATATAATATAAGTTTAAAAAGTTGGGTTGGAAGTCCAGAGGTATTTGAAGAATGTTATGAAGTAATATCTTATATTAAAAATTCATCAAATTATAAATTATTAGGTGCAGAATTACCAAAAGGTATATTATTAGAAGGTCCACCAGGAGTTGGTAAAACATTATTAGCAAAAGCAATAGCATCTGAAACAAATTCTACATTTATATCAGTACCTGGATCAGAATTTGTAGAAATTTTTGTTGGAGTGGGTGCAAAAAGAATTAGAAATTTATTTGAATTTGCAAGAAATAATATTCCAACTATTATTTTTATTGATGAAATTGATGCTATTGGAAAAAAAAGAGAAAATACAAATTTTAATGGAAATGATGAAAGAGAACAAACATTAAATCAATTATTAACAGAAATGGACGGATTTAATAATAATGATGGCATATTAATATTAGCTGCAACAAATAGAAAAGAAATATTAGACAAAGCATTATTAAGACCAGGTAGATTTGATAGAATAATAAATATACCTTTACCAGATTTAAATTCCCGTACACAAATTATTAATTTATATTTAAAAAATAAAAAATATATTGAATCTACTATAGATATTAATTTATTAGCAGAGTTAACAAATGGTTATTCAGGTGCAGATTTAAAAAATGTAATTAATGAAGCTGCAATTTTAGCCGCAAGACTTGGATTAAAAAAAATAACAAACATGAATATTTTAAATGCATTAGAAAAAAATCTTGTGGGAATTATTAAAAATACAGATACAAGAACAAATAATACTAAATTAAGAATTAGTTATCATGAAATTGGACATGCTTTCTTAGTAATTTATTATTCTAAATATTTTGATTTACAAAAAATATCTATTAAATCTACATATAGTGGTGCTGGTGGTTATACATTATTTAATGAAAAAATAGAATATAAAGATGGTGGTTTATACACAAAAGATATGTTATTTAAAAGATTAATAATAATAATGGGAGGAAAAGCTGCAGAATCAATATGGTATGGTAATGAAGAAATATCACTTGGAGCAACACAAGATTTAAAACAAGCAAATCAATTAGCAAGAAAAATGATAGGATTATTTGGAATGGGTAATGATTTAGAAACATTTTATAATCAAGATTTAGAATCAGAATTAAATTATGGAACAACTAATAAATATTCAGAAAAAACTAAAGAAATGTTTGATAATGAAACTATTAAATTAGTATCAGAATCTTTTATAGAAGCAAAAAATATAATAAATAAAAATAAAGAAATCTTTCAAAGATTATCTGAACTTTTAATTACAAAACAAATACTTATAAAATCTGATTTGAAATACTTTTATAAAAATATTAATAATGATTATTAATTTCACATTTATAATTTTTTATAAATATAAAATTTAATTCTCTATAATAACAAATTTTCAATTTAAAATATATAAAAATATGTAATATAAATTATATGCTAAAAAATATACAAGGAATTAAATATCAAAAATCAAATTATTAAGCATTCTAAAGTAATTTTAACTATTTAATGTAATAATTAAGTAGTTTACCAATTTATAATACATTTTTATAAATTATACTATAATTATTTATTAAATTTAATTATTTATAAAATTTTTAAATTAAATAATTAAAAATATTATAAAATATAATTAATTAAATGAATAATACTTTATGTTTATGCATGATTGTAAAAAATGAAAGTAAAATTATTACAAGATTATTAGATTCTGTAATAAATATTATTGATTATTGTTGTATATGTGATACTGGTTCTACTGATAATACTATAGAAATTATTGTAAATTATTTTAAAGATAAAAATATACAAGGAAAAATAGTTCAAGAACCATTTAAAAATTTTTGTTATAATCGAAATTTTTTATTGGAATCTGCTAAAGGATTAGGTGATTATTTATTATTATTAGATGCAGATATGATTTTAGAAATTGGAAATTTTAATAAAAATTTACTTCATAATTATGATGATTATCAAATATTTCAAGGTAATAATTATTATTATTATTATAATAAAAGAATAGTAAAAAATAATGGATTATATAGATATTATGGTGTTACACATGAATATATATTAAATTTAGAAAAATCAAAAGGATGTAGTTTAAAAAAAGATAGTTTATTTATTATTGATATAGGAGATGGTGGTTCAAAAGCAAATAAATTTTCAAGAGATATAGAATTATTAACACAAGGTTTAATTGATGAACCTGATAATACTAGATATATGTTTTATTTAGGAAATTCATATTATGATACAAATTCTAATATTCAAGCAATAAAATATTATAAACAAATTATAAATTTAAAAAATGGATGGGAACAAGAAAAATATATTGGATGTATTAGAATTTATGAAGCTTATAAAAGATTAGGAGAAGAAGAATTGGGTATACATTATTTAATATTATCATACAAATTTGTAAAAAATAGAATAGAAGGAATTTATAGATTAATTAAATATTATTCTAAATTAGAATTATATGAAATTGCTTTTAATTTTTATTTATTAATTGAAAATTATTTTCAAAATAATTTTTACAATAAAAACTTATTAAAATGTGAAGATAATATAGGTTTAAATTTATTTTGTATTCAGACTGAATATAAATTTTATTTGCCATATTTTATGATAATAATTAGTGAAAAATTAAAAAAATATGCTATTGGAATTAAAATGTATGAAATTATATTTTCTTGTGATTATACAGATATTGGAGAAGAATATTCAAATAATTTAATTTATAATTTGCAATTTTTTATTAATAAAATTGATAAAATTAATAAATCTTTTTTTATAATTTATAAAAATTATACTGATAAATTAATAACTAAATATAAAATAAAAAATAAATATTTATTACAAAAATATAATAATTATTTTGGTGAATATAATAATTTAATAACAAAAAAATATATAATTATGTTAGATTGGTTAAAAGAACATGTTTGTTCAGAACAATATTATTTTTGTAAAAAATTAGAACAATATGGATGGAAAATTATATATTCAAATTTTGTTAATATTGATAAATTAAAAAAAAATAAATGTATTGTATTATGTATGACATTTGATGATATTAATATACAAAAATTTAAATCAGATAATATTACGTTAATTTATAGAATAGATGATTTATATCCATATATGAATGTAAGAAATGAATGTATAAATAGTTCAAATATAATAATAGGACCTTATACATATTTATTTAAAGATTGGTCAGATAAATATAAGGAAATAATAAATAAACAAAGTTTTTATAGTCCATATTCTGCAATAGAGGATTATTATATGGATATTGAATTTAATCAATATCCAATTAATAAAATTTTTGTTAGTGGTTATGTAAATAATACATATCCTTTAAGAGAAAAAATTATTAATTTATCAATAAAATATAATTTTATTGAAATTATGCCTCATCCCACATATAAATTATCAGAAAAAACACACAAATGTATAGGAAAAGAATATTATAAAAAATTAAATAATTATTTGTGTTGTTTTACTGATTCATTATGTTGGAATTATATATTATCAAAAGTTTTTGAAATTACATCAGTTGGATCATTATTATTAGTTCAAGATAGTATTGAAATAGAATTAAATAAATTAGGTTTTTATAATAATATAAATTGCATTATGTGCAATGAATCTAATATTATTGAAAAAATTAAATGGATATCAGATATAAAAAATATCAAAAAAATAAATCAAATTCGAAAAAATGGAATGTATTTTACTAGAAAAAATCATAGTATTGAAATAAGAGTAAATGATTTTAATAATTATATTGATAAAATAATATATATAAATAATAATACAATAATTAATAATTATCCAATAGTTAATTCTTTTGATATTTTTAATACTTTAATAACAAGAGATGTAGAATATCCTGTAAAAATATTTGATTTAATAGAAAAAAATTATCCATTCAAAAATTTTAAAAATTTAAGAATTAAATCTGAATCTGAATCTAATGGTTCTTTTGACAATATTTATTTAATTTTTAAAAATAAAACTAATTTGTCAAATGAAGATATAGAAAAATTAAAAAATTATGAAATTGAAACAGAATTTAAACATTCTATACCAATTAAATCAAATATTAATAAAATAAAAAAAGGAGATATTTATATATCTGATATATATTTACCAATTAATATTATTAAAAAATTACTATCAAAACATAATATTCCTTTAGAAAATGAAATATTTGCAAGTCCTAATGGAAAATATTCTGGAAAAATTTATGAACAAATATTAAAAAAATATAATATTTTAACACATTGTGGTGATAATCAATATTCAGATATTCATATGGCTAATTTATATAATATTCATACATTAAAAACATCAATTTTCAAATATACAAATTTTGAAAATGAATTAGTTAAAAATTCACATATAGATTTATCAAATATATTTAGAAATTTTAGATTAGAAAATCCATTTATTGAAAATAGTATAAATTATTTATTATATGAAGAACAAGCAAAATATAATATTCCTATTTTATTATATATTTCTGTTGAATTACATAATATATTAATAAATGAAAATAGAAATACATTATTATTAGTGACCAGGGATGGATGTTTATTATATAAAATTTTTAAATATTTATATCCTCAAATTAATTGTAAAATATTTCATTCTAGTAGAATAATTAATTTAAATTTTTCTGAAAATTATGAAAATTATATTAAAGAAATTTATTCACATAATAATTGTCTAATATTTGATATGTGTGGTTCTTTTTCTTCTGGTAGAAAATTATTTTTAAAAGTATTTGGTTATTTGCCAAGAGTACATCTATTTATAAAACATTCTGGAAAACAATTTGCAGAAAAATATGATAATTTATCTTATAATATTGAATTAACAAGAGAAAGAAAATCTATGGATAGAATTGAAACTGCTAATAATGATTTATGTGGAACATTAATTAAAATGGTTAATAATGATTTTATAAGAGCACCTTTAGAAATAAATATTGATTTAGCTATTATTCAACATACAACTTGTGAAAAATTTATCAATAAATATAATCAAGAAAATGAAAATATAATTCAAAAAATATTATCTGTTAATAAAAATATTTGGAATAATTTGATTAATGATTTTTTTGATAGTAATTATATATTGTATTCAAATAAACCAATTATTTTATTAAATGATTTAGCAAAGAAATTTAATAGCAAAAAAAAAATATCTTATATAAATAATTATGAATTAATAATAGATTATTATAAAAATAAATTATTAAAAACTGAAATTAAATTATTAGAAATTGGATTAAATACAGATAAACAACAAAATATATTAAATTTACAAATATTTAATGATTATTTTAACAAAAATATTTTATTATATGGATTTGATATTAATACTGATTTTTTAAAATTTAATAATAAATTTCCGAATATTAAAATTTATTCAGGAAATCAATCTAATATTACTGATTTATCACAACTAAAAAATAATACTTATACTATTATTATTGATGATGGATCTAATATTTCAAAAGATCAAGAAATTACTTTTAAAGAATTATGGAGTTATATTCAATCAGAAGGATGTTATATTATTGAAAATTTAAAAAATAAACAATTATTTTTAAATTGGGCAAATAATAATTTTATTTCATCTGAATTTATTAATCTTAATGAAATAAATAATATAAAAATATTTATTGATAAAATATGTTTTTATAATAAAGATGAAATTAATTCATTTGTTGTTATTTATAAAAAATAAAATTATATTTAATAAAAAATTGATTTAACTAACTTATATTTAATATAATATTATTTATTAATTACAACATGATTTTAAGACATAATCAAATTGAATGTATTAATTCTATTGATACACACTTTAAAACTAATAATCATGGTTTAATTAAAATGTTTTGTGGTAGT
>Ga0169931_10004731_pt1 | contig 21050 bp, 20 predicted proteins | sample Kivu_15m_20L_FD_129675 | JGI IMG/M metagenome (GOLD analysis project Ga0169931, IMG submission 129675) | Freshwater microbial communities from Lake Kivu, Western Province, Rwanda to study Microbial Dark Matter (Phase II) - Kivu_15m_20L... | ecosystem: Environmental > Aquatic > Freshwater > Lake... | reverse complement strand
TAAATAATCAATCAAGTCAGTAATGTCTGCGTGATAAGAGCGAATGGTATGTGCACTTAATCCCCGCTCAACCTTCAAGAATTGCACAAAATCATCGCGAAGCGCAGTTAACTTGCGATTATTCGATGCGTTCATCTGCTAAGGGTGCGGTAATAATACAAAAGGGTCAAGTCACGCGCCGAAAAGTAAGCTAAATTGAAACTACATTTCGACCCAGATGAATGGTCAATGTCACAAAACAAATCAAGTAAATCCACAAGTTAGACCTAATACCTTGCATGATTACAAGCGGCTTTATCGCCGCCATCTTCAACCAGTGATTGGACAGATGCCCATTGCATCTGTCCCTGCTCAAGCACTCCAAGTAAAACTCTTAAGCCTTCCCCCTCAAACGGCTAGGCATACTTTGATGCTTGCTAAAACTATTTGGCGTGAAGCGCTGACCTATGGCGTTACAGAAAACAATCCAACTGGAAAACTCCGAACACCCTCAATCCAAATCGCACCCAGAAAATTTCTGACCTGGGAAGAGGTGGATGCAATTGATTGGGGAAGATACAACCTTCAAATTAGATTCTTGGCCCTTCATGGCCTTCGTTGGAGCGAGGCTGCTGCAATCAAGGAGGATGACATTCATGATGGTTTTGTCTGGGTATCAAAGTCTGTCTATGGAGAAGTTAAAAGTAAGACGAGCATTAGAAAAGTTCCGTACCTTGGCTATTGGGAGGCCTTGCCTAAGTCATACAAACCTATGCGTCTTGCTGCCAATAAACATAGCGTAACTGTTCATAGTTTCAGGCGTACCTATGCCTATCTACTAAAAACTCAAGGTATTCATGTAACTACCGCACAACGACTTTTAGGGCATTCAGAACCGATAATGACGCTAAAAATCTACACTTCGGTCTTCGACAATGAGGTGGAGGATGCAGGGAAGTTGCTTAGGTTAAGCGTCAGATGAATTAAAGGAAATGTCTCCTGTTCAGTTTGAAAAGATCGACCACTATTTCTGGTTTGGTTATATTCAACAAATTCTTGCTAAATCACATAATTCTCATATATTCTTATGTCCATGAAGAAGTTGATGGTTGGACTCTCTCTTCTGTTATCTATCTCTCTTGTCCCCGCTCATTCCGCCACCCCTCCAAAAGCAGGATCAGTCTGTTCAAAGCAGGGCACAAAAAAGATTTACCAAGGAAAGAAATACACCTGCATCAAGTCTGGAAAGAAATTGGTTTGGAGTAAGGGTGTAGTTGTTAAAACGGCAACGCCAACACCAACTACCAGAGTCAATACCTTGCTTGAAACTCAACTATCAAGCGCCTTCAAATCTGAGTTAGTGCGTGACATTCCATTCACATTAGTGATTGAAAATCCGAACTTGAGTTCAAAAAATAGATTCTTGATTGAAGAATTTAAAAAGCACCTTCGTTGGTTATCGGGAATAGGCGCAAACGAAAAAAGACCCTTTTATGTTGTTTACGCAGACACGGCAGATTGGATGAATGAAGAGTTCAAGCGTCAAGGTTGCGTCTTTGCGCCAGGGTGGAAATTATCTCTTGGTGGGTATGCAATAATGGCCGACTGCGCTGGAAAATACATAATCACAAGACCAAATGCGGATCGAGAAGAAGCACATCACGAACTTCAAATCCAGCATGGGTTAATCCATGAGGCATTCCACCTATGGCAGGGCCAGTTGGTCCGATCAGGATCATCAGAGTATGGTCGACTTTGGGGTTTGCGAGGCGAAGATTGGCCACATTGGGTTGTTGAAGGTGGTGCGAATGCATTTTCAAGATATGCATTTTGGTACACAAATGGAGCGCAATCAAGTCCCGAACAAATCATGAAAGATTGGTTTAAGGAAGACTGGTATGTCAAACCTGGAAATTGTCTTGGAGTAACCATTCGAGACATGGTCAAAGCCTCTAATAGCCAAAAAAGTAGGTTATGCGGCTATACAACAGGCCAAGTTGCTATTGATTTACTTATCGAGAAATTTGGTGTCAATTCTTACTTTGCTCTACTTCGTTCACCAAAATCTGCAGGCCTTGGGGACTTTCCAGGAATATTCAGGACAGTTACCGGGCAAGAAGTGGAAGCGTTTTATGATGAAGTTGATAAGGAATTGAAGTTGCGAGGATGGAATTAGATTGATCTCTCTTCATTGTCTTGTAAATGCAGGAAATGCGCCAAATGCTCAAAATAAGAGCATAGGAGACTAAGGATCAGAAGCTTTGGGGTTCGACTCCCTACGGGCGCGCTCTAGCCTTACTTCGTTTTAAACCCCTTCGGGCACTTAGGCTTAACCGCAGTTACCTTCGTAGTCAATTTGCCTTTAACGCAGGTGATTGTTGTCTTCTTACTCTTTGCTGCGGCTGCTAGTGCAGCGGCTTCTGCTTCTTGCTTTGCTTTTATTTCTGCAGCGAGGCGTGACTCTTCTGCTATCGCAAATTCTTTCCTCTTTTCTTCTGCAACAAATTTCTCAGCAGATTCAATCAGATCAAAAAATTTATATGGAGCAGGAAACCAAGACATCGCTCCTCCAGGGCTAATACTGTATGTTCCATCTGCTTTGCAATTTGAATTTCCTATTCCATTACCCGCAGTTCCAACGTAATAACGGATAGAGTTCTCTTCGACAAAGAAGCCTGATCCAGAATCACCACTACAAGCCGTTCCTGCTTCTTGATTACTGTTCACACCCCATTCAATAGTTTTCCAAAATTCGGGCCGAATAAGATATTGATTGTAATGACTTGTCATCATGTCAGGGGTAAAGAGTAATCCTGATAACCTATGAGGTGATCTCTTGATCTCCTGAGAGTCATTTCTTTGTTTACCACTTTGAAGGCCGTAACCAACCATTTCTACTTTGGATTTTTCCTTAGCAAAGCGAATCATTTGTTCATCTGTTGCAATTCTAACTTTCTTCTTTATTGGCATATCTTCGTTGACTATTACTATGGCAAAATCATCAATTGGCTGAATATTCCTTGCAGGATTTGCATTTACATATGTCTTAGGAATTATTGCTTTAATTATTTGATATTTTTTTGCGTTTGTTTTGTCAGCAAGTCCAGGGGCATAAACAAAGCCTTGAGTATCACCATTTGGCTGAATTCTTAACTGATTTAAAACATGAGCAGCAGTGAGAATTATTCGCTCAGAATAAAGAAAGCCTGATGTGTTTCCTTGAATATGTACAGCATTCGGATCCCCAGTTGCATCTTGGCCAAACTCGACGGCAAAGGTAGAAGTTACGGCTATCAAACTGAATAGCAATGTACTCGTGAGTCCAAGAATGCCCTTCCTCATAGTTTGAAGAATAGATGGTTTTCAAGAATAATTGAATATTTAGGACTTGAACCTATAACCCGCTGATTATTGGTCATTGGGAACTTGCAGTTCCGGTTGAGTAATCTCCTCAACGTTCACATCCTTGAACGTTAACACTCGAACATTCTTGACAAACCTAGCCGGCCGATACATATCCCAAACCCAGGCGTCTGATATTCGAACGTCGAAATAAACCTCGCCACCAACATCGCTTTTAACCTGGACATCAACTTCATTACATAAATAGAATCTACGATCAGTTTCAACTACATATTTAAACAGCGTTGCAACATCTCGATATTCTCGATAAAGCCCCAGCTCAACTTCAGCCTCATAGCGCTCTAAGTCTTCTGAACTCAACCTACCTCCAGCCTCGATGATTTATCCCAGATGAAAGTCCTACGATGAATTTCCGAGTTACCATATTCTCGCAAAGCTTTTAAATGCTGTGAAGTGCCGTAGCCCTTATGTGTGGCTAACCCGTATTGAGGATAGTTTCGGTCTAGTTCAACCATCAAGTCATCACGATATGTTTTTGCAATTATGCTGGCAGCAGCAACGGATGCACAGAGTTGATCTCCTTTTTTCATTGCAAGGGAAGGACAATCAAGTCCGTCTACTGCAAATCCATCGCTAATCACAAAGTTTGGCTGATTTGCAAGCCGAGCCAGTGCTCGACGCATACCTCGCACATCTGCTTGTCCAATTCCTATTTCATCAATCTCAATTTCAGAAATTTCTACAATTGAAACGGCAAGGGCATTCTCATAAATCTTTACTCTTAGTTGATCTCGCTGTTTCTTAGTTAAAAGTTTAGAATCATTCAATCCAGTTATTGGATGTTCAACATCCAAGATAACAGCTGCAACAACCAAAGGTCCAGCAAGAGCTCCCCTGCCTGCCTCATCTACGCCGGCAATGCGATTAAAACCAGCAGAGCGTAACTTTGATTCATATTGGAAAGTTTTTGTTTTCATCACTCAGTAGGTTCAAGGTCGCGATACAAATCAGGAGTGCTGACTCTGGATATTCGGTCAAGAGGCCAAATGATGGCAAACACGCGCCCGACCACATTCTTTACTGGCACAGCACCGTTTGCGCCATTGTCTAACTGGTACCTACTATCTCTGGAATTAGCACGATTATCTCCCATTACAAACACATAGCCCGGTGGAACAGTGATATCAAATTCAACATCTTTGTTTGATCCCTGGGTATGGGGTTCGTTAGACTTTATACCGTTGATAACAAGATTTCCAGATTCACAACACTTAACTTGATCTCCAGCAACACCTACTACACGCTTAACTAGATGTTCACCCATATTTGCTGGAAGGAAGCCAACGAAGGTCAAAAATCGCTGAACTTGACCGCGAACTCCAGCGGTAGGCTCAATTTCTCCCAACCAACCTCCAGGATCAATAAAAACGACAACGTCACCGCGATTAATGTCGCCGAGTCTGGCTGAAACTTTAGAAACTACGATTTTGTCGTTTGTCATCAGCGTGGTTTCCATCGAAGCGCTTGGAATATAAAAAGCCTGCACTAAAAGAATTCGAATCAATGATGACAAGATGAGCGCTGTAACAACAACTATTGCTATTTCCTTAGCGCCTGACACCAACCTACGACGTAGTTTTGGGCCGTCGAAAAAACGCAATGCTTATGCCTGTTCTGATTCCTCAGTTGCACTCTCTGCAGCTGGTTCAGTAGCCGATTGTGCAGCGGCTGCTTCCTCCGCTGCTTTTGCTGCGGCTGCTTCTGCAGCTTCAGCTTCGGCAGCCTTCTGGGCTTCAACCTGTGCTTCATATTCGCGTTCAGCCTGCATTGTTTGCATTATTGCTAAATCAGAATTTCGCTCTTCTCGGCGTTCTTTAATCTTTGATCGCTTACCTGTTACATCGCGCAGATAATAAAGTTTGGCGCGTCGAACATCTCCACGGGAAACTACTTCAATTTTCTCCACTATAGGGCTATGAACGGGAAAAACACGCTCAACTCCCACCCCAAAACTGATTTTGCGAACTGTGTAAGTTTCGGTAGCGCCAGCTCCCTTTCGGCCAGTTACCACGCCTTGGAAAACCTGAATACGTGATCGGTTTCCTTCAATAACTTTTACGTGCACCTTAACAGTATCGCCAGCACGAAATGGAGGTAAATCTTTACGCAGCGAGGCTGCATTCAATGAGTCAAGGGTATGCATCGGGTTCTCCCCACGCGAAGCGCCGCAGGTCACTCGCGCAGATGCGAATAGTGGTTTGTTTGTATCCTGTTGATTTGCTCCCCTGCGGCGGGGTCAAATTCAGATACGACGTAATTCTGCCATAAGGGAATAATTGATCATTCACCGGTCAGGTCAGGACGTCTAATCGCGGTGCGCTGTTTTGCTTGCGCTATTTGCCATTTTGCGATTTCGGCGTGATTGCCGCTTAGAAGCACCTCTGGCACCCCAAGACCTCGCCAAACAGCTGGCTTGGTGTAGACCGGTCCTTCAAGTAGGCGGCCGTGTTCAGTTTCAGCGAATGAATCATTAACAGCTGAGTCCCAATTTCCTAATACACCTGGTATTAACCTTGCGATAGCTTCAATCATTACTATCGCAGCAACCTCACCCCCGGCAAGCACATAATCACCGATTGACACTTCAAGGACGGTTACCTTCTTTTCATAATACTGCGCCACTCGCGCATCAATACCTTCATATCTGCCACAAGCAAAAACTAGATGGGGTTTACTTGCTAATTGCTCAGCCATTTCTTGATCAAACTTAACTCCACTTGGTGTTGGGATAATCAAAATCGAATCATTGTTTAATAGCTCATCAAGAGTTGCACCCCATGGTTCAGGCATCATTACCATTCCCGGACCACCGCCGTAAGGAGTGTCATCAACGGTGCGATGTAAATCAGTAGTGTGATCTCGTAAATCGTGCACATCTAAACTCAACTTTTGGTTTTCAATAGCTTTACCAACTAGAGAGAGTCTTAAGGGCGCTAAGTACTGTGGAAAGATTGTGACAACATCAATTTTCATCAGATAACTCCAAAAGCCCAACTGGCGGGTTTATTCTAATTAATCCTTGTTCCAGATCAATTTCCGGCACTATTTCATCAACAAAAGGAATTAGCACTTCTTTCCCAAAACTATTTACTATTAACAAATCCTGTTTAGCAAGATGTACTACGTCTTCAACTTTTCCAATCACAGCGCCATCCAGCTTGGCAACCAGTAAACCAATAAGTTGACGATCAAAGTATTTACCTTTTTCCGGCGGTAAATCATCTTTTGCAACTTCGGCAAACAAAACGACTTTAGCTAGATTTTCTGCCTGCGTACGATCAGTAATTTCAACAAGTTTAATCAGCAATCTGCCACTGTGACTAGCACACCGCTCAACTGTAAATGTTTGATTTGTATCGGTATGAAGTTTTGCACCGTTTGCAAATCGAAGCTCCGGAAAGTCCGTTAGCGATTCAACAATCAACTCGCCCTTAATGCCGTGCGCCTTGATTAGTCGACCAACTTCGACCAGCAAAATTTAGTTTCCGTTAATGTCGAGAAAATCGATTCGAACTTTTCGGCCACCATTTAAAGCGTGCACGACAGTTCTGATTGAAGTTGCAGTGCGACCATTGCGTCCAATTACCCGACCAAAATCCTCAGGGTGTACTGATACTTCAAGAGCTTTACCGAATTTTGTAGTGCGTTCCATAACTGAAACATCATCAGGATGATCCACAATACCTTTTATTAAGTGTGCAAGCGCTTCATTAATCACAATTATTCACTTGTTTCAGGAGCAGCATCAACTGCTGGTGTTTCCGCTGATTCAACTGCAGAGTTTTCAGCCGAAGTCTCAGATTCTGCAACTGAATCAACTACTGGCTGCTCAGTTACTGGTGCTTCTACCACCTTTGGCGCAGTTAGTTTTGCTTTAGCAGCAACTCGATCAGCATCTAGTGAAACCTTTGCTGACTCAGAGTCAGCAACAGCTGCCGCATATGCAGCCTTTTTGTCGGGCTTAGCAGCCGCGACTTTCAAACTGCCTTCAGCACCAGGAAGATTATTAAACTTTTGCCAATCGCCAGTAACTTTCAAAATAGCAACTACTGGCTCAGTTGGCTTCGCGCCAACACCTAACCAATACTGGACGCGATCAGACTTAACCTCAATTCTTGATGGTTCTTCTTTCGGGTAATAAAACCCAATCTCTTCAATTGATCTGCCATTGCGAGCACTACGTGAATCAGCAATAACGATTCGATACTGAGGCAAATGCACTTTGCCGGTTCGCTTCAACTTAATCTTTACAGCCACTTAGTTCCTTTAGTTTGTTGTGGAGGGTCGTGCAAGCGAGAGTGGGGCGCTCACAACACAACCACGTGGTGCCTTTGCTTGAAGAGAGGGTCGAGCAAGTGCGAGGCGGATTGTAGCCAAAGACCATTTAGGGCGATTCACTAGCCCTGTTGAGCGCGCTTGGCAGGATTTCCACTTCTTCGGGCACCCTTGCCAGGCTTGTTCTTCTTTGCAGTGGATTTGGGAGCGCCTGGAATAGCGCCAATACCAGGAATAGTCCCACGCTTGAGCATTTGCTGGGCTTCACTAAAGCGCTTAACTAAGGTGTTTATCTCCATCACGCTCGTTCCCGAACCGGCAGCAATACGTGCCCTTCTTGATCCATTTAGGATTTCAGGGTTTACTCGCTCAGCTGGAGTCATTGATTGAATGATTGCTTCTGTGCGCTTTAATTGATTGTCATCTAAATCAGCAAGTTGATTTTTCATTTTTCCAGCGCCGGGCAACATACTTAACATACTGGAAAGATTTCCCATTTTCTTAACTGCTTGAAGCTGTTCTAGAAAATCTTCTAGAGTAAATCCGTCTCCAGATTTAATTGATTCTGCAAGTTTTGTTGTTTGTTGACTATCTAGGGTGCGCTCAGCTTGCTCAATTAGTGTAAGTACATCGCCTTGCTCCAAAATTCGCGAAGCCATTCGATCCGGATGGAAGTAATCAAAATCTGTTAACTTCTCTCCCGTTGATGCAAACATAATAGGTTTTTCAGTGGTGGAAACAAGTGAAAGCGCAGCGCCGCCACGTGCATCGCCATCGAGTTTGGTTAGCACAACTGCATCAAATCCAACTGATTCATTAAATGCAGTAGCGATATTTATTGAATCTTGACCAATCATTGAATCAATTACTAACAAGGTCTCTGCTGGATTTACCACCTTTTTTATTTCAACAGCTTGCTTAATAAGTTCGTCGTTAATTGCGAGTCGACCAGCAGTGTCAATAATTATTACGTCATTTCTGCCAGCGGCATACTTAAGAGCATCTTTAGCAACCGCAACTGGATTGCCAATACCGTTTCCGGGCTCTGGAGCGTAAATTGCTACTTCTGCCTGCGATGCAATCACTTTTAACTGATCAACAGCATTTGGACGTTGAAGATCTGCTGCTACCAGTAGCGGTGTTCGCTGTTGTAATTTGGCCCAAAGCGCTAATTTTCCCGCTAACGTAGTTTTGCCTGCGCCTTGTAAACCCAGCAACATAATTACTGTTGGCGAACCGCTTGTGAACCTCAGGGCTCGGGTATTTGAACCAAGTATCTTTACCAGTTCTTCATGCACAATTCGAATGAACTGCTGACCCGGATTTAAAGCCGTAGATATTTCAGCTCCGACGGCACGAGATTTAATGGTTTTAGCAAACTCCCGAACAACTGAAAGTGCAACATCAGCCTCAATTAGTGCAGCCCGAATCTCAATAAGTGCATCATCAACGTCAGATTCGGTAAGTCGTCCTTTTCCACGAATTTCACGAAGGGCTGCTGACAACCGGTTAGAGAGCTGATTGAACATTGTCAAAGTTTACTAAAGTCTAAGTTCAGCTAACACTGCTTGGCTCAATTCAGCCTGCTGCTGAGAACTTAACTTCTCGCCACTCTTGTTCAGAATATAAAACACGTCATCCACAGTTGCGCCGAGAGTTGAAACTATCGCTGCTGCTATATCTAAATCTTGCTTTGCAATTTGATTAGCAATTCGATAGAGCAAACCTGGTGCATCATGCGCTCTTACCTCTACTACGGTAAATCTCGATTCAACCTTCGGAAAAACAACTTTTGGTGGAGCTACTATCTTGCTCTGCAGTATTGCTGACTCCTCGCGCTCTTTCAGCAACTTAGCAACATCGATGCTCCCTTGAATGACCCGATTTAACTCGCTTCGTAATAAATCAATACTGGGAGTTTCACCAAAGAGCGGCTGAATGTGCCACTGACTCACTGCTCTATCTTTTATGGTTTTTGTTTTTGCTGCCCGAACCAATAAGCGATTAAGCGCTAAAAGGCCAGCAACTTTTGCGAGCACTCCAGGGCTGTCTGGCACAGATGTTCGAATTAGATATTCGTTGCCGTCAAACTGAATAGAGATACCAATACTATGGCTATCAATTTCAAGATCATCGCGTAAGTCGGGTTCCGCAACCACACCTTCACCTGTTAACGACTTCTTTATTAAATCAACAAGTTGATCAATTAACTTAAGTCGCCAATTTGAAGAGGCTATTGAGGAGGTTGCGTAGGCATCGGCAATAGTTAACTGATGCAATAATGTAAGAACATATTGGGACTTCACATTTTTCATTACTAACTCAATGGTAGAAACATCATCTAAGTCACGTTTTGTTGCAGTTTCTGCAAGTAACAAATGATGCCGCACCAATGATTCGATTAACTCTCGATCCAATCTCGAAAAACCCATCTGCTCAGTTATCTCAACTGCTAACTGTGCACCGAGCACGCTGTGATCTTCCATTCTTGCCTTACCAATATCATGCAAAAGTGCAGCCATCAGCAGAATGTCTGGCCGTGCAACGGAAGTTGTTAGCTTGCTTGCTTCAACTACGGTTTGAATCAGATGTCGATCAACAGTAAATTGATGCACAGAATTTCGTTGCGGCGCAAATCTAATCGGCTGCCATTGAGGCAGAATCAAATCAATTGCCCCGACTTGATCAAGTGCTTCCCAGGACTCAATTAATCCTGGCCCACTTGCCAGAAGTGATAAAAACAATTCACGTTTATTGTCATCCCAGGTAAATGTATTTTCGCTAGCGAGCAAATTTTTCAATGTTTCTGGGTTTACTCCCAATTCGTGCTCAGCTGCTGCGATTGCCACTCGCAAAAGTAATGAATGGCTGGGCTCGTGATTGATTGCCAGCTGAATTTGATTATCAATAACTACAACCCCATCGGCAACGGGTCGACGTGCTTTAGAGCGTCCAGAAAAAATCCCACTTTTTTTAGTTAGATAGCTAGCATTACGAATTGCATTTTGATAACTAAACGAAATTGTTCTAGCTGATTTATAAATATCTTTAAGTAATTCGTCAGTTGATCTATAACCCAATTTATCTGCTACTTCAGCCTGATAGTCCTGACTTAAAAGATCAATTGATTTACCACTCACCAAATGAAGAGCTGATCTCGCATTGAGCAATGTCCGCTTTGCTTGCTGTAGAGAGTTTAGTCCGACTTCAACTTGCCAAGATTTAGCGATTGCGCTTAGCGTAACTAAGTCTCGAAGCCCACCTCTAGATTCTTTCAAGTTTGGATTTTGCAGATGAGCCAAATCGCCATAAGAATCTTGTCGTTGTTGATCTGCTTCAATAATTTCTGGTAACCGCTTGTTGAAACTCTTACGCCATAATTGCAGCACTCGATCATTCAAATTCTGAGTAAGTTCAGCATCGCCAGCCACAAGGCGCATATCAAGCAGTCCAAACAAAACACGCAAGTCTGTTTCGGCAAGCTTCAGGGTTTGTTCAATAGTTCTAACTGAGTGATCTAGCCCAACACCACTATCCCAGATTGGATACCAAATCTTTTCTGCAATTTCGCCAGCTGAATTCGACATATTCGCACTATGCAAAAGCAATAAATCCAAGTCCGAACCTATCGTGAGTTCAGCTCTTCCAAATCCACCAATACCAACTAATGCGATACCGCTTTTATCTGACGAAATGCCGTTGAATAATTTTTCTATCCAATGATTGGTTTCAAAATAAAGCTGCTCGTTTAACTCTGGAATAGTTAATTTGGCAGATACTAGATGAATTCTTATCTCGGCAAGTGCTGGCAATTTCTTCCTTAAAAAGTAACAGCAGGTGCTTGAGAATGGGACTACAAGCACCTGCTGTTGATACTAATACACTGAACTTGACTTCTACAAAGCCGCCGTACCACTTTCTCCTGTTCTAACCCGAACAATTGATTCAACTGGAACAACCCAGACTTTGCCATCGCCAATTTTTCCAGTATTAGCAGCCTTAACAATCGCATCAACAGTTTGAGCAACTTGTGCATCGTCAACCAGAACTTCGATACGAATCTTTGGCACGAGATCAACGGCATACTCTGCTCCACGATATACCTCAACGTGTCCCCGCTGTCTGCCCATACCGCTAGCTTCAGAAACAGTTAAGCCATTAACACCAGCTGTAGCTAAAGCAGTCTTTACATCATCTAGCTTGAATGGCTTAACGATTGCAGTAATGAGTTTCATTTTTATGCTCCCTTCGATGCGCCACTTAGTCCACCTGATGAAGAATCAGATAACTCATATCCGCGCTCGGCATGGAATGAAACATCTATTCCCGCTTGCTCTTCATCAGCTGAAATTCTAAAGCCAATCACTAAATCAATTAGCTTTCCAATAATTAGAGTAACGATGAATGAGTAGGCTAAAACTGCACCTGCTCCAATAACTTGCTTGACGAGCTGATCAGTTCCACCACCATCGAACAAACCAACTCCAACACCAACAAATCCAATCATGATGGTGCCAACTAATCCGCCAACTAAGTGAACGGCAACAACATCTAGTGAATCGTCATAGCCGAAACGGAATTTCAATCCAACAGATAATGCGCACAATATGCCTGCAATTGCACCAACAATTAGCGCACCAATAGCATCAACCGATGCACAAGCTGGCGTAATTGCAACAAGTCCTGCTACCACACCTGATGCAGCACCCAAGCTAGTTGCGCGCCCATCACGAAGTTTTTCAACTAGCAGCCAACTTAACATTGCCGCTGCAGTAGCTCCAATTGTGTTGATAAAAGCAACACCAGCCAAGCCATTTGAACCAACGGCTGAGCCAGCATTAAACCCAAACCAACCAAACCAAAGCAGTGCTGCTCCAAGCATCACTATTGGCAAATTGTGTGGACGCATTGGAGTTTTCCCAAATCCAATTCGCTTACCAAGAATTATTGCAAGAGCTAATCCGGCTGCGCCAGCATTGATGTGAACGGCTGTACCGCCAGCAAAATCAATTGCTCCGAGATCATTTGCAATCCAGCCACCAGTTGTCGCGACAAACTCATCAAAAGCGAAAACCCAGTGTGCTACAGGGAAATAGACAACAGTTGCCCAAATGCCTGCAAAAACAAGCCAAGCACCAAACTTTGCTCGATCGGCAATAGATCCTGAAATCAAAGCAACCGTAATGGCTGCAAACATTCCCTGAAATGCAATAAAGACTGGTGCGGGAATTGTTCCGATAACAGCTTCAGTGTTCACTAATGAAGTTAAACCAAGAAACTGAGTTACATCCCCTATATATCCAGCATCACCAACCGAGTTGCCGAAAGTGATTGAAAATCCAAACAAAATCCATAAAACTGCTACTAATCCCAATGCACTAAATGACATCATAATCATGTTCAAGACGCTTTTTGAACGAACCATGCCGCCATAAAAAAGTGCAAGACCTGGAATCATCAACAGCACCAGCGCAGCACTAATCATCATCCATGCCGTGTCGCCAGTATCTATTGCTGCCATCTTCCCTCCTTGCAGTTCAGGCACCGCACCTGAAATCTGGGAGGACTATTGCGGCTAGGTGTTTCTAATCGCGGCTATAAATGTTGCCATTGAGTGAAGTATCGCCCGCTTTTGTTACATCTATGTTTCAAGCAGCTGTTGAATAAACCACGACGGCTCAAACGGCATTAGGTCAGAAATCCCTTCACCCACACCAACAAACTTAACTGGAATGCCTAGGTCCTGTTGAATGGAAATAACTATTCCACCCTTAGCAGTGCCATCGAATTTAGTTAGTACCACCCCAGTAACTGGGACTGCTTGCGCAAAGACCTTTGCCTGAGTGAGGCCATTTTGACCAACAGTTGCATCGATAACGAGCAAAATTTCAGTTACTTGCGCCAGCTTTGAAGCAACTTTGACTACTTTTCCTAACTCATCCATTAGAGCCTTTTTATTATGAAGTCTCCCCGCAGTATCTAACATAACCACATCAACATTTTTTTCTTTTGCATAACTAACTGCGTCATGAGCAACGCTTCCTGGATCTGCACCTTCAGGTTTTGAGACAACCTCAATGCCGCTTCGCTCACCCCAAGTAGTTATTTGACTAACCGCTGCTGCTCGAAAGGTATCAGCAGCGCCAAATAAAACACTTTTGCCCTGTTTAGTTAGCAATGCACCTAGCTTGCCCATTGATGTTGTTTTACCAACTCCATTTACGCCAACCATCACAATAACTGAAGGTGTACCAGTTAAGTTAAGTTCCCTAGGTTGATTAGATTGCAAAGCAATCAATAATTGCTCTTTTAGATTATAAATTAAATCAGATTTGTTCTGGGCCGTTTTTTTTAAGTTGGTAACAATTTCTTTTGTCCAAATTGAGCCAACATCTGCCATAAGCAGCAGATCTTCAATATCTAACCAATCATCATTTGTGATATCTGTTTTGCTCAGCAATCCCCGCAACGATGAGCCGAGATTTCGCAATTTCATTTTTTTGAAACCTTAATGCATAAAATCAAGTTCACATAACTTAAAGCTAAGTTAGCAGCAATCAATATTGGAGCAAGCAAAATTGATCCAGAATTAGTCCTAACAAAAACTGCAAAAATGGAAAGCAGAACAATCGCTACTAAAAATGTTGCAAAGAAATTAGTTATTCTTGCTTTTGTAACAGACAAAATTATGTCTAGTTTTCCAACAAACAACTGAAATGTGACAAACGCAGCAATTGGCCCACCTAACCAAATTCCCGTAACCACGCCAGCCAAATCTCCCCATTGCGGATTTAACTCACGACCAATTAGCGTGCCCAGTAAGCCGCCCAATAACAAGCCAATAATTGAAGATAAAAGTACAAAGAGTCTAAGTGAGCTAAAACTCACTGCGATTCCACCAATTGATCACTGATATCGCGAAGCCGTTGACTTATTACTGCTGAGACGCCGTCATTGCGCATACTAACTCCATACAATGCATCGGCAATTTCCATAGTGCGCTTTTGATGAGTAATAACTATTAACTGACTTTCTTCTCGTAATTCTTCATAAATTTGTAGTAGCCGACCTAAATTAACATCATCCAGGGCTGCTTCAACTTCATCGAGTACATAAAACGGACTTGGTCGAGCTTTGAAAAGCGAAACTAAAAATGCTACCGCTACCAAAGATCGCTCACCTCCAGAAAGAAGTGATAGTCGCTTTACCTTTTTACCCGCTGGGCGAGCCTCAACATCTACACCAGAAATCAATAGGTTGTCTGGATCCACTAAAACTAATTTTCCTTCACCGCCGGGAAATAGTCGCGAAAATATCGCTTGAAACTCTCTAGCGGTATCTGCAAAAGCCTCTGCGAATACTTGCTGTACACGATCATCGACTTCTTTAATTACTTGCTCTAGGTCCGCCTTAGTGCGCTTTACATCTTCTAGTTGTTCACCTAAGAACTTGTGTCGCTCTTCCATAGCCTTAAACTCTTCCAAAGCAAGTGGGTTAACTCGGCCTAGTAAAGCCAACTGACGTTCAGCTTCTTTTGCTCGTTTTTCTTGCTCAGCCCTCACGTAAGGCTTCGGTGTTTCTAAGTCGCCAGAAGAGATTTCTTCATCACCTGGTGCTTTCATTGACGGCGGAACCAATTGATCTGGTCCGTATTCAGCTATCAAGGCATCTTGAGAGACACCAAAATCGCCTAATACTTTTTCTTCAATTGCCGTAATGCGCGCCCGCTGTTCCGTGCGTGCCAATTCGTCTCGATGAACGCTATCAACAAGTGCTGACCGCTCTTTTTCTAATTCGCGTGCGCTATGTCGAAGGCTTTGTAACCGAGTTTCGCGCTCTGCACGTTGCTGTTCCAACTCAGCTTTTGTACTTGATGCCGTAGAAAGTGAAACTTCTAACCGATCCAATACTTGATCAATTGCCACACTTACAGCAGCAGCAATCGCTGCCTCGCGCTGCATTCGTGCTCGTCGTTCCACTTCTTTTGTTCGAGATTCTCGTTCTGCTGTAGCAAGTTGTTCAAACTCAGCGACTTTGGCAATTGCAACTTGATGGCGTTCTTCCACGGTTCTTAAAGTAAGTCGTTGTTCAATTTCTATGCTTCGAGCATCTGCGACCGCGCCAACTAACTGGTCGCGATACTCAGCTGTTACCGGAGTGGTTGTAGCTGGTGCAGATTTTGCTAATTCAAGTTTATGTTGAAGTTCAGCTAAATCCTTCAAATCGTCCTTTAACGAAATCTCTGCCTGCGACAGCAGTTTTTGTAATCTTTCCGCTTCAGCGCTAGCTGCTCGAGATTGCTGACTCAATTCTGCCAGTCGAAGTGCTACCTTTGCTTGAGCTGCATCTGCTTCCTTTACTTTTGCAACAGCACTATCAAATAGTGTTTTTGCATCAACTAATCCGCGCTCTGCATTTTCAAAAATGTATTTCGCTTGAGTTAGCTTGTCTGCAATCTCTTCTCTGGCAGCAGTCGCATGCGCTAGCTCGGATTTAGATTGCAATTCAGATGAACCAGGTGTGCTACCACCAATTACTATGCCGGGTGCTACTAACTCACCTGACCTTGTGACCACACGTATTTTGGAATTGACAGATTGAATAGCTAATGCAGCTGATAGATCATCGGCGACATAGCAATCAGCGAGAAGATTCTTTACAACTAATTCTGCTGATCCAGATGCATTTAAGAAATTAGCAAGTGGTTTAGCATTGACATTTAACTCTCCAGGCCCAGGAGCATCTTGAGCAATTGCAATAACAGCTCGACCCTTTTGATTTGCAATCAAATATTCAACCGCTAACTGGGCTGAAGAAAAGTCAGCTGCAATAACTGCAGCTGCACTTTGGTTTAACGCAACTGATACTGCTAATTCATAGCCTGGAGTGATGCTGATTTGCTCAATCAATTTTTCAGATATCCCAGAAACCTGCCGTGCTAGTAACTCAGCACCGCCATCTTTGTTACGTTCAATTGATGCCTCAATTACAGCAACCGTCGCGGTAGCACTGGCGAGATCTCGCTCTAGTGCATTTACCGAACTTCTTGCAATTGCCAATTTAGATTCAGCTTCAGAGAGTATTAGTGCCGCTTTTTCATGTTCTGAATCTAATTGAAGTTCACCTGCATCTAATCCAGCAATTTCTGCTTCTTCTTTTCGGTACGCCATTTCAGCTTCGGTTGCCCGCTTGTTAGCATCTAAAACTTGATTGCTCAATCGAGAGATCTCTGCTGCTCTGGCATCTCTTCTAGATTCCGCTGCTGATACATCACCAGCAAGTTGTGCCAATTGCTCTCTGCGATCAGCTGACGATTGAGCTGCGGTTGCCAGAAGTAGCTCTGTCTCAGCAAGTTGTTTTTCTAGCGCGATTCGGGTTTCGGTTAGTTGAGTTAGTTTTAGTTGATGCGATTCCGTTTGAGCCTTAAGTGCAGTAGCTTCAGCTCTAGATAACTCTGCTTGCTGATCAAGCACTTCAGGATCTAATCCTCTTGGCTTTTCATCTGGCGCGATCGAAGTCAACCTAATTCGCTCTAATACCACCTGGCGCAATCCGAAATACCTTTCTCGCAAAGCTGACAAGGTGAACCAGGCATCTTGCGCTTTACTTAGCTTGGGAGCTGAGGTAACTGAAAGATTCTCCAATTGCGAAATTTCATCGTTCACCGAATCAAGTTGTGCTTCAACTCTGGATTGTCTTTCCCGCAATAAATTTTCATCTGCTATTTCTTTTTCTAGTGCAATTGTGAGGGCTAACAAATCATCCGCCAGAAGTCGAAGTCGAGCATCGCGTGCATCTGCTTGAAAAACTGCTGCCTTTCTAGCAAGTTCTGCTTGCCGACCTAATGGTTTTAACTGTCTACGTAGTTCATTCGTTAAATCTTGTAATCGAACTAAATTACCTTGCGCTGCTTCTAATTTTCTTAATGCTTTTTCTTTTCTTCGTCGATGCTTTAGCACACCAGCTGCTTCTTCAATAAAACCACGACGCTCTTCAGGTGTTGCAACCAATATTTGATCAAGTTGTCCTTGTCCAACTATCACGTGCATCTCGCGTCCAATCCCTGAATCACTGAGCAGTTCTTGAATATCAAGTAATCGACAAGGCGAACCATTTATTGAATATTCACTTCCTCCGCCTCGGAACAATGTTCTAGAAATCGTGACTTCGGTATATTCAATAGGTAAAGCACCATCGGTGTTGTCGATTGTTAATGAAACTTCAGCGCGACCTAACGGCGGACGTGTTGCAGTACCGGCGAAAATAACATCATCCATTTTTCCGCCGCGCAAGGTTTTCGGTCCCTGCTCACCCATAACCCAAGCTAACGCGTCAACGACATTGGATTTTCCAGATCCGTTTGGTCCCACAACACAAGTAATGCCGGGTTCAAAATTAAGGGTGGTCGCTGAAGCAAAGGATTTGAACCCCTTAGCCGTTAGGCTCTTGAGATACATTCCAGCGCGCTCCTTGAATTTAGTGGGGCAATTATCCCTCGCCAGCTGGAGATAGTCCCAGCACGGACAAAATCGTCGTTTCTCAAGCCGAAAATCCATCGTAAATCATCAGTGCAAGAAAACGAGTTAACTAGAACTTTTTGAGGGTGCCCTTAGTTTCGAGGTAGCAGGTCGACCCGAAATAGCGGTTCTTTGCCTTGCGCAACAAGGTCAACATTCGCTCCACAACCTTGAGCTCGTCGACGAGCGGTCCCAGAGGTCACCCCGGCGGCGTGCGGAGTTACAACAATTCCAGGTGTAGTCATTAATCGCGAATTAGGGTCAGGTGGCTCATGTGTTGCTACATCAGTTCCTGCCCCAGCAATTCGACCCTCACGAACTGCGTCAATCATCGCTTCCTCATCCACAAGAGCACCACGGGCGACATTAATCAAAATTGCGCTTGACTTCATAAGTGCAATGCGTCGTGCATCCATTGTGTGGCGGGTTTCTGGATTAACATGCAGATGAAACGAGATGACATCAGCTTGCGGAATCAAATCATCCAATCGATCTGGTGAGTAAATTGCATCTGCACCCCATTGTTCTTTGGTTGCATCATCAACTTCAATAATTTCAGTTGCAATTACCTTCATTCCAAACCCTTTAGCGCGCAGAGACAACTCGCGAGCACTTGCACCAAATCCAAGAAGTAACAAGGTTTGTCCATCTAACTCAGAACCCAAAGGGTTGCCCAGCACGCCCTCGGAAAGATTACGTAGTTGAGTCTTGTAATCACGAAGGACCAACATCATCAATAATATCGCGTGCTCTGCGAGCGCAATTGCACTCATTGGACCGGGACAATTTGCTACAAAGACAGGACGCTTCGACCAATACTGCATATCAAAGTGTTCAATACCGGTACCCATTATTTGCCAAAGACGAACATTTGGTGCGGCATCTAGCATCTCGCGAGTGCCGTACGATCCACCAAGATCAACTACTGCGTCAACATCGGCAAACTGAGGTTCAATGGGGAGTTTTTCATCATAAATTCGTAAATCATGATTTGGGGAAATAGCCTTAACAACTTCATCTTGCCAAATTGGATCTGCTCCACGACCTGGAAGATAGATTACTTTTAGTCGCTCTCCCATTTGTTTACATCACTTTCTTTTTGCTTTGCCAAAAGTATTGTAGATTCGATGATCGTAGCCGTACCATATCCACTCCAGGCAGTACCGCACAATCGAACAAAGGAATTTTTTATGAGAGCTATTGAAAAAGCGCTAAAACTTAAGAAGCGCATTTATGCGGGAGAGCCTGTTCTTGGAACACAACTATCTCTTCAAGACTCAGCAACAATGGAGATTTATGGTCGGGCCGGTTTTGATTGGGCTGCAATTGATACTGAACATACCGCCCAAACATTGGTGACTGTGCAGAATATGATTCAAGCAGCGCATGGGTGGGATATCGTGCCGTTAGTTCGTCCGCTTATTTTTGATCACGATCAAATTCGTCGGTTACTCGATATTGGAGCAAGTGGCCTGCTATGTCCCTTTATTGAAACAGCTGAGCAGGCAAAGCAACTAGTCGAAGCTTGCCGCTACAACCCACGCGGAAAACGTGGCTGGAATCCACTAAGGGCCACAAACTTTCACATCGATGATGACTATTACATGGAGAACTTCGAAGATTCAATCATCATTCTAATAATTATTGAGTCCCAAATTGGTGCAAACAATGCGCACGAGATTATGGCAGTTGACGGGATTGACGGGGTTACCGTTGGTGGTATGGATTTGTCGTTGGACTTAGGTGTCTTCCGGCAATGGGATGCACCGGTTTATCAAGAAGCCGTTGCAAAAATTCGTGCAGGTGCTCAGGCAGCCGGCAAAGCTTTTGGTACAGGTGCTTACAGTATGGATACTGCAAAACGCTCGATTCAAAATAAAGAAACACTGCTACTCTCGCTGGGAGATGTAAATGTGCTCGCCCAAGGAGTTATGGATTTAGCTGCAAATTTACGGGCAGGAATAGCAAGCACCAATTGAGTAGTTTCAATTATCGCTGTAAATCATTTCTTTCATACAAATACATCTGCGATGTAAACTATTTAGTTAGTACTTCTTGGAGGTCGCTGGCAGCGCGGACACAAATGACTAGATCGAGTCATAAACTTCTCTCGACTAATTGGTCTAGCACAACGTAAACAAGGTTCACCAGATCGGCCATAAACATTTAAACTTACCGAAAAATATCCACTTTCCCCATTAACATTTAAATACTGACTATCGAACGAAGTGCCACCTTGCTCAATGGCTGCTTGCATAACTTTTTTTGCCGAATTAAGCAAGCTGAATGCTTGCATTTTGCTAAGTAAATGGGCAGGCTTGCGAGGATGTATTTTTGAAAGCCAAAGTGCTTCATCTGCATAGATGTTTCCAATTCCTGAAATCAACGTTTGATCTAGTAATGCACGTTTAACTTCGGAATGTCTCTTTCGCAATCTCAAAGCTGTTATCTCCAAGTCAAAACTTGAGTCGAATGGATCAAGAGCAATATGTGCAACGCTTTTTGGCACGTTTTTACCATTTCTATCTGTAACCAGCTCATCTATCTGCATTCCACCAAAAGTGCGCTGGTCTACAAAGAGCAGGTAGAAATTCTCATCTGCAAATTCAAATCTAATTCGTTCGTGCTTTAATCTCTCTTGATTAACTTTAACTAGACATTGGCCACTCATGCCAAGGTGAATTATTAATGCACGATCATCGAAAGGTATCCAAAGGAACTTTCCTCTTCGTTCAATTGAAGTTATCTGCTGTCCAATCAGCTGGCGAATAAAATCTTGTTTTCCAGCCAGGTGTCTCCGAGTTGCTCTCGGATGTAGAACTTTTACTGAAGATATTGCGCGATTTACAATTTCTT